>JACLAA010006369.1_pt1 | contig 11383 bp, 10 predicted proteins | sample 8027891 | NCBI WGS metagenome assembly JACLAA01 (sample SAMN15724900, study PRJNA655200) | protist metagenome | isolation source: fluorescence activated cell sorting (FACS) single amplified genomes of... | place: Spain: Blaines Bay Microbial Observatory, Mediterranean Sea | collected 2016-01-19 | reverse complement strand
GCAGCTTAATAATTAATAATATCACGTACCATATGCCATCCTAAGCTCATTGCAATGACACGTGCTGCGACGCCGCTTTGAAGACGCACTCCTCTTGTTTTTTTGTTTTTCATCACCCCTTCCATTCCTCTACTCTTTTTTCCTCTCTCAAACAAACGCACAACAACCTAAAAACGGAGCAGCAGTAGCAGCAGCAACACGAGATGTCTGTCCGCACTGACTTTGCCACCGTGGAGGTTCCGAACGATTCTCGCGTTCAGAAGAACGAGAACAACATGGAGCGAGAGAAGAAACGTCTTCTGCACTATTTGCGACAGGAAAGAAAAAGAGGCGGTGACGAGGAATTTGGACGACGGATAAAAACAATCCAAAAGCTTTCGCAGTTCAGTCACGGTCAATCGAATCCGACGTACAAATTGCTCGTTGAAATGACAGATGGGACGTTGAAATCATACGTTTTGCGGAAGAAACCGGGTGGGAATATTTTATCGAGCGCACACGCGGTGGAGAGAGAATTTCAGGTACAGCTTGCGTTGAAGAGAAAACACCCCAACTTTCCAGTTCCGAGGATGATTCTGTTGTGCGAAGATAGTTCAATTTTAGGCACGCCGTTTTATATCATGGACTTTGTGCAAGGCACGATATATTTACAACCGAAATTACCAGTCATTACTAGAGAGGAACGGAAGACAAGAATATACGAAAACATGGCGAAAACGTTAGGCGCTTTGCACTCGTTCGACATTCGCGAGCTGGGATTGACTTCCTTCGGAAACATCTCCAGTGGAAATTACTCGAGACGAACGCTGAAAAGATGGTTCGGACAATACGAGAAAAGTATTACGAATAAGTTGGTAGAAACACCGGAAAAAGAAGTCGTCATGAAGTTAGTCGCGTGGTTGGATGCGAATTGTCCCAAGGACGGCGAGGAAGTGAGCGACCGAATAATCCACGGCGATTATCGTTTAGATAATTTGATCTATGACGAACGATCGGATGATGTTCTCGCGGTACTAGATTGGGAATTGTCTACCGTTGGTTGTCCGCACGCGGACGTGGCGTATAATTGCTTACCATATTATTTACCTCCCGGATTAGAGTTTTATCCTTCCTTCGGCGATTCGAATCAAGTGCCGGCAGGAGTACCTACCGAGAAGCAATACTGCAATATCTGGGCGCAACACGCGCGTTTACCGAATATCTGCGGAAGCTCAAAGTGGAAGTTCTACGTTGCATTGTCAATGTTTCGTGGCATGGCTATTTTAGCCGGTGTTCGTGCCCGAGCGGTCGCCGGAAATGCGTCTTCTAGAAACGCACGACAGGCGGGTTCGTTGGTAGAAGTCTTCGCCAAACGCGCGTACGTTGTAGTCGTCCAAGGAGGTGCTTCAAAAGTTCCAAGGCAAGAGATTAAAGGTGGTTATGAACCTAGTGAAAAGTGCATGATGTTTTTAGAAAAACTCAGAGCGTTTATGAGTGAGCACGTGTACGATGCCGAGGAAGTTTTTGAAAGACATGCGACGACAAACGAGCGATGGTCTGTGCATCCCCTAATGGAGGAATTGAAGAAGAAAGCGAAGGCAAAAGGGTTGTGGAACCTGTGGTTGCCCTTAGATTCGGCAGCGTTAATTAAGATTACGAATGCTCGCGGCAACGACGAAGCGTTGTACAAAGGACCGGGTCTGACAAACTTGGAATACGCGCATTTGGCCCGGGAGATGGGTAAAGTCCCCTGGGCGTCTGAAATTTTCAACTGTTCGGCGCCAGATACCGGGAACATGGAGGTGTTGTTGCGCTATGGAACGAAAGAGCAACAAGAGAGGTGGTTGTTACCGCTTTTAATGGGCGATATCCGGTCGTGCTTTGCAATGACTGAACCAGCGGTAGCGTCCTCAGATGCCACGAACATTGAAAGTTCCATTGCGAAAAGCACGAACGGCACGCAATACGTCGTGAATGGTCGAAAATGGTGGACGAGCGGTGCGTGCGATCCGAGGTGTGCGATTGCTATATTTATGGGCAAGACAAAAAAAACGGGTCCACAACACGAGCAGCAGTCCATGGTTCTCGTTCCAATGCTAAACAATCATAAAGTGAAAGTCGTTCGTCCGCTTTTAGTCTTTGGTTATGATGACGCTCCACACGGTCACGCCGAGGTCATATTCGATAATGTTGTCGTCGATGTAAAGGAATCTCTCTTAGCACGCGAAGGTGCTGGATTCGCCATTGCGCAAGGTCGTTTAGGACCTGGACGATTACATCATTGCATGCGCTTGGTAGGTATGGCCGAACGAAGTTTAGACGTCACCTATGCCCGTGTGAAATCTCGAGTCGCGTTTGGTAAACCGTTATCCGAAAACTCAAACGTTCTGAACGTATTAGGAAATTGTAGAGTTGAAGTAGATGGAGCACGCTTACTCACTTTGTATGCAGCGCACGTTTTGGATCAGCTAGGCATAAAAGATTCGCGCGCGAGAAGTGCAGTGGCGGCGTGTAAAATTTCTGCTCCCAACGTGGCGTGTTCGGTTATCGATCGGTGCATCCAACTCTTTGGCGGAGAAGGCGTGAGTCAAGATTCACCTTTAGCTCGATTATACGCCGGCGCGCGAACGCTCCGTATTGCTGATGGCCCGGATGAAGTTCATTTAGAAACCGTAGCAAAAATAGATTTAAGGAGAAGTAAGTTGTAGTACGTAAAACCATAGTTGAAAGCTTGAAACGATGAAACTATTTTCTCACCTTTTCTCTTCTTTCGATATTCCTCATAAACATTAGAAATCACCTAATACGTAACAACAACTTCACAAAAGAAGAAGAAGTATTCGAAGCCATGCGGTAGCCCGCGCATTCAGAGAAAGAGAAAAACCGAAGGAGATGCTGCTGCTGCGCGTCTCCAAACGCGTTCGATACTTAACGAGGAAATTCATGGCCTCTAATAGTCATCAAAACGTAACGACGACAACACGAAAAGAAAACAACGCGAAGAGGAAAACAACGACGACGAGAACGACGACGACGACGAGAGAATTAAACGAGGCAAACAGGGGCGAGCTATTGAGAGACTATTTGCGCAGATGCTTGTACGACAAGTCGACAGGGTATTTCAATCAAAACGGACAGTCTCCGATTGGGAAAATTGGTGTTGATAGCGGGGAAGCCGCACTGCCTTTTCATTTGATGGCAGACAAAGAGGAATACACCGAAACGCTCGCTCAAAAATGGACTCAATTAGGTAAACAGTGGTTAACGCCGGTGGAAATTTTCAAGCCACACTACGCGAATGCCATTGCGAGGTATTTAATTGAAGAGACAAAGAAGAACCACACGGCTTCGTTGAAAGTGATAGAACTCGGTGGTGGTGCAGGAACAGCCGCCGTCGGTATATTGAATTACCTTCGAGCGAACGAACCTCAGATATACGAATCCATGAAATATTGCTCAGTTGATGTGAGCGAAGTTTCTTTGTCGATGCAACATGACGCAATTTTGAAAGCTAAACATGAAAACGTGTGGCGCCGCACGAAGAAACCAGTGGACGTGACGATGCAGAAATGCAAAAACACAGAGGAGAGTTGGCGGGAAATCGTGCAAAAACACATGGACGGCTCAACCGAGAACTGCTTCGTTTTAGGCTTTGAAATATTAGATAATTTAGTGCACGATAAAGTCATCATGAGTGTGAAAACTGGTGATTGGATGCAGGCGAGAGTGAAGCGCGAACGAGAAGGGAAAGACCGGGTCGAATTTTACGAACCGATTACGGACGAGGAGATTAAACGAGTGCTCGATAAAGTCGTCGAGGTTCGTAAAAGTCTTCCAATTTGGACGCACTTGAGCGATGCCGTAAAGCGCATGTTTAAAAAGCGCGTCGTGAGTTCAACTGCGGATTTGACCAGAAATCAAACTATTTACCTTCCTACTGGCTGTAGTTTTGCTTTGCAAAACTTGCGTGAATTCGTTCCCGGGCATCGATTGGTGTTCGCAGATTTCGACGTGCTTCCCGAGGCGAAAATGGATGGATTAAACGCGCCCGTCGTCGCTTCTCAGGGTACCGGTGGTAAAACTTACGATAGAAATTCATATTTAGAGGGTGTCGTTGGAAGTTCTGACGTTTTCTTTCCAACATGTTTTGATACGTTGAAACTACTCAACGAAAACAAAGGAATGCACCTCACGACGAAAGAGTTCATGGAGAAATATAGCGAACGAGGCGCGTGCGAAACAAAGACAGGATATAATCCGCTACACAATGACTTTAGCAACACTAGATTTTATCTATCCTAATTAAATACAATATCTTACTACATACGAGTACATTAAAACTCCTCTCTCGTCTTGTGCGGGTCGTAGTTCTTTTCGTACTTCTTCCGGAGCGCTTTGTACAACTTTTCCTCTCGTCCTTTGTATTTCGCCAACAACCGCGGAACTTCTCCCAATTTCGCTGGATTTACGTCCTCGTAATACGCTTTGATTTTCATGTACCATTCCTGTTGTTTCGGCGTTCGTATGTGTGAATACGCGTTCGGTCCACTCGGTTGCAAAAACTTGAAGAACTTGTCCAAGAAGGTGAACACTGGAACAAACATGAATAAGCACAGAAAGAAGAAAGGCAACGGTTTGATGCCAAAAAGTAACTTGTCTTTCTTAGATCCCAAAGAAACGCGCTTACGGCCTACTTTAATCGCTCCTTGATTCTCGTCGTCGTCGTCGTCATCGTCATCCGAGGAATCCTCGTCTCTTAATTCCACTTCCTCATCGCTCGAATTGTAATCCGAATCGATTTCTTTTCCCTCCCTCATATGACCTCCCCCGCAACACGAGGATTTCTTTGCCGCTTCTTCCCTCTCTTTCTGGATTTTCTTCATCTCGTTTTCTCTTCGCTTCTTTTGCGCGAGCTTTTCCAACGCCTTCGTCGCAGAAGACATTTTTTCTTTCTTTCTTTCTTTCTTTCTTTCGAGGAATGTGCGTCTGATAATCTGAAGAGATGTTTTCGTTCCTTTTCTTTTTCCGTTTTTTTTTCTCTCACAACACACAAGAAAAAGAACCACCCCACACTCGGTGGCACACCCCTAAAAATAAGAAGAAGAAGATTTAGAATATGGGAGGTAAAAAGGAAGAAGAAGACAAAGAAGATGAAGTGAAAGAGAAGATTGAGAATCTGAACTTGAACGCTAACCTTTGCGAGAAAGAAGATGGAGACGACGACGATGACGATAACGATAACGAAGAAGAAGAAGTAAAAATAAATGCATCGGACGCCGCAGCAGCAGGAAAGAAGAAAAAGAAGAAGAAGAAGAAGAAATCTTCCTCTGGTGGGAACGGAGTGAAATACACACCCGCAGGTGCGGCGAAAGAACAAACGGCACCACCGACGGTACCAGTGACTGAACTCTTTCCAAACGGCTTCCCGGAAGGGGAAATCCAAGAGTATCGAGATAATAACGGGAAAACGTCCTGGCGATTGGATTCCGAGGAGAAGAGGGAGTTGGAAAGACTGGAGTTGGACATGTACGATAACGCGAGGCAATGCGCTGAAGTACACAGAGAAGTGAGAAAATACATTCAAGAGTGGGTGAAACCGGGAATGAAAATGATTGACGTGTGTGAGACGTTGGAAAATTCAGTGAGGAAGCTGTTAAACGCGAAAGGTTTAGAGTGCGGCGTTGCTTTTCCAACCGGGTGCTCGCAAAACCACATAGCCGCGCATTGGACGCCAAACGGGGGTGACGAAACTATCATCGACGTGAATGACGTGATTAAATTTGATTTTGGGACGCAAATTAACGGGAGAATTATAGATTGCGCGTTCACAAAGACGTTCGTTCCAGATTACGACGAGTTACTATTAGCGGTGAAAGAAGCGACGGACGAAGGAATTAAACAATCCGGGATCGACGTACGTTTATGCGATATTGGCGAGGCTATTCAAGAGGTTATGGAATCACACAGTGTAGATATTCGCGGGAAGCAGTTTGAAGTGAAATGCTGCAGAAATCTGAACGGTCATTCAATCGCACCGTACCAAATTCATGCCGGAAAATCCGTTCCCATCGTGAAAGGCGGCGAGGCAACGAAAATGGAAGAAGGGGAATTTTACGCCATCGAAACGTTCGGAAGCACAGGCGAAGGGTACGTTTATTTATTATCACTCATTTTGTTTTTGTTTTGTTTTTTCTCCATGGCTTTTCTCTAGTTATCGTTACTTCGCAAAAATTGCGAAGTAGATTTGGACATACACAGGCTGCGATGTGCGAGTTTTCCTTTCGAGGCGCCATGAAACTCGCGAAGTCAAACGAAGAGTTTTTCTTTCATGACTTCGCCTGGTTTTGTCCTTACATTACACTTTTTCAGTCTCATAGTACTTTGCATATCTCTGCTACCCGTATGGGCAGGCGGAAATCCCGATATATGCAGAGCCTCCTTGCACTGGAACATCTTTCTTCCTACCTTTCTTTTCTCTCGTGCGTTTAAGCTGACAGGCGTTTCTCTTTTTTGAAATATAACGAACTCACAGGTACGTTCGCGAGGCTGGAGAATGTTCGCATTATATGAAAAACTTTGACGTTGGTCACGTGCCGTTGCGCTTGCCTACGGCTAAAAAGCTGCTTAATACCATACAGAGAGAGTTTGGGACGCTCGCTTTCTGTCGACGATACTTGGACAGGATTGGCGAGACCCGATATTTAGGCGCTTTGAAAAATCTCGTTTCCAACGGGATCATCGCTGAATACCCGCCGCTGGTGGATAAAACTGGCTCCTACGTCGCGCAATACGAGCACACGATATTGCTGCGACCAACGAGGAAAGAAGTGTTGACTCGTGGAGACGATTATTAATTTCTTCAATTAGAGAAATTTTTACCTCGTTTACAAGTACCGGTACATTAGGAAAAATTTTCACGACAGAGCCCACCTCGTTATTTTAGGAAACACAAACTGCACAAAACCACTTTTTCTTCTTCACTCTATCTATCTCTCCATCTCTTCTTATTCGATGATTGGTGTAAAACGTCGAAGATGCGTACATCTGCTCTTCTTTATATGCGTGCTGGTTGCGATATCATCCTTCTCTTCCTCGTTCACGATTCCTGAGGAAGAAGAAGTAGGGGAAGGGAAGAAGTTAAGAGACAATAATCAATTTGAGGATTTAAAGGAACGATACGGTCATAGGAGCAGTAGCGACAGTAATCTCATATTTTACACCATCGGCGATTGGGGCGTTCGTGGTATTGATGGTATTGATGGTGGCAAAAACTTTCCAGGATCTGCGCAAATGGCCGTCGCGCAGCAAATGAAACTATTGGCCGAGAATGTGCAACCACAGTTTGTGGCCACTTTGGGTGATAACTTCTACGGCGCGGGCGTTGGTTCTCTGGAAGACAGACAATGGGACTATAAATACGAACAAGTTTATTTGAAGAATAATAGTAGTTTGCGCTCGACGAGGTGGTTTGCGAGTCTTGGTGACCACGACCATTGCGGCAACGTCCAAGCTCAGATTGATTACCACTCGGCGAAAAACTACCTTTGGCATCTGGGCAAAGCCAAAACTCCTTATTATCACAAAGAGTTTAGAATAGGGGGTGGAAGTAGCACTAGCGATAGCGATAATATTAGCGACGAGATGCAGTTAATTGTAGTAGATTGGGTGGGGTTAGAAGGCTTGCTTGCAGGTAAAGAGAAGCGACGGTTCGAAGACCAGCTCGGCGCTTTCGCCTCTGCCGAAGCGGGCGAAGAACAATTCAACTGGCTAAAACGAGTGCTCGAAAGAGGACACGGAAAGTACCGATGGAGAGTTGTTACGGCTCATAGACCTATAATCTCGGCTAGTTCCAGATTTGCACACGACAACGTGGCGTATCCGGGTGAGTCGTCGACACGAGAGGCATTGCGAGTTCTCCTTGAAAATTCCGACGTAGATGTGTACCTCAACGGCCACGATCACACGGCCCAACACGCGTGTACACAAAGAGACGATTTTAACGGCAAGAATAAGCTGACGCATTACATTACAAACGGAATAGGAGGTTATGAACTTCACCATCTCGTAGATAATGACAAACGACCAATTGAAACTCTCGATGCGAAGAATACTTTTCACGGATTTGCTATGCACAGCGTAACGAAAGATAAATTCGATACTGTGTTCATCGGTCACGATGGCAAAGTAGAATTGGAGTTGTCGTTCGATAAAACGCAACAGCGATGTAATTGAATTCAATATCTACAATAAGATATGAGTTTTCATTTGGTACCAATTAAATAGCAGCAGCTTTGTAATTAAATGCAAATACGGTGTGTGATTAAATTATTTTTCAGTCTAGTCCAGGAATGTATAAGAGTTTCACATCGAACATAACCGGCGAATTCGGAGGAATCTTCGGTCTGCCCGGTGCCGACGCTAAACCTTTCGGGAATGCCAAATCGCCCGGAATGTACAACCTTCGCAATCCTCCCGACCTCATGCTCAGTAAGCCTTCATCCAAACCGACGATAACCGTCGCGCTTTCCGGGTCGCCCGTCAATCTGATATCGTTTGGTTTACCCTTCTCTACTGAGTTATCAAAAATTAATCCTTTCTCGTTCATGGCGACGTAATCCGCGACGACTTGGAATCCAATCGGTGGCATTTCACCGTCTCCGACGATGATGTCTTTATACTGCAAACCGCTCGGCGTAGTCACCATCTCAATAGAATCTAAAGACTTGACGCACTCGGCATCGCACAACACTTTCACCTCCTCGTCGGGGAGACCATTCGCGGCGAGCGCAGCAGACGTTGGCGATAACGCGAGAGAGAGCGCGAGAGAAGCTCCTACCGCGGCGCGAGCAAACTTTGATTGCAACGACGACGACAAAGACTTTTGGTTTTGTTGTTCGATGACCAGGGTAATATCTTCCTCCTTGGTAGTTGATGACATTTTATAATTGTTGTTGATACACTTCGTCGTCGTCGTCGTCGTCGAAGACTTTCTCGCCTTCAACACAGAGGAGGAGGATAGGGAGGATTTGCATTTTAAAGATGTTAAAGATGTTTGGGATAAAGCGATGGTATTCATCATGGTTTACGATTATTCGTTTGTCTTCGTGTTCTTTTTTAGTGTGAGTTGTGAGGAAAGTCGATTTTTGATGACGAAGCACTCTTTCACACACACTCGTTTTTTTTACTCGTCGTCAGTCCAAATCTCCAAATAGACTCGCCGCACGTCGTTTACACAGACGACAACAACAACAGAAAGAAAGAAAGAAAGAAAGATAAAAAGAAAGATGAAAGTTCGAACGGCCATCAAACGATTGTGCGAGGCGTGCAGGATAGTCAAACGACGCGGTCGATTATACGTCGTCTGCTCGAAAGTACCAAAACACAAACAACGACAAGGTTTAGTGACCGAAACTTCACCGGCGACGATTCAGAAAAACGCTCACGACGACGAAGAAGAAGAAGATGGAAGGAGAGGATACGGCAATACGAATAACAATAGCGGTGCGAGTAGTCTAGCAGAAGAAGAGTGCTGCGCGGAGACGAGGAGAACGTTCCTTGGGTTCCTGGATCATCGTCGTCACGCGGAATCGACTTTTCCGTCTCGCAGTTTAGCCGGCGTCGCATCCTCGAATTCGACGACGAGTTTTTTACCGTGGTTGGTAAAATAGATTCATAGTAACGAACGATCAACGACATCTACTTTAATAAGATACATTTAATTATTACTACACGCAGACTAAGCACTAGCTAATGATGATGACTAATTTTCGTTTAAAAGCATGTTCATCGCCGCTTCGATGTTGTTATTCGTCACGTGCAACGTTTGTTTTACTCGCTGCTCGCTGAAACCCATGGAAACGAGCGTATTGACGGAATTCTCATCCAGAACAAACGGGCCTCCGTCTCCTTCCCTTCCTCGCCTCCTTCTTTGTTCGGCTTGAGCCGCTGCCGAACGGTTCCCGATTCCAAACCTTACTATCGCTTTCCCTCTCGACGATCTACCATTACCTACGCCGCTATCGAAAATTTTACCTACCGTTTTATCGACGAGCGAACACAGCCAAAGTGGAAGTTTGACGCCCAGACATTCGACGAGTATCCATGCAAAGATTCCGCCTATAACAGACACGAAAGTCGTGACAATGGACGCGTAGTATTTACTCGTGGCGAGGTGCATCATGGCCAAGTACACGAACAGCGTATTTCCGCAATTCAAGATCCCGAAAAGGGTAAAGTGAAACGTTGATGGTACCTCGACGAAATAGACGACGGCGAGAGGCAAAGTTATATAAAACGCCGCCGGTTTCTCCATCATCATCGTCACATCACCATCGACCAGTTTCAAAAGAACTGATTCCAAAACACGACACAGTAAATACGAAAAGAATAGGAACGATCCAAACTTTCGCGAACCCATGAGTCTTTCGAACATTCGACACATGTGATAGTTCAAAAAGATTCCCGTGCACGCGCTTCCAGGCGTGTTGAAGAAATGACCATTCTCGTTGTAGTTTTGCTGATGACGATTACTACTAAAACCACTGTCCTCGCCGAGGACAGTGGATAAGAGCGGGCGTCCAAATGCCATTATGAGCACGAGCGTGAACGCAAACTTTGCCACTGGTGCGCGAACTGTAAATGAGTAAATAAGAAGAGAAGAACACGGTTACATACTATATTATTTATTTTCCATCGAGTCCAACTCCACCGAGAGAAAGTAAGAGAGAAAAGATACAGACACGCAAACGACATATACACTGCGATGATTGATGGTTCGTTTAGAGAAAACACAGGAAAAACGCGACTCACCGAAACCAGTCGGTCCGAGACCCATGCTTGTTTGTTTCTTTCTCCTGAGTCCTTTGTTTCTATTCACAAACAATACGTATTGGAAGAGAGTTGTGATGTTGTTCTTTATTATTCGGATGTTTTTTTGTTGAAAAAAAAGAGAAACTCACACACAGACAAACAGAAGAAAGGTGAATCGAATCGTCACAACTTTGAGAGAACACACACAAACAAACACACACACACACACAAACACACAAACACACGTAATGTCTGCGTTTGCATCTGCAGTTTCAACGCATCATCATCATCGCGTGATGGCTGCACGGACGAAGATACCTCGCGGTATTCGCAGTTCCGCCGCGCACAGCAACGTTAATGCCAATCCCTCAAATTCGAAGGTTGTTTCGATTGGTTTCCTCCGCCGTCAGAAACACAACAATCAACTTTTCTTCCCGACACCATCATCATCCACTTTGGGGGTACCATCCTCTTTCAAATCTTCGACTAAGACAACGAGAACGGCGATGATGCCGAGAGCTTCCACCGCGGAACAAGAGCAAGCAGGTGAAACGTTCGAGTACCAGGCGGAAGTCAATCGACTGATGGATTTGAT
>JACLAA010007456.1_pt1 | contig 11384 bp, 5 predicted proteins | sample 8027891 | NCBI WGS metagenome assembly JACLAA01 (sample SAMN15724900, study PRJNA655200) | protist metagenome | isolation source: fluorescence activated cell sorting (FACS) single amplified genomes of... | place: Spain: Blaines Bay Microbial Observatory, Mediterranean Sea | collected 2016-01-19 | reverse complement strand
ATGTGCACCAGCTGTGATACCACCACCACCACCCCGAACTATAGCAGTTGAAGTCTCGGTATCGATGATAGTATACGTGAGTAGGACAATCTCGGTATTTCCTTCCGTCATATCTCCAACCATATGGGCCGCAAATTGCCGAGCACCCCCCGTAAGCATGCCCCCATCCAGTGATTTCGCGATGCCAGTTCGTGTGAGAGTGGTATTGTCCTTGATAAATCCAAGCACCAAGAGCACTTGTTTCATTTTTACCAGCACCCAACATTGCCTCAGCTTCGGTCATGTTGTTAAACCTTGCGTCAAATTCTGCTCGAAACTCATCCTCGGTAATTTTCGACTCCGGAGGAACGTAATCCGAAGGTAAAGGACCGTTTTCATCCAAAGGTTCGATGCGATGCACATTTTTTGACATGTCAAATTTTTCAACAAAGTCACTTTTTCGAACTTCCACGAGTGGATCTTCAACTTTGAGAACCTCCAAAGACGAATCATCGACAAGATCGTTGTCGTCTTTGCCAAGCGCGACGATTTCGTCGTTTCCTTCGAAAACCGCCGCGTTTGCCGAGGCAAAAATCTCTCCCTTTCTGATAAATCCTTCGGAAAGGTCGTCCGTTTCCCCCGCGACTGCGGGTTCGACGGTAGTCGTCGACGACGGTATTTTCGTCATCGGTGCGCTCGAGTCGTTCGCGACGGACGACTTTGAACGTTTCGACGCGCTTTTTTTCTTCTCCTCTAAGGAAGAAGTAGACGAAGACGATAAAGACGCGCGTGTTTCGTTCTCGACGAAACCATCAATCTTGAACGAAGGAACGTTCGTTTCTTCGGCGCGTCTGCTTTTCGGTCTCGACGCTTCCACCGCCACCTCCGTTCTCCCCGCGACTGGAACAACGTATAGAGTCGAAAGTACAAACGTCAAAGATAGAGCCATCGCGAGAAGAACACCGCGACCAGCCGTAATCTTCTTCATCTTTATCTTCATCGTCCAAGATCCAACCTCCGCGAAACAGCGCGAGGAGTTCCTCGTCGATGATCGAAGAAAGAAGCAAGCGTTCGCAAGAAGAAAGCAAAGATGCGACTCAACTTTTTCCTTCGCCACCGAAGCGGTTTCTTCTTCTTCTTCTTCTCCTCCTTTTTCTTCTCAAAGATAACCCGTGCTATAACGTTGGATGAGTGAGAGATGAATAGAGTCAGTTTTTCGTTTCATTTTTTTCTCCCGTAACTCAATACAAATATCTTCCCTCGGTGTTTTAAAATGTCGAAGAGAAGAAGAGAAAATGTAACACCCAAAAAACTGTCGTAAGCAAGACCGGAGAGAGAACGATGACGGAGGACAACAACCCATCCCACGAAAACAAAGGCGAGAGAAGCAAAGATGAAACAGAAAACATCAAAGCGCGAGAGAGAACAAACGCGAGAAAGATAACGACCGGAGTGAGTTTCCTCCTCGTCGTCGCGCCGTTTTGTTTTTCATCTCTCTCATTTTCTCTCGCCAATCGATGACGAGAAAAACAATTTTCTGTTCAAATCCAATCGATCGCGAGTGGAAGAGATGCCCTCACCTTCTCCGTCTTCTTCTTCCGAAAAGTTTAAAACTGCGTTGGTGCGTGTAAGCGATGCGTATTTTATGCGCACGTGCGTTGCGCGTGCTCTTCTGTGTTGTTGTTGTTGTTAGAAGTGGAAACGTATCTCAAATCGCAAGAATAAAAAAGTGAATTTTTATGGGGTAAGCCAGAATAAAAATAAAGACTAAATTTAGAGGGAAAAAGGAGGAAAAAGCGAGCAGTGTTTTGGCAAAATTAAGCCAAGAAGAGTTCTCTGATGATGACGACGTCGACGACGACGACGACGACGTAAACGACACATACACACGAAATAAAAAGCAGAAAGAAACTCAGAGAGAGAACGGTCTGTCGATCGAACGCACTTTCATCAGCAACCAACGGCAAGAAAAGGACGCAAAAAGAAGATGAACAAAATGGCAACTGTTAAAAAAAAGTTTGGTTTGGGTGTTGGGATTTTTAGCGTTTGTGTACGCGAGCGCGTTTTTAAAGGGGATATAGGATTCGTTGTTCTTGAATATTACACACACACACACACACACACACACACGCGTAACTGATGAGGATGACAACTTAAACACGTGATATTTTCATCGTAATTTTTAGTTGTTGTCGGTATCGGAAGGCGAAGACGGCGCTTGGGTTTGCCCTTTCGGCGCGCTTTCTGTTTCTTTCGTCACCGCGTGGAACTCTTCGTACACGCTCGCTTCGGAGGTGCTGATGATTTCCGCGTTCGCGATAATTTGTTTCAATCCTTCTTCTTTAGCGAGAGAACCGTCGAGCATCGCAGCTTTGGCGGCGGAGATGTCGTCGCACGCCTTGGTGATTTCAGCCTGCTTGTTAGAGATGTGCTCGCGCAACGCTTCCATTTTCGCCTCCGCTTCTTCCGGGGTCACAGTTGATGAAGACGAAGGAGTGCTGTCCGTGTTATCGATTTCTTCTTCGATCTCTTGGGTGATCCCGTCAATCTCCTCGCTTTCCTTTTCAATCTTCGGCGGCGCCGCGACGGCGTCTTTAATGAGCGCTTGGGCTTTGTGCACCTTCGCCACCGCGTCGTCGACACTTCCCGTCGCTTTCGCGACATCATCATCGTCCTCGACCGTTGTCAAAATCTGAACCGCGTCCACGATTTCTTTGTGTTGCTCTTCGACTTCGCCTTTCCAATCGGTCATCTCGGTTTTCACTTCTTCAGACAACTCGTTTTCCTTTGCGATCAATTTCTCAACCTTTTCCTCGTCTTCTGTTTCCACGACTTCTTTTTCCTCGTGGTTTTCTGGTTTTGGCGCCGCGTCTTTGTCTTCTTCTTCTTCTTCTTGCGCCTTCGCGTCGTCGTTCGCATCAGTCGAAACGTCGTTCACTTCGCCCAACTTTGTCGTTTCTTCTTCCCCGTGGGGGATTCCAACACCAAGACGATGATGATCCGAGGAAGACAAAGAAGAAGAGGAAAAGTGCACCGCGAAAAGTGCCGACGACAACACCACCAACAACAACGCGAAGAACGCTTTTGGGTGGTTTCTTCTCGTCGTCGTCGCTCTTTCTCCTCGCAGCAAAGGCTTCGATTCCTCCTCCTCCGTCGTCGTCAACATTATTTTACTCATACTATCTCTGCTTTTTTTTTGATGTCGTTTTTGTTTTTGTTTTTGTTTTTGTTGTGCTTCTTTTTAGTGTTGAAAAAATACGAATTTGATTTGATTGATTTTTTCAAAAAAGTTTGAAAAAAAAAACAGGCAGCAACTTACACCATTTCGCACAAAAAACAGAAGAGAGAGAGAGTACTTTAGAATAATAATACAAAATGTGGGTGATGCTTCCGATCGTGGGCGGGGCGGCGATCGCGAAGAAGATCACCACCTCGGCAAAAACGAATTCGAATGTAAGAGCGAGTTTTAATTTTGAGGACGACTTTGAAGAAGAAGGAGGAGAAGGAGGAGGAGAAGACGATGATTTTGAAAACATCGTCAAGAAGACGATTCAGACGACGACGAACGACAACAACAACGACAACAAAAGAAGAGGAAGACAACAAAAGCCACGAGTCGAAAGGTTAGGCGAGAAGAAATCATCAATCGAGCAACTTCTGCCGTCCATTAACGTGGAGGAGATACTCTCGACTTTGAAGAAAGAAAACTTCGCGTTAGAGTGCGAACTTGGGATGATGTCCGCGACGCTGGAGGAGGAGACGTTGAGAGCGGACGCGCTGGAGGAGGATTTGAACGACACGCGGCAAACTTTACAAGCGGTGGTGGAACGAGACACGTTATCGGAGACGGGGAGGTTGCAAGATAAGTTGGCGCTGGCGCAAGATGAATTGATCTTGTTGAGCGCGACCGCGGAGGAGGAGTTTAAGAAGAACGACGAGTTACGAGAGGAGTTGAAGAGAGTGCAGAATACTTTAGACGAAGTCGTGAAGAGAGAGATGGCGACGGTGAGAGAGAACGAGGATTTGTTGAGACGGTCAAAGTTTGAAATCAACGAAGAGTTGATGATTCAAAATAGAAAAATCGAGACGCTCGCGCAAGCGAAAGAACAGTTGGAAGGGACGTGCGCGACGTACGAGACGAGGATTGAAAAGGCGAAAATCGAATTCGAGGAAACTTTGAAGAAATATTCCGAGGCGAACAGAATCAACGTAGAGAAAATTCAGAAAGGGAAGGAAAAAGAGCTGGACGCGATGGGAAAGGAGTTGGAGGAGACGAAAGCGGAGTTGTTGAGAAGTTTGAACGTGATTGATGAACTTCGAGAAGAGCTAGTAATAACCGCGCGAGCGTTTGCGGAAAGAGGAGGCGGCGGGTCAACTAATACTACCGCGGACGACAGAGATAGAGAGTCAGAGCACGCGTTATACGTCGCAAATCTCGCCGAAACGATCGATGAGAAGGAAGACGAGATCCAGTCGTTATTGATGGAGATTTCCACCTCAAAGCGACGAGAGGAGTCTCTTCGCGAAAAAGTCGTCAGTTTATCCGCAGAGAAGGTTCAGCGGCAACAACGAGGGGGACACGCAAGAATGGAAGACTCTTTCGATGATTTATCGTCAACAATCGATGAAGAAATGTTGAAGACGGAGAGCTCTAAAGTTGCGAACTCGGCATCGAAACCGTCGCCATCTGGCAGCGGCGGCAGTCCGACGACGAGAAGATTTGGTGGATTATTCGGACGCAATAATAATAACAATAATAACAACAACAACAACAACAACAGCACTAGCAGGAACAACAAAAAAATGAGCGGTAGTGATGATAGAGTAGGATCAAAGAACGCCTCACCTTCTCCGTTGTCAGCGTTTGCCAAAGATGCGAACGAGGCGCTTCTCACGCCGCCAATCTCAGCAATGACACCTCCAACGCCGCCAAATGTTGGAAGTAGCGCCACGAAAAGGACGAAAGCCGTTTTGCCGTCTGAAATGAAAGACATGCAACAAAAAGTTCAAGAATTAGTCGCGAAAGTTGACGGCGCGACGACGCCGCAAGGAATTAGCAACGCGTTGCGCGAGTTGGAGGAGTTGCAACAGAAATTATCGAATATTGAGTTTACTCCGGACAGTCCTTCTCCTCTTTCTTCCTCGACGAAAGGGGATGTGATGATGGTCACGCCTCCGCCGACGACGTCTTTCAGCGTGAACATGTCGCCCTCGCCGCCGCGTTCGACGCGAAAATCCGATGGTAAACAACAACAAAAGCATCAAAACCGATCGGTAGACGATCGTGATGAAAACACTCACGTCGTTTCGGCGTCGGTAGCGGCAGACCCGTCGTCATCGTCAACAAACAAAGAAACGACTTTAGCGGAACCGTGGCTAGGAAAATCTCCGACGGGTAAAATTAAGCCTCTCAAAAAATGCACCGCGTGCCAAACCGGTTTCCCGGAACCCGGAAAGCAGTTTTGCATGCATTGTTTGACGCCACCGAATAGGCGCGGTATCAATGAGGGAAATAACACGACGACGCCACCGAAAGAAGCCTTAGAAAAGAAGAAGAAGAAGATGAAAGTGATGAAGATGTTCTCGCCGAAAGGAAATAAATAAATTGTATTGAAAGTATTATAAACTAAAAGCATCTGCGCCTCTACCTCTCGCGTTGACGTAAACTAAACGTTCTTTGTTCCTGCCACCTTTTGCCCATCGGATGATTTCCAAACTTACGGTCGAAGACACCAAAAAGGATAACGAAGTATCCGTACACTTCGTCCAAGCGTACTTGGAATTTGCTCGATTCACTTCGACAATACCAACTTGATTATCACCCACGACACCGCATCGAATGGCAAAACCGGCTTCAATTTTCGGAATCATTGCTTTTGACGTCGTCGTCGGGCTTTCACTTTCGCTCTTGTTTGCAAACGGCGCATCGCCTTCCACGTGAACGATGATGTCAAATTTATTATTGTCTTTGGCCTCCTCGTCTTCGCCGCGACTCAAGAAATACGATTTCGTCCCGGGAAACCTCTCGTTTAATGCCATGGCGTTCGCATCGTTTTCGCATTCACTCAGGGTGAACATCGGATCGCCCACGAAGGCGCTCAAAAGTGGGTGTCGCGCTACTCTAGGTAAATTAATGTTTCGTGGGTCCGAAGCATCTCCTATCAGAGCAATTTCTGAAACGCCAATGGAGGCGAAACACGTCGCCAATGCAGCGGTTAAGATGCCCGAGCCTACGATGGCGATTTTACACCGCTTTCTGATATTTTCTACCGCATTAAAACCTGCGTGCTTCAAAATCGCATCTTTTGGATCGTCTTCCATCGCCACGTCTATGCCGTCCGTCGTGATTGTTTCGTATCCAGCCTCCTTTGTCTTTTCTCCTTCTGGTGCTGAGACGAAATCCTTCTCGACGTTTTTCACGCAATCGAAGATGTCCAAATGCGTCCACTGTTCTGCGCCTACTACGCTCGTTTTTGCGAGCGCGTCGTCTTCTTCTTTCTCGCTCACGTTCAAGCTACTCATCACCATGTTCAAGTACGCCTCTCGTCTTCTCTTTACTATTTGAGTCACAGCAAACGTCGCCGTGTGCGCTACGAGAAGAGTCATCGGCAAGAACACGTTACTTCTACTACTAATACTCCTATTATCACCGGAATCTCGCTGTCGCACGACCGTCGACGACGCAGACGACGACAAAAATGTATCTTTATTCTTATCTCCGGACCTTTCGCTGACTGCGTGCAACAACGGCGTCGCCTCGGGCGTCTTTTTCAGAAACTCCCAATGCAACGCCGCTCTCCGTTCTCTTCTCCGATTTTCGTCTTCGTCCACGTTTCCAGCTCCAGCTTCATCCAACGCATTTGCAAACAACGCGGTAAACTGCGGCCGCAACGCGTCGTACAAAGCTTTACTCGCGGTAGCTTTATCATCCCCGCTATTTTTTTCGGCTTCTTCGTCAACGTCATACCCGCTTCCGTCGTCTACGAATATCGTCCCAACCTCGCCACCACCACCACCACTACTACTATTCCTACCGCTATGACTGCTATTATTATCACTCCCATGGTGCTCTACGGTGCAATACACAAAAATGGGTCGTTGTTGCAGTTGTTGCCGCTGATGATCGAGACGACTCTCTTCTCCTCCTTTCCTCGATCGCAGTCGCTCGTTCGCGTTGCACGCGACCGATAACGGCCCGGCGCCGTCGCAGAAAAACAACACGTCGATTGGCGGCGGCGACGAAGGAGAAGAAGAAGAAGACAAAGAAGAGAAGAAAGAACAATCCTCCGCAACGTCGACGATGATACTCTCCTTCTTTTCCTCCCCCTCAGACGAAGACGCCAACACCAATCGAGCTCGCAACCGTCGACAGAGCGCGACGGATTTCCGGTCGCCGATATCGCTTTTTAGGAGTACCCCGCCGGAAAGCGCGACGTCTTTTTCCGTCACGAATGTATTAGTATCCACCAAATCCTCCTTTTCTTCCTCTTCTTCTTTCGAAAACGACGATTTCGCGATATTGTTGTTCAGCGCGGAGTCGCACAGCGTGATTCTCGTCACGAAACATCCCTCTTTCAGTTCTGACGATGATGATGACTTTGACTTGTCGTCGTCGTCGTCGTTTCCATCTCCAGAAGAAGAGGAAGACTTTTTGTTTAACACGTAAGGGAGGAGCAACAACGAGAGCTCTGTCGCCACGTTGACGCCGAGACCGTTCGCGAGGCCGCAGATGCACGCGTGCATAGATGATGTGAGAGATGGGTGTTCCTCCTTTTTTGTTGTTTTTTTAATTCCTGTCTTTGAATACGCATGTGCCTCTCTTGTTCTCGAAACGTTGTTGTTCGTTTTTCGTGTTTTTTGTGTTGTGTTTCGAAAATCACCCCTCACAATTGAACGAAGAAGAAGACAAAAGAAGAAGAATCATCGCGAAGAATTCTTTTTAATTCTTTTCTTTCGTTTGAAGAGTGATGCAAGGAAGAAGTGCGCTGTTGATACGACGCGCTGCTTCTCAAAGTAACTTTTTCATCAAAGGTAGCAGTTCTTCGACGACGAAAAAGACTTCTTCGAAGAGCGGCGTTGTTTACGACCACCCCGCGAGAAGAGGGAGAAGTTCTTTCTCCAGGAGCGCATCTTCGTCATCATCCGCATCGTCGTCGGAATCCAACACCGACATGAAATTCACGATAACGTATAGTAAAAACTGAGACGGCGGCGGCCAAGAGTTTGAAGCGGCGAAAGCTGCCATCTTGGCCGTGGTGAAAAACGCGAACGTCGTTCCGAACAGAGTGGATAAGTATCCAATCACGGTGACCATCGAGGAGGAACAGTTAGGAATGATTTACAGCGGAAGGCAGCAAGGATTTTTCGGGAAAAACGGACGACCGGCGATGCGAGAGGTGGAGGAAGCGCTGAGGAGTAAGTTGTAGAGAGAAAGTAATACTAAAGCTTTATTACGACGTCAAACAACAACAACGCGAAAAACGAGAAGAGCGAATAGTACGAGAAGAGTGAATCGCTCGGCGGAAATATTATACACACTGCCGAGTCGACGATAAAAACAAACACGTTACGCTCTCGGGTCTCTTCTTATCCAAAAGAAGAAGAAGAAGAGGTTGCCTTTGACGCAGACGAAAAACAAATATAAGAAGAGGAACAGAATAAGAATAAATAAGAATAATAACAACAATAATACCATTTAGGTAGTACCGTGGTATCTCAAGGACGAAGAACGAAACACGTAAACGTTTTGTGTGTGTGTGCGTATGAGTAGAGTTGTAAAAAGAATAGATGATACATATAAAATTAAAACAGGGTAGTTAAAACGCGTTTTCACTTGCGCCCTCTAAGTACTTCTTTATTTATTAAACGACAAACTCAAATCGTTCACCGTATCTTTTAAGTGATTTGAAAGCTTGCGCATTCCCGAAAAAAAGTATCCACCACACCCTTAGGACATCCGCTTTCGTATACATATTGCAAACACTCGGGGTGGCCATTTTTGGAAGCATAACAACCCAAGTCTTACCACCAAGAGTAAGCTCAAAAGGACACGCACGAGCGTGAAATTCTTCTTTAATACATATTTTGCGAGCAACTCAGAAGCTTTATCTGTACATAAATGGAAGTCAATTCGACCTTTACACTTTGGGGTAATATGGTTGCGGAGGTGCTGGGTAAGTGTGCCCCCGAGGAGATGCTGTAGCCGGTTGGTAAGTGTACCCCTGCGGAGGTGCTGTAGCCTGCGCAGGAGACCATTGTTGAGGCTGAGCGTATGAAGCCGGCATGCCCGGCACCGAAGGCCCACTGCTGTGTATCACATGGTGCGTGACTTGTACCTGTGGCGGCACCCGCTTCTTCCTGCAAATTATCTTCCATATAAAGCCAAAACAGCAAAGCAGACATGGTATGAGAATGCCAAAGAGAAGCCCCATGTTGAGATGGGAGGAGTCCCCGCCACTGCAGGTCTTGCTCCTCTGATTTATTTCCTTGATCGCCGCACACGCGCACGTCGGTTGCATGGTGTCGTCGCACTCGCACTCGTCCGCGTTCATGTCGTACAATGTGCCTTGCAAGCTCGATTGGACGGACTTGAGATTGTAGGTGGTGGAGTCCGGATCCTGGGGCCCGTCGATGGCCCACGAGTAGTATGTGATGTCCGCGTCTGTGCAGCTGGCGTAGTTAAATTTAATTTCACTCGAGCCGCACTTGGATTCGCCCACGCTCAGTCTCAGAGCCTCGAGCGCGCATACGTCGAGCGAGGCGGGTTCGCACCAACCCGTCGAACGGGCCAGGAGCTCTTCCTGCAACACGCCCTCCTTGCCCTCCGGCTCACAGTCGTCCCAGCATCCTCCCTCGACGCTATCCGTATTGCACGAGCCGCAGATGCCCGAGGTTGCGCACCAGGGCACCGGCCAGTCCGTGGTCGTGCAACCTGAAAACATCTTTTCATGGTACGTGTACGTCTCTCGGCAGGTACACCCCCTCTGGGTCCTGGTGGAACCGGTTGGATCTGGAACTTTATTCTGGAGCAGGTCGCAAACGGTGGCATCCACCCCGGCGACTCCCATCATGTGCCACGGCTCACGGGTCTTGTCGTACACTGGAGCAACAACCGTGGTCATCGCCCCCCAGATGCTGGGAATCGACTCGTACGGCTCAGACCACGAGTAGCCTTCGACCTTGTTGAGAGTCTTGAAGAGGGCGTAGTACTTGTAGAAGGATATCATCGAGCGCTGCAGACCCGACTCGTCGCCGTCATTCGCTTGGGTGTAGATGGCGCCCGTCTTGCACGAGAGGTCTTTGAGGCCCTGCGCGTCCACACCATCGCCGAGGCCAACGACAAAGAAGTGTTCGTCGCTGTGAGTGATCTGTCTATCCGTGATGGTACTCGTGGGGTTGCCGTCTCCTGTCCATTCGCCGTCCGTCACCAAAACGTAGGTTGTGTGACATCCCGCGCCATAGTTCTTCTCGTTCGAGTCGTCCACGAGCTTGAACGCCCTTTTAAACCCGTCAAGCATGTTTGTGCTTCCGCTGGGGCTGAATCCATCGATAAATCCGGAGAGAATCTCCTTAAACTCCGGCATGGCACGGGCCAGGGTGGTGAGATCGGCATAGGTACTTGCGTAGCTGTTGAACTCGACAATACCGATGAAATCGGCAAACGTGGTCGCGTCGAGCACGGCCTTCGCCGCTTGCTTGAGCATGCAGATGCGATTGTATGAGGACATACTACCAGAGGTGTCCAGGATTAGGATCACGTTCTTGGGTCCGGTTGCGCCGGTCATGTGCCAGGGGCGGATGCGGGCATCGTAGGTGGTGCCACACGTGTCCTCCGCGATGTCCTCGTCCCAGACGATGCCCGGGAAGTTGATCAGGATCCCGTCCTTCGACCCGTAGAAGAGCCATTTCGCGTCGCCCAGCTCGATCATACTGTCGTATAGACTCGTCAGGTTGGAGTTGATGTGATTCGCTTCGCACGCAGTGCGTTTCACAGAGTAGTCGCTCGCGCCAAGGTTTGGGGAGGTCTTGATGACGCTGTTCCTCGTGTCGATCGTCCTGCCCGCGTTGCACCCGCAGCCTCTGGAGTTGCCATAATTGAAGTGGCAAAACGGCTCGCTCAGCTCGGCGCTGCACGAGGAGTAGATCTCGCACGTCGAGTTGTCGAACGTGCCGGTGTTGATGTCGACCGCGGCGGTCTCGAGGCTCAGCTTGAATTCGTTCAAAGCATCCTGCTTGTGATCCAGAGCGGCGTTGAGATCCGCCTGCGTCGCTGCCGAGGCATTGCCTGCGAAGATATACAGCGCGAGCGCGAGAGGAAGTCTCATTTTCTCCCCACGCGTTCCCCCAACTCTCGCAAACTTCCGCAACCAACACCCAACTCCGCAAACTATACTAAGGTCCGTAAC
>JACLAA010004971.1_pt1 | contig 11386 bp, 6 predicted proteins | sample 8027891 | NCBI WGS metagenome assembly JACLAA01 (sample SAMN15724900, study PRJNA655200) | protist metagenome | isolation source: fluorescence activated cell sorting (FACS) single amplified genomes of... | place: Spain: Blaines Bay Microbial Observatory, Mediterranean Sea | collected 2016-01-19 | reverse complement strand
CGTGAGCCACCTCCCGTCCGCACGCGTACGGTACGGTGTGATCAATACGACACCGGCGACGTCGACGACGCCCCCCCAAGCACCATCTTCTACACGAGCTACAACAACATTAGCCACCCTCCCGGATCTGCTTCCAGACGTCCCGCCACTTCCCGTGGTCGAACGCCGAGAGACCCTTCGACGCGCGGGCCACGTGCGCGAGGTACGCCGCGAGCGCGGGCAGCTCCGCGTCCCGGGCCGCGTTGGGCTTGTCGCGGTGGTAGGCCTTGCATTTCACGCCGCTCCGCGGGTTCAGTGCGAAGTTGCGGCTCAAATCATCTAAATGTAACGTATTTGCCGCGTTCCAGCCGTCGACCTTGTCCCAGATCAGCCGGAGAGGCTTCACGGCGTGCTTGAACTCGCTGCCGTCCTTGCGCCGCGACACGATGCGGAACATCGACGTCTTGTCGAGCACGAAGCAGATCTTGAATTTTGAGGATGAGAGCATGCCCAGCGCGGTGAGCTTGAGTTCCAACCATCTCCAATGAGTCTGGCTCCAGACGACCAAGTCGTAGTCCTCGTAGACGGCCTCCAAAAAAGCGTCCATGCCCGGCCGCTTCGAGTTCGCGGAGACCTGGGTGGGGGGGTCGTGGCGGTTGAAGTCGAGCAACGTGTGGTCGAGGTCGAGCACGAGGAGCTTCTTGCCCTTTCTTCTGGGAGTGAGCCAGTTGATCTCGGTCTTGGCCACGAACTTTTCGAGGGTCGCCGCGTGCCTCCTGCTTCGGTGCCACTCGTCGGACAGCGCCTGGTAGTCGAAGTCCGGATCGAGGTCGTCCAAGATCTCGGGCAGGTCGTCGCGGTCCTTCGGGTCGACGAAGAGCTTGTCGTCGGGCGTGCCCATCAGTAGGAACTTGGTCGGCGGCTTCTCGCCGCGCGGGCCGACCAACTCGGCGAGCTTTGACTCGTCGGGCGGTAGCGCGCCTTTGACGAGGCCTATCAATTTCTGGCGCTTCGCCGGGACTTGGGTTTCGTCGGTAATGGCCGCTTTCAAATCCGCGACGACGCCGTCGCGCTTGACGCGTAGCGTGAGCTTCTGCCCTTGGAACGTCGTGTTGAATTCGAGCGGCGGCTCGGCACCGGCGTCCGGCGCGGCGGCGGCGTCCGGCGCCGGCGTGGGCGCTCCGGAGGTCGCGGATTCGAGGATTTCGGCCATGTCTTGCTGTCTTGCTTGCGGCGCGCTGTGGTTCGCTCTGCAGAGGCTCGGTAGCTCTCAGGAGCTGGGCTCAAATCTAGCGCTCTATAAATGGCTGCGGCTGTCCTCAGAGGTGGACGAGGCACCTAATGGCTGCGTGCAGGCTGTTGCTCTTGAGCTGTATGCTTATCTAGCGGCTAGCCGGCTTGCTCCGTCTGTTTTCTAGTGTCTTACTACCGCTATCGAGATACTAATAAATCGTCCCCACAAAAAGCGTGAGCGCCAGAGTTGGTATAGCCGTGCTTTAGAGAAAGGCGATCTACCATAGATCTCGCGGCCGGCCGGATAGAACTACCGGAGGGCGCGCAGAAATAGATTGAAACCCAGGGTGCACATTTCACTGTAATTTCCACAGCAATCGACGGGCGCCGAGCAAGACGAGATGGGCCTCGGCGAAACGCAAGTCTTTCAGGATGAAAAATCGCGCCTGGCGAACACGACCGTCGCGCGGATAGTCGCGGCGAAGGGCTCGTTAAACGACCCTGCGAGGACCTCGACACCCTACTTTCCCGGTGATCTGCCCGCACGGGGCCGGGCCCGGCTCGCACCTGCGCGTCCGCGCGCCGAACACGGGCCAGGAGATGACGGTGATCGTGCCCGCGGGCGTCGGTACCGACTCGGCGTCCTGACAGAGCCCATACGCCATCGCCGCGACACTTCGCACGCAGGTCCAGGCGGCCAGTTCGTCGTACCGCTCCCGGCGCCGCCGCCGCCGCGCGGGCCGCTCTACCCCTACATGGCACCCGGCCACGGCGGTTGAACGCGTGGCACTAGGACGACCGATGAATCGGCGACGCGCGGTGTCTCTCCCCAGGGGCTCCGCCCACTAGTCCTAGCCGTAACAATATCCTCCCCCGCACTATAGGACGACTAAAGAAGAGCAATTACACAGGAGGCCTGATCGGAGAGGCCACAAAAAAAACTACACCATCTCCGTCTCCGCCTCGACGTCCTTGGCGTCCAATAACAAAGGCAGGTCGTCGAACTCGTCCGGAGCATCGACGGAAGACGGCAGGAGCGCCGCTAACAAGGCATCGAAGGGCGTCGGCGGGTAGAGGTCGTGCGCCGCGTGCTGGCTGCCGAAGCCCCTTAACGAAAGCGACGCGCCGCGCGGCCACTTCCGGTCGCACGCTAAAGCCAGCTCGCGCGCGACGAAGACCAGAAATGCCGAGGCCGCAACAGATAAGCAGGGGCCCTTCGACGCGGACCGCACGCCTAGCCAAAGAGCGACGACATGTATCGCGAAGAGCACGCCGACGCCGCGCCATTCTCCTAATGCACATAATCGCGTTATTGTTGCGGAAGGCACCGCTATCGCGTGCGCATGTGCTGCTAGTACCGCAACGGTGGCGACGCGCTCATCTAGTAAAGATGGTGCGAAGACGAAGAACATCGAGAACGCGAGGGAGACTCTCAATCGCCTCCCAAATAGCGCGCTCTGGCGCGGCGAGCAGATGATCAAAAAGACGCCGCACAGGCTGTACAGGGCGACCACAACTAAAGCCGGCTCCGGCGCCGGCTGCATCGCCCCGCAGCTCACGGCGCAGAACGCCAAGATAACACTTGTTTCCAAAGTGTGCACCCACTCCAGTAATAACGGGTGCAGCGACGAGAAGTCGTAGCGCACGTTAAAGGCGTGGAGCAGGCAGCGCGTCTGCGCGTCGTAGACCTCCGTGCAGGCGACATGGGCCAAATAGGCGGCGTGGATTATGGCCGCGTACCACGCTAGGACGCAGTTCTCGGGGAGCCAGGAGGGCATCGTTTTTTTTTGCGGTGTTGCGCTTGCGCCTTACGAGCAAACAAGGAGGCTGGGCTCTTCCTTGTGGTCTTTTTTTTGGCGGACGCGTGCGCAGAAAGCGATGCGCCGCCGCTTAGAGCACTCGAGTAGGATTGCTAATCGAGCAAGGAGGCTGTGATTGAGCGCTTTACGTGCGTGATAGAGGCCCTGGCTTTACCCAGGCGCACCTGCTAGTATCTTACACGCTAGCCCGAAAAAACAAAGACGCAGTTTGGGGGTCCTCGCCCCGCGTGCAGGCCCTCGAGAGCTCCTGGAGCTCTGACCTCTAGACCTTTGCCCATCCTCCCGTGTACTCGCGAGGGCCGCAGCCTCCCGTATAAGCTGTCAGCGACGGCGTCTAGACCCCTCGGCGCGCCTTAAAAGAGACGTGTAAGCTAAGCGCTGCTGTGACTTGAGACGAGGAGCGAGAAACCGCAGCACGAGACGCCCTCGCTGCGAAGTACCGAGGCTGGACCTTTTCACGCCCGCGCAGGTCTAGGGAGCCGAGAGGATGCTGTCCTCCGTGGCTCGCGCCGCTCGGCGCGCCACGAGCGTCGCCCAGAGGCATGCGTCCGGCCAGGGCAAGATCGTCAGTGTCATCGGCGCGGTCGTCGACGTCCAGTTCACCGGCGCCCTGCCCCCCATCCTCAACGCGCTCGACGCGAAGATGCCCGGCGGCGAGCGGTTGGTGTTAGAAGTAGCGCAGCACCTCGGCGAGAACACGGTGCGCACGATTGCCATGGACGCCACGGAAGGCCTCGTAAGAGGTCAGGACATTGTGGACACGGGCGCTCCCATCTCCATCCCCGTCGGCCCGGAGTGTCTGGGACGCATCGTCAACGTCATCGGCGACGCCGTCGACGACGCCGGACCGGTGAAGACGAAGCAGCAGTTTCCCATTCATAGAGCCCCTCCGACCTTCGTCGAACAGGGCAAGACGCAAGAAATCCTGACCACAGGAATCAAAGTTGTTGATCTGTTAGCTCCTTACGCGAAGGGCGGCAAGATCGGGCTGTTCGGCGGCGCCGGCGTCGGCAAGACGGTCGTGATCATGGAGCTGATCAACAACATTGCGACGAACCATGGTGGGTACTCCGTCTTCGCGGGCGTCGGCGAGCGCACGCGCGAGGGCAACGACCTCTACCACGAGATGATCGAGGGCGGCGTCATCAAGATCGGCGAGGGCCACGACACCACGGGCTCCAAAGCTGCTCTCGTGTACGGCCAGATGAACGAGCCCCCGGGCGCTCGCGCGCGCGTCGCGCTGACGGGCCTGACGATCGCCGAGTACTTCCGCGACGAGGAGGGCCAGGACGTGCTCTTCTTCGTGGACAACATCTTCCGCTTCACGCAGGCCGGCGCGGAAGTGTCGGCGCTCTTAGGTCGCATCCCCTCGGCGGTCGGGTACCAGCCCACCTTGGCTACGGATATGGGCGGCTTGCAGGAGCGCATCACGTCGACCACGAAGGGCTCTATTACGAGTGTGCAAGCGGTGTATGTCCCGGCGGACGACCTCACGGACCCGGCGCCGGCGACGACCTTCGCTCATTTGGACGCGCAGACCGTGCTCTCGCGCGATATTGCTTCCCTGGGCATCTACCCCGCCGTCGACCCCTTAGACTCTTCAAGCAGAATGATGGACCCGCGTATTGTGGGAGACGAGCACTACTCGGTCGCGCGTAGTGTCCAGAAGCTGCTCCAGGACTACAAGTCGCTGCAGGACATTATTGCGATCCTCGGCATGGACGAGCTGTCCGAGGACGACAAGCTCACGGTCGCGCGCGCCCGAAAGGTCTCGAAGTTCCTCTCGCAGCCGTTCTCCGTCGCGGAGATCTTCACGGGCTTCGCGGGAAAGTTCGTGCCCCTCGAGACGGCCATCAAGGACTTCGGCGAGGTCCTCAACGGCGACTACGACGACCTCCCCGAGGCCGCCTTCTACATGGTCGGCGGCATCGACGACGTCGTCGAGAAGGCGAAGACCCTCTAGAAAGGCGCCCCCGTCCCCCCACCGCCGTCTTTCCCGAGACCTAATATATATATATTCCAGCCGAACGTCGCTTCGATGGCGTGGACCGCAGCGATCAGCTTAGCACACGGGTTTTCCCTCGATTTTATCAGGCTAATACTTAAGTATCAGCAAAGAAAGTGCCCAAAAACTTTGCATATTCACGCTCTGCAATTGCTGGGCAACGAATAACCTCGACAACATTGAAATCACCAAGCTGCGTGCACCACGCGGCTGCAAAGCGAGCGTTTACAAACGCTGCCGGAGGGAGAGCGAAGCCATCCACACCAGAAGCGATCGAAACATGCAAGACAGAGCCGTCAAGGAGGGCTTCCAGCCCCTCAAAAAGGCGTCAACCATGCCGACGTCGCCGCGCGCGCCGCCGGAACCGCCATCGGTGGATGCATTGCGCATTGGTGATCTTGCCGACTTGCGCGCGCAAGACCTGAGCAAGCTCTACACCTTCGCGGAGGACCGCGAGGAGATCTACATATCTCGGCTGCGAGAAGCGGTCGCGATCAAGGGCGTGAGCGCGTGGGTCGAGAACCGGCCGAAGATCGTCGAGATGCTCGAGTGGGCCAAGGCCTGGGCCGAGCGCCTCGGCGCCGCGGAGGCGCGCTTCGTCGAGAACCCCAAGAAGGGCGAGGACGCGACGCTGCCGCCTCTACTACTTATAACGTTCGCGGCCGAGACGAATCTCCCGCACGACAAGGTGAGGACGGTGTGTGCGTACGGCCATTTGGACGTCCAGCCCGCCAAGAAGGATGATGGCTGGGAGACCGATCCTTTTACGCTTACAGAAGTTGACGGGCGCCTCGTGGGCCGCGGCGCGAGCGACGACAAGGGCCCCGCGCTCAGCTGGCTGTGGGTCGTGGAAGCGCACCGCAAGCTCAACATGAAACTACCGGTCCGCCTCAAATTGTTGTATGAGGGCATGGAGGAGTTCGGGAGCGAGGGCCTGCCCGAATTTGTGGCAAAGGAGGCCGTGCCGCCGCAGCCGAGGTTCAACGACGTGAAGCGCGAGATCACGCTGGATTTCAAGAACGCGGGCTGGCTGTCGGACGTGGACCACTTTGTTATTTCCGACAACCAGTGGCTGGCCAAGAAGACGCCGTGTTTGACTTATGGTCTTCGCGGCGTGGCATACTTCGAAGTCATCGTGTCGGGGCCGGCGCAGGACCTGCACTCTGGTGTTTATGGAGGTTCCGTCCATGAACCGCTGAACGACCTCATACACCTATTGGCCACATTAAGGCACCCGCCGGCGCACGGTGGCATGCATCACGAGCGAATCCGCGTGCCGGGTCTGCTAGATGACGTGCCCCCGGTCACGGACGAGGAGCGAGCAAAGTACGCGACGCTAGACTTTGACGTGGAACAGTACAACCGCGAAGACGTGACCGGCGCGCAACTGGAAAACGCGACGAACGAGAAGACGCTGATGGCGCGGTGGCGGTTTCCCACTTTGTCGATCCACGGCATCGAGGGCGCGTTCAGCGACCCGGGCGCGAAGACGGTCCTACCCAGGCGGGTTTCTGGGAAGTTCAGTATTCGCCAGGTCCCGAACATGACGTCGTCAAGGACTGAGGCGCTAGTGACCTCTTATCTCGAGTCTCAATGGGCAGCGCTTGGTTCCAAGTACGCACTGGAGGTCAAAATGGTCCACGGCGGTCCCGCATGGGTGTCCCGCACCGATCATCCGAATTACGTCGCCGCGTCGCGGGCAGTAACGAAAGTCTTCGGCAAGGCACCGGATCTCACTCGCGAAGGCGGCTCGATTCCTGTCGCGAATTGGCTCGCCGACGCCACGGGCATGAACGTGTTGCTCCTGCCGACGTCAGCTTCAAACGATGGGGCGCATGCTCAGAACGAGAAGTGGGACAAGACAAACGTCACGAACGCGGTGAAGACGCGGTGTCTTTCGACCTTCGACCTCGCATCGATGGTGTCGAGGCGTGACGCGACGCTTCCCACGCCATCGCCGCGACACGCTCGCATCGCGCAGGTGAAGGTCCTGGGGACGTACCTCCACGAGATTTCGAAGTTGGTGGGACCGCGGCCGGCGCTCTGTAAGTGCGCGCCACCCACTGCCGAGGATTTAGCCAAGCCCGGATTCTTTGCCTTCGCGAAGGGCTTCAGATGTAAGTGCGAACTATAAATAACAATTAGACACTATCGATCGAATTCGCCCGCTTCCGCCGCCCGGACGCCGTGTCGTCGAACGTTCGGTGGAACTCCCGGAACACGTAGAGGAGCCCCACCACGGCGCCGCCCGCGACGACAAGGCCCAAAATATCCAGGCACATCATCAAGACACGCACCCACTTGTTGCGGAAGACGGCCGCGCGCGCGACGGCGTACGTGCCCCGCCCGCCGTCGAGCAAGCGGCGACCGTCGTGGTTGTGGTGCTGCGGAATTCTCGTAAGGCGCTCGTAGCCGCGCGACGCCCGCTTGCAGAAGTCCAGCGTTTTCACAGAACAGTGCTTCTTCGCACAAGCCGTGCAGACCTCTCGAATTTTCATTCGATGCGCCGCGTGCTCCGCTTCCAAGTCGAGTAATTTCTCCTTCGCATCTCCAGCAGAGGAATGCGTGAGGTTATATCTTAAATCGCGGTCATTCTTCAGGTCCCGTTTGATCTCGTCCAACCAATCCTTGTCATTGACACTTTGCGACCACCTTGTCACGTTCACAAACTTTTCACAGGAAGTCACTTTGCGGTGGCCCACCTCGACGTAGCGCCGCTGTTGCGAGTGCTCGTGGATCACAAAAGTTTCCATAAGTCCTAGTTTCGCACAATCCAGACCCTCAAAAACAGAAGCGACGTCCTCGGGCGCGTCCAGTATGAGATTTTGGGACTGGGCCTTCCTCAGTTCTTGTACCACAATACGCATGTACCTATCTAGACCTTCCGGCGACACCAGCTCCCGCTGGACGCGTTGTGCGCCTTCCACAAGTCTTTTGTATCTCATGGGGTTATTTTGTAAGTCATCGACGATAGCCTTGGCGGAAGAACGAGACACGGACGCGTGCGTCTCGCCGTGCTTGAGGGCCGGATACAGCCACTCGACGACCGGCCCGTCCCACAGTAGCACCGCACTCCCGACGGCCCACAGGTGGTTCAAATTCCTAGAGTAGCTCCCGTCGGTCTTGCCCGGCAGATTCAGCACATACTTATAATTCGCGTAGTCGCGCTCGCCGTACATAACATCATCCCTAACCCTCGACATGTTATTTTTTATCATGGCTGTCATGGAAGCATCATAGGGTAAGTCGTCGCACGGATGCGCCGCCTCGTCTCTAGGCGCGCAAAGCGTGTTGCACTTCGAATCAAATAAATCTGGGTGCTCTCTTGTCAAAGCTAATGACTCTAAACGAGCGTAGTTGCCCCACTCCCGTTCGCAGGGATACCGTCCGCTCGGACTCGGCTCGTGGTTGTCGACGGCGCCGCGCCAGAAAACGCGCGGGATGCGCTCCTTCACGGCCTTCGCGGCGTCCTGCAACTCAGTAATGGTCGCCGCCCAGCTCGTGCCGACGTCGCCCCGCCCGAAGTACGGGTTCGGGACCAGGATGCCGCAGTCGCCGTAGCCGCCCCTTTTTGCTATGACCGTCGTCGGTATCATCTGCAAGCGTTTATCATAGTAACAAATACCAGCGCTCGACGTCTCGTGGATCATGAATACATTCGGTAATCTACCAAATCGTCGTTGGATGGCCGCCAGCAATAGCAGATGTTTTTTTGCTTTGTCTGCATGTAAGTATTGTTGGGTTGAATATAACCGCCCACCTAGGACCAAGATCAACCCATCGCGCAATTTCTCCCGCGTCAGGATGTGCCGCAACAGATTGCGAGCCTTCATCGCGTCGTGGGGCATCGCCCGCTTGCCGAACCGCGTGTCGTTCAACGATTTACGGAGTTCGCCGGCCATAGCCGCGAACCAGTCCCCGTCGTCTCTTGGCACTCCGCGTCTCAATTGCTGCGCGCTGGGCTGCCACGATCCGGCGCCGGTGTCGATCTGTGCGCCGCTGCCGGCGCTGCTCTTGCCCTTGCCACTGGCGGTGGTCCGTGAGGTACGTGCTGCTGCGAGCAGCACGAAGAATGCCCGCAGCCCCATCAATGGCCGCATCGGCTGCGTATTATGGGGTCATCGCATCATAGTGGATCGATACAGTCGATGCATTTTTTTGGGGGCTGCCCTTCCTAGTGTTAGTTGTATTGGTGTGTGGGCTGCCACAACAGCACGTGCGTGCAAAGTGCACTGCTTTCGAGGTCGCGTCGATGGCGTGCTTGCGGCGCTGATGGCGTCACCGAAATTTTTTCAGCTCCTTTCCCTAGTGTCTTACAGGCCGCTAGGCAGATTTCCTAAGCGGAGCCCTGGGAGCTTTTAGGTCTTGCTATATACGTGCGGGGCGTAGCGTCGACCAGCAATCCGCAACAAGAGCCAAAACCACCCAATCGCGACAAATACGAGACGGCGCTGACGCGTCACAGCGAGCCAATCTAGCGCGCGGTGTCTCCGTCCCCGGGCAGGGCTCCGCCCAGGCGTCCTAGCACCGCAACAGATACAGTACCCATACTTACTCCAGGTACAGGTTCCAAACTAAAATCGCGCCGTCCTCGCCCACCGTCACGAGCTGCTTGTCGTCCGGGCTGAACACGAGGTCGTTGATCGCTCCACTATGCCCGACGACCTCCGCGACGCGTGTTAACCCCTCACCACTATCAAAGAGCTTCAGCATTTTTTTGGAACCGCCCGTGGCCACCACTTGGCCATTATGAGACACGGCCACGCACGTCGCCTCGTCCGTATTATCTGAAGAGAGCGGGACGCATTCGAGGTAGTTCGGGTCCCGCAAATCCCACTTCGTCAGGCGCTTCTCCTGGCCTACCGAGAACACTCTCGTTTGATCCCTGGACAAAGCAACAGCATTGATGCCGCCCATCCTTTGGGTGTGACTTGTGACGCGTTTCTCTTCGCGCAGCTCCCAGCACAAAAAGCTCCGATCTCTGCTACAGGAGAGAGCATGCATGTCGTCGGCATATAACGTGAGTCCCGTGACCTTGGCGCGGTGTTCTTTCAAGTGGGAGACCAGTTCTCTGCTCCTAAGTTCCCACACGCGCACGTCGCCCTCGCCGCCGCCGGTCATGACGAACCTTTGATTGGACGCTAGTTGTAACGCAGTGACGCCGCCCCGATGCGCGTGGTCAATCAACCAAAGCGGCCCGCCTTTTTCGGCGTCGTGGGCCCGTATTCGGCCATCGGTCCAGCCTGAGATCAGGAAATCCAACGTATACACGATACAAGTAGGCTCGCCAGCATCTCGCACCAGAACCGTAGCCGAGGCCTTGTAGTCGTTGGCGTCCCAAACCCTCAAAGTTTTATCCGTGGAGGCCGTGGCGAACCTATCCGAAGACTCGCGAGCGTAGGAGCAGGCCCGGACGGGGTGCGCGTGGTTCTCGCAGACGAGTAAAGCTCTTGATAAGTCCCCTCGTAATCTGTAAATAGCTCCATTCCTAATAGCAGCGACGATTTCAGACCCATCGGGAGCGAAAGATAAAGCAACCACACCCGCGGGCAGTTTCAACTTCGCGAGCTCCTCGAGCCGCGAATCGAAGGCGGTGACAGTCCCGTCGCCGCCGCCGGTGACCACGCCGCCTTTCTGCGTTGTCAACAAAGCTTCGACGCCGCCGCCGTTTGCATAGATAGGCTTGAAGGCCATCTTATTTTGCCTCACGTTTATGGTGGTGAAGTCGCCGGACGTCGTGCCACAGTAGATGGTCGTGTAATCCTCCGAGAAGACCATGGTCGTTATTGATCTGACTGTGGCGCCTTCCGTGGTGATTCTTTCACTTTCTAGACTACCCTCGTAGGGATCGAGGCTCCACATCGTCGCCTTGGTCCCGCCAGCAGTAGCAAACAAGTACTTGTCCGTGTCTCTTCGTTTGACATCCCTGACAAATCCGCCCCAACATACGATCGAGGCGCAAGTCGGGTTCGCTACCACTGTAACAATATATCCGTTGCTCATATCCCACACAATCAGTTTGCCGTCGTCCCTCCCTCCTAACGTACATAAAAGTAACTCATCGTGGGAGAAGGCCACCGCTTCGACAGCGTGGTCGTGCTCCGCCAACCGGAACTTGAGGGACTTTGTGGCGTAATCCCATACGATCGCGTCGGCGTTTTCTCCACTTTGGCCCGAGGCCACATAAGTACCGTGCGGGGACAATGCGACACAAACCACACTGTCATCATGTCCTCGCAGAAAGGACTGGTCGTGGGGATCATCAAAATTGCAGACTATTATACTGGCGCCCGCGGCGTACATGTACTCGCGGCCATTGGGGTGGTAATGTAAACCACCTCGTATGGTC
>JACLAA010002766.1_pt1 | contig 11404 bp, 10 predicted proteins | sample 8027891 | NCBI WGS metagenome assembly JACLAA01 (sample SAMN15724900, study PRJNA655200) | protist metagenome | isolation source: fluorescence activated cell sorting (FACS) single amplified genomes of... | place: Spain: Blaines Bay Microbial Observatory, Mediterranean Sea | collected 2016-01-19 | reverse complement strand
TTAACCTGGAATACACCTTCCCTGGCGGCGAACCCATGATTAAGGCGCACAAGGCATTCCTGGCGACCTTGATATTCTGAAACGACCCTAATATGCGTATGTGTTGATCGGCGATGACGATACGAGTTCGGGTGGCGTTTTCGATGGTGTATTTCGTCTTGCCGCTCTTCCCGGCTAATCTCCCGATCCCTCGGCTCATGTGTTCTCCTCTCAGCGTTTGCTTCACGTCTTTCACTTCGAAACACTCTAAATATAAATCGTCCAATCGTAACAACGCCACCGCGTCTTGGATTTCAAATCCCAAAACAAACGCCTGTATAAAATCCGCCGACTTTTGCAACGCCGACTCGTCCTCCGTCTGGTCGGTTGTTTTCAATTCCACTTTCTTCAGCTTTAAATTCATGCGCATGTCTATTTTCATCTGTTTCGTCACCGGCGTATACAGCGCCATCCAGTGTTCTTTCAACGGCGAAAGCCTGTGCGACGGAACGTTCACTTTCCGGTACATCGCCTTCTCGCCTTTCTTTTCGTTTTGCTTCCCCAAGGGCGCAAAAATCGGTCGCAACGGGTCGTTCGGGTTCACGTCCGAGAATAACGACATCACCGCGTTCTTGTCCTCTTCTTTTTCGCCGATGATACGCATCGCCTCTTCTTTCGACGATACCGGGTTCCCGGTTTTGTTCTCCACCACGACGTCATCGTCGTCATCCTTTGTCTTCTTCTCGCTTTTTGGCATCTTCTTCGTGCTACGCCGCCGCCGCTGGGGGACTTTTGTGTACGTAATTCTCTTCGCGCTCTTATTACAGTCTCTCTCTCTCTCTCTCTCTGATAAAGAGGACAAAAAGAACAACACCAGCGGTAAGATCTCTCTTTTCTCTCTCTCTCGCGAGTGTAAAACGAGAGAGCTCTTTATGTGTGTGTGCTCTAAACAACACTAAAACACCAACAACAAGTGATGAGCTTTTTTGTGTTATTTTTGTACCGGATTTTTCATTTTCTTCATTTTTTATTCAAAAAAGCTTTACAAACTCATGGCATCATCATCACACCAACAAAGACCGAACGGGGCTTCCGCGCCGCTTTCAAAGTACAAGCTGGTATTTCTCGGAGTGCGTTCTTGTTATCTCGTCCTCTTCTGTCGTTTGCTTTTTGTTTTTTGTTTTCGGGTGCTCTCTCTCTCTCGTTCTTCTTCTTCTTCTTCTTCGTAACATTATTTGTTTTCAAAAGTCTCCGTTCCCGGCGATCCTTTTTTCTCTTCGTCGTAATCTTCCCTGAGATGATAAAAGAGTTGCCGCCCAAGAAGAAGAAGAAGAAGAAGAAAGAGAAGCGGAGGAAATGTGCAGCATCTCGTCATCGTTTCGGTTTTGTGGTGGTTTTGTTGAAGAAGAATGCATCGCTGACTTTTCCTCTTTATGTATTCAACAGGACCAATCGGTTGGGAAAACGTCCGTCATCTCTCGCTTCATGTACGACAAATTCGACGCCACGTATCAAGCGACGATCGGCATCGATTTTTTATCGAAAACGGTACACTTGGAGAATTCTCGAGGCGTTCGATTACAACTGTGGGATACAGCTGGCCAGGAGCGATTTCGATCGTTAATTCCTTCGTACATCCGAGACTCCTCGGTGGCGGTGATTGTGTACGATGTGGCGAATAGGCAGTCGTTTTTAAACGTCGCGAAGTGGATCGACGAGGTGAAACAAGAGAGAGGGGAGAACGTGGTCATCGCGATTGTCGGGAACAAGACGGATTTGGTGGAAGAGAGAGAGGTGGAGACAGAGGAGGGGGAAAAGTTCGCCAGAGGGTTGAACGTTGGTAATAGCAGTAGTCATAGCGAGAGCGGTAGTACGAACGGCGGCAACGGAGGCGCCATTTTCATCGAGGCGAGCGCGAAAGCCGGGTATAACGTGAAAGCTTTGTTTAGGAAAATTGCGATGGCGTTGCCCAGCGCAGACGTGAACGCGAATAATACTAATAACAATAATAATAGCGCGAGTGAAGCGAACGCGAAAGAGCAACTGGTGGATGTGAAATTAACTTCGACGAATGCGAATTCCGCGAGCGGCTGCGCGTGTTGATAAGGAGGACTTCCAAGAAGAAGAGAATAGAAAAGAGAAAGAGAAGCAAACGACAAAAACAAAGAATCGCGTACGTAGCAGTCAAATGTATATATCTCTATCTCTCTATTCTCATGACAAGTAAAAACTCTCTCTCTCTCTCTCTCGTTCTCTCTCCCCCTAAAACACACTACTCCCCTTTATTCCTCACCGGCTGTACCAGCGGATACATCTGCGCCATGTATATTATCGCCCACATCATCCACATGCACGTCACCGCCGTCACACTCAGCAAATGTTTCAAGTGATTCGCGCCTCGAATGCCCGTGGCGTTGATGTACACCGCGCAAGCGCCTTCCAGGACGCAAAACGCAAACGTCGTTCCCCAAAATCCCATTCTTGTTGAGTATTACTCTCTATCACTCTCTCTCTGTAAAGCGGTAACCTCTGGGGCAAACGCGACCTGCCAGACTCTCTTCTTTTCGTTCTCGTTCTCTCCGTCTCTTTTGTCTCCAAACCTCGAGTGTAACCGACCGCAAAAGTATGCCATAAAAGTGCAGATTTTGAAACCATTTCCCCAGTTAAAACAAACGTAAGTCTCTGAGAGACAGAAGAGAGATGACGACTGCTGATGCGAAGAAGCGAAAACTGCTCACCGTGGACGACATCAAGCCGTCTTTGCGAGGTATTTTTTTACGCGCTCGCTCTTCTTTTGCCCCGTTTCGTCGCGCTTTCTTTCTTTCTTTCTCTCGTAATCTCTTTCGCCGCTTGGGAAATTGAATCCATCGTCGGGATCGAATCTGCGCGAAGTTTTGTGTTTCCCGCGCGCAAAGAGCATCATCTCACGCGTTTTCTCTCTCTTATTCAACAACAGGCAAATGGATATCCGTCATGTGGACAGAAACTGGCGTCTGGTACGACGCGGAAGTGCTCACAATAAACGTGAACACGCGACAGGCGCAGTTGTGGTACCCGTCGGACGAAGCCGAGGACGAAGCGTTAGGGGAGAAGGAGGACATCAACATCGAAGAGGCGATACTGGACGACGAAGTGTCCTGGCCTTTGGACGAAAGCAAAATGAGAGTGACGTCGGAAGAGGCGAGGGAGAACGCCAAGCGGTTGAAGAGAGAAAGAGACAAACAGCGGGAGAAGAAGAACAACGTTGGCGGCGCGGCGGGGAAACGCGTGGAACGAGAGAAGCGAGAGATTCAGCAGAAGCGAGACAACGTGGCGAAGAAGTTCGAGGAAAGTTTGAACGTGGCGAAGGCGGAAGAAGAGGCGATAGGAGTTACCGCGAACGCGGTGGAGAACGCGTTGAATCCGAGCGAAATTGCCGTCGGCATCGAGAGAGCTTTGTTTGAACGGTGCGGGAGAGATACGGGGAAAGAGTACGGCGTGCACGCGAGGAGTTTGATGTTCAACTTGAGAGATCCGCAAAATCCAACGTTACGGGCGAGAGTGTTGCACGAAAACGTGAGCGCGGAGACGCTGGTGAAGATGACACCGGCGGAGTTGGCGAATAAAGAATTGATCGAGTGGAGGAAGAAACGCGAGGAGAAGATTGGCGAGGATGCGTTTTTGAAAGGCGTGCCGTTGGAGATGATCAAGGTAGAGAAGGATGGGAAAGGCGTGAGCGTGCACATCAAATCGAAGGAGGAGATCGAAAAAGAGGAGAGAGGCGTAGAAACGGAAGGAAACACACCGGCGACCACGCCGAGAGTGGTCCCGGTTGGCGGGAATAGTAATAACAATAATAAGAAGGACGATAACGGTAGTTTTAGCAAGGACGACGACAATCCTTTCGCGGCGAGCAAAGAAGAGGAGAAAGAACGATTAGACAAAGAAGAAGACGACGAGGGAGAAGCAGGCGACGTCGATGATGGTGATGACGCCGCGAAAGAAGATTTCATTTCGTTCGATGCGTACCAACGCGGCGAAGAAAAAGATGAAGAGGATGATGAAGAAGAAGAAGAGGAAGAAGAAAAAGAAATGGAGCAAAACGCTCCCGCGACGAGCAAAGAAAGAAACGACGTCGAAGACGACGACGATGACAACGAGCCGGGTGAAATACGCGCGTTAGAAATCGGTGATTGGTCCGGACACGTCTACGTCAAAGGCATCGACTCTCTCCCCGCGGTCGCTTTGCACTTCTCTCCAGTTGGAGGCGAACTGGCGCTGTTAGATAAACTTTTGCCCGATTCCTCGACGCTTGAAATCAAAGGTCGCGTTTCGTTAAAAGATGCCGAGGCGTTCGTTCGACAAATCTCTCGACAATCTAACTCGCGCGCGGTGACTATAGCCGAAGTTGAGACTTGCATGGTCAACGATAAAAAGCAAGACGCGAGCTTATTAGCGCTCGCAAAGCACTACGAGGATAAAGGCAGAGCCGGCGTGAGCGATGATAAGGAGAAAAAAATAGAGGTGTACGTGTTCCCTCGTAAATCAGACGAAGCTATGCGTTTGTTGAAGCACATGCGCGCGCCTGGGATTGTCATTCGAACCGAAAACAAAAAGAGTGGTTTGTTAGTTGCCGTCATTCACAAAAAAGGTATCGGGAGAAACTTTAAAGTCATCGAAGCTAAAGCGGAGAAGAAGAGGAAAGAGGCGAAAATGAAACAGCTAGAAAACGAACGTGTGAAGAAGATGAAATTGTTAGAAGCGGAGCGTTTGCGCGAGGCGGAAAATTACTCGCCGCCGGACGACGGAACGAGCGATTTCGACGAGGAGTTTTCGGAGGACGACGCGGAAGAAGAAGAAGAAGCGAGGAAGCCGCCGCCGCCGCCGCCGAAACGAGCAGTGACGAATAACTTTGGACGCGGATTGACGCAAACTCTCGTCCAACCGCCACCGGCGCCGGTTGTGCAACAACAAGCCCCACCGCCTCCTCCACCAGTTACGGTTGTTGCCCCGCAGCTCCATCGCCAGGCACCTCCACCACCACCTGTAGTTTCCGCTGCCCCTCAGCAGCATCATCGTCAAGCTCCGCCGCCTCCTCCGCCGCCAAACGTCGTCGTCGTGCCTCCTCCTCCTCCGCAGTTGCGCGTCCCGCCGCCGCCGCCGCCCATCGTTCACGTCCCACCTCCTCCTCCAAACAACACCGACAAAATCAACGGAGGCGACATCAACCAACTCCTCTCCTCCGTGAGCAAATTCTTGCCGCCGCAAAGAGCTCCGCCGCCGCCTCCGCCGAGATGATAAAAAAAGAGAGCATATACAATAATACTAATAAACAAAACAACGCGATCTATATATATGTACATCTACTCGCGAATTACCAACTGCTCGCGCCGAGTAACAATTCCTTCTCCAGCTCGACCACTTCCGCTTTCTTCGTCCTCACCTCCTTCTCCAACGCTTCGATCTGCACGAGTATCGCTCGCTTCTTGGTTTCAATCTTTCGCATCAACGATGGAAGCGTGCTTTTTTCGCCGCTCTCTATCGCAGATTGAATCGCCGACGTTCTCTTCTTCTCATCAGTGGTGGTGTTGTTGTTGTTCTTGCCGCTGCTCTTCTTGTTCGGCGGCACCGGCTTGTTGTTGTTGTTGTTGTTACTCGTGTTCGTTATGGATTTCAAATTTGGTCTCGCGCTTTTCTTCTTCGCGACTTTCCCTTTTTGCGGCGACTTTAACGACATCAAAATCGGCGACTTTGCGACGGAGACCCCGCGTTGAATGCGCGGTTTCCTCTTGTGCTTCTTATCCGGCCGGCCTAAGGTTTGGCCGGAGAAGGTTTCGTACAGAGTGGATATGAAATCCATCTGTGTGTCTCGTTGTTTTTGAATTTATGAAGAAGCGAAAAGGATGGATTTTCAGTAAAATGGAAACATCCGAAAGCGAAGAATTGAGAGTACTCTGTTACTACCATTGCTCTCTCGCTCTCGCTCTTTTATTATTGCGACTCAAACGAAGAGGGTGCTTTTAACGCTCTGGTTAGATATCTATCGCGTTGTTAAAACATCCACGCGAATACGCGTTGGAGAGTACTAGTACTATTACTACTACCGCTATCGCTAGTGCTCGTTTTATTGCGACGAGAAGAACTGTACTTACCGACAAAGACGCCGTTCTTTTGGACAAAGTTTTGCCGGTACGTTGCGATTTTGTGTACTCCCTTGTTCTCCTTTGCGGCGCTTTCTTCGTCGTTCTCTCCGTCGTCGTCTGAATCGTCGTCGTCGATCCCGTCGTCTTCGAGATCTTTAGCTACGCTTTCGTCGACCAGTTTTTCTACGATTGGCATGCTCAAGAAAAATAAGCCGAAGAATGCGCCGAGGATGCCCGAGAAGAGAACTATTCGCCAGTTTTCGGTGAACAATGCTCTCGCGGTTCCCGAAAACGCGAGCGCTGAGAGACTCGCAGCGAACGGCGCTCTCGTCTTTCGAAACGCGTACGCCGCCAACGCGAGCTGCCCGAACATAAATCCGTCGACCGCTCTGAACGGAACCGATTTGTGCGGCTTTGGCGCTTCCCTCATCTCACCCACGCGAGCTTTCACGCCACTAATTCTGTTATTACTCGAAACTCTCGTCCTCAACCTCGCTCGCTTTTCCTCTCTCTCCTTCCGCTCCGAAGCGTCGAACTTATCGAACGCGTCTCTCGCGCGTCCCATATCCTCTACATCTCGAGACGTCGGTTTTCGTTGCTTCATCTCTCCTTCTCTTATCTTTTCCACCAATTGCTCGTTTCGTATTAAATCGTCTGGATCCATCGTTTGCATCTCGCGCTCTTTCTTCCAAGGGTCCGTCAAGGTCCCTTTGCGGAAGCGAAAGCATCCGTCTTGGGCCATGACATCATCATCTTTACACAAAACGAAACCATTAGACTTTGATGAGGAAGTCTTCGCACCGTCGCCACTTTTGCTAAGCGAAACGAATAATCTCGCACTCGGAGATGATGAAGAAGCGAACAACAAAATCATCATCATCATCATCAGAACAAGAGTAATAAAGAGCCTTTGTATCTTCTTATTAGGGGACTTCCAATTGGAAATCATATCTAAGTGCTTTATCTCGTGTGGCTCTTATTCTCCGAACAGATATGTGGTTTGAGATGAGAACACCAACACTTTGCGCTTTATGTGCGCGTCGTGTGAGTGTGAGCGCAAGGAGGTACCATTGTTATTCGTATTACGAGGTCTTTCTTTTACATGTGAGAGAGTCTTAAATGAGGAAACTTTTCCCCAAATTCGACACTTCTTTTGCGCGCGTTTAAGACGCACGCTTTAAGATATCTCCATTCGAGAAAGAGAGAGAGAGATATTATGGCAACGACGACGAGACTAACGCTGCCGCGACCATCGACTTCTTCTTCCGCTGCTTCTTCTGCTTCTGCTTCGTCGTCATCGCGCAACAAAGTGATGACGACTTTAATGCACGGACGACGACCAAAGAGGAAGATTCCCCGAACGGTGAAGCGGTCGTCTGCGTCGGCGTCGACATCGCGACGAGAAGAAGACGAAGACGAAGACAACGCAGGACGACAAGCAGCAGAGGATGCGTTTTTTGTGAATTATTTCGCCTACGGATCAAACGTCGGCTCGAAAACGTTCTCCACGAGAAGGAACATACAACCGAAACGAGTGCAAAACGGGAAGATACTGGACTATCAATTGAGCTTTAACGTGCCTGGCGTCCCATTTCTCGAGCCGGCGTTTGCGAGCGTTACGCGCCAAAAAGGCAAGGTAACACACGGCGTGTGTTATACGATCACGAAGGATGAGTTTCAATATTTGTTGCAAACGGAAGGGTCGTACGATGTCGTGGATGTGGATGTTGTTGTCTACGGCGATAAGGATATTGAAGGGGTGTTGATGAAGGCGAAGACGTTGACGCACCGCGACGTCGCCGCGAGGCGAGATTTACAGCCGAGCAAACGGTATCGAGATTTGATCGTGGAAGGCGCAAAAGAGAGAGGTTTGGAGAAAAGTTGGATAGAGTTTTTGGAAAAGATGCCTTATTTTGATCCAAATGAGAAACCGTTGAATGCGTTTGAGATGTCGGTGCTCGCCGCGGCATTGCCGGTCGTTTTGGCTCGAGCCGCGCCGAAAATTTTCGACGTCGTGTTTTCTAATTCGGGAGAAGGAGGAAACGACGAGAAGACGTCAAACGAGAGGAAGCTCATTGAATCGTTTTTAGCGACGCAGGAAGCTTTGTACGACGTGCACGATAGTGTCGAGGGTGTTGTTGGCAGAAGCGGTGTTTTAGGGGACAATAGAATTTAGCAAATAGAGTCAAAATCTAGGAAAAATTATCCGCGTTAATCCGAATACTCGTCTTCATCGGCGTGGTGATGGACTTTCGTCGGCATTGGCGCCACAGCGGCTACGTCCTCCTGTTTTCTCTTTTTGCCCGTAGAGTTCGACGGTGCGGGTGCATCTTTTTTCCTCCCTTCGTCCCTTTCCACTTTCGCTCTCAGAATCTCCTTCCCAGCCTCTCGCTTCATCTCCGCGCGTTCGTTCCAGGACGCTTTCGTCCACCCTTCTGGAAGCGGTGCTAATCGTGCAAACGTCAAGTATCCAGTGTGCGTCTGTCCTTGAAATCTAGGCACCGCGCTCACCCGTTGCGAAACGAGAGCCACGCTCTCTTCTTCCTCGCCGCCTTTAGTATTCAAACCCTTCTTCGCTTTCTTCGTCTCCTCTTTCACCGACTTCGTATCTCTTTCGCTCAAATTTCTCGAAAACTTCCCGGTTGAAGCCTTTTCTATATCCGTGAAAAACTTTCGTTCGTTCACGTCGAATTCTCGTCCTAACATCTCTACCGTCTTGACGTCTACGAACCCGAACTTTTGCATCTCCACGCACGTCCTCTGCACCTGCTCCACGCACGGCGAAAACGAGCACAAAACGCCATCTTCTTTTAAACAATTCGCGCTGCTCTCCACGCACTTATGCGGACCGGGTAAATCTAAAAACACCGCATCTGCAATCTTCGCGGTTTCTAAATTTTTCGGGAACCCGTTCGTCTCGATGTCCCGATGTGTCACCGTGCAATACTCTTTCAATCCATTTTCGTCGATTTCTTCCCTGGCGGCGTCCGCTCGAGATTGGTTAAACTCAAACGTAAACACGTGCCCTTTACTAACGCTATCACTACTACTATTACTACAACTATCACCACCACGACCATTTACCACCGCTCTCACCAATGAATGCGTCAAACTCGCGCTCCCGGTCCCGCTTTCCAACACGACTTTCCCCGGCTTCAAATCCAACCACGCGCATATCAGCGATATGTCGTACGCGTACAATATCTGCGTTCGGTGCGCCAACACGTTCGTCCAAAGTTCACACGTAGGCGCTAAACACCAGACGAAAGGTTTCTGACCGCCTGAGGAAGACGAACCCTTCGCGCTCGAACAAAACGCCTTCTCGCCGAACCGAATAGATTTGTCCGTTATGTCTCTCTTGTGCGAGAAACTCCCGTAGGAGGTGTGCAACATTCCTTCTGCCCTTTTTGCGTTTGTTTTGTTACCCGACGCGCGCACTCGCATAGCTTTCTGGTCGCCAAAACCAACGTGCGCGATGACTAAATCGTTCTCTCTGATGATCATATTCGTTCCATCATCGCATTCATCTTCTCGTTTCTCTTCTTCTCCTTCGTCTATGCCGCCGCCGCTCTTTTTTTCCAATTCGTCGAAGCGCTGAAAAGAAGGCGATGGCGTCGATGCGGGGACGTGGAGAATGCCGCCGGTTATGCGAGAGGAGGACATTATTATACGATCGTTTGTTTTCGCCTCTTTTCGATGCGAAAAGAGATGTGATGATCTTTTATGAAACGCGCGGGTGTATGTGTTATATATAAAATGAAGAGAAAGGAAACTATCTATCAACCACTTTTCATCAAAAATCGCAGAAGCGAGCTCGGGCGAATATCACCCATCATATGGACGTGTGCGAATGACGAACACCCCAAAATCCTCTTTAAAGAGCATTCTTCCACTCCTCGCTGATTGCTTCAGGGCACTGATCCAAGATGAACTCCTTCAACTCCAAAAAGCTCCGCACGCCTATTCGCACGTGTGTGTACGTGCTATCCGACCGATATAACCATCCGTCGTTCACGAAATTCGCGACGACGATTTCGCGCTCTGCATACGTCATCTTCCCCATTGCTTCTACTTGCTGCTGCGTCGTCGCTTGCGTCATCGTCCCTACTCCTTCTCCTTTCTTCTCCTCGTTGTTGTTATTTTTCGATAACTCTTGCGCTTGCGTCATGAACGCGTCTTGGCTTTGTCCTAAAAACCGCTCCAAGTCGATGCCGTTGCGACACGTATCTTCGGTTCGTAAAATCTCATCCAAAACCACTCGAAACAGAGCGATTTCTCGCGGTGATCTCGTCGTCGGTAACCCATTCACGTACGATTCGTTCGTCAAGTTGGAATTCACGTTGCAAATCCCCAAATATATCTTCTCGTCCCCTCGCACGAAGCGCACTTTCCTTATGTCCAATCCCATCTTCGTTCGTAACTTGTCCTTCACGTGTCCCCAAAATTGGTCGAACTCTTTTTGCGACGGCAACGCGTTCTCGATGTCATTTTCTCGCTTCGTCAGTAAATCTCGGAACAGTTCTTTCGCTTTCGATTCTTCGATGAATTTCCGGCTCATGAGCGCGTTGATGAAGAGCTTCTCGTTCGCGTTCATTATTATAGTATTAGCTCTCTGATTTTTGAATTTTACCCGCCGGGGCCTCCTCTGATGCACAGTACTAATGTTCTCACAACAACACAAAGAGTGCGAAAACTCTTCTCAAACGCACAAAGACAGAAAATAAAGAACGCGACGAGAACAACAACACCGCTATTATTCGAGAGCAATTCTTTGTCTTCTTTGTCTTCTTCTTCTTCTTCTTCTTTGTCCCTCTCTGTGATGATTTCAAGCTCACGTCGTTTGATGCAAAAATTCAGTCTTTTTCTGTCTTTGGTGAAATTTCAAGTGTCTTTTCCTCTTCATTTCCGTCAAAACGTCTCGATTTTTTTTTTCCCTCCTCTCTTTCGCTTTGATCTGTTATTATACGTTTTACTACTACTACTACTACTACTACTACTAATAATAACAACAACAACATGGGACGAAGAAAGAATCCACACCCAAAACGCGCGGTAAACGCGAGGACGGTTTTAAAGGTGGTGAAGGGTAGGACAGAGGAAGAGGGAGAAGAGGGAGAAGAACCTTTGGTGTTGTGTTCGAGGAATCCTGACGAGGATGATTTCGAGGCAAATCATAATCAGATACAAAAAGAAGACGAAGAAGAAGAGGGAGAAGAAGAGGGAGAAGACGACGACGTGAAGCGATTGCGGAGGATTCTCATGTGCGTGCCGTGTGACGACGATGTCGTGACGGAGCAAAATCA
>JACLAA010008016.1_pt1 | contig 11413 bp, 9 predicted proteins | sample 8027891 | NCBI WGS metagenome assembly JACLAA01 (sample SAMN15724900, study PRJNA655200) | protist metagenome | isolation source: fluorescence activated cell sorting (FACS) single amplified genomes of... | place: Spain: Blaines Bay Microbial Observatory, Mediterranean Sea | collected 2016-01-19 | reverse complement strand
ATATCGACGTTGGACGTTGTGTGGGAGAATCTATCGTCGTGCGAGAGAGAGAGTTGGTTGGACGAAACATATTTCTGCTATCTAGTTGCTGAAACGAATAAACTCGAGTTGCTCAAGTGGGCGCGAGAGGAGAAACAGTGTAAGTGGGATTCAGCGACGATTATTGTGGCCGCATCTCAAGGTAATCTTGAAATGGTAAAGTATTGCGTTGCAAATGAGTGTCCTATCGATGATTTGGCGTGTGCAAATGCTGCCACTTTCGGTCAACTCGAGGTACTCAAATACTTACACGAAGAAGCTAAAGCGCCTTGGGATTCTTGGACTGGCGCTTTGGCGGCGTCAAATGGTCATCTTCATACACTCGAATATCTTGTTGAGCGCAAGTTTGATAAATATAACGAAGTTGCGTGTACTTGGGCGGCCGAGAGAGGCCACTTGGACTGTTTGAAGTACTTACACGAAACCGCCAAAGCGCCTTGGGACTCTCAGGCCGTCCGAGACGCGAACAGGAACGACCACCCCGAATGTTTACAATACCTCCTCGACAATACCTGTCCTCTCCCACCTGGTTGGCGATACGAGGATGGAACTTTACACACATCATAGTCATCATAGTCATCATCACACGTCCAAAAGCTTGTAATACTATACAATAATCGCATATACAAAAACTCGCGCACACTTTCCATTTAGGGGTTTCCCGACGCTTCGAGACAAAATTCGACCAAAAGACGAAAAAGAAAGCGCACGATACGAATACGAAGAAGAAGTTAAAGAAGAGGAAGAAAAAGAGGAGGAAAACAGACGACTTCTTCTCTCGTTTTCTTCTGTTTGCGATCACAACACGCGCTCGGTTTCTCCTCAAGAGGACTTTGACACAGCGCAAAGATCTTTGAAGAAGATAACGACCTTTGGGGAAAGATTTGAGCACGGAAAGAAGAAGGAGTTTATACGCAGTTCACACACGCGAGGAGATAAAGGAGATTAGGAGGAGCATCATCATCATCGTCTCTCTGGAATCTCTATTAATGGGTTTTCCATCATCTTTGCCTCGCCGTGCGCTTTTAGAGAGCGACACGACGTTCGCGGAGGCGTGCGACGCGTGGTGGGCGTCTCACCTTCAGGAGCAGCAGGAAGTGCAAGAGGAGGAAGAGGAAAAGATAAACCCCGACGAGGGCGAGGACGAGAACGGCGAAGATACTAGCAACAGCAGCAACGCCGATGATGATGATGATGATGATTCTTCCGCTTCTACCGCTACCGGTTTCGTCGTCGAGTGGACGGATGACGAAACGACAGCCGAAGACGAAAGCGAAGGCGTCGTGAAGAGATATTGTCCGTGCGAACTAAACACGTGGCGAGGTTTTAGCGAAGATGGAACGAGAGAATGGGAGTGTGCGGTAGACGAAAGCGAGAAGACTTCGACGCCTTTTGAGACGTCGGTGATGTTAATCATAACTATGATTGTGTTGTGTTTCGCGTTGACGTTTCGTTTGTGGAAGAGGAAATGGCAAAGTAGGAGACGGGAAATAGAGGAACGCGAAGACTTGGAAGCGTCGGTGAGGTCAGAGAGTGAGATTAAGTTTAGGACGCAAGATGAGATGTACGAGCATTGGAAATCGTGCGTGCAACCGGACGGGACGAAAGTTATATGCGTGGAAATTGAGCCCCGGAGAAAGAAGAATTTCGACTACGACGACTACGAAGACGATTTAGTGATACCGCTCGATGCAAACGGAAACGTCGTGGTTACGGTCGCTGATAGCAAAAATAGTAGCAGTGCATTTAGTGTGCTTCCGCCACCGGTACCTCCCGTCGTTCGCGCGAGACCGACTGTACTCCAACAACATCTGTCCGGCGGCGACGAAATAGGACAAGGAGAAGAGGAAGAAGTAGAAGGAGAAGTAGGAGAAGATAGAGAATTCGGTTACGATGTCGAAGAGGCAACACGTACCACTGCATTTCCCGAGTTACAAAACCACGGACCAGAACACACCGTTGGTCGGAGGAGAAGACGACGCAACTCTTCTGTAGAATTTGCAATCCCCGCGGTTTCTGATTTAGCGTACGAAGATATCGAGCACGAAGAGTGGGCCGATGATACTCAAAACATAGAAGACGACAGTTTGTAAAATATTGTATGCATACATGCAGTTCACGCGTGACAATACGCGCGACGAGAGCTCTTTCAACAACGACGACAGAGAAGGATCCGCGTCTCCACGTCGGCCCAAAATTCTTTTTCAGCCTCTTTCGACCATTCAGCTTTTGTTTTCGAAGCTATGATTTCGAATCTGCTATCCTTTCGGTAGGCTACTTCTTCTAAAATGACATTCGGTTTGGATTCGCATTCTTCAAAGGACGGGATGACCCAGGTTTTGTTGGAGACGCGAACGACAGCTTTCGCGCGAACGAGGCGGAAAGCTTCATTCTGTTCGTCTTCGTTTTTCGTCTGAGGCGCGCACCGGCTTTGAAAAAACTCGAGCACTTTATCGCGACGAAAGATATCGTCTGGGTGGAACAAAAAACCTCGACTCGAGTAATCCTCGGTATCGTGCGTCGAGAGGTGCGGTTTCGCGCCGGGTTCAACCGGCGGCATCAACGCGAGAAGTTGAAAAGGCCGCGAGATGCCTGTTCCTTCTTTTTCTAACGATGACGATTTTAACGACGAATTTTGCGAATCGTGCGACGACGTCGCTTCTCGATCAATCGCCACAAATGGCGAGGTCTCGGCGTTCTCGTCGAACAAATCCATCGCAAATTTAACCACGCGCTTCTCGGGATACAAACTCGCCGCCCACTCTCGAAACCTGCGTCTCGCAAAGCTTTCCGCTTCTTCTTCTTCTTCGTCTCCTCCTCTTCCTCCTTTTTCTCCCGAGCACAAATCCAATTTCGATCCGACCAAAACTTCGCTCATTGACACTTGGTCCCGAAACATTTCGCTCTCTCGCACGCGTTTCGCTTCCTCCTCCTCCTCTTTTCCAACCGACAAAGAAGAACACCCGACCGCCCTCGCGTCGACGACGCACACCATCCCTCTCAAATCGACGTGTTCTTTCAAATGTTCATTCTTCGTAAACAAATCGTACAACCCGCTCGGGTGTGCCAACCCGCTCGGCTCTATCACTAATCTATCCGGTTTCACTTTTTCTAACACGTGTTTGATGGCGACGAGGAACGGCATCGACCCGCTCGCCGCGCAGCACACGCACCCGCCCGGGATTTCCTTCACGTAGATGCTGGAATCTTCATCATCATCTCCTCCTCCTTTCTTCGCCGCTGCTGCTTCTAAAACCGCGCCGTCGATGCCTAAACTCCCGAACTCGTTCACCAATATCGCAATCTTTTCCTTTTTACTTCTTTTTTCGTCCAAACCTTCGCTCTTTTTTCGACCGCTCTCGAACAACAACGCGTTTCGTATGAAGGTTGTTTTCCCGGCGTTGAGCATTCCGGTCACGACGGTCACTTTCGTTCTTCTTCTTCGTGCTTCCATTTCACCACGTGCGAGCGTATACACAGCGACGAAAGATGTGGTCGTCTTCGGTGCTCTACAGCGCCTCGTCGAAAGCAGTTGTTTCAGCGGGAAAGCTCCTATATGCTTGTTCCTCTTCCTCTTCCTTTTGCGCGTTTGATATAAAAGAAGTCATCTTTGTGAAGTTCTGCGTCATACGTTTCAAATTGTTCTTTACTCTTTATTACATCCTCTCTGTTCCTGTATTGTTGCGGATTTAAACGCGCGAAACGAAGTCCAAAGAGCGCTCTGTGTACACGCGCTCTCTCTTTTTCTTCTCAACGAGGAGGGTATTTTACTCGACGCCTGAGAACAACAACAGTAACAACAACACCAACAGAGATGGTGAGACGATGTTGCGGGGAGGAGATTCCTTTTGTGTAACATATCTGAGTTTACCAAGAATGGCAACATCGAGAAGACCACGCGAAGACAAAGGACGAGAAGAAGAGGACGACTTGTACTGGTGCTGAAGAAACGATGACGTCGTCCTCGCTTCTTCTGGTTCCACCGAAGCCACTTCCAGCGTCTCTGATGCAAAACGAAACGCTCTCGACTGGGTGTTCAAATCTCGACCAAATACTGAGAGGCGGCGTGAAGACGAAATCGATGACGGAGTTCGTCGGAGAGAACGGGAGCGGGAAATCGCAGTTGTGCTTGCAGCTGTTGCTAGAGACGGTGTCGGGTCGTCGTCGTTTTGGAGATGATGAGGATGATGATGATGATGACGATGGCGGTTTCAGCGCGGTGTACGTGACGACGGAAGGACAGTTCCCGGTGGAACGGTTGCGAGAGATATGGAGGGAGCGGCGTAAGATGCAGCGGAGAAGGCAGTGGGAGAAGGAGAAAAGGAACGTCAAGAATAACAACCCCGGTGTTCGGGAGGAGGAGGACGCGCAAAGGAGGAGAAGGAAAGAAGAAGAACGAGAAGACGAGGAAGACGAGAGGAGAGTGTTGGATTCAATTTACGTGTTCCAAGCGATGGGAAATGCGGAGAATTGTTGGGAGGTTTTGCGGTCCGTTTCTACAGTTTTATGTAGCACAGAGAGTCGCAGTAGTGGTGGTGATGGTAGTAATAGTAACAGGAGGAGCAAAAAGAAGAAGAGGAAGGAGAAGAATGGCGGTGAAGATGAAGAAGATGAAGAAGATGAAGAAGAAAGAGAGATTCGTCGGAAACCGGTTAAATTGATCGTCATTGACTCGCTCACCGCACCGTTTAGGGAGGATTTAGAGGAAGACGACAGAGGCAAAAGCGAAAAGCAGCGAAACGCGCAACGGGTAATTCTTCGAGCGCAGTTTTTATACAGGATTACGCACTTGTTGAAAGAGTTTGCGTGGAAACACGATTTGGCCGTCGTGGTGACCAATCACGTGGTGGATTCTTTCGACGACGACGACGATAACAGCATCGCTTTTAGAAACAATATCAACGTCGCGACGAAAAAGAAGGAAAGCACCGCGGACGTCTTGCGCGCTTCCAACGACGACGCGCGAAACGCGAACGATCACCGCGGCTTTCAATCCAAACTCCAGGGAGAACGTACGCAAGGAGAAGAAAAAAATACCGAAGAAGAAGAAGACACCGATTGCTACGGCAAACGCGCCTTCCCAAAACGCTTCTTTACCTCCAACCGTTTCGTCAAGCCTGGTTTAGGCTTAGCCTGGGCAAACTGTCCAAACTCGAGCGTCTTTCTCACCCGCGACGACAACGGCACGGACGGAGGAGGAAACAGTTCTCTTCGTCTTCGCCGCCGCCGCCGAGCGGACGCGTTCCGCTCGCCCTTCGCCGAGGCGCGATCCTGCGCGTTTCGCATCGAAACGGAAGGCATCGTAAACGACCAAGACGACGACGAGTCAGGAGTTGTGATAGATAGATAGATAGATAGAGAGAGAGAGAGAGAGATAGAGAGAGAGTCAGATGAACATTTTTTAGAGAGAGACAAGAAGCAAAATATCTTCAGAACTTACAAAAATATCTTTATCTGGTCCCGCATCAAAGAATCAAATGCAAACTCAATGCGTCCGATGTCTTCTCGCCGCATCGTCGTTGCCGTCGTCGCAGAGGGGCGGGTCTACTTTCCCCGTCGCCGCCGGCCGTCGTCGTCGTCGTTCTCTATATCTTCGTCGCGTCGCACCGGAAATGGAAAAAGTCGATAACGCTGATAATGACGATGTCAACAACAACAACGTATCATCGATTCAGTTGATCCGCACAATCAACAACGCTTCGAAACAGAATTCGGACGACGAAAGCAGTGAACAACTTGAAGATAAAATATTCGCGCTCATGGACGCGCTCGAGCGAGAGCAAGAAGATGTTGAGAAAGATTTGGGTTTAGTGAGTGGAAAATTTTCCTTGTTGTTCACGGGAGGCGCGACGGACGCGAGTTTGTTTCGAGAGAACGTCCAGGCGGCGTGCGAAGGAGGGGCAGAGATTGTTACTGTACACGGGAGAACAAGGAAACAAGGTTATAGAGGGGAGGCAGATTGGGAGAAGATTGCCGAGGCGAAGAGTATTTGCGAAAAGTTTGGCGTCATGGTTGTTGGGAACGGGGACGTGACCAGTTGCGAACGCGCGGCGAGGATTTTACGAGAGACCAACTGCGACGGGGTGATGATCGGGAGAGGCGCGGTGCAAGATCCGTTATTATAACGAAGAAGAGGACGAGTTTAGATACTTCTCGACAGCGGAGACGGACGGGAACGTCATGTTTACATTCGATGTAAAAAATTCGGAAGTATCTAGCACAGCAAAAATGCTCAACAGTTTACACGCTCACCATCGAGAGTACGACGAACAATTGAAGCGAGAGCTGGAGTCCACGAAAGGGATGTTTGAAGTTTCCGATCACGATTTGCTGTTTTCGCAAGGTGACTCGACAGCAGCGGGTAAAGGAGCAGCTAACGTACCGGATTCAAAGTTAGGCGGCGGGAAGAAGAAAGGCTCGTCGAAGACCGGTAGCGGAGGAAGTGTCGGTGGCGGCATTCTCGGTAGTAAAGGAAACGCGAACAACGCGAATTGGGGCGGCGCTGGATTACTCTCCTCCTTGGCCGCCAAAGCTGATGCCGTCGCAGTCAACGTCAAACGACGAGGGAGCGACGCTGGAGAAGAGCGAGACGAAAAATCCGTCGCCGTCGCTCGCCTTCAAAAGTTACAGAAAGAGGAAACGCGAACGAACGAGTTGCTTTCCAACCAAATATTGTTATCGAGACTTCCCGATAACGGCGAGCGCGCGCAATTAAAGAAACAGGATTTAGAAAAGCAAATAGAAGATTTAACGCGATCCATAGAATCCTTGTAATTACTTCTTCTTCTAGTAGATGAGAAAAACAAAAGCTAGGTACCTACTAACCATAAATACTACTACACGTTCCCTACGGACGAAGAAAACTCTTAAAACGCAGCCTTGATGACTTCCGCAACCTCTTCGCAACCTTGCATGGCCAACTCCTCCGCTTTCTTCAAATCGTTCGCGTTTCCCCACCTCCCTACCGATAAAATATTGGTCACTTTCTTCACCCTCGGCATGTACGCCACCGTCACCGCCCCCACCGCTTTCCTCGCCGACGACGTCTTCTTCCTACCACCGCTATTCTTCAAACTACTCTTACTCTTCGCGTCGTTCGTATTAGTATAATCTTCAACTAACCGAACCTCCCCGTCCTCTTCGATAACTGCCGTGCACGCGCACAAAATATCCCTCACTTCCACCCTCGCGTGCATCAACGCTGAACTGGTCGCTAAAACTAACCCTCTTAACTCGTCCCCGTTTGCGTCCGCTATCGCGCATCTCACCTCCACCACCGCTTTCGGGAAGGATTCGAGGACAACTACCCCTCTTAAGCATTTCGTCAACTTTTCCGTCAAATCCATCTCGACATCTTTTATATTACGAGAAGACGACTCGAGCGACTTAAAAGCAAACGAGGCCAGAGTCACGGACACGTCCAGAGTGCCTCGTAACTTCGACACGCGTTCGTCTTGCGCTCTCGACGTGGTCTTTTTTGGACCGAACACGGAGACGAAAATCTTCGTCGTCGTTCGTCCATCGCCGAGCTGAATGAACGCGGAGCCAGAGCTGTTCGTGATTGGGTTTAACGAGAGAAAGACGGGGAAATTATCGTCGTCGTCGTCGTTTATTTCCTCTTCTTCTTTAACTTCGTCTGATTTTAATGGTGGTGGCATCCTCGTTCGCCGTTTTCAAACGATGATTTATGACGAGTTTTAGAAGAATTTTACTTATATTTACACGCAAACACGCTACAGTAGTTCATCATCCTATTGATTGGATGATTCAAAAATCCTCACTCATCGAGCGTGCCGTCGCAACTGGTCGCTGTTGACCTTTTCTCCGAACATGTCCGTCGCCGTCGATGGTGAATGTGTTTCCTCTTTCTTTTTGTTATTAAACGCTTCTCGTTGTTTTTTCATCTCCCTTACGCTCCCGTCTTCAAACTTGGTTTTGATGTGATTGCTGAGAGAAGCGCCACCCATGGCGATGAGGACTTCAGTTGGGATGTATCCAGGTTTCGGGCGTTCCATGGGTTTCGGGATTAAACGGTCTCGCTCCGGGATCGGGTTCGTGTAGTTGTTGACGTCGTGTCGAGGCGCTCGTAATTCGTCGTTTGCGTTCCCTCCTCTTCTGTGTTGGTTGTAGACGTTTTCGGCTTCCGGCGAGCGGTTGGAGACGCGGCGTTCGTACTGGTCGCGAGGGTCCACGTAGTTTTTTAAAGCCTGCGTGCCTTTGAACTCGTAACCCATTTCGCGGCGGCGCTGGCCTGGGGATTTGTAGGAGCCCCACGATTCGTTTCTGTCCCACTCGGGCTGGGATCCGCCCAGTCTCGAGGCCGAAGAAGAATTTTCATAGTAATCGACATCAGACGGGCGAGGAACGTGCGCTCGCGGATCGACGATGGGGATTTCCGGCGTCCAAGAATCGTACGCTTCTCTCGCGGCGCGTTTAGACGGCGAGGATGGTGGTCGAGTCGGATGGACCATGGGAGGCTCGTACCGTTCCACCGCTTTGCGTCGTTGTTGTTGTTGTTGTTGTTGCGGTTGTTGATATTGTTGTACAGGTTGTTGCTGTTGATAGCTTTGTTGTTGCTCGTTGCTGTTGATGATGTATTCATCATGATGTTGTTGTTCGTAGTTCGTGACGACGTTTTGTTGAGTTTGTCTCGGTTGTGCATTACCACCATTCTTCTTCTTTTTAGTAGTACTCTTCTTCTTCCTCCGCTGCGCGTAATTCGCGTTGGCGCTCCTCGTACTCGCCCCTCCGAAATCGGCAAACGCGCTCGCCGCCACAAAGAACCCACTCATAACGCTCGCGAAAACCGCAAATCCGGACAGTATCACCCCAGCCGTCGTCATCCCCGTCGCTAACTGATACACTTGACTCAACATCGTGTACCTCGCACTGTTCATGCTCGCCGCGGCGACGCACGCGCATATCGCCGTGAGCGGCACCGTCGTCTTGAGCGCCATGAAGCATAATTCGAACCAATCGCGAGCGGCGGCGGAAAACGAAGAAGGTAAAGAAGAAGAAGAAGGGGAAATCGCGATACCGCCGCCGTAAAAGTCAGGGTTTCCATCGTTTCGTCGTCCGCGCGTGTGTTGTTGTGGTTCGCGAGGCGTATTCTTGAAGAAAAAATCCTCCTCCTCGTTTGGATGAAATCAGTGAAGAGAGTTCCGAAGACGAAGGAGACTTGGTTTTATTTTCCGATAGCGATAGCCTGAGCGCAGAACGAATTCTTCGAGATGAAGGCGGCGAGTTCACTTCCGAGAGCGAGGATCTGGATGGCGACTTTGATGAGGACGATTTCGACGACAACGACGACGGAGAAGAAGATAAGAAACACGGTTTAGACTGGGAATTAGAAGAGGATAGAGATTTAAAGAGATGAGTTATTCCGTCGCTTTACCGATAAAGTGCATGAGCATTAATTTTACTTTTTATTACTGCTAACCAATCGTGCGGATAGTAAAGCGAGCGAGCACACCGACGCCACTCCGAGCATGGCGATTTCTGCTCTGGTCCAATCGTTGAAGAAATAGTGCGTGAAGCTGCTCGTCTCTGATGATTTTATCGTCTCAATTTTTCTTGTTGTCGTCTTTGTCGTCGTCGTCGTTGTTTTAGTCTTATTACTCTTTGTAGTAGCGCTCACTAAATCTTGTCCCAGCATCTCTTCAATGTCTCGAATGCCCGGGATGCTTCCTTCGCCGCCATCGCCTTCGTCCTCGTCCTCGTTCGTCTTCTTCTTCTCCTTCGACGAAAGTTTCTTCCCGTTTACGGAAATTGCCAACTGTCCACACGCACCGGCAATATCCGAACCCATCTCTTGTCTCACCGTCGTCGTCATCCCGTACTCTTCCCTTAATATCGTGTTCATCGCCTGTATGTCCTCCATCTCCGGCCTTTCGTGTCCAGCGATGACGTCTGTGGGATTATACGGAATGAAATTCAACACAACCTTCTTCCCACCCAACAACTCCCCGAGCAACCTCGCGCACTCTTTAGTATCATTTATACCTTTCAAAACGCAATATTCCACCAGCATAGAATTCTTCTCACTTTTCGCTAAATAATCGTCCAAACATCGCATGAGCTCGTCCAAAGGATACGCCGTCGCCGTGGGGACAATTTTCTTCCGAATCTCCTGCGTTGGCGCGTGTAAACTCAGCGCCATCGACACCGTCGGACAATCTTCGCTAAACCTATAAATGTTTGGAATCACCCCGACAGTACTCACGCAAATCTTCGGACACGGAATGTTAAATCCCATCTGATTTTCGCTTTGTGACATGCACCGAATGGCGTCCACGACGGCGTCGTAATTGTTCAGCGGTTCACCCATCCCCATAAACACGATATTCCTCACCCTCGGCTCGATCCTTCTCGCGTGCGCGACTTGCTCCACAATCTCCCCGGTCGTTAAATTCCCGAGTTCTCCCATCGTCCCTGTCGCGCAAAAAGTACACCCCATCTTACACCCAACCTGGCTTGATATGCACAACGTCGCCCCCAAACCTTTCTTCCCTTCCGCTCGCCGCCCTTTCAAATGCCGAATAATCACCGCTTCCACTCTGTGCCCGTCTTGTAACTCCACGATTAACTTCGTCGTCGACGCGTCTCCGGACGTTTCCGCGACCGCAATTCGCGTCGTGAGTAAACTAAACGTCTCTGGCGCTCGATTCCTTGCCCAAAGCGGAATCTCTTCGCACCGTCGTAAATCCAGCTCCACGACGCATTTTCTTCCTCGCTTTCGTTCGTCTTCCTCTTTCAACTCCTCGCACACGAGTCTCTGCGCTTCTTTCAGCATCACCTGGTAAAACCGCTCGGCTTTTTTCCGCTCTTTCGCTTTCATCGTCGTAATCGAAACGTTTTGTTCCTTTGCACTCTTCTTCTTCGTCTTTGACGTCTCGTTTTCCTTCTCGGAATACTCCTCCTCGTCTTCTTCTCCTCCTCTTCTAAAACCGCCGTCATCTTCCTCATCTTCCTCCTCCTCCTCGGAGGACGAAAATGATAAATCCTTTCCTTTCTTCCCGTGCGGGCCTCGGAGAAGAAACTCTATAACTTTCTCTCGGTCAAACACGGAAAAGAAGAGCTGCTCGTTTTCGTCGTCGTCGTCGTTTCCTTCTCTCGCGCCTCGTCGTCGCATGTTGTATTGTGTTTCAAAAACGTAACGTAAGTTCTCGTGCTCTTTTGACAAGTGGAGGAAAAGAGCAGCCGAAAACTCGTCAGAAATCGACGAAAGACTTTACTCTTTTTTTAACGCGCGAAACGAGAGAAAATGCGCGCCTCGTCAAATCCTCCTCCTCCTCCAGAAGGAGGAGGGGTGAAAACGCGAGGGCAGAAAAGACGAAGAGGGGAGAGAGACGTGTGGGATTTAATCGTGAATAAC
>JACLAA010006683.1_pt1 | contig 11425 bp, 12 predicted proteins | sample 8027891 | NCBI WGS metagenome assembly JACLAA01 (sample SAMN15724900, study PRJNA655200) | protist metagenome | isolation source: fluorescence activated cell sorting (FACS) single amplified genomes of... | place: Spain: Blaines Bay Microbial Observatory, Mediterranean Sea | collected 2016-01-19 | reverse complement strand
CCATGTCGGCGTCCCAGCAGCCCATGTTGCAGAACATGCGGTAGGCGACGCACGCGAAGACCATCAGTGGCGTGTGCCAGATCAAGCCCAGGCCTGCGATCGACACGCCAAAAGTATCCGAGCCGCCCACCGCCACGCCGATGAGAGCCGGCGGCATGACGGTCGTGCAGCACCCGCCGACGCTCGTCGACAACGGCGATGCGGCGGACCTCAAGGAGCAGCGGGAGGCCGCCGTCGAGGGGTCCCGGGCTGACCTCCCGCAGGGCTTTCTGGAGTTTCTCCCAGTGCTAGACGACGAGTAAACGAAAGTAATGTTTACGCCGCATCTACCAACTTGACGGGCGTCGCGTTCGGCATGATGTACTTGCCGTCGAAGCCCAGGTACGACTTGCCGTCGACCTGCTTGCCGTTGCCCGTCAGGACAGAAAGAGCCGCGCCGGCCATGGAGTGGCCGTAGATGATCACCTGCTTGGGCCTGCCGTCACTCCGGGGCGGGAGTTTGCCGACCGTTTCCGTCAGCGTGGTCAGCATGGCCCGCGTCCTATGTAACACCTCGACGAAGTTCTCGCCCGGAACGGTGTTACCGGAAGCCGGGTCGACGTATAATCCACTTGATTTCACGACGGCGTTCTGGCCGAGGTAGAACAGGTGGCAAATACTATCGGTGGGCATGTCCTTGACCATCATGTTGTCCCAGTCGCCGAAGCGCATCTCGGCGCAGCTCTCCCAGGTCAGGACGCGATCTTGCGGGAACGATTTTTTTCGGTTGAGGAAGGCTCGCCCGGTGTCCGCCGCCCGCGCCAGCGGCGACAAGACCACCAAATCGGGATCCAGGCCCAACGCCTCGAGCTTGTCCGCCGCGTCTTGAGCTTGCTGAAGCCCCACTTCGTTCAGAGCATTGGACGGCTCGTCGACGTAGCCCTGGTAGACCCTGGGTTCCGTGTTTCCTGTGGTTTTGCCGTGTCTACAGTACCAGAGCTCGAAGGGTAGGGACGGGGCCTGGAACGCATCGGTGTAGGAGATCGTGCCGCTCGCGACGTCGAGGCTCAACCCTAACGCGGAGGCCATCTCCTCGTAGCCTTGGCAATTCACGGTGCCGGACGCGAGCCAGGCCGCGTAGTGCTGCTCCTGCTGCGGCTGGGCCGCCTTGATGGCCGCGTAGCGCTCGTCGAGGCCGTCGGCTACTTTGGGGCCGTTGCGATAGGACGCCATGGTCAATGCGCGCGTGGTCGGGCCCGCCGCCGCCACCGCTGCGAGTACGAAAGGTCGCCTCGTCGTGCAGAGTCGCCGCCGCGTCGAGGCCGTGAACGCTGCGGTAGGGCTGTGCGTCGCGCTGAGCGTCGCGTCGCGCTGCGCGTCGCGCGGTAGATGCACTGGTGGCTCACACAGATGCAAAGCTCTGACGCCGCGCTGTCGCGGCCGGAGCGTGTCGGACGCTCGGAAGCGTGCCGTAGACACGAGAGCGCTTCGCCGTAAAGCGCTGGCTGCGCTCAAGCCAAGCACCGACGCTTTGTGTTTTTGGCAGTGCAAGCGGCGCGGCCAGACTCGACGTACTTGCTGCCTGCACCGACCGACGCGACGGTAAACGCGTCGGCGCCAAAGTTGTTGATAGCGCTGCGAGAAGCCGCCTGCTGCCAAAGAAAGCCTGGGCACGCCGCCGCGCGCCGCTGCCCAAGCAACGCCAGCCGCCACAAAACGCGAAGCGACGCGCGCGCCGCCGCACAAGCAAAAAAAATGTGCCCACCACACGCCCCGAGCCCGCGGCTCGAACCGCCGCCGCCGCCGTCGCCTAGATTAGCCGAGGCCGTCACGGACGAGCTCGACAGGGCCGCCGCGCGCGCCTACCGTCTCCAGTACCAGTCGTACCGACGAGGATCAGCCACAGGAGTGATCGGCGAGGCCCCCGACGATCCTAGACGACAGATCGCATTGGACGAAGACGAGGAAGACAGCGGCCACGCCTCGACCAGTGAAGCCGCCGAAGTCGCCTTTAACGAACTATTGGAATGGCGCCTCGAGTACCAGGCCTACCGCGCGGGCGCCGCCAAGGGCGCCAAAGGTCGGGCGTCGGGCAAGAAATGGCCGTTGGAGACCTTACGGATGCTTCCTGTAGCTAGATTAGCGGCGCACGTCCGGACGTCCCGCAAAGTGGCTATGTCGTCCAAGTCCTGTATCCACGCTCATGTGGGGTGTGGTCGACTAGGTCTCGGATTAGTGGTCCCGTCACTGGCCAAAGGCTGCGACAAAATTATTTTAGTGCAAAGGCCCTCGGCCGCCTGGACCCTGAACGATAAGGTTCTGGAAGATGGTTCTCAAATAGACTGCGGCGTCAACGGGGATACGGTGCTGACGCTAGACGTCTGTTCGGCTGCAGATGCGGACGTCTCAGAAAGGCTCTCGAAATCAGAACACGGGCTCCTCTTACTGTCCACGTCACAAAAACACATGGACAGTGTAGCAAATGTAGCGACGTCTAGTTCAGTATCGCTGGGACCGGCCCTCGCCAAGGGCTTAGAACCTTTAGCGGCGGCTCTGCGGAGGAAGGGCTCTGGACTCGTATGTTACGCGGCGGAAAACGACCACGACGCGGTCGAGCGCTACGCGAAGACCGACGTGCCTTTCCGGCTCGTGCCTTTGCTCGTGGATCGGGTCTGCACGGGACGGGACCTCACCAAGAGTGAGAAGGGCTATGTCGTGAACACTTCTACAGAACCGTGGCGCGGAGAAATAGTCGTCATGAGAGGTGAGGACGATGAAGACGATGGCGGCGCGTTCCCCTTCGGCGGTGAGGGCGTCTACCGCCCTCCTTCGGCAGCCGCGGCGCAGTTCCTACACCGGCGCAAAATACTAACAGTCAACGGGACCCATACGACGTTAGCATTTTTGACACTAGCTGCGAAGGAGCCGCCGCCCCACAAAGGGTTACCTCGAGGTGATTATGAGCTCGTAAGGTGCATCGCTGACGAGGCGGATGACGATTTTCTGGACGCCGAGGAGGCCTACCGCCAAGTTTGGTGCTTCGCGGTTGCCAGACAACTTCTCTTATTGTTTGAGAGCGACGTCGAGGTCGCGGAGGCCGCTCTGGCCGAGTGCGACGACGACGCTTCATCAGAGGTGAAACGAGAAGCCTTAGTGGACGCTCTTTTGACTAATGCGAGGGCGGCCATCGAGCGGCTCGGGAGAGGTGGTGATTTAACCTCAAGGGTCTTGGGTGCCGGCGTCGTCAAGCGCTACGAGGGCCGTTTATTACCTGTCGCCAAGTTTTTAGAGTGCGCGGCGTTGGCGCGAAGCTTCATGAAGACGCCGCTCGCGCGTTTATTATTGAGGAAAGCTAGACTGACGGAAACCACTTTGAGATTAACGGTGCTGGGCTTGACCGCAGATGCTGCGAGATTCGCCGAAAAAACGCCCGACACCTCTACCCCGAAGACGCCGCCGCAGTCGCCGCGAAAACCTCCCAAACCGCCAACGCCGCTCTCGGCGAAGCGGCGCATCCAGTCGTCGACGAACCTCTTCGGGATGGTCTCCCAGTGAGCGCGCGAGCAGCTCCCTTGTAATATAAATATGTTAAATCTTGGCAGGGGCGCGAGTCGAGAGCTGTCGGCATTGCCTACCGACCGCTCCGTCACGTGCGCCGCCGCCGCCCACTAGTCCTCTAAATCCTCCTTGAGCATCTCCAGCCGCTCCAGGATCTTCGGCGCCGCGGGCCACCGGTACTTCGAGAACAGGTCGCGCTGCTTCACGGCTATCACCGTCGTGCTGTTGTGTTTGATGATGACCTGCCCGAGCGACGACGAGCCTTGAGTTTTCACCTCGGAACCAGGAAAGACGCGCGTGATGAGCTCCACGGCCTTGCGGCGCTCCTCTGCGCGGGGACCGACCGGTTATGTGTCGCTCGCGTTGCTCACATGCGAAGTTCATTGGACGCTGCTGCCGACGGTCCCCGCCGTCTCAGTTATAGCCATATTCCACCGTAAACGAGGGCATTTTGGAAGCGGTGCCCGAGGAGGCCACCGGCGCTTCGCTTTGCTGGGGAGAGGACTGGAACTGGCCCATGCACCACGCAGTCTCAGGCTGCGTGTGCCCAAAGATCTGAATGCTTGCTGTCCTGCCGGTCCCGAAACGCCTAATACGCACGAAACGACGGCGCTTTCAATCACAATCGTCAGGACGCTGGTTGTGCACTTCCTAGTGTCTTACATGACGCTAGCCCATTTCGGCGCCTCTACGCGCGCAGTGGCCGTACCGCTGGAAAAAAAACGCGCAGCGGTCGCGCACGGGGCGTAGCCGTCGCCGCGAACACGCTCCCGCAGCGTTCGGCACCTGGGAGGCAGCCCACCATCGCAGCCGAAGCATGCTCCGCCTCGCGGTGCTCGCAGCGCTCGCATACGCGGACGAGGAGCTGCGCCTCCGCGTCTCGATCCCGCGCATCGACGAAGCGACGATGCACGAGCGCGCCTTCGCTGCGGTCGATGCACACGGCGACGTACGGGAAGTCGACCTAGTCGTCCCAAAGGGGCAGGAGCCCGAGGGCGCAGCTTTTAAACTGTGCCTGAAGGAGGTGGGGCCCGGCGCCGGGTTGGTGGACTGCGTCGTGCAGCTCGCAAGTCACGCGACGGTCGAACGGATTCTGCGGCGGACGCCCGACGACGCGCCCCTGCCATCGTTGTCCCTGGATGTCGAGGGGGACGTCGGGACCTTCGAGCATGCGGAAGGCGCTGATTTCGCGGAGGAGGCTCTCTCATTTTGTTCTCGTGTTTTTCGAGAAGATAGGTCAAAATCAATAGTGAAAAACTGCGCGCGCAACCTCAAAGCACAAGCGCGGCGCAAGGTGACGCAATTATTGGTCGACGAGCAGACGGACGAGAGACGGAAGGCCATCGAAAAGGCCGTGGACGCGTCCCTATCCTCTAATCCCGACAAGTGGAAGAAGGCTAGACGACGACGTAAGGACCGTTAAATCAAGCCTACATCCCCGCGCCACCTAACCCGACGGAGGCGTAGAGCGCCTGCATCTTCTCGTTCATCGCCGCGAGGCTCTTTGCCTGCGCGTCGGCCATGGCTTCCGAAAAGGCCTTGGAGAGGTCCTCGGCGGACTTGCCGTCGAAGCCCGGCGCCGCCGCGCTCACGGGCTGCTGCTGGCCGTTCATCTTGAAAGTCACGGAGCCGTCCTCACTCGAACCCTCGAACTCGGCCGCGGCGAGCTCGGTTTGCAATTCCTGCGACTTCTTCGCGATTTCTTGGGCCTTCTTGAACTGGTCCATCACTCCCGCTACATTACCTAAAGCGCCGCCGCCGCCGCCCTCCTTCTTGCCCCCAAACAAGTGCTGCCTTGTCAATGGGCTTGCATGTTGCCTCGCCGGCGAAAACGCCGCGGCCACGGCGAGCAACAGTGCGGCGACCGTTCGTCGCACCATTCTTGCGAGCAGGTCAGCAGTTGTTGCGCCGCTGCTCTCCAAGCCAGGCTCTGCGAGATGCCTCAAGGCACTCTAGATAGAGGCACTAGCTTTTTTTAGACCCGCAAATACGTCGCCAACAATGATCAAAAGAGCTCTCCGAACATCGCGACGTTTCGCGGCGCCCGGCGTCGAGCAAGCAACGAGCCAAAGGCCAACGCAAAGCCGGTGCGAAACGCCGTGCAGACGCCAACCCGCTGAAGCAGATTGCGCTTTCGGGGTAGCATCGCTGCTAGAAACGTTGGTAAGAGCGCTGCGCCGTGGAAACCGCTTCACGCGGCTGGCAAAAACCCAGTTTTGCACAAGCTGCCAATTGCCCGTAGCACGCCGCGCGCTGCCGCATAGCTCGCGCAAGCTCGTCGCGCCACCAAGGACGCCGTCGCCGCCACCCACCAACAAGATGGCCGCCGAAGCCCCCATCGCCGCGCAGCCGATGGAAGGCGACGCTACGTTAGCGCACACGACCTTCACGCCAGTGCAAGAACAGCGCCCAAGCCCGGCGTCCGAGGACCAGGGCTGCGCGAATAATTGTCTGATCTCCACCGCTCTAGCAGGGATCCTCTGCTCGAAGCGGTGCGATGTTGGGAGAGTCGTGGCGGATTTTGCGTTTTTCCCGCCCGATCCGCCGACGTACTCCGTACCAACAGAGGACGACGACATCCCGAGGATCGACTTCAACTACCGCGAGCTCGACTGCGACCCGGCGTACGCTTCCTTGAGACGGACGGACGGTGTTGCGGGGCGGTGTTCCGGCCGATTGCTCACGACGAAGCGTGGATCGAGGACGCCTTGTTTCTATTTTGCGAAACCGGGGGCGGACGCGTGTTTGCTGTATTTGCACGCGAACGCTACCGATTGTGGGGCGATGCTACCTACGTATGCGGCCTTTTCTCGGAGACTAGACGTCCACGTCCTCGCCGGCGAGTATAGCGGATATGGTCCAGCTACGAAGTCCGCGACGCCTAGGAACGTGGAGGCGGACGCCGAAGCTTTATATGATGAAGCTATCCGGCTAGGCTTTGCGGCGGACCAGCTCGTTTTGTATGGGCAGTCCGTCGGGAGCGGACCGGCGTGCTATTTGGCGGCCCGTAGACCATGTCGAGGCGTCGTGCTCCACTCCCCAATAGCGTCGGGCATCCGCGCCTTGGTCGCGCCAGGCTGCTGCTCGCCGGTCTATGTCTATGGGTGCCTTGATCCGTTTAACAATGCGCGCGAGGCCAAAAAAATAAAAGCACCGGTGTACGTCGTCCACGGCACTAGAGATGATGAAGTGCCGATCGAGCACGGCAAGATGATCGTCGCGAACGCTCAGCAAGCGCACGAGCCCTTCTGGGTCGCGGGCGCCGGTCACAACGATTTGCTCGAGGTCGCGGGCGACGCGTTTTTCGTGCGATTGAAGGCGTTTTTGCTGGCCGTGGGCCGGAAGGACGACTTCGCCGTCGGCGCGCGGCAACGGCGGCGCATCGTCGGGTTGACGGCGCGGCCGGAGCTCAACGGGGCGCTCGTCGACGTCGTGACCGTCGAGTCGGCGCAGCGCGTCCGCGTGCGCCTCGCGGAGCCGCCTCATACGGAGTTCGCCGTGAAGCGGGAGAACCTCGAGGACGTCGCCGGTGGCTCCTGACCGTGTCTCTCTCTCTCCGACGGCGTCGCGATGGTACGTCACCTCGACGCCATCGAGCCGACGCCGTCGCAGGAACGACGTTGCGTCGATGGCTCCGCCGCCGCTTAGATTAGTATGTGTGTGTTAAGTTAACAGTTAAACATCCCTGAAGGGTGACTGTCACCGCCGCCCCACGGCCTCCAGATTCGCCATCGCTGCTAAAAACGTCGAGGGCTTCACGGGCACCTTGGGCGACCGGAGCACCTTGAGCATCTCGCGCAGGTTCATCATGGAGATGCTGTCGTAGGCCTCCTCCTTGGGTCGGCCCGAGGCGGTCTCCCACGTCTCGAGGAGGTCCTTCGAAGAGAAGTACCAGGGCGCCGGCTCGTCGGCCGAGAGCCGTAACGCGTCGATGCAGAATAAGGGCACGTCCAGCGGCGTCGCGAAGCTCTTCCGGGGGTCGAGCTCCTCGTAGGTCGCGAGCAGCTCCTCCAGAGAATCTGGGATTTCGCCACCACTACACCGGACGAATATTCTACGCGCTTCGTTGAGCTCGTCGGGAGACGCCACAAAGCGAGCCGCAGTTTCGTCGTCGCCGTAGGCAGCTAAGGCCTTGCCCAGCGAGAGCGGCTTGACGGTCAGCTTGTCGCCGTCGACGTCCCAGTACTGCTTGCGTTTCACGGCCACGGCTGCATCGATGTAGAACTCTATAGCTTTATTTTTGCCGTCGTCCAACAGGGCGAGCTGGCCGTCCGCGTCGGCCAAGGCGAAGCATGGTGTTTCGTTGAATAGGGCGGCAAGGTCCGGTTCGGCGTGCCGCTTCGTTAGGTGCGTCCTGCGGCTTTGCGGTGGCACCAATGCGTGGACGCAGGCGCTCAGTAATAGCACTTTGTGCAGCATGCTGCGTCGACTCGTACGTGCAACAAATGTGTTGGGAGGGCACAGTGCAAGTGCTGGAGCAGTGTGATGCAAGTGTCGTTGTGCCGTACTTTCACTGCAGTGATCCTCACGATAAATGATGTCAAAAAGCAGTCTTTGCTTTGGGCGATGTGCAGTAATGCGACGCTGCAGGCTGCAAAGTGGCAAGCTGGCAGGCAAGCAGGGATGACCCGCACGCAGAGATCACAAGCTTCACTTTACACATCGCGCACCTCCGAGAAGTCCTCGTAGTCGCGGCTCGGCGCGCGCGACGGAGCCGGTGGACGCTCGGGCTCCGTGGCCCGCTGAACGGCGTCGAGGGCCGCGGCGCCCAGGGCCGAGGCGACGCCGCCGATGGCCGCCGAGGCCTCGCCGATCGCCTCGCCGAATGCCCGGGCTGCAGAAGCCACGTCGGGCACGTAGTTGTTCATAACGAGCTCGTGGGGCAGAAAGGCGTGGCCCGGCGCGCACGAGCAAGAGGCCACGCCGTTCCGCGCCAGCGCGCCGCATTGGAAACAGAACTTCGCGCCGCACCGACAGGTCATGTTGTCGCAACCACCATCACTCTTCTCCACAAGCGCGCCGCACGTCGGGCAGGGCCGCACGCCCAGCCCGCGCATCTCCGCCCTGGTCGCGGCGTCGTCGCGCCGCCGCCGCGTCCGCAGCTCGTTAAGGCCCCGCGCGGCGGTGTTGTATTTTGCTTTCGCGGCCGCGTCGGGCCCGAGCGCCGCCTTGACCGTCCGTGCGGGCCAGGCCTCGGGGCACGTGGGGCACCGCGGCGGCAGCCGGCCCGCGTCGGCCGAGGCGAGGCAGTGCTGCGGCGCGCACGTGCGGTGGAACGTGCCCCGACACGCGCCGCAGCGGACCGCCGCGGGCCAGCCGTCGTCCGACTCTCCTATCTCGTCGAGGCAGATGGGGCAGTTCCTGAGCGTCTCGCGCAGCGCCGTGGCGAACTCCGATTTATCGACTGCGTCCGGCACAGTGCCGCCGTGATGCGTGATCAGACGCTTTAGCTCTCGCACCGGCAGCGACACGGGGTCGTCGCGGCGCAGAACAGCTTCGAGGTCCGCCTTCTCGACGCATTCCGAGTCGTCGAGGCCGCGTGCCGCGATCTCGCGCCGGAGCGCGGCGACGCTCGTCGCATTTGCGGGCGGTGGAGGCGGAGCGTCCGCTGCGTCGCGCGCGCTGGCTGCCAGGGACCGTCTCAGGCGTTCCGAGGCGCTCATTTCATCGCGTCTCTGTCGTTCCAAGGCACTCGTCGCATCGATGCGCGCCAAAAGAGCGTCAGAGCGCGGCTCTCAGTCTGAGGCCTTGCTCTCCTCAGGCGCCGGCTCCGCGGGCGCACCGCAGCGCAGGCATGAGCGCGCCAGCGAAATATATGGTTTGAATCTGCTCTGACGTCCAGAGCGCTGGGTGGGCGCGCGTACGGGCACACGCAAAAAGCTGCTCAGCTAGCGTCTTAAGACATTAGCAAGCAGGCAAAAAGCAGCGCGACGCTGCGAGCGCAGGCGCTACTGGGACGTCTGAGTGCGTAGCCTACGCAACACAACGCATACAAGACGGACTGACCAGCGCTGCGCCGCCGCAAGCCGCCACAGCCTCCACACCTCCACGCGCTGCAGCCTCGCGCCGCGCGCCGCGCGGCCCTAAAACGCCATCGCCGCGACGCATCGCTCATAGACCGGCGACAGGATGTCGAGCGTCTACCACACGGAACCGCCCACGAAGGGCAAGGTCGTCTTCCAGACGAGCGTCGGTCCCATAGATGTCGAGCTGTGGTCGAAAGAAGCGCCAAAAGCCTGTCGGAACTTTATACAACTCGCATTGGAAGGGTATTATGACCGCACGACTTTTCATAGAGTCATACCTGGTTTTATGGCGCAAGGCGGCGACCCGACCGGTACGGGCGAGGGCGGCGACAGCGTCTGGGGCAAGTACTTCAGGGATGAGGTCAACGCGAGGATAAGGTTCAACCATCGAGGCCAGCTGACCATGGCGAACGAGAACCGGCCGGATACGAATCGAGCCCAATTTTTCTTCACGCTTGACGCGTGCGATTGGTTGAATGGCAAGCATACGATCTTTGGTACTGTTGCGGGCGACACCGTATTCAACTTATTGAGGATGGGCGAGGTCGAGACCGATGACAACGATCGGCCCGTCGACGGTATAACACTAAAAACGGTGGAAGTTCTGATGAACCCTTTTGACGACGTGGTCCCGCGCATCTCGCAGAAAGTAGCCGAGGTCATGGCGCCGACGAAGCCGAAGCCCAAGGGCACGAAGAATTTGACTTTGTTATCCTTTGGTGAAGAAGAAGCGGAGGCGCCGTCTGAACAAAGAATGAAGCCCGCGCCGTCGCAGAAAGTCGAAAAGCCCCTCAGGCCCATGCTCGAGCAAGCCGAGTCCTCATCATCGTCTGATGATGAGGAGGATCGGTTGCGAGGCGCGGTCAAGTCCGCGGTCGCAAGGGGAGGCACGCAGAACGCGCGCCAGTTCGAGAAGAAGGGCCCGACGGGCGCCGCGGGCTTCGCGGCGAAGATGGCTCAGAAGCTCAAAGAGCGGCGGGCCGCGGTCGCGAAGCGGGAAGCGGTCGACAAGCGCAAGGCGGTCCTTTCCCGCGTCCTGGGGCGGGGCCTTCCGATCCGACGGCGTTCTGCTCGACGGCGTGGAGGGCGCGAGGGTCTCACCTCCACGCCATCGCCGCGCCATCGCCGCCGTGGCCGCGTCTGCGCGAGAGCGGCGACACTGACTCTATACAAACGCAGGAGAAGCGCAAGCGCGACAACGCCGACAACGAGTACGGCTTCGAGCAGGAGGAGGATGATGTGGATGAAGGTGTTCAGCAGCAGGCGCTGGAGGCCAAGCGCGAGGAAGCGAGACAAGCGCGACGGGCCTTGGCTCGCTCGTTACGGCCTACGGTCTCGGCCCCGTCCTCGAGACCGGCGCAAGCCGCTCTAGCCTCCGACGACAAAAGACGGGAGGCCGTGGCCGCCGCGCGGCAACTGTTGTCTCCCTCAGAAACGTTACGGCAGCAACATAGGGCAAAGAGCGGGCGCACTCGTTCGCGGGAAGCCGACACCTTGGCGAAGCTGAGCGCCTTTTCTTCGTCGCTCAAAGCGACGAAGGAAGAAGTAGGGGAGCCCTCCGTCGAGCCCGTGACGTATTCCGGGCAAGTGCTCGACGCGGACAGCGAGAGTGATGATGAGGCCTGGTTCGCGGGCAAGCTCAAGTTCCGGAAGCACACCGACGACCTGTTTCGCACGGGCACGGTCGACGACTACGCCACCTACGATCCGCACGGCAAGTTCGGGTCGACGGCTGTTCCTAGGCCGCGGTCGTACGGGGGGCAGGCGCCGCCTCAACCTCGTGGGGGCGACCGGCGCCGCGACGATAGGCGTGGTGGTGGTGGGGACCGGCGACGGTAGTGGGTAATTAGTGTAGGAAAGAT
>JACLAA010003971.1_pt1 | contig 11467 bp, 6 predicted proteins | sample 8027891 | NCBI WGS metagenome assembly JACLAA01 (sample SAMN15724900, study PRJNA655200) | protist metagenome | isolation source: fluorescence activated cell sorting (FACS) single amplified genomes of... | place: Spain: Blaines Bay Microbial Observatory, Mediterranean Sea | collected 2016-01-19 | reverse complement strand
TGCACTCACTGCCACAGCGTATTGCTCTCACTGCCACAGCGTATTAAACGTTTCGGGACGCGCCGATGGCGCACACAGCGATGCGCGTGCTGCTCTGCGCAGCGGTCGCGGCCTGGACCCCACCCACGCAACACGTGCGACGACCGACCGCGCTGCACTTCGCGAGCCGGAGCAGGAGCGCGCGACGCCCGACCGCGTTGTACGTCGAGGTCTCCCAGATGCTCTACGAACAAAGAGAAAAGAGCATCGAACAAAGGGGCGAGTTCGAGGAGGAGCTCATTGGCAGTGGTGGTACGAGTCTAGAAGCCTGCGCGCCCTCGAAACTCGTGAGCGAACTGTTGAGTGAGGGTGTTGGGCGGTGCGACAACGTCTTGGATCCACAACAAGCCGACGCGCTCAAGACCTTCGTCAGGGACGCACTAATTAAAGCAGAGCGCGACACGAGCAAGGGCAAAATTCCGCAGAAACACCGCTTCGCGGAAGTGCTCCTCAAGGAGAATCGGCGGGACTTCCTCCTCCCTCTAGACGACGAAAAGGTACTCAATGCAGCTAGAACTATAGCCCTGTCGCCGATCGGCGACGCCGTCGAAGAGATTCTGGGGGAAGACGCCGTCGTCCACGAGTGCAGCTGCCTGATCTCCGACCATGGGAGCCCGAGACAGGTGCTCCATCCGGACACCCCCCAGCACGAGACCGGCGAGACGCCCCTACTCACGTGCTTCACGGCCCTACAAGATGTCAGTGAAGACATGGGCCCCACGCTCTTCCTCCCGAAGACGCAGGACAAGGTCAGTCATTTGCGCTTCTTTAACGACGCGACAAAAGACGAGCTCCTCAGGGAACACTCAGAAAACCGCAAGGTAGGACTGTTGAAGGTGGGCGACGTCTCGTGCTTCGATTCTAGGACGCTGCACGCGGGCACGGCGAATCGAGCCCCCGGCACGCGGCGGGCCATGTTCTACCTGAGCTTCCGCAACCCGAGAATAGCGGATCCCGGGAACCCGCCGTCGCTGCGGCCGTGCTTCACGAACGGTCTCACTCTGAATGATTTACGGGGCGCCGGCGCCAGGAAGAAGGCCAAGGTCCTGGCCAAGGCCGACCCGCGGCCGGCCGGTTCCAAAAGCAAGAAGAAGAAGAAGGGCGCGGGGTTCGCTAGTAGTCGATAGTGGTAAGGGTTCTATACACCTAGGCGCGCACGAGCCGCATACGCAAGGGCAGTTTTTGTAGTGCAGTTTGGCTCAGGCGTGCTCTGAGGCGTATAAGCTGCCCCTACGTCGCGCAAGGCTCCCGGGCTGCTCAGTAATGCGCGCTCTCGTCGCCCTCGTCGGCGCCGCGCTGGCGCAGGCGGAGGACTGTCCGACGACAACGCGCCACGGCGACATGAACTTGGGCGTGAACCGCGGCGGGTGCTACTCCTGCCCGGCGGCGTCCCAGGCGGAGGTCGACGCGCAGTGCAAGGCGGTGTGCATGGCCGACGCGGACTGCAAGGTCTACGAGTACGCGCAGCCCGCGATCGACGGGCACTATCAGAATGCACTCGGGCAAACTCTCAATTGCTGCGTCGAGCACGTGGCCTACGCCGACTTCCAGAATCCCGTCTCGTCCGAGAGCGGCCTCGGCGACTGCGAGAAGGAGGCGACTTGCTGGTCGAGCGTCGAGCTGTCAGACTCCTGCGCGCCCGTGGCCGCCGAGTACGAGGGACCGTGCATCGAGAGAGAGTGTTGTGTTCAGGAGTCGGCGGAAGACATAGCCGGGATTATCGATTGGACGGCAGGCGGGTGCTACAACCAGTATGCCGGCCAAGACACCTGCCTCCCCACGTGCGACGTGGGCGGCTGGTCGACCGCGATTCCCGACGGGTGCGCCGACGCGCTAGACTCGGACGATTGGACCGACGGCCCAGCTGGCTTTTGCGATGGCGACGAGGCCGAGCTGGGCGAGACGGCCTCGCGCGAGGAGTGCATCGACGCCTGCGACGAGGCGGGATACGAAGCCATGACGTGGGACACAATCAGCACGGCGTGCTACTGCTTCATAGAGGAGTGGTGCGACTGCGTCGACGAGTACAACGCGGAGGACGAGTGGTGCTGGTGCGGCGAGAAGGACGGGTTCGAGCCCGAAGAGATGTCCGAGAGCGAGTGCGCCGCGGCGGGATGTGAGTACGAGTCTGGTTCAGAAGACGGCGGGTGGACCGAGTGCAATTGTGATGAAGCCGTGTGCGCATCGGTCGGGGGTGAGTGGGAGTGCGAGGCCTATGGGCCGATGGCTTTCAAGGGCTTCCCGCCGCCGGAGGTGTGCGGCTACAGCTCGTACTCATACTCGTACTCGTACGACCCGTGCCCCGACTTAGACAGCGCTTACCTGACGTGCGTGGAGACTGCGGACGACCCGGCGGCCGCGTCGGCCGGCCTCGGATGGAGTTGCTGCGACATCGGAACTTTCCCGACCACCTGCGCCGGCTTGCAAACGTACTCCGAGTTCCAGGACGCGTGCGGCGATCCGGCCCCCGAGTGTGCCGCGGAATGGACGGCCTACGTAGAATGCGTGTACGCGGAAATCCTCGACGAGATCAATAACGACCTTTACGGGACCGCTCCTCTGGAGTGCGACCTCAACTGCAACCCGTCCGACCCGACGCCGCGGCCCGTGGCGGCGCCGGCGCCGACGCCGCTCGACGCGGCGCTCAAGGGGTCCGACGCGGCGACGGCGCGCGGCCCGTTTTTTGCCGCCACCGCGGCTCTTCTCGGCGCCGCGACGGCGCTCGCTCGCTAGCCCACCTCGGTCTACCACTCGTCTCGGCGCCAATTCAAGTCAACTGGCCCGTTCGTTAGCATCCCCCCCGCCCTTGCCTGTACTAGGCTGTAGGCAGCACATAAGTACAAGGCACTTTACAAGCCTGAGGCAAACAAAGAGTAGTACTTACTTCGCCTCGTACCAGTTCCCCGCCACCGCCGCGTCCACGACCAGATCAACGTGCAACGGGTCTAATCCAACGTGGTCGAAGGGCCGCTCCATGAGCCGGACGAGCTCCGCCAACGCCGCGTCCGCGTGCTCCGAGGGACCCTCCAAGATCACCTCGTCGTGGATTTGTAGTAGTAACGTAAAACCAAGCTCCTTCAACACAGAAGAATCACCAATAGCGAGCATGGCCATCATGACGACGTCCGCCGCGCTCCCCTGAATGGGAGTGTTGATCGCGGCCCGAGCACCGCGCCCCTGCAACGCCCGATTCCGTTCCTGCAAATCCGGCAACCGTCGACGTCGGCCCATCAACGTCGTCGTATAGCCCGACGACCGCGCCGCAGCTATGGTATCTTTTTGCCACCGTTCCACTTCCGGCCTATCATCATACCACGCCCGCAACATGCTCTGAGCTTCTTGTTGGGAGACGCCCCAGTCCTTGGCGAGGCCGTGGGCCGTCTTGCCGTAGGCTATGCTAAAATTCAGGGTCTTCGCCCGTCGTCGTTCCGCGGCGTACTTGTCTTTTACTAGAGGCTTGTCACTGTCGCCCTGGGTGCCTTTCTCGAGCAGGACCTCGCCGTTCTCTACGGCTTGCCGCACGTGGTCGAACATGCCTACTGCTGTTCTAGAATGAAAACACCCTCCTTCTCTGAAGGCGGAGAGCATCGACTCACATGAAGTGACGTGGGCTAGCAGTCGTAACTCTAGTTGTCCATAATCAGCAACAATCAAAGAACAACCTTCCTTGGCCTTGAAGGCTTTCCTGATGAGATACTGGTCCTTGTCTAGGGCGGGTTGATTTTGTAAGTTCGGTCTCCGCGACGACAACCTTCCGGTCTCCGTGTTCAGGTTCAACGAACAATGGACTCTCGATTGTTCATCAGCTAAGTCTTGTAAAGGTTTGATGAAGGTGTTCAGCATCGTATCGATACTACCCATGCTACACAGCGCGTCCAGGGCCTCGCAGGCCTCCTCGCCCTCGCGACCGCCCCCGAACGCGCTGTAGGCGTCTCCCCATTTCTGTTCCTTCGGCGTACCGGCCAAATCTCGCAACACGTCCGCCGTGCACGAGGCCCAGCCGGACTGCGTGAATTTCTGCGGGACTAAGCCTACCGAACGGACCGTGAGCTTGCGCTTTGACTTTTTCGGTGTAGAAGGTAGCGAGAAGGTCTTCGGCGAGGCTATGGAGTGTTTCGATAATTGCGCCGTGTAGGAATCATCATCGGTCAGCAACGCTAACAATTGTTCCCGCGTCGACTCCCCAGGAACTTCTAGCGAACGGGCGTGGCAGGCCGCTTGGAGCTGCTTGAGATCTAGCTCCTCGTAGACGGCATGTAGGTCTGACTTCTCCACAACTACAGGAGCCTTGTACGCCTTACTGTCCGCGAGCAGCCGCTCGCGCAACTGGTCCTTCTTGCCCGACAGTTTCAGGGACCTTTTACGCAGTTCATCCTTCATCTGCGCCACCGTACTCAGAGCATCGATCTCCTCCACAGAAAGCGGCGGCGGCCCCTCGTCTTCCACAACCTCGACGACGCCCGCGTCCGCGTTCCGCAGCCTCTCAACTAACTCGGCCTTCGTGCCCGTGACCTTCAGGTCGCGCCGCGCGCACTCCTCTTTGAGTAATTTCGCCGTGGCCTTGGCGTAGAACTCCTCCTTGGTCACTAGTATTTCCTCATCCCGTTCCTCTTCAACAGGTATCTCTGATGCAGGTAAGTCGACGTCGAACTCCCGCTCCCTCTCGAGGATCTCGCCCGTCTTCTGGTTCGCCGACCCGCCGAACAGCAACGTCTGGATCTGTTTTGATGAAGCGGGGTTGAAGAGCCGCCCGTCTTCGCCCATGACGGACACGCACCAGCTCCGGAACGTCTCGAGCGCGGCCTCCTTGTCCTCCTCGGCCTGCCTTTCTACGGCTTGCAAGTGGCCCGCCGCGTCCACATGTATACCGACAGCTTCCATATCAGTAAGTAAGTTGCCAAAAGGAACAAAGTACCTTTCATAAAAATCCCACATCGTCACCGGCGTATCGTCTGATGACGGAGCGTTGCCCATGGGCTCCCAGGCTTGTTGGGAGAGCTTCTGCTTCAATACATCATGGACCTCCCACGTCGACTTCGCGTCGTAGGCCGCATAGCACACAAACGCGTCTCGTGTTAATGGGTCCGTCTGCATCTTCAGGACGTCTAGATAGGACTTTTTGTGGTCGCCCTCGCCCTCGATGCGCTTCTTCCGGAAAAATTCCGGGAACAGCGTCTTCATCGAGACCTTGGCTCTCCCATCGGACAGCAAATCTCTCCCCAGCGCTTCGAGCGAGTAGCCGTCGCCACCATGAGTGCGTAACCTCGCGCTATCGTACAACCGCGCCATGTGCATCGTGTCGCCCCCAAAGCCGTGCATGTCTAGCTTCATGTTCTCGACCACATGCCGGTCAAATCCATAATTGTGCCAGACTTTTTTTAGTTCGCTTGATGCGAAGAAGTCCTTGAATTCGTTGAGGACATCCGGCACGGTCGTGTCCACAAACAGAGCTTTTCCTTGTGATATCCCGTCGTAGGAGAAATCAGGACCGGAATAGACCGTAAAGCAGGTAACAATGCCGTTGCCCACGGGCCCCTCACGACTTAAGTCGATGCCGTCGACCTCCGTGTCGACGGCATGATACCTATCTGAAGCTGTGGCTAGTCGCGCCGCGACGTCTCGTGCTTTTGATACATCATTCACTATAACAACATCGTCGTAGGCTATGGGCAATTCCGGGGCCGCTTGGACCTCTTCATTAGAATAGACCGGCACGCTCTGTTGTGTTGTTTGGGCCGGCGCGACGAGCTCGGCGCGCGACGCCGCGACGCTCGCGAGTCTGGTTAGGCGTCGAGGCCGCAGCGCCGGCCGCAGCGCCCGCGCCCCGCGGCGGGCGAGGAGCAGCGCCACGATGAGTCGTTTGCCGCGCGAGCGGGCGCCTGTTTCTGCCCCCAGTCGCGCCACCTTGCTAGCTCCGGCGGCGCGCGATGCGCGTCCGCGAGCGCGGCGAGGCGATCACCGGGCCAACGCCAGGTGTACGTACGCGTCCAGGCTTTTCTCAATACTATGCGCGTGCGCGTAAACTCGGCCGCTCTTCTCCAGTTTTGAGCTAGCGCTCCTGTAAGACACTAGCGAGGCTAGTGTCTTACCGACCGCTATCACTATTTTTCCGGCACGTGCACCGCTAACAAGCGAATTGGGCGTCGTTGTGAGAAGGAAGGCTGCGCAGCGCACCCATCGCTGCGAATCGATAGCCCTCCTGCAGCGGCGCAGCTTATAGACACCCATAGCAACAAGTTTGCGATCCATAGCCCCTTAGCTGAAGCGAGCGGCGCGCATCGATCGAAACGCATCGTCATCGTTTCGTAGAGTCGCAATACACCACTCTTGAGCTGGACGGCGAGCGGCGCAACGCTCGAAGCACATCGACATCGGTGCTTCGACAGAGGCGCGACCATGCCGCGCAAGACACCAAGCAAAAAGAGCCCCAAAAGGCACAGCAAAGGCAGCACCGACGCCGACGAGCCGACGAGCAGCATCGGTACCGTCTTCCGGGAGAGCGGCGGATTAGCAGCGATCGTGGCGGCCGCGGCCGTCGGCGTGAAAGCGGGCTACACCCACTACGTCCTCCTCGTCTTGGTACTCTACGTCGTGACCAACAATGGAAGGAGAAACGCCGTCGTGCACTGGTGGTGCCGCGCCCTGAGGCCCTTCACGCCGAATCAAAGGAGAGCGTTCTGGCTCCTGCAATTCTTATCAATCTTCGCGGATATTACAAGATACGGCCCGGAGTTCCTCCACTATTTCAGGAACGTGGCCCTGGACCCGTGGCGGCGTCCTCAATTAGTAGGCGCGGCCTGGCTCTGGTGCGAGGAGCGGGACCTGTCGCTCTTCGCGCCACCGTCTGGAAAGGGCGCGCTGCCTCTGGTAGATTTGCTGGCGCGGCGGTTTACTGATGTGCCCTTGGATCAATGTCGGAGAAGGATGACGTTGGTCGGTTGGGTGACCGGCATTGGGCACTTGTTAGGTGTGATAGGCGTCTTCCCTCGGTTATCAGCACTCATAGCCGGGTCATCATTACTCTTCCTGCAAGCGTTGCATCAGCTCGGGAGCGGTTCGAACCACCGGTGGTTATTACCTTCATTATCAGCGTTATGCCTATCCATAGACAATAGAAAAGAATCATACGGAAGGAGACTTTTATTGGTATTGACAGTAGCCATCTTCGCGAGCGCGGGCTACATGAAGTTGTGCAACGGCCCGGACTGTTCCATTGAATGGGCCTCGGGTGCATCATTGAGATGGTCCCTCGCCAAACAAAACCCCGTCGAGAGCGGGCTTTATATGAGAGAATTGCTCCGTGATTCCACGTTGTTGGCGCGACTGGCGTCCATTTCTACATTAATCGTCGAGTGCGGCGCGCCCCTCGCGCTATTGGCCACACCGAAAATCAGGAATCTACTGTGCTGGGCCTGGGCTGTTTTTCATGTGAACATTTTCGTGGCTATGCCGAATGTCAATTACTTGCCGTCCGCCGCCGTGTATCTTACGCTGTTAGTTGATTGGGGGCCACCTCCGGACCAAGAACCCGTCAAACGACGGGGAGGCTTCCTCAAGGCTATCCTAGGCTGCCTCGTCGTCGGCGCCGCAACCATAACAACCGCGACGCGGTCCCAGGCCTGGCCCTTCACGTGCCTGCCCATGTTCTCTCCTAGACGAGACTCTTCATGGAGCAAAGAATGCATGACCTTGAATCAAACAAGAATTTTTATGAAAGAGCGCCACGCGACGACGATGGCGTCGCGGCAGTGGGCCTCCGTTTTGTTGACCTGGTATGATCCGGTGGACCACGTGATCTTACATGGGCCGTTCAATGATGGTGGCCACGAGTTACGCAAGTACGGGAAGTTGATGCGCGTGCTGAGCGCGGAGCTGCGGTACCAGGAAGCACACGCGCGGTCGTACGATGGTGGGAGGGCGCCGGCCGCGTTCGCCTTGGATGACGCTATTTTAGCTGACGCGTCGTCGCAAGCGTCGCTGGCGACGTATTGTGCGTATGCCAACGCGACCGACGAACTGGCGAGGTGCGATGCAATTTCTCATAGATTGCATAAAACCGCCGCGCCATCAGATAAGCCCAAGCCGAAGGCCGTGCTCGTGGCGGCTTCATTAACCCACCGGCAGTGCGGCCCCGAGGGCCCGCGGGACGCCGTCGTCGCCGTGCGGCGCGTCGACGGCGCCGCGCCCTGCTCCGTGCCGGGCCCCGCTTTGACTGAATACTGGACGGCCGACGCCGAGAATGTGCCCGAGGGGCGTCAGCCGGCGCTCGACGTGACGCGGGCGTTCTGCCAGCATCTTACTGGCATCTCTAGGTACTACTAATTCAAGTTATCATCACACATACTAGTCCGTAACTTCTCGCTATTATTGCCGTTGCGTAGCATCTCAAGGTACTATCAACACATTATCACTAGTCCACGCGCGCGACGGCCGTCGCGTAGCACACCTCTCCCTCATTGGTCTCGGACGCGTAGGCGCGCGTGCCGTCGGCCGCCCAGAGCACGTACTCCCGTAGTGTCGGTGGAGGCAGGAATTCATTGGAAGCGGCGTAGGAGCGCAGGACATTGGCGACGGCGCGCCGCTCTCCGAGGTCGTCCACATTTACGACATCGGCGGCGAGGAGGCGCTCGGCTAGATATTTGGCATCCTCACCATCGCCCAACCTCGAGAGGAGCGCCGTCGCCCGGCCCATGAGCCCTTCGGCCGCAGCGACGGCTTTAATGAAGGACGAGGCCTCGCTGATCACCGACGACTCACATTCGACACCAGTCATGTCCGCCGTCTCCGTCCGTTCAACAGCGGCGACTAACGACGCACACGCTCCATCGACCTTCTCTATACATTCATCCACGCACGCCAGGGGCACCGCCGCATCTCTTAAAACAAAAACAGCAGTCGTGGCCGCGCAAGCTAATAGTTGCCCGAGGACCCAGCGCGGCCTAGCTGTTTCTAGTGCATGGAGAGCCGCCTCCGCCTCGTTTGGCGGATCGAAGAGCGGTTTCAACTCAGAACACGGCGTCGCCTCGACGACGTCCCAGAGGGCCTCGACCTGGGGATCCAAGTTCACAGTCGGGTCGTCAACAGGATGGTACCAGCGCCAGAAGGCCGCGACGGTCGCTTGTGGGTTGGTTGCTTTGAACGCGCCCACATCAGAAGCTATTGTGGCTAACCGCAGGTCCTCGCGTCTCTTCGCCGCCGCGTCGCCGTCGCCGTGGCGGTCCAGCTCGTCAGCTTCGCGTTCCAGCTTCGGGGAGCACGCGACCTGGACCGCCATACCTTCCACTTCTTCCGTAACATCTGAGGAGCACCTTATGGATAGATCGACCGTCGCGATCAATCTCTGCAGCGCGCCGCCCGTTTCCAATGATGCAATGCCGTCGCAGACGTCCACCCGGCGAGCGCCGCAGTATACCGATGAGGCGCTCCTTTCTCGCAAGGCGCCGCCATGTTCCGGTAAGCTCGGTTTGTAACAAAGCGGCCTCTTCGCATCCCACCGCTGGCGTAATGCTTCGAGGAACGTCGCCCAGACGCAGCTCATAGCTTCTAATGAAGAGAGGCCGCCCAGCCGCAACGCTAGTAAAGCTAATGCATCGTGGGCGCCGCACGTCTTTGCCGAGGTGGTCGTGGGCGCATCGTCGTCGTCCTCCTCTTCCTCATCAGAATCCATGGCCGGCCTTGAATCTCCAAGGACCTCCCTCACCAAGGCATCTAATCTATCAGGAACGATTGTCTTCGTCCGGCCAGCTAGCAAACGAGCGGTCTCAGCGAAGGGACCGTCCTCGAGGTCACATGCCAAATTATCTAACGTAGCATCGCTTGGGTTGGAATCAGCCAGTAGCTTCGCGGCCGATAAGGCTGAAAGAATGTCGGCCAAGGGTGTTTCCTCGTCGTCAAAACGAACCGAAGCCGTCCACGCCGGGCAGCGCAGATCATCAAAGGAAGTAGGATGCGTCACGAAGGCGTCGTCGATCAGTTGGGAAGCGTTTCTAGGTGGCCAGCGCGCTTGGACCGTTATTGATGATAAAGGTTCCCGCGCGGCGCCCCACAACGGTTCGTTGCGACGATACTCGGCGCCGGCCAAGCGAGCTCCCACTCCAACAGGTTGCGTGCGCCAGCGCTGCCTTATCCGCGACGCCCCAAAGGCCGGCTCCGGCGGCCGCTCGCAGGACCACGTTCTCATTGCCCCTATGAAACACTGGTCCGACCTTCGACGGACCTTCTCCACGAGGTCGTGACAACGCAGGCCGCGCCCTTCTTCGATGTCAACACTGATATCTGCCGCTGCCGAACGCGCCGCCGACGCTCCTCTGATAACAAGAGTGCGGTCGTCCCGCTCGACAACAATAACGGGCACTCTAGCTCGCGTCTGCGCTAGTGCTAGCGCCGCCGCCGCGAGGATGGTTCGAGAGCGAGCATCAACATCCTCGGGCGCTTTCACCAAGTCAACAATCTTGTCCAAATGATCACCTTTCATGACGTCGCGGGCCGCCCTTACGAGTAATGTCGAACCCTCCTCCACTTTACGCGTCAGGCGACTTTTATGTGTCGCATTGGTGATCACGAGCGCTTCGCGCATGCCGAACAAGCTCCTTAATGTTTTCATTGTCTCCTCATCTCTTTCAGCATCGAAGAAGCAGCTCCAATCGCTACACGGGCCGAAGTCGTCCTCGCAGAATTGATCGGGATGCTGCGGCGGCCACGCCGGCGCGCGGCCGTCACTATGCAGCACAATATCATATGATCTACCTTCCAAATCCCGCGTCGTCCTACGAGTGGTACTGCTTCGCCGCAAGAACTGGCCGTCGTCGTTCGCGCCCCAGTGTTCTAGTGCATCTGCCAGTATGCCTACTCCCCGTTCGAACGGCGTCGCCTGGGAGTAGTCCTCGTAGATCTCCGCTCTTGTTTCATTTTCGTCGAGCTGGCGCAGGGCGCTGGGGTCTCTTAGTATTTGGGCCATCGGCCTGGTTTTTTTGTCTTTTGTGCTGCTTGGGTTTGCCCTCCTAGCCAGGAGTGGTTTCAATCGATCGATGCGCCTGCTGGACGGAGGTTCTATCGACCAGCGCGCGCTCTAGGCCGCGTGCGAAGCAGCTGCAAAATAATCGCTAGCGGCCTGTAAGACACTAGCATGTTTTTTGCAACCTTGCAAATCGCCCATATTGCCTCTCGTGTCGCAGTTTGTGACTGCGTATCACTAGTTTCCGTCCTCCGTGCTGTGGCCAACTCGCGCGCGTGACGACTTCCGCGCGCGCGTCGCCGCTGGCATCGATTTCAGCCGCTGCAAGCCTGCACCGCCTGCAACCCACCAACAACTCAGCAGCGGCGGATTGCGCTTACACACCACAGCGCTGCGCAGTACTGCACAGCGCTGCGAGTGCGTAGCGCGATGGGCAAGGCCAACAAGCAAAAGGCCAAGAAGTTGGCCAAGAAG
>JACLAA010002997.1_pt1 | contig 11479 bp, 7 predicted proteins | sample 8027891 | NCBI WGS metagenome assembly JACLAA01 (sample SAMN15724900, study PRJNA655200) | protist metagenome | isolation source: fluorescence activated cell sorting (FACS) single amplified genomes of... | place: Spain: Blaines Bay Microbial Observatory, Mediterranean Sea | collected 2016-01-19 | reverse complement strand
GACGATGAATGCGACGAGAATTTCGCGTCGTCGTCGTTTACGTCGTCGTCGTGATTTTAAGCGTACCTTTTTTCTTTCTCGTCTGAGGAGTGAATTGTGGTTTTGTGCTTGTTTCATTACAAAGACAGAAGTTTTATTTTTCCTCGAAGCTTTTTCCTCTCTTCTGCGTTGAAAAGAGAGACTTTCTGACTGCTGAGAGAGAGAAGGAGAGAGAAATTTTTTTTCCGAAGAGTAGTTTTGGAGAGAAGAGGAGGAAAGAAGGAAAGAATTCATCATTTAGTACGAGAGAAGAATTCTCATTTACGAGTACTACTACGAGTAGAGAGACATCTATACGACGACTACCAACCAATATGGTGGGTTTTCGAACGAGGAAGAAAAAGAACGACGAGAACGACAACAACGAGAACAAGAATAAAGGAGGAGTACAAAAAGGAGGAAAAGATGATCGTCAACACGATACGAATGGCATCAGCATCAGCGGTGCATTAGAGACGGAGAGAGGTAACAGGAACGATGACGCATCGAAGACAAATTTTGGTGTTACAAGAACAGAAGAAGCTTTACACGATTCTTACGTAAACAACAACAACAACAACAACAACAACAACAACAACAACAACAACGTGTTGACGATTCAGACGACGGAGACAGAGACAGAAGAGGAAGAGACTCTCAGTGATAATAAAACAACAAAAGAGAGAAGAAGAAAGACAGAAATTATAGAACGGGAAGCGCAATTGGAGATTAAAGAGGAACTCATCGAGGAAATCGCGACGCTGCGACTGTTTAAAGAACGCGCGAACGACGACAACAACAACATTAAAAACAAGAACATGCAAGAACAAAAAAACTTAGAAGAGAAACTTTCAAAAGCGCACGAGAAACGAATCGAAGAGATGATGTCAGAGCGTGAAAATTTATTGAACGAACTTAACGACGCGCGGAGGAAGCGGGAGGAAATCGAGCGCGCGTCTTTATCGATGAAGGCGAAAGAGGAGGAGGAGAAGAAAAGTTTACGACACCGCACCGAGGCATTAGAGAGGGAGAACGAGAGGTTCAAGAAAGAGATTGAAGATTGGAAAGAAGAGGCGAAGACGTTGAAGGAGAAAAAGGAGAAGAGAGATCGCGATGATGATAACGGGAAGAGCAGTAGCAACAGCAACGGAAACGCGACGACGACGACGAAAGAAGAGAAAGGCAAAGGAGGAGGAGGAGGAGGAGGAGGAGGAGGAGGAAAAGAAGAAGCAGAAGAAGAGAAAACAAAAGCCGCCACAAATGACGACAATAACGACGACAACGACGACGTCCGAAACAATCCGTTTCACAAAGAGATGATGGTTAAGAAAGCGAAAGAGGTTGAAAATCTCACGAAAATGTTGAAAGAAGCCGACGAGGCGATTCAATCCGTGGAGTCGTTCGCGAAAGATATGGAGCGCAAGTTTACGTATTCTGAAAACGAAAAGAAATATTTTCAGGAAGATTTAACGCAAATGAAAAAAGAGTACGATGTTCTAGAGAAGTTCACTCGCGAGCGCGGCGCGAGCGCGATGGTGGCGTTTGCAAACGCGCAACGCGAGCGCGAGAAACTCGAGCGGCGTTTGGAGGAAGCGCAAAGGCTTTTAGTGGAACAAGAGGAATATTTTGTAGAAAGCGCGGCAGCAACGGTAGCAGCAGCAGGAGGAGGAGTCGAAGATGGAAAGGAGCTCGAAGAACGGCAGCAGCAACATGTTCGTCTCCTCAAAGAGTACCAAAAAAGGGCAATAGACGCGGAAGAGCAACTTTTATCCGCCACCGCGCAAGCGGAAAACGAAGCCGCTCAACATCTCGAAAATCTCAAAAGTTCCGAACGCGAGAAGCAAGTCTTGGAAGACCGCTTACGCACCGAGGAACGGAAAGTCGAATCTGTGCGCCACGAGCTGAACGAGTGCACCTCGAAACTTCTCCTCCTCGAAACGTCCTCGCGAGAATTAAAAGACGAACTCGAGGACAAGCGAAAAGTCATCGAAGGTTTAAAAAAAGATATCGACGTGCAAGACGAAATCTTGATCCAAAAAGAACTCACCATCGAAAAGAACGAGGAATTATTCAACGAGAAATTGATGAAAGAAGCTCTCGTGGCGAAAGAAATCGTCGACGATGCCGTTTTGAGGTGCACCGAGGCGGAAGAGAAGATGGACTTGGCCGAGACGAAAGCGAAAGCGCTCGAGAAACAACTCCTTTTTGCAGAAGAAGAAGAAGAAGAAGAAGAAGAAGAAGAAGAAGAACAGTAGTGATGGAGAAAGAGAGAGAGAGAGAGAGTTTGTGTGTGTGTTAGGTAGGTAGATAGATAGATACGTAGATAGTTTAGATAGAATACCTCTAGGACTTTGTTTTAGAACATCCCCCTCAAACATACTCAAACATACTCAAACATACTTTTCATTCAGTAGAAAAATATCTTTTTTTCTTCAGAATTCTTCCAATTTGACCCCCCCTTTTCTGAGAAAAAACCATCTCATTCATGTCCGCCCCCTTAGCGGGGTCAACGCGCCTTCCTTCTCTCACTCTCTCCTCCTGCGAGTCGACGATTAATAAAAAGACTCCTAAAAGGGGTTTTAGGAACGGAAGACTTTTGGTGGGTTTTCGATCTTCTCTCTCTTCTTCTTCTCTTTCTTCTTCTTCTTCTTCTTCTTCTTCTTCTTCTTCTTCTTCTGTTCCGCGAGGGGAAAGCGCCGCCCCCCTGAAGAATAACGGTAAGATTTCATCACCGTCGTCGTCTAAAACCACGGAAGAAGAGAAGGACCAAAGGTTCTTTTTACCACGACGAAAAGAAGAAGAAGAAGTGAGAAAAGTAATCATTCTTTGGGATCTGGACAACGTGAACCCGGGGACGACGTGCGAACGATTCGCCATAAACGCAAAGAGAATAAAAAAAGCGGGGGAGAAATTTGGTCGAGTCGTCGCTTTTCGAGCGTTCGCTGGAATGCAAACGAGTCGAGACTTGAGCGAATGTTGTAACAATTCAGACGATTCAGACGATAACGATAACGAAGATGATACTAAAAATAAGGACGAAGACGAGGACGATACTTCGACGAAAGTAATAAAAGGATTTAAAAGAACGTTCGAGAGGTTAAATTTGAAAACGGAGTTTTACCTGGACGGGCCGGACGCCGCGGATTTGAGGTTGGGGAGACGTTTGATGGAATTCGCGAACGAGAGTCAAGGGAAGAAGATTCAAGACGTGCCGGCGTTTATTACCAGGCGGGCAGAGGAGGCATGCTTTCTTACCTCCGACGACGTAAACGACGACATCAATGAAGATAACGATGAAGATGATGAATACGATACAACTTTTCCGTCGTGCGATCCGGAACTTAAACACGTTTCCTTTTGCGAGCAAACCAGAAGAGAATATAGAAACTTGGCCATGGCGAAGCAGGAATTGCTCAAACTGGAAGGAGAAAAGATTCACGCCACGTGCTTGGAGGAAAAGTGCTCGCCAGACGAAACGAAATTACGTCAGATTGTAAAGAATAGAAAACACGTGGCTATCGTCGTTACGAACGATCGCGATTTGAAGTTACCGCTAGATTACGCGATCTCGATGGACGTTTGCGTGGTGTTGATTGGCAACTTTGTGGACAACTCGTCGAAAAAGATGAGAAATTTAGTCTCGTCGTCTTCTAGAAAGAAGAAGACCTCTTTCAGACGTTTAGGAGGAGGAGGAGGAGGAGGAGGAGAAAAAAGACGAAAAGATTCGCTTAATCAAATAAGTTGGAGTGCGTATTTAGACACCGTTCGATTAGCGGCGCAGAAGCGGCCGATTGCGAGACTGAAGTTATTAGAAAACGCAGACGCGGCTTTAATTTGGGATTCCGCGCGAAGGTTCACGGTGAGCGAGGACGAAAGAGACGTCTTGGCTAATGCGAAATCGAACAGTAAGGAGTATGAAGTGAGTTGCCCGGGGGACGTGGTTGGAATGTGGCGACGGCATAAATCCGGCGTCGGTGCCTGGTTTTCATCGTTCGACGAAGATCGGTAAATGGAATGAGAGAGAGAGGTATTATTTATCGCGCGCGTGCGCTGATGTGTATTATTACTTGTAAACTATTTATTTACTCGAGTTAGCTCGAGAGTTAGACTTCAAAGACTTGGCCGCTTCCGATTTGATTCGCTTCCTCGAAGCTCGTCGCTCGGCGACTTGTTTTCTCAAAACGTCCTGCGTAATCACCTCGCCATTCTTTAAAATGCGCGGATTTCTCACCTTACCGACACCCTTGACCTTCTTTTCGTCTTTGGACATGGGGGCAAACATCTTTTTGAAGTTTGCCTTCACTTGCTGCTTCGACGGAACAACCTTTTCTAAAGCCGCGTAAATCACCATCGGCGACAAAATTATTCGGCGAGGAATTGCCACGGCGTTTGAGACAATCAACTTCGGCAAATATAGTAAGAATATGGCACCTTTCGACGCCGTTGATTTTATCTTGATGTCCGCTATCTTCACAAAGTCCGGCTTCTCCATGAACTCTTCTTCCATTCCACCCTCTTTCGTCTTCATCGCCGCCGCAGCCAGAGCATTTGGATTCTTGACGAACAATTTTTCAAGCCTCGATCGGTGCAACTCTTGCTTCGCCGTGAGCGAACGACCCATCAAAATACCAAAAAATGACGCTGGATTCGAGGAAAATCCTTTAAGAGCGGCAGTCGATTTCATCCTTCTCTTCTTGAGTTCCGCCGCTTTCGCCGCCAAGTATTTTTTCTTCCTGTTTTGGAAAAGGTCGTCTCGAGCTTTCTCGCGTTCTTCAGCGGTCCCTTCGAATAATTTCGCGACTCTGCCCTTTGTCAACTTATCAACCTCTTGAATTGAACGCAAACACACCGCCGGGACATGAATACCACTCGCGGAGATGTTGTACTGAATTGAATGTTCGTACAAGACGACGATTGGGAACAAACACGCTTTAGAGACTTGCGGGATTAAAAAGACAACGCCGAGAAACCAGACGAAGAACCACAATCGCACTGGTGAGTATAAATCCATGTAGTATCGGATCTCAAGCGCGATTTTCAACGCAATGCCGCAAATAATCGCAATCGATATCATCAATATTGCCGAATAATGCGACAAATTATCATCTCTCCAATCGAAAACGCCAATAATTCTCTCCAAAGGCTGCGAAATTAAATCCAAAGGCACGATAACCGCCAAACACGGACCGGATAAAATTTTCGGCGCCTGAACTTGATCGAGCGACATTGCCGTTTTAGTGATTGTCTTCACCACGTTTATGCAAAACGCCAACAATTTTTTGACGATTTTCAAAACGGCGTCCATTGGATTCGATTTCGACGAAAGCGATTTTATCACGTTTCGTAATTTCTGGACCGGATTGTTACCGGAGAGCTCGGCGTTTTCACGGTCAGCCTTGATTCTTTTTGCGGCTTTATTCCCGACGACTCTCGACGCTTCTTTGTGTGATTTCCCCATGTGTACTAATCTCGAATATTCGTACAAATCCTCAATCTCTTCGTCGATTTCTTTTTCAATCGCTTTCGTCTTCGCAAACTCGTCGATGACCTGCGCTCGTAAGATTTCCTTCTCTGAACCGTCCTCATTAATTCCAAAGCACGATACTGGCGCGTCGTCTTTATCCTCCACAATTCGCGACGTGTAACCGACGAATAAAAGACCCACAACGCACAAGAGGGGTAAAAATGCACCCAAAATATCTCCTCTAAGATAAAAGCACAACACGGTGTAAAAAAATGCAAAATACAACCTCAACGCGAAGGTTTCTCTCAACGGCCAAAGAGATAACCACGCGAACGATTGCATGACAATGTGTGGAAAGCCGAGAATGGCAATAGTTAATCGAGATAAAGCATTTATGATGCCAATTACTGTATCCTCTGGTTTTTCTTTCGGTCTTTCCAACGGCATTTGACGCAAATACCAAGAACTCTTCTTTATCATCGGAGTAAATTTCAACACGATGCGGCAATATCCTTGCCATTTCTTCGTCGCTGTTTTCTTGTTCCTCTCGCGCATGAACATTTCACGTTCCACATCGACTAAATCTTGTGCAGAGAGACCATCTTCGTCCGTTGGGATGACGTTAGCCCACACGTCGAGTTCGTGATTTTCACTCGCCAAAATATTTGAGAGCGGGACGCACGCGACGCCAACCGGCTTGGTAAATGCAGTCGTCACGGGATCTCTCGCGAACAAAACGACGCGAATTTCACCCATGATTTCGGTGACAGGAAAGGTGGCAGACTCGAAGGCCGTCCGGAAGTTTTCTTCGAAGCTCTCCAAAATGACTGCGCACGAGATGTGCGTTCCAAGTAAGCCTTCATCTTTTTCATTCGCATTCTTGAGTACATTCTGTTTGTAGTGCATATCCTTGACTGGGTTCCCCGAATTTAAGACACCGCCGATAACAGATTTGATTTGAATACTTAAATTCCCAATTCTCGGACGAGCCGCTCCAAAAGTGTTCTCTAAATCTGCGGGTGGAAGCGATCGACGGCCGATGGAGTACGCGACTTCAGCGTGACCGAGTTGTTTTCCAGCTTTATTCAAAAAGCCGTACACTGTGGTATTTTTCAACGGTACCAATTTTGCCCACGTCTTTCTCATTTCACCAATAGCTAAACCGGAGGTGTTGACCGTAAATTCACCGATTTTGGTGCCGCCAACGTAAAATTTCTTCAACGCAAAGAAATCTTCCGCTTTTATCGTGAGCGCTTCATCTGGATCGTCGAGTTCTCCGTCCCCGTCTTCATCGATAAAACTCATACCACCATCATCAGCTCCATCTTTCCCGTAGAGATATTTTTGAAACTGCTTCCAAGCTTTTACGAGCGCGCGACGCATCGTTGGCTTTTGCGAGAGGAAAAAGGGGGCTTGCGATTTTTTTTATTAGGACTTTGGGTGCGCGTAAAACGTGGTTGGTGTTTTGGTGGCAGACGCGAACGCGTGGATGCAGATTTTGAACTTTAAATGCGTTCGACGACTTCGTTTACCTGCGAAAGAAGGTTTAAACTGTTCTTCTTCGCGGTTGGCGGTGATGATGCTCGCGCGTGATTTTTTCTCATCGCGTGCGTGTGACAAAGACCTCTCTCTGACGACGCTCCTCCTTTTCTCTCTTCTCTTTCATTCTTATACAAAACAACAAGCAGAGCGAAAACAAACACATACATACACATAAATTATGCCGCCAAAATTCGATCCAAACGCCGTCATCGAAGTCTTTCTTCGTGCCACCGGTGGTGAAGTCGGTGCAGCCTCTTCGTTGGCGCCGAAAATCGGTCCTTTGGGTCTCTCCCCGAAGAAAGTCGGGGAAGACATCGCCAAGGAAACTGGCAAAGACTGGAAAGGTTTGCGCGTTACGGTGAAACTCTCCGTCGCAAACAGACAAGCGAAAGTATCCGTAGTTCCGACCGCGTCTGCGTTAGTCATCAGAGCGTTGAAGGAACCGTTCCGTGATCGTAAGAAGGAGAAGGATGTGCCGCACGACGGTAACGTGGCGTTGGATGAAATCATTGAAATTGCGAGACAGATGCGACCGAAATCGAGAGCAAAGACTTTGTCTGGCACGGTGAAAGAGATTTTAGGTACGGCGAAGAGCGTTGGTTGCACGGTTGAGGGTGAAGATCCGCAAGATGTGCAACAATCCATCGATGATGGAGACATTGTCATTCCGGAAAAGTAAGAAAAACGACAGCTATGAACGTGAAAGTTTTTTCGATAAGGTCGGCTAAATTCTCTGGAGGCTACTTCTGTACGAAAGAGAGTCCACCCTAAAATGTTCCTTATTATTAGACGCGTCTATATCTATGTCGTTTGAACTATATACTTTTCTGTCTTTGATGATTAGAGAGAAATAGATTAAACATTTAGAAATGCATCAATAATAATAGAATTTTGCCTTAGCTGTTGAGATTTGTGAATGAACAAATACACTTAAATGAACAACCTTCTTTTTATTAAAATCTTTTGGTCGTGACTGCTTAATTAACTCTTCTTCTTCTTCTTTTTTTTTTTTCTTCTTCTTCTTCCTCCTCCTCTTCTAGTTTTCCGCGACGACTTCCTCTTTCTTCGCTTCTTCTCCTTCCTCTTTGTCTCCTTCTTTTCCTAAATCCTTCGCCTTTTCCTTTTTCTCCGGCGACGCAGCTGACGCCGCCATCGTCGGACGCTCTTGCTTCGGGCGCTCCTCTTTCTGCTGTTGCTTTGGAACGTACGCTTCTAACTTCTCGTTATCACTTTCCTCCGTTCCTGTTTCATCGGAAGGATAGTTCGGGTCGTGATGTCCGTCGTTGTCGTCGTCGTCGTCGCTTTCTTCGTCGCCTTCCGAATCTATCTCGTCCTCGCTTGCGACGATTCCTTCTTCTTTTTTAGCGCCTCGCTCCTTCTTCGGGGAATCTCCTTTACCAGCGGTCGTCGAATCTGATGCCGCTGCTGCCGTTTTCGCCGCTTCCGAAGCTGTAGCTGCTGCCTCTGCCGGAGGTAACGCCGCCCCTTTACTCTTGCTCGCAGCGGCTCCCTTCCTCTTCTTGTTGCTCGACGTCGAATCTCTCTCCTTTTCCGACTCGGGAGTTCGTTTACTCACTTTAAACTTCGCGTTTTGTTTCTTATCGACACCTATCCAGTAGTCTGAAACTAACGCAAACGTGACGGAATACAGCGCTGCCGGTGGAGCCATAAATTTGACGGCAATTTTTGCCGGCTCGTCTCCCGTTTCCGCCGCCAATTTCTCAGCCTTTGTCAATTTCTTCATCGCCAAAGTTAAGTTTGCTAACGGATCACAGACGAGTAAATACCACGACTCTGGTTTCTTTGTGCCTCGACCGAACGGAACGGGCGGCAAATCAGCTTCGCCTAAAGGTCCCCCTCCGCGCGAAATTTGTACCGAAGCTCGCGCAGTGACGATATCGTCTTCCAAAATGAGCGGTTGTTTTTGTTGTTGCTGTTTTTGTTGTTGTTGTTTCATTCCACCGGCAATCACTCCGTCGTTTCCAGCTTGGTCAACCGCGGTCGACGACGACGAAGGAGACTCGCCTTCCACAAAAATCTCGCACTCAAACTTGACCACTTTTGGGATAATGTTCATGATCGTCTCCACGTCCGCTCTTTTGTTTTCGTCAAATTCTGCAAACTTTTCCAAAGCCGCCGATCGTTCCTCTTTCGGCATCTCCCTCAGTTCTGCCAACGATTTCGCTTTCTTACGAATCTTCGCGCACTCCTTCTCGGTAAAATGCGGCAGCTGCAACAAACCTGCCGCGCCGCCGTCCTCGCTGTTTGCGATCGATCCTACCCTCCCCGAGGACGCGGTGGAACCGCTGCTCGTAGACTTCTTCAACGTAATCGGCACCGCTTGCGTGAACAACTGCGAATACTCCAACACCATCTGCGTCGGTTTCACCGCGGTGAATCCTGCTCTTGGGTTCCCGCTCGTTTGCAACAACATTTGCAAAATTTGATCGATGAATCTCGGCACATTTCTAACCACGAAATCGAAATCCTTCATCAACTCCTTCGGAACCTCCTCGCCTCGTCGCAACAAGTGCATCAACTGCAGCGCGTGCGTCCTCACCACGCTCGGGTTCCTTCTCACAAACTTTTGTGCCAGCTCTCCACCTCCAATTTCGTTCCTGCACTGTTTCAAAACCTCGCTCAAACTCTCGTTCAACTTCTCTCCTTTATACTCCATCTCCACGAACTCTTGCGCGACTGAAACCAACTCAGGCACTCCCGTCAATTTCATCATTGGTTTCAACATCTGCCCAAAATTACTCTGCGTTTGCCTCAAAACTTTCTTCCCGTCCACGCCGGTGTGCGCGTACTTATCGCCCTTCATCAAGATCCTCACAATAACAATCAACGGCAACAAAATCGTCACCAAAACCATCCCGAGTAACACAAACGGCGCCAATCCTTCGAATCGCCCTCTCCCGAACAATTCCTCCGGTAACGCCACGCCCAATTTCGTCGACTGTCTCCCGTCTGGATGTCCGTACTTCTCAAAGTTTTCTCTCGCGATATCGTTCGTCAACGTCTTATACGCCGGCGCCACCGATTCCGTAAAAAACTTAATCGCCTCTGGATCTGAGTTTTTGTCAGGGTGGTACTTCAAACTCATCTTCCTGTACGCTCTTTTGATATCCGACGGCGTCGCCCCGATCGAGAGCTCTAAAATATCGTACGGATCAAACCTCTTCTCCTCGGTTTGCATGGATTTCGCCCAAAATAAGAGCAGGAAGAAAAGAATCCATCCGAGAACGATCGCTAAATTCCACCCGCTGAAAAACATCTGTCTTTTCATCGACTGTCGCGATTGGTGGACCGATTGTTCGAACGATTTCGCCCACAAAGAGTCTTTGGCTTTGATTTGAATGTCTTGAGAAATGTTGTCGTTCTTTTTTTCCATCGTCTTTGTCTTCGTCTTTATCGTCGTCTCTTTTCCTCCTCCTCCTCCTCCTTTCGTTTTTGTGTCTTCCTCCTCTCCGGCGATGAGGCTGAAAAGTCCAAATCGACGGCCGATTCTGTACAACGTGATTGGAAAGAGGAAACAGGAAAGAATGGCGACGAGGAAAATAGGAAACAGCGCGGCCACGGTTTCGGATGGCGTCTCCTCCGAAGAAGAAGAGGAGGAGGAGTCTGCCATCTTCTCTTTCTGGAAAAGTTACTAAAAAAACGCGTGTCGTTATATTAGTCTGTTGTTGTTCGTGTTCTTCTTACTCTGTATTCTCGCGACACTACCACGCAATGAAATGGCGATTAGAAGAGAGACTGAGAAAAAATTGAAAAAACGAACCGAAAAAGGTTTAAATTTCTTCGTCATAACTTTTTTCTCGCTTGCCACGTGAAAGACGACGACGACGACGACAACAACATACCATATAACACCAAAACAACAACAACTGTGGAGATACATAAAACGTCCTCGATTGCTCTCGATCATCGCGCGTATTCGCGAAAAAAGATACCACAGGTAAGAAGAAGAAGAAGAGAGAAAGAACACCGAGCGTCTCTCCTTCCTTTTCTTTTTTGTTTCTCTCCGCGTTCTCTCTCTCTCTCTCTTTGTTCATCATCGTCGCGTTCGAAATTCTTCTTCGTCTCTCTCGGGTGTTCTTCTGTCCTCCATTTGCAAAATTCTCTCGTCGCGCTTTTCCTTGGTGCCGAGATGGCGTTCGCGCGACGAAGTGTGCGCATAAACGCGTTCAGAAACAGTCTCGATCGTTTTACTCGGTTATGTGTGATTTTGATGCTTTCGCGCGAGTGAGATTGGTTGTGTTCCATTTCACCGAGAGAGAGAGAGACATTTTTGAGAGAAAGGGTGTTGGAGTAACACTTCCCAAATTTTATCGAATCGCTACGAACCGCTTCGCTTCAAACACACATCTTCGATCGTCTCGTGCGTGAGGATTCTTTTGAATCGTATTTCTGGCTGACAGTGACTGACCGGCGTTAAACGTACCTCTCTTTCCA
>JACLAA010002996.1_pt1 | contig 11484 bp, 12 predicted proteins | sample 8027891 | NCBI WGS metagenome assembly JACLAA01 (sample SAMN15724900, study PRJNA655200) | protist metagenome | isolation source: fluorescence activated cell sorting (FACS) single amplified genomes of... | place: Spain: Blaines Bay Microbial Observatory, Mediterranean Sea | collected 2016-01-19 | reverse complement strand
CGTTCAGAGTTCACCACGCGAGGGATATATTCGTAATGAATCGATGACGATCCAGCGTGTTCTTCATTTGAACCAGAATGTATCTCTACATCACCGTTTATCCTCCTCTCCTTTTTTGTTTATGTTTTTTTTCTTCTTCTTCTTCTTGTTTTTTTGGGACTCTTGCAAAGGAGGTTTTTGCCTTTTCGATCAAAAAAAGAGAAAGAAAGAGAAGCTTTTTTTTGCGTTTCTCGTCCCTCTCTTTTCTCGTCCTTTCCGGCGCCTTTGAAAGAGACAAAAAAAAGAGAGCTCTTTTTTTTCTTCTACTATCTGACGCGAACAAACGAACGAACGCGAATGCGTCGCTGAGATTGAAAAGTACGACAGGAGGAAGAGTCCAAAAAGACGACGCTCGATTGAAGAAGGTACTTTTCCTTTTTTGTTGTGTCGTTTTGTGTTCTTGTTTTTGATCAGGATGTTGTTTCGTTTCGAGAGGAGAGAGAGAAAAGGGAACCACCAAAAAAGCCCAAAAAAGGAAAGAAAAAATTCTCTCGTCGGTCCAAAAAATTCGGGTTCCTCTTCTTCTTCTTCTTTTTTCTGTTCCAAAAACGAGCCGCCAAAGAACGAAGGGGGTTACAAAATAAATTCTGGATCGTGTCGAAAACTTTTATCGCTCAATTATAATTGGGCAATTCAAATTCCAATTGGCGTCATAAATTTAAACACACGTACACATACCTTATATATAAATATGCCAGCTAAAGCCGCCAAGAAAGCCGCCCCGAAGAAGAAGCCAGCCTCCAAGAAGGCCGGCGCGAAGAAAGTTGCGAAGAAAGCCACCAAGAAGGTAGCGAAGAAGGCTGCGCCGAAAAAGAAGGCAGCGAAGAAGGCCCCGGCCAAGAAGAAGGCTGCCAAGAAGAAGGCGCCGAAGAAGAAGGCTGCCAAGAAGGCTGCCCCGAAGAAGAAGTAAGCGTCGTAAACTACAAAATGCACTTCAATACGGACACTTTACAAATGGAAGGATGGATGGAATCCGGTCGTGTATCTCACCCGGCGACAGGATGTTTTTAAAAAATCAAAATTAGATCGTTGGAAAAATAACAAGATTCAAATTCTCGAATTTGAACCGCGATGTTTTTCTTTTGTAATAACAATCTAAACCAGAAAAATATATACATGTCAGGATATCTAATGAACCACCACAACATACACTATCGATCTATCACGTTTTTGTTCTCTTTTATTGAATTCTATGGGCCTTCTAAAAATTTCGCGCTTTGACTAAAAATTTGTTCGAATTTGAAATGCCTTCTCTTCGAAAACTCGCCGCGATGAAAAAGACACAATCGAGAAAAACAAAAATATTACATAACGAGCGTGAACGCGTATGGAAAGATGCTCTGACGTATTCGCATCATCTCAAACGACGTAAGGATATACTTTCTATCATCTCTAGAAGTTTCAAGTCATTTAAATCAAAATTAGTTCTTAAAAGCGACGCAGAGTTCTTTACGCGGGTCAAACGCGAGAAACCGAGCGAGACGGCTCGCTCGGAGCTCGCTTATTTGTCCCCAAAAATCACCAAGTTGGAACAATCTTTATGAAGCGAAATCCACGTTCTGGTGACAAAAAACAAACTAGGATCGATATCCTGCGCTCTTTTTTGGCGTTTTAGAGGTTTCCTTTCCGAAACTATCGGTCCGGAGTTTCCGCGCTCGTTCGAACGACGCGGGTTTTATCGTTGCGACGAAACCGCGCGTTCATATCAAATTTTCGTCGTTTACTCGCGCAGAACGACGGAGATGTCCTCGAGTGACAAATATGCGACTCGTTTTCTGCTTTTATGCGCGTTCTTTCACCGAAAATCAACCGCAGAATCGCACTTCAATTTTTTTTCAAGCGCGACTTTTCTCTTCTTCCTCGTTCTAAAATCGATCCAGCAACACTCAAAAGAAGAAGAAGCGATAAGAATTTCACTCAGAATCGCCAACTTTACACAACAATGCTCATCCTATTGATGATCATATCGCACAAACGAAAGCACATTCGAAAAATCTAACTTAGCGCTCGCTTTTTTGTTCTTAGTCCGGACATTGTTAAGCGGTCTAAGGATGTCTATTTTTCGGTTGAAAACCCGACAATTCAATTTGAAATCGAACGCGATTCAATCGAAAGAAAAAAAAAATTGTTCTTCAATGATCGAGTTTGTTTTTTTTTCTCTCTGTCCTCGTCACTCACTCAAGCCAAAAACAGCCTGTCAAACACGAGAAGAAATTTCTTCTTCTTCTTCTCTTTTCCTTGATTGTAAAACAACCTTTTCCTCCAAAAAGAAAAAAAAAACTCCGAGTTTTCCATCGAAGAAAGAATCAATCACGCGCGCTTGAAAATCAAAACCTTACGCACGCATCGCCCGCGTTAACACCGTTTTCGCGTTCCGTGCCTTCTTTCATCTGTTTTCTTGTACACGTTCCGGGAGTGGGAGCAAAGTTTATGAGCGGTTTTTTTTTCTTTTTTGTGTTTTTTTTTTCTCTAGAAAAATTGTTCCTCTCCTTCTCTTTCTTCTTCTTTTCTTTCTTCTTCTTTCTCGGTTCTCTCTTTTCTGGGGGTGAGAAAAAGAAGAGAAAAAATATATCTCTCGAAAGAAGCGCGCGTTTTCGTTCAGAGAGAGAGAAGAATATTCGCACCACCACTTACGCTCGAGAGGTACAGAAGGAAAGGAAACTCTCGCCGTTATTACTTCTTCCTTCTCTCTTTTTGTCGTTGTTGTGTTGTTCGTTTCGCGGCGGGGAACAAAGTGTGTCATCAGTTGTGACAAAAAAGGGGTGCTGGAATATTTTCGGACGACCGACCAAAAAGAGAAAGAAGTGAGGAAAAGCGAAAAAGAGGGGGGAGCGGATTCAGCTGAAACTGCCCAAAGCCCAAAGGGAGAAAAAAGATTCAAAACACTTGTCTCCACACAAAATTATTTATAACATATACGCGATGCTGTGCTTACCATCAACCAGCGGCAGACCAAACGTATTATCGTTGTCTCGGGGCAATAACAATGTGTATTCTTCTTTTTCTTCTTCGTTGAGAAAGAGCAGGGGCCGAGAAGGAATAAAAGCTTCATCAGCGAGTTCAAAATCATCATCGGCAAAGATGAGGGGAACACAAAAAACTTCTTTCACCTCTTCTTCTTCTTCTTCTCTTTCTTCTTCTTCTCGAAAGAGCTTCGACACTTCGATGGGTAGTAGCAAAAGTAAGAAGAGAGAAGACGGAATCAAAACGTCGTTTTCAGCCAGCGCTTCTGGGTTCTTCAGCGCCGCGAATAACGAAGTGAACAACGTGAAAAAGCTCGACCAGTCCGTGAGCTTATACGAAAAGCTCGAGCGAGAAATTCGAACTTCGGACGGGAAATCGTTATCGCTTTCCGACTGCGTGATAAAGCTCGCGCTGAACGAACCATCGGTAACGTTGAGAGACCGAGTTATGGTGAGTTTGTGCGCTGAAGCTATGTCAATTATCCCAGAGTGTGGATTAGAGAACGCGTCATTGGTGATATCCATGGCTTTAAAGCACGCTTTGGTTGAAAACGGCATCGACGAGAGCACAGTTGAAGTGAAAGTTGGCTACGTGAAATCTACGAAAAAAAACGACGGAGGCGTCCAATGTGATGCGCACGTTTGGTTGGAGGTGGACCAAAGAATAATAGATTTGAGCGTAGATGGGGTTCAAATCGTGGAAATGGCCAGGAAAGCGGGCATTTCGTACGAGGATGTCGGGAAAATGGCCGAGCACTTTTCGCCGGAAATCGCCAAGGAAGTGAACAAAGATATTCGACCGGCTACGGTTTTAGGCATACCAATCGTATTAAACGAGTGCAGAAAGAACAGACTGATGTTAAAAGAACCACCCTTGACGGTGGAAGGTGCAGCAAACGCTATTGAAACGGCAAAGAAGTATCAGCAAGCGATTCAGACCATGTCTGTGAGCGATATCGAGAAGAATTTAGAGAACAAGGCGGATTTGAAGAACGCGTTTTTACGGCTATCTGGGATTAAAATTGAACGCGTTTCATCCGCAAAGAACAAATTCCACGCTTTTGAAGACGCCGCTGAAAAGATGGACAAAGCGCTCCAGACGCTCGATCGTTTGAAGGGAGCAGGACCGCGGTAGTAACTTCTTGCGACGACAAGTACTTGTATTCTTATAATAGAAGGCTTTCGCGGCAAAAAAAAGGAGAGACCGCCGAAAGCACCTTATGTAAACTATAATCGAAAATACTTCATCTTATATATAATAATAATTATTAAAAACTGTTGTCGCGATCACCTTCGTTCTCTTTTCTTTTTATTCTTATACGTGCCGTTGTTTTATACTTTCCAGACAAAAGCTTGGCTTGCTTTTTTAAGCCGTCGTTTCTTTGTCTTTGTGTTGCTGCTGCTGCCGTTGCTGCTCCTCCTCCCCCTCCTCCTCCTCTCCTGTTTCACTCGTCGATCCTCTCGCAGTAAATTTGCTACTGCTACTGCTATTACTATTGTTTGCGGTGTCCGAAGAATCCGCGCTATTACTACTTTTCGATGATGACGAAGACGAAGTACTTGTTGTATCCTTGCTAGCGTTCTTTTCCGCTTCAATCTCAGCGTATCGTCTCAACAACTGTTCTTGTTCTTCATTCATATCGACCGTTTTCGGCACTTTGACTTTAAACCTGACGTACATGTCTCCCTTATACATGCCTAAACCATCGAGTACTGTAGGTAAACCTCTCCCTCTCAACCGGACGCGATCGTTGTGTTGAGTTCCGGGCTTTACTTTCACTCTCAAAATATCCTCGCCTGGGGTTGTAGTTTTCACTTCGCCACCAAAAATAGCCTCCGTGAGATTTAACGAAACCGAAGTGACGATATCAGCACCTACTCGATCAAACTTCGGATCCTCTAATACTCGAACGGTAACGTATAAACTTCCTGGTTGTCGTCCTTGCACTTCCGGATCGATACCTTGTCCGTGCAATCTCAATCTCTGTCCGTCTTCAATCCCGGGTGGGATATCAACCACAACGTCCCTGCCTTTCACTGTTTTCCTCTTTCCATCCTTATCTTGAACGATAGTATCTGGCACTCTCAAAGTCTTTTTCGCTCCAAAATAGACTTCTTTTAGAGTAATCGTCGTTTGACCTTGCACATCGAACGATTGACGCCCAAACGGAGACTGTCCTTGCCCGCCGCCAAACATCTGCCCAAAGAGAGACTCGAAAGGATCTCCGTCGCCCATATCACCCTCGTAATGCACTCTAAATCCTCCTCCAGGTCCTCCAAAACCTTGAAATCCTTGGAAACCACCGCCTTGACCGTATGCACTTTGTCCCCCTCCTCCTCCACCACCACCACCTCCTCCATTTTGCATTTGTTCGTACGTGTCGTGCCCCACCGCGTCGTACGTCTGTCGCTGGTTTTGGTCTTTCAAACACTCGTACGCCTTCTGCACTTCTTGAAACTTCTTCTCCGTGGCATCATCTTTCGCTTTTCCGGAAGAGTCTGGGTGGTATTTCTTCGCTAATTTATAATACGCCTTCTTAATCTCGCCTTGAGAGGCGCTTTTTGGAACATCTAGAGTATCGTAATACGTCTTCGCGAACAGAGACGTAGAGGACGAAACGAAGGTTCTTCCTCCTCCTCTTCTACTTCCAAAAGAATTTTTTTCTCTTCTTCCTCTCGATACGTCGTGTGTGTCGTTCAATAATACTCCACCTCTTCCAGAGTAGCAGCGTTGGCTTTGGTGATGGTATCTTCGTCGACTACTGCTGCTGTTATTACTCGCAGCGCTCCAACTCCTCGTCTTTCCGTCGCGAAAGTCAGGCAAAGAAGATGATTGTTCTTCTTCCACCAGCTTGCCGCCAAAAGAAGAAAAAGACTGCCGAATTATCGTCGTCATCTTTTGAGAAGAAGACATCTCCGTCGTCGAGGCGACCATCTTCGTGAACAACGCGGTGTGCGCGCACCTCCGCATGATGATGATGATGATGATTACGAAGACTCTTCTTACTCTCTTTCACTCAACGCGCGCGTGTGTATCCCGATTATTATTCTTGTGGAAAAATTTATCTCTAAATTCTGTCTTCTGACAAAAGTCCTTCTTGATGATGAGAGTCTCGAGTCTCGAGGGATGAGTTCTCCCTGCTCCTCTCTCTACCTGTCTACTGAGTCTCTCTCTCTCTTATTATATCACCTCTGGATAAAGTAAGTGTTCTGCTTAAAAAAAGTTACCTCAAATCAAAAGAGGAGAAGCACGCACGCACTCCTTCGCACTGCGTTCTTCTGTCTCTATAATACACGCACAGACACCACACACGCGCGCACGATCCTTTTTCTCTTCGAGAACGAACGAAGAGTCATCTTCATAAAGGACGCAGAGAGAGCACAACAAATAAAAAATGATGTCGGCGACTTGTTTGACGGCATTACCAACAACACCATCGGCAACGTCGTCTTCTACTTTAAGCATGAAGCGTTCGTCGACGATGACGACGACGACGAGAACGACGACGAGAACACAACAACAGAACAACAGAGCAGGAAATACTCCGAAAAGAGATACGAGGGTATACATGGGCAGAAAAGCCGCGAAGGTTGCACAAACGAAGAACAAAAACGATGCCATTCGAACAAAGTTGTATGGGAAGTTTGGGAAAGAAATCGCGCGGGCGGCGAAAGAAGGCGGGACGGGGACGGATAACGTGCGTTTGCAAGGCATTTTAAAAGATGCGAAAAGAATGTCTGTGCCAGCGGATTTAATCGAGAGAAACTTGAAGAAGGCGGGCGAGGCAAAAGGCGGCGATTTCATGGAGTTGACGTACGAGTGTTACGGACACGGCGGCGTCGGCATCGTCATGGAAGTGTTATCAGATAACGTGAATCGATGCGCCGGAGACATCCCAGCGGCGGTTAAGAAAGGTGGCGGGAAAATGGCCGAGTCCGGTTCGGTGTTGTTTAACTTCGAACGAAAAGGTCTCGTGTATTTGAAATCCGGGGACGAAGATGCGATTTTTGAAGCAGCCATTGAGGCTGGCGCAGACGATGTGAAGGAGAACGACGAATTTTCCGAGGATGGTTACGTTGTTATCGCGGAATACCAGTCATTTGCGAGCGTGAGAGATTCGTTGATTGATGGTGGATTTGATGTAGACGCCGAGAACTCGGGATTAAAGTTGTTACCATTAGCAAACGTAGAAGTTTCTGAGGAAGATGCGGAAGCCAACGAAGTCCTGTTGGATAAAATTTTGGAAATTGAAGACGTCGATGCCGTGTTCACGCAAATGGATACCATACTTTAAATCAGTTTTTGTTGAAGTTGAAACTACATATATACAGTATATATAGATTGACATTACAAACGAGCTTGCGCGCAACTCTCACTCACTGCCTGAATTAACTCTAAATTTAATACAGCACGCAAAAATAACCACCGTGAATAAAACAGCGCTTTTACTTTCCTAAGAGGCCTTCTCTGACTCCTTCTTCGTCAGGAACGATACCTAAAACCCTTCGAGGTATGCAAGGCAATATTGTTTTTGGGTTGAAGCCGGTCTCCCCCGGTCGTAACTGCGCCTGCTCGTAAAAAATACCACTCGCCATGATCAAGCACACCGCCCCCGCGCCTTCCAGTGAGGCATGGTTTTTCCAGATGAAAAAGTTCACAACCTCGGCGAGAAACTTGTTGCACGTCGCAACAACCGCACACGAAGTTGCACTCAACGCATCTCTGATGAGCATGGTAAAAAGACCCATCCCAACGCCAAAAAAACACGAGCACACCAACGCAATAAGTCCTCGGTTTCCAAATTTCAACGCGTTTCCGTTCGCGTCCATGCCATTTTTCACGTTTTCAGCTTCACCGGTAAGGAGAGACAAAACGATACCGACCGGTATCGACAAAGTGTTCACCAAAAATGTTCTCGACCACGAGTTCATTTGATATCTATTAATCGTATCTTTTGCAACCCCCCCTTCGATGCACGCCATGAAAACAAAAACTGCGCAGTACAGGTATGCAATTTTTTCCGATTTAACATCGCCAGATACGTACCAAACCGCCCCGCCGGTGATACCAGCCATCGCACAGAGTGACTTCAAGCTTGGAAATGTTCTCCCCATGAACATATAATCTAACATTGACAAAACAATGGGTGTCGTCGACTTGAACGCGATAAACGTCTCTAAAGGAGCGACTTTCATCACCCACATACCCGAGCTCAAAAGAGCAAAGAAACACGCCACGAACGGTAAAAATCCAATACACGTTCTCATGTTGATATTCTCCAACTTAATCATTCCAAACATGTGCGCTAAGCCGAGCAAAAACGACGCCGTCGCGAATTGAATGACCAAAATAACATTAGGGACAGGGATATCGGTGACGGCAATTTTATTAACCACGGAAAGTTGCGACCCGATGAGGCAATCTGTTGTTTTAATACACACGAGAGAGAAAGAGAGAGAGAGAGAGAGATCAAAGTTGTAATTTAGCGTAAGAAACAACATCGCGTTGAAGGTGCGAACGAACGATGCGTAAACGCGACGATGTTTTACAAACGAACGAGAGAGAGAAGAGGAGAGAAAAAGAGATCCCTCTCAAAATCCTCCTCTAAAATCTTCCCGCGGCAAATCCAAGGGACGTGCGGTGCGCACACGACGCATACTTACAGCAAGTGATGATACCCAAAACCTTCATGTTTCGCCACAGATACGTGGTATCGCCGTAGTAATCGGCACCATCGACGTATTTCTTCCCTGGTTCCGCCATTTTGTGTGATGATTGATGTACAAACACACACGCTCGCGCGGAAACGAGAGGAGGAGAGAATGGGGAAAAGGCTGGATGAAAATTTTTGGTGTTGTTTTGGTCTCGTTTTTTGGGAGCTCAGAAACAAAAAAGGGAGCAAAGAAAAGCAAAGAGAGAGAGGAAGACGGAGGAGTAAAATACTTATTTGTTGTAATATATCTCAATATAAAACACACTGACAACCAGGCTACTAGATAAAGCTAAAAACGACTATAACTGCTGTGATGTGAGGAGTCGATGGCCCGCACCGCGCGATTCGTGAAAGAGTTTTTTCTCTCTAAGCGCTCTCGAATAAAGGTAGACGAGAAACGGATGTAGCGAGAGAAAAGTTTAGGAATACGAATCGCGAGCGGAGCACAACGCGCCCCCGATATACACGACAACGTGATTGATGATAAGAATAAATCTTACACAAACACGCGTCAATTAAGCATGGACACCACCCTTACTCTTTGAGTCCCCACCGATTTCAAACGTCTTGCAACGTTTGATTTTGTGCATGCACGAGCGCTTGCACGTGTTGCAGGTAAGTTTCAAGACGATCTTCTTCGTGGTCTTTGCTTTTTTGTGAAACACTGGTTTGGTTTGACCCCCATAACCAGATTGTTTTCTGTCGTAACGGCGTTTACCTGCAGATGATAAAATAGAGAAGTCGTGTGAGTAAAAAAGAATATTAAACGCGTACGTGCGCTTCGTTCCAATCGCGCGAGCGAGACTTTGTTTCCTCCTCGAAAGGGAGAGTTTCTGCGTTTTTGACCCTCTTCGGTGAAAAATCTCACCAACGCGTACGCGCTAGGAAAGCACCCAAACCGCTAAGGCGTGCACTCTTTTCATTTCATCGCACGCACAAAAGTCTGCACTTTGCCATTCGTCGACTTTTTCAAACTCTAGACCTTCGCGTCACCGTCTATTCCCGGTCGAATTTCACTCGCGCGCGCGCGTTTTACACAACGACGCAAAAAAATGGGAGAAATTTTGCGTACCTTGCGCGTACAAAGACGCCTTCCCGGTTTTGTACTGCGTCACTTTTTGGATCGCGTGCTTCTTGCATCCCTTGCAATACGTTCGTCGAGTTTTTGGAACCTGTGTATGATGTTCGGAAGAGACCGCGTGGGGTTAGTTTCCGGAAATTTCTCGCTAAACTACCACTGATGATTCAAAGTCGTTTCGCGGAGGTGGAAAAATTGTGCGCGCGCGTATTAAAAAAAGAAAGGATACGCCCAGACGCGAACGCAGAATCGTCGTAAAGTTGCGTCGCGTTTGAGAAGAAAAACAATATCGTTTAAAGTGGACGCACGTTGACCATGATGTGTGTGTGTGTAAAGACTAGCTAAATGTATGAGGATGTGCTGAGTTTTGTTTTTGGTGGGTCTTCTCCTTTGGTCTTTTTTCGAACGAAAATTTCCTTCGTCTGTCCTCCCAAGAAACTCCCCTCAAAATCGTCAAAACAAGAAAGAGCAGAAACGCGTCTGTTTTCTTCTCTCTGTTTCAAGTGGCATAGAAAGATGGAAAAACACCACAAATTACGACGACCAGCGGGATCGAGCATCCACGCGTGCAACATATGCGGCATCGAAGGCCACCAAGCCATGAACTGCGTGAACGGCAACGTCGATTGGTCCAGAAAATGGCCGAAAGAAATGTTTCAATTCGAACAGTTTGAGTACGCGAAGAGAAGAGAAGAACCGGATTACAACCAGATCGCGAGAGAGGCAAAAGCGTACGCAGCGAAGATGCGAAAGAAAATCGATAAAAGAGAGAAGAGAAATCGAGGCGAGGACGTGAGCGAGAGCGAAGAGGAGGAAGTAGAGGCGAAAAAGTTGGACGAGAAAATGCGAGCGAAACAAACGAAAGAAGAAGAAGAAGAAGGGAAGAACAAAAATACGACTAAAAAGAAAGACGGGTGGTTGGTGTATTACGATAACTTAGGACGCCCGTATTATCATAACGCAAAGTTAGGGAAGACCCAATGGACGCCACCAGATACGAACGTTTAATAATAAGAGTAATAATAGTAATAGAGTGAGAGAGAGAGAGAGAGAGAAAGTAGTTCCTGTGTACGTAGAAAAAGAGTTTTTTTTTTAGTGAAAGAGTGTAAAGTGTAAACCCCGAAATCGAGGAGGAAAAAGAAAAGTCAGTTTTTCAGCCTTGATGTAGTTTTTCGAAGTCTTTTGTTCGTTCTAAATAATAGCGGTAAAAAAATATTTCTTCTAAACCATGCGTAAAAAGAGCGCGTATTCGCTCTCATCCGAGATGTACGACTTCATTTCCTCCTTCGTGACCCACGCGAAATCGTCCACGCTGGACGATAACGCGACTTCTCCATCTAAATAGGTCGCCCGATGATAAAAGTTTGTGCCGTCTTCAAGCGCATAGTGCGCCATGGGACAGTTCCCAACCATCTGGTATTCTAAACCTCCTCCCTCCCTATACTCGCTAAAGTCTTCCTCTTCCTCGTCACCATTACTACTATCACTACTATCACTTGATTTCTTTTTACCGACGAATCCTTTAAACATTTTCGCATTCTTGAACGCCTTTTCAACCGCATCTTAAAGCGCAAGTTTATTAGGAGTTTAGAATTAGAATTTTTTCCTATAACCAGATAACATCAAGACACACAGAAACACTTCCCTCAAATTTCTCAAGCAACCACCACCCTATTTATATTATTAGTAC
>JACLAA010007367.1_pt1 | contig 11487 bp, 7 predicted proteins | sample 8027891 | NCBI WGS metagenome assembly JACLAA01 (sample SAMN15724900, study PRJNA655200) | protist metagenome | isolation source: fluorescence activated cell sorting (FACS) single amplified genomes of... | place: Spain: Blaines Bay Microbial Observatory, Mediterranean Sea | collected 2016-01-19 | reverse complement strand
CCGCGGTGAAGCTGCGCGAGTTTAGTCCGTTCGAGCCCATTCTCGACGAAGATGTTCAGAAACTCAAAAGACCGCTCGTCCCGCTTGTCGTACTCGTAGATGCTCACATCCGCAATGTTCCCGATGGGGTCGACGGCGTTCTGCTCAAACGCCTCGAAACCCTCTCTACCTACCATTCTCCGCCGCCGCCGCGCGTAGGCGTTCATGGAGCCTTTTTTCACAGTCAGCGCGGCCCAGGCCACCGTCTCGTAGGCCCACATATTATCTAGAAGCCCGAAGAAGGTCACGATGATCGAATAAAAGATAACCTGGTCCATGAACGTGTTGACCGGTAGATCTGGTAACGCTGAATGCGCCGCCGACAGGAAGGCGAAGAGCGCCAGGAGAATGGTCACGAGCGTAGCCGTCCGCTCGTTAAACCCCTCGTGCGGTGGCGGGAAGACGCGCATCCTGAACGTACTGATGGTGGCAAAATTAGTAATCAGCAGAGGGATGATCATGTTGCGGATCACGGGGAACGGGTGGCGTAATAGTGGTACTCGATACACGACTGCAGGATAGTACCACGACTTCGATTTTTTGCGTATGGACTGCGGGAATTTCACTCCGACCCCCGACAACATCAATTCAAACGCTGGTAGAGCATCGGTCGTTTCCTTGAATGATACCATCGTCCGCACGCGATCGTACGCGTCTTCCTTCGCTATCACTTCATGTAATGTATATCGTACTTTGAACCCCTCGAAGGAGCCTGGCACATTTATGGTATGTCCTGACATCTCAATTTTAATAAAAATCTCGGGATGATCGAAAGGAAAGCGGCCCCACTGCCCGTAGCCCTTTTCCTTATCGCTCGATGTGAACAAATGCTTTTCTAGATTAATTCTGGAAGTTATCATCGTTAAATCACCTTTCCTGTTGATGTTCGTGTCTCTAGAGTCCAAATCGGTCGCCTCGGGCTTCGGGACGTCATTCACCCGCAACAAAATCTTATCGAGGCACTCCTTCCGCAGCGCGTCGTCAATACCCTTGAACTGGATGCGCACGACCATGGTCAGTAGGACATCGAGCGTTTCCTCTTCCTCTTTCATGTTTCTTAGAGATTTCACGACGACCGCCAGGTATGCTGGTATATATAAAGACTGGTCCCGCTTATCGAAGAAGACCTCATTGGCAAAAATGGCTTCGTCGGCTTGGCCCGTGGCCTCCTTGATGCCCGCCGGGGGGCTCGCCATGCTGCTGGGCTGCCGCACTTGGGTTGGCGCTGGGGCAGCCGCTGCCGCGTTACTGGAGCTGCTGTGCTTGGGGCTACTCGGTTGGCTGGGCAGCAGCCGCCGCGCGTCGCCTGAGGTGCAGCTCGCACTTTTCTCGTCGAGTGGAGTGCGGCCGGACGGCAAGCCGTGGCTGCTCCCGGTTTGGACTGGCCGAGATGCAACGCGTTGCGCGATGGGTGTGTCGGCGCTGCCGGATGGGGCGCTAGTGCCGGCGCAGGGCTCCGCGGCGCAAGGGTCCGGTGAGTGTTCTCCGAAAGCTAGCTCTGCCCTGCTGCTCTCGCAAAAAGGCGGCGTCGTGGTGGCGAGTGGCGTCGCCGCGGGTCGACGCGCGCCGCCGATGAATTCGCCTACTAGATCCACCGACTAGTCCCGGCACCGCAAACAGCTTAGTCTTCAATCTTACGCGAGTAGCTAGCCGTCCGGGTACGCGAGGCCGAGGTGCACGGCACAAGCCTCGCCGCACGTGAAGATGCCGTGATCGCAGTCCGACTCGCGCGCGCGCGTGCCGTCGTGGCACTCGCAGTAGCCCGACGCGCCGGCCGGCACCTCGTCACCACAACCCCGGTCGCTCCCGGCCTCGCGGGGCCCGTGCGGCGAGCAGCCGCCCGTCTGCCGCCAGCCCTCGCAGACGTCGCCGTCCTTCAGGTATGCCTGGCGCGCGGCGCACATCGCCTGGCACTTGAAGGAGGCGTGGTCGCAGTCCGACTTCGCCGCCTGGCCGTCGCCGCACTGGCAGTAGCCGGACGCGCCCGCGGGCACGTCGTCGTCGCAGGACCGGTCCGAGTGCGATTCTCGAGGACCGTCGGGCGTGCACCGTCCTGTTTGATACCATCCTTCACATTTTGCGCCTCTAGCCGCTTCCCGCGCCTTCGCGAGCGGCTCGAGCGCGGCCTTGGCCTTCGCTTCTCGCGCGGCGATTTCCTCCGCTTCCTTCTTCGCCGCCTCGTCGAAGGCGGCTTTTTCTGCCGCGGCCTGGGCCATGAACGCCGCCGCTGCGTCCTCGTCGGCCGTCGGCTCCGGCTCCGGCTCCGGCTCCGGTTCCGCGGGCTTCGTGTCGAGTACGATGCTCTCCTCCGATGATGCCGCCTCGCGCGCCTCGGCGACGGCCGCGCGCGCCTCCGCGGCGATCGTTTCGGCCTCGGCGGCGGCCTCGGCGTTGCCGGCGCGCTTCGCCTCGTCGGCGTAGGCCTGGGCCTCGGCGGCAATTTTTTCCGCCTCTTCCACCCGGCCCTGCTCCGCTTTCCGCAGCGCCGCGGCCGCCTCGGCGTCGGCCGCGGCGTCCGCGGCGGCGGCCGCCGCGGCAGCTTCTGCAGCTTTTCTCTCAAATACGGCGGCCTCGGCCGCCTTCTTCGCGGCGCGCTCCTCGTCTCGACGCGCCTTCTCGGCCGCGCGCCTCTCTTCCTCCTTTTTAGCCTTCTCCTCAGCCGCCTCCATGGCGAGCTTCGTCGCTTCTCGTCTTTTCTCGGCCGCCGCTTCTGCTTCCCTACGCTTGTCTTCAGTGGTAGCCAGCTTGACGTTCGCTGGTTTCGTCGATGGATTACTACTATCGCCAGGGAGTAAAACCTGGCCTTGCTCATCGCGGTCGTAGCGCGCGAAGGCGACGCTCTTCGCGAAGGCCAGCTCCGCGTCGCTGAGCTGGCCCTTGTCGTGGAGGACCCCCATGGCGGCGAGCGACGCCGTCAGCGGTCCGAGGACCGTCGTCTCGTGCACGGCGTGCGCGAAGGTCATGTCGTTCAGCGTGCCCCGCTCCTTCATGGCCTCGAGCTCCTTCAGCTGTAGTGCGACGCCGCCCAGCTTCGGTTCCAGCATTTCGAGAGTGTCGGTCTGGACGGCGACGTCCGTGGCGCGCGCCAGTGCCAGTGAGCACCATATTGCTAGGGCACGCATGGCTGCCTCCCGGCGCGTGGTGCCTCCCGGACGTCGCGAGGCGTGCTCCAATCGATCTCTGACGCTGCCCCGGCGGGCGTCGACGGCGCGCGAGGCTCCGAAACGTCGAAGCTGCGGGGAGAGGTCGACGGCGCTCCAGGGAGAGCCGTTGTGGCGCGCGTTTTTAGGAGAGCTCTCGTCTCGACGCGTGCTCGTAGTCGGAGGGCTCGTCTCTTCAGGCTTTACGTTACCGCTAGCGGACTAAGACACTAGCAAGCAGCAAAGCCAGCTTACTGGGGCGCTCAGCAGCATCGGACCCTCGGCGCCCCGTCCGATAGAAAATTGCCTCGGCGGTTCGCCTCACGGCTCGTCCGATAGGTAGATACATACTTGGTTCTAGTGGGGTGCATCCTAGTATGTCGATACGCTAGCTCACTAGGTCTTCCGGCTCGCCAAAGTACACCAGCGATTAGCGCCGCCATCTACCGTCCAAATAGTACATCATATCAACTCCAGCCCAGTTTTCATACAAGTTCAACGGAACCGGAGCCGACGGCCCGCGCTCGGAGGGCGGGAAAAGAATTCTACTAGACAACTCTCGCGTTTATGTTCGTTTCCTTTCGTTTGTTAGTGGTAGAGTCCATCTAGGCCGATTGAACACCCACTACACTATTTTAGATATTCCGTTGGAGCCGCGCGAAACGACGAATCCGCGGACCTTACGTTTATGTGAATATCGGCTCAGAACCTAAACCCGCGACTATCAGCGACGACACCATCCAGATGGACCATAACGCCGTTGTTCTATTCACAATCGACCGACTTGCCCGTTCTCCGCGGACGACGGTGCGTATTAAAAAAATTATTTTTTTCGCCCCCCAGTAAGTGTCCCATTGATCTCTTTGGACCAGTATCGAACCGAACGATACTCAAACGGCTGCATGGCGTCTCGTGAGCAATGGGCTTGTATCGTGACGGCACCTAGGTAGATATCTCAAAACCGTCGTGAAATTGCTATAGATTTGGGGATCGCTGCCATCTTGACGGTGGATGGCTTCCTTCATCCCCACGGGAGTCCTTCGCGTAATGAAATAAAAAACCGTCTGACTCTAGAGTCTTACGCCGCCTAGAGGTGCACAGATTTAAACACGACAGAGAGCAACAACAAAGCAGCAACAACAACAACGATGGGTCGCAGCAAGAAGGTCTTTGGCAACTCGCAGAAGCGCCGCGACGGCGACGTCAGGTCGCTGTTCAACAAGAAGAAGCGGACGGCAGAGGCTGCCCTCGATGCCCTGGGTGCCAAGCTCGCTGCCCGAAAGGCGCAGAAGGCGATCGATGACAAGGAACTCGCACGCCGCGAGGACGGCGCGGGCAACACCTACCTGCTGGGCATCATGATGAAACAAGACCCCAAGAAGGCCTTGCTCGATAAAATCCGCCTCCGCAACGAGGAAGCTGCGATGCTGAAGCGCACGCTCCCGGCTAGGATCATCCCGATGCCGCCGGCCGAGGAGATGGACACGTCGCCGGAACCGCTGCGCCCGCCGGCGCTGGCGACCTATGCTGTGGCGACGAAGGTGCTGCCGCTGCGCCAGCGTATCGACTGGAGGCGCAAGCACCCGCGCGAGATGGCGCAGGCAATCATCTACGTCGACAATTATGGCGGTGGCGCCGAAAACGTGACCAAGGCGCTTGCCGCTCTCCAGGACGATGCTGTGTTGAACGTCGATGGCATCTTTGATAAGTTAACGCGTGGGACCTACACTCGCTGGATCAAGGACTGGGACAACTACATTGGCAGCATCGACGACTTCTGCAAGCCGTCAGAGCCCGTGCTCTCCCATCAACACCTAAGTCCAGTCTATGACTCGACGAAGACGAAGATGAGGGAGAAGCTCGAGCAGCTGGGTGCGGCTGGTGCCACACTCAATTCGACTAGCATCAGACCCTCCTGGGAGACGATTGTTCGGGCGGAACAGCCCGGCCTGCTCGAAACGTTCAAGATGTCGACGTCCTGGATCAACAAGCTCTGTTACTTGTACCTAAGCCTGTGTGGAAATCAACCATGGAGCGCCTGAAATTCTATTTCTATATAGGTGGGGCTTCACGATGCAGCGGAAGACGACGGCGTCCAACTCGCTGCCCGACGACTGGGAGGCACTCGGCCGGCTGATGGCGCTTCGCCTGGCCTACTACGTCAAGGTGTACGGCATCCCGAAGGAGCTCGTCGTTGGGTTAGATGAAACGCCTGTGAAGACGACGCCGAACGCGGAACTCGCCACGCGCGCGCCCCGCAATTCCGGCGACGTCGCTGGCGTTGGCAAGGAAAACAAGTATCAGGTGACGGCTACGCCGCTGATTTCCGCCGCAGGGCTTCTCGGGGCGCCCTCGCTGGCCGAACTCGAAGCAGATCCGGAACTTAAGAAGAAGCCGGCGTTGAGGACGCAGATCATCTTCGACGGCGTCTCATTAGTAAAGAAGGGTCCACGGAAGGGCCAGCCGCTGCTCACGGCCTGTCCTACGGATATGTTGGACATGTACCCGCAGTTCACTTTCGCACAGACGCCCTCGCACTTTGCACGGCACGAGTCGTTCACGCTACTGATCGAGCAGAACCTCGTGCCCTATTTCGAGGCCAAGATTGAAGAGATGGGCTTGGTGGGCGCCAAGAAGATCGCCGAACTGAAGGCTTTGGGGGAGGTGCCCCGTACCGTTAACGGTACGGGGCACATGAGCGAGGATTCGTCGTCCGAGTCGTCTCCGGGCTCGGACGCGGAGTCGAGCGACTCAGAAGACGAGGACGAGGACGAGGACGAAGTCATGGAGGTCGTGGACTCGACGGCCGGCGATGCCGGCGGCTCCGATGCAGGTGGGGTGTCACCGGCCCATTTGGCCGGTGCCCCCGCCATTCCTTCCGACGACGTCGCCGCTCCCGCCGAACAAGCTATCACGAATGCGCCGGCGCCCAAGGCCTGGAAGTCTAGAGTGCCCCCGCGCGTCTACGGGACGCGCTCCAAGAAGACTCCCGGTCCGATCCAGAGTATTCGTACTTTCTAAGTCCGTTCCTAAGGTCAATCGTAGTTCTGTTTTTCGGCGGTCCTAAGTTGCGGGGTCCGATGCTGCTGAGCGCCCCAGTAGCCGACGAGATTGTGTCACGCTGCACGCATCAATTGTTGGGCGAGCGTTGGTTATCGCACGTCCATAGACGTCCGCTACTGCACCTGCAACGCCAAGCTTCGCCGTTGCAGCTAGCTCCAGCCCACACCACTCCAGCCGTGGCAGCGCTGCAAAAATGTCCACGCAAAGCGACTTCGACGCGAAGGTTGCATTCGTAAAGTCATGGACGTATGGCGGCAGCAAAGTTACGAACGCCGAGAAGCTCGCGTGCTACGGCCTATTCAAGCAGGTGACGGTCGGCGACAACACCACCCCCCAACCCTGGGCCGTGCAAATGGAAGCCAGAGCGAAGTGGGACGCGTGGGCGAGCCGCAAGGGCATGTCCAAGCCCGACGCCATCGCCGCGTACATCGCCGAGGTCGACAGCCAGCACGCCAAGTACGGCGACGGGCCCTAGAGTTAGGTGTTTAACATGTGACTTGTTTACTCTTCCGGAGGCGGCGCGTCATCATCACCAGGCTCCTCCGGCTCCTCGGGCGGCGGCGGCGGCTTCGGCGGCTCCAATTCAGGATGGTAATTGCATCCATCAACGCAGCCCTGGATGACATCATCCAGCACCTTCTGCGCGAGCAGCATCTCGCCCTGGAGCTGCTCCGCCACCCCATTGATAAGAGCAGGCAGGAACTCCTTGCGGATCTCGTACTCCACGGGGTCCGGCCAGGCGCCCCTCGATTCAAAGTGCTGGAAGGCACTCTCGAAGATCGGGTCGACGTTCTGGGCCATGAACTCCACAGCACCAATCTTGCGCGCCAAGTCGCGCTCGCGCGCCAAGCGCTGCTTGTGATATTCTAAATCAGACAGCTTCTGGGCCTCGTCGTCCATGGTCGCCTTCTCGAGGGCCCTGACCTTCGCTTCCTCTGCTCGTTTGGCGGCGGTCAATTCGTCGTTCCTCGCCTGGATGCCTTCGAGCTCGTGCTCCTGCTCCGCCTCCAGGAGAGCCTGTTCCAAAGTCTTCTCCACCAGGACGTCGACGAGCATCGCCTCGCCTTCCCTACCCTCGTCGAAGGGTTGCGACTCGGTCATGTCCGTCTCCACATCAATACCCGTCTTGGGCGGGACGTAGGGCGCGGGTGGGGGCTGCTCCAGGAAGCCGTCGGTCTGCTCTGACGCTGTTGTTGTGCTTCTTTGTTCTTCTCTCTCAGTTAAATAAGGAGTGAGGTCCAAAGGTACGTACCGCGGCGCGGGCACCTGGGCCTTCTCGAAGACGGTGGGTTCGCGCTTCTTGGCGCGCCGTCGCCGTGGGCGGCGCCTTGCGACGGCGTCGAGCGCCGAGCCCGCGGCAGGTAGGGAGTCGTCGCGGTACAGCGAGTGCGTCGATCCGCGAATGACGCGGGGGTCGGACATGAGCGTGAGGCCTTGCAGGTCCTCCTCATTGTACCGGGGGCGCTGTTGTGTCCTTGTTTGCGTGGGGGCGACCATGGTGCTTGTGTGGGCAAGCCCTGGTATCGCCGCGCGGCGGTGTTTTTGCGGTTCGCCGGCGCCTCGGTAGCGTCTAGGGGCTAGGTGAGTGTCAACCAACCGCTTGCGGTGGTGCCGGGTGCTTTTTGGGCTGCCTTTTGCCTCGGCAAGCGCCTCGCGCTAGGCCGGGGGCATTTGGAACGGACCTGGGCAGCCCGCTAAGGCGCGGGCCGGCGGCGACGGGCTCGGGAAGTGACGCGACGCATCCTTCCCATGCAAGATTCGTGCACGTTCGCAGCGCTAGCGGCCTGTAAGACACTAGGAAAAGCATCAGGGAGAGTGTTGCGCTGCGCACGCTCCGTATCGATCGTAGCGTCGGGTTAAAAATTCGCTACGAGGCACCCTTTTGGTCACTGCAAGCACACGCCTCGCTTGGTCCGCATAAAAAAGCGTAAAAAACGCTTCCTACGCAGCGCATTGTGCAGCGCTGCAGGATCACCGGCGCGGCGCAACGATACGCAGCACTACAGCAGCTGAATAATCATGCTGCAAGGGCTCGGCGCCCGCTTAGCGGACGCGGCGTCGAGCGCCGCCGATGGCCTGCTGGGCGGCCAGCCCTACGCCGCCAGATTAGCACGAGCGTCGGTGAAGGCGGGCTACCTCCACGGTTTGGGCGAGAACCACCAGTGGAAGCGAAGGTTCTTTGTTTTAAAACCGACGACGATGCTCTACTACTTCGGCAGCGACGCGGACGAGGAGCCGCTCGGTTGTGTGGACGTCGAGGCGTTCACCTCCGTGTCCTGTCGAGAAGTGCATCAAGACGGCCGCGTGACGATTGAACTGGCAAGAGCGGCACCCCCAGGCGCGGACAACGCGAAGCCGCTCATTTTCTCGTTGCGGGCGCCCGGCGAGTCCGAAGGCTACGGCTGGATCGACGCCTTGAAGGGCTCGAGCTACGCGCGCCTGAAGGAAGCGAATGAAGTGATGCGCCAGCAGTGCGACGACTTCGCCGCGGACATTTCGTCCTTGGAGCGCGCGGCGGCCGCGGCCTCGGAGGCGGAGCAGCAGGCGAAACGGTCAGCGTTAGCGGCCGACGCGCGGCGCCAGCGCGTCTTGGACGGCGTCGCGTCGATTTATGAACGCGGCGTGGCGCAGCGCGACGATGTCAAACCACCGGTCCCTGGGGACGACGACGCTTTATTGGCGGCCGTCGAGGCGTTGTTGGATGCTCATTCCGCAGATCTGGCCGCCATAAAGCAAGAGCATGAGGCTCAGGCGGAAAAACGGCGAGAGGCGGGCCGCCATCTTGCTGCTGAATTAGCGGAAGCCCAGCAACAAGCGAGAGACGCGCAGGCCGACGTGCAGGCGCTGCGGACGGCGAACGACGCGCTGCGGGCGCGCCACAAGCTGCTCGTAAGGGAGGTCAAGAAGAGCCGGTCCGCCCAGGCCGGGCCGCCCGCGGAAGACACCGACGACGCGTCGCAGGAGGAGGCGCCGGCAGCACCGGAACCCGCCGCGCTGCCGTCGCCGGAGCCGGAGGACGACGCCGCCGCCAAAGACGCGTCCGACGCGCGGCGCGCGGCCTTCCGCGCCGACGTCCGGAGGGCGCTCGACCTGACGGTCGCGAAGACGGCGGCCGCGGAGTTCGAGCGCCGGGGCCTCTCGGCGCCGAACGACGATGCTACGATTGATTCTGAAAAGCCCGACGAGTCCTGGCTCGAGGACGACGCGGACGCGCCGATCTCGGGGCTCCCGGGCGTCCAGGTGTTGAGGTTTGAACAAAAGACGATCGGCATCAACTTCGAGGTGCGCGAGGCGGCGCTCGTCGTGAGCGGCACGACGGACGCCTACGATGCGGCCTTGGAGAAGCCGATCATAGGGAGCCGCCTCGCGGCGCTGAACGGCGAGTCGTGCGTCGGCGAGGCGCCGGACGTCGTCATGGAGCGGCTGCGCAACGCGAGCCGGCCCCTCGAGCTCGAGTTCTGGAGCCGCGGAAAGGCGAGCTGACTAATGTGAGAAGTGAATATTACATACTCTCAAATGTGTCGCGGCCGCGGGGCCGTCGTGTTCTGGCCGGGGGGCAGGCTCGTCTTCCAGCGGTCCTGGGGCGGGAGCGCGTCGGAGGAGTAGGAGAGGAACTTGGCCTCGGTCTCCTGCCACCGGTGGTTGTTGAGCGAGTCCGCCCGGATGAGCGTGTGGAACTTGTCGCGCGGCCGCAGCATCGTCGGGTCCTCACGGTGACAACGGCGCCACGCTCGACGATCTCCGCGAGGCCGTTGCGACGCTCGAGGCCGTCGCAAAGTCGTGGAAGCAAGTCTTCGGGGATTTGCACCCTGAGACGCCGAGTGTCCAGAGCGCGCTGGAAAATGCGCGTAAGAAGCTCGCGGCCGCCTCGGCCGCCGCGTCCGAGTCCCAGGCGCCGCCGTGAGCTAAGCTTCTCTGTGTTTCGTAAACCCACTCCCTGGAGGCATGGGTCCGGGGAGTCCTCCGTCAACCCCGACCTCCGCCTAGTCTGTCATCCTGCGCTGCCGGAGACGCTCCGCGTTGCCTAAAGCCCACGCGCGTGCAAAGCTGCGCTCGATCGCTGCATCGGCTTCTGAACACAACAGTCGCGCAGCGCGAAGACTCGAAACGCTGCGCAACGACGGCTCAGAGCCGTCAAAACACAGAGGCAACAGGAGCAGCAAGCATCAATACCTCGAGGCCGCGGAAGCCCCATCAATACGGGCGAGGCCGCAGCGGAAGCCCAGCGGTGGAGCTGCCTTCTAAAAAACAGGACAGCACCATGGACAAGAGCACGCGCCACCTCCCTGCTAGATTAGCCCCGCTGTTCCACGGCGTCGGCGCGATCATCCACGAGACGGGCGTGGAACGAGCGGCGTCGACGGGCTACGTCGCCTCGGCCGCCGGGCCGCGCGAGGGCATGAAACGGAGTAATAGCCAGACGACGTTCGCCGACGACGTGCGCCCGCCGACGCCGCCGAGCCTGGAGGGGCACGACTTTGATCGGGAGCGGCTGCAGGCGACGCGCGACCGCACGGACGCGGTCTGGGCCGCTTGTGCCGCGGACGCGGGAAGCATGTGGGACGACGCGTGCATCCGAGCGCGGGCGGCGCTCGAGACCGAAAGGTATCGCGTGGACCATCATCGAGGTCCTAGAGATACTTATGGCATTATTCGAAGTTTCTCGGCGGTTCATGATCGGCTGCTTTCGGCATTGGCGGCGGCGTCGCGTCGGGCCTTCGAGGAGCTCCCCAAGCCCGTCTTGTTCCACTTACTATTCTTAAAGGCGAAGGAGGCCGCGATGGCGCAACGAGCCCACGGCGTCGGGGCGTTAGTGAGCCAAGAATTAGTCGGGGAAGCGCGGGGCGCGATGCTCGCCGCGGGCGCGTCGTTCGCGGCCAAGGCCGAGTCGTGTGTCCTGTGTGCGCCGCGCTCGGTCGACGCCGATGAACTAGCTCGACTACTAGCTCCACCGAAAGAATTGGAAGCATTGCAAGCTCGCTTACTGCTGAGAGCTACGCCGACCTCCCACGGCGGCGCCGCGGCCGGTAGACGTAGAGCCAAGCGCTTCATGACGCTCATGACTGACTGGATCGACGACTTGCACGCTCTCGGGTTGGAGCTCGAGACGGCTGTGCTCGCACCGTGCTTGGAACCTCCTTCGAAGCGATCACTCCTAGGATTCTTACGGAAGAACCCACCCACGGAAAATACGAGGGTCGTAGGACGACCGAAGTCCGCCGTGGAGCGGGGCAACCCGGCGCTA
>JACLAA010004390.1_pt1 | contig 11495 bp, 7 predicted proteins | sample 8027891 | NCBI WGS metagenome assembly JACLAA01 (sample SAMN15724900, study PRJNA655200) | protist metagenome | isolation source: fluorescence activated cell sorting (FACS) single amplified genomes of... | place: Spain: Blaines Bay Microbial Observatory, Mediterranean Sea | collected 2016-01-19 | reverse complement strand
ACCAGTCGAGGTCCTGGTTAAAGGAAGAGGCGTAGGCAAACATATTGCGCATATCCCTGACGTCCGCGACACTCCAACCGCCTATGTCCTGATTGAACGACCAGGCTTGCCAGAACATGTAGGCCATGCTCGTTACGCCAGAGGTATCCCACGCGCCGAGGTCCTGGTCGAAGGCCTGAGCGCCGTCGAACATCGCCTCCATGTCCTTGACGCTGTGGACCGCCCAATCGCCAATGTCCTGGTTGAACGACGAGACGCCGTGGAACATGCAGTCCATCCTTGTGACGCCAGAGGTGCCCCACGCGCCGATGTCCTCGTTGAAGGACGCAGTCGATAAGACGCAATCGTCCCACTGCGATTTGCCTTCCATCCAATCCTGCCGCACGCAAAACAAATACGACATGTCCGTCACCCCCGATGTGTCCCACGTCGAAATGTGGCCGTACGTCGCCGCTGCGGCCGTCGCGTCCGCGAGCCACGCCGCGACGGCCGTTTTAAAGTTGCTGTCGGTCATCACGTAGCCCGAGAGCACGCGCCGCTGCTCAAGGCTTTGGACTGACGAGCTCGGAGACTCATTGGTCTTGATCTTCGAACTCTTCGTAATGGCGTAGTCGCTGCCGCGGACCGAAGTCGCCGCCGCCGCCACGAGGGCGATCTCTGGCCAAATAAGCAGGTAGCCGACGACGTACGAGCGCCAGGCCGCGCCCTTCGCCGAGCTACTGCGCCGCGGAATAATCCTTCCGAACACGAAGAGTCCCAAGACAAGTTCTAGCAAAATCGCAAGAAACTGGAAGAGCCACCAGGAAGCCCGCCCTTCTTCTTCGTCGACGCCGCCCTTGGTCGCGTCCGGGGCCGCCAACATCGCTTGATTTTGGTAGAGCTGGAGCCGCGCCATCGTCGCGGCGACGCTCGTCGCGAATACCTTGGAGGCAGCGCGGTCGAGGCCGTCCTCGCCGGCCCGCGCACACGTGCTGCCGCTTTTGTCGGACTTGCTGCCGTCCGCCCCGTGGTTCTTGTAGAGCTGGAACCACGTGTTCCTCGCTGCGGCGCTCGTCGCCCAGCCCTTGGAGGCAGCGCGGTCGAGGCCGTCCTCGCCGGCCCGCGCACACGTGCTGCCGCTTTTGTCGGACTTGCTGCCGTCCGCCCCGTGGTTCTTGTAGAGCTGGAACCACGTGTTCCTCGCTGCGGCGCTCGTCGCCCAGCCCTTGGAGGCAGCGCGGTCGAGGCCGTTCTCGCCGGCCGGCGCGGACGTGCTGGCGCTTTTGTCGGGCTTGTGACCGTCGTACATGGCCATGGCCTCGGAGAAACCGGCAAATTTCTCGCGGAGCCGGGAGCCGCCCTCCTCGGGGCAGCCCCTCCAGGGCTTTGCTTTGCATGTACTCAGCCTGGGGCCGCGCGCGGGGGCCCGCAGCGGCAGCGCGGCTGCTGTTACGAGCACCAGGGCGGCACGTTCCCCATAAGTCCCTGCTCCCAGCTCACGAATTTGGCTGTCTGGGCAGCTTGCTGTTGGGTCTGGATAGCTGGGAGGCGCGCGGGCTGGCATTGGAGCGAATCCCTGGTCGCTCATAGTCGTACAGGATACCTGGTATTACCCGCACGAACGCTAGCGGCAGTAAGACACTAGCAAGCTATGGAGCATGCGTCGAGTACGCGGGCAAGATGTGGCCCGAACGCACCGAGGTCCAGAAAATACCTCGCGAAGAAGATCTCGACCCCTCGCGCGTCTACGCCTTCCGGAAGCTCCTCATCCCCGCCGGCGTCGTCGACATGGCGGCCCTCGCCTCGCGCGGCGGCGGCCCGCGATTCCTCCACGCGATGTGGACGCTGTACGAGCACTGCTGAAGAGAAGGATTATACACAAGAACAAGGGCGGGTAAGCGACTAGACCTCTTCCCCGAAGAGGTGCTCGGGCGCTCCGTCCGTCGGGGAGCGCGGCTTAGATTGGGCCGGTGGCTGCGGCATGCGTAGGAGCGGCGCGTCCAGGCGACTGATGTTCTCGAAGTGTTCGCGATGGCGGTCGCCGGGCGAGCTCTGCGGCAACGGGTTCGAGGTCGACCGCCGCGGCGGGTCCCGAAAGCCCTGCGATTCCTCCTCCTCCGAGATGGCCTCCGGATTCGAGACTGCTCGTCGTGGCGGCGACCGGGCTTGCGGCGTCGCCTCGCCCAGCTCCAGGGATTCGATGTCGACCGAGACGCGCGCGACGGCGCCTTCGTTATCGAACGCTTTGTGTTTGGGCGAGAACAGGACGCCGCCCTCCATCGCGAGCAGGTTTTGGGAGGACATATCTTGTCTGCTCGATGGCGTGAGAGCACTGAGAGCACTCAGTGAGAGCAAGGCGTGTTTGTAATGTGGAGGCGCCCGAGCTGCGCTTGAGCCTTCCCAGCGCACCTGTGGTAGCTTGTGATGAGGTCCCGCTTGCAGCACAGTAGCTACAGTGCCTATGCGGCCGCGTTTGGCGGCTCAGAGCATCCGCGCTTGTTATGCACTCGCGCTAGCGTCCTGTAAGACACTAGCATTGACCAGCAAGCCGCAAGCAAGTCAGCTGTGCTGCAGCAGCACGTTCAAGCGTAGCAGCAATCGCAGCGAGCAGTGCCAGCGGACGACAGCGCAGCGCGCTGCGCATTTCTCGCAACGCCGCGGCAAGCGACAGCCCTCAGCAGCACCACTCTCAAAAATGACCAGCACATAGCGATGCCGCACGTAGCGATGCCGCACGTAGCGCTAGTCATCGCGCTGCTCCTGGCGCCCGCCAGCCCGCTAAAAAAGACCCCCACCAAGGCCCAGCAGGACGACCGCCTGCGGCCGCTCGACGGCTCGTGTTTCGCGTTCGCGCGCGCGGGCGAGTTCTGGGGCTACGAGTGGTGCCATCGGCGGTGGGTCAAGCAGTTCCAGGCGGCCTGGGCCGTGCCGCCCGGTGAACGACGGCAGGAGACCACCGTCGGTACTTTCAGTCCAGCATTAACAGCGAGACTCCGGGGCAACGTGACGGAGCACGCCTTTCCCGATGGGGAGCGCTGCGGTAGAAGAGGCACGAAGCGCCGAGCGACGGTGCGACTAAGATGTTGTTCGGAACGTCGAGGCGAAGGGAGTAGTGGCCGCAATGTATATATTTCTGATGTAAATGAACCGGCGACCTGCGCCTACGTCGTCGAAGTATGTGCTAGATTAGCTTGCGAGACGCCCCAAGAGAGAAGGAACTTCGGCGGCGGCGATTCGGTGGGACGGGGCCCCATGTCGCTGGAGCTGCGACAGTCCTACAAGCAGCGAGCCAAGGCCTTGTTTGAGAGAGGCTACGACGCCTACGTCAGGCACGCCGAGCCCGAGGGGGAACTGCGACCGAGATCCTGTACTGGCGGTGTCTTCGATTTAGTGAAACTCCCACTAGTAACATTGGTGGACTCACTGGACGCGCTCGCCATCATGGGCAATTCTACCGAATTCCAGAGTGCTACCCAACGTATATGGCACGGATTTCCGGACAAGTTTAATTTTGACGTCAACGTCTCTGTCTTCGAAACTACCATTAGGGTATTGGGAGGGTTGCTGTCCGGCCATTTATTGGCTGTGGATGCGTCATTGAACCTCACGACAGCTTATGACGGGGAGTTATTAGCTCTAGCTTTAGATTTAGGTGAGAGACTAGCCCCGGCGTTCGAGACACCGACCTCCATACCCTACGGTACGGTGAACCTGAGGTACGGCATACCTCGAGGCGAGACGCCCGTGGCCTCGTTGGCCGGTGCCGGTTCGCTCTCCATAGAGTTTGGCGTACTATCAGCACTTACTGGTGATGGAAGTTTTGCAAGTAAAGCCTCGGGCGCGGCGCGAGCGTTGTATGATAGAAGATCGCCCCAGAACCTGTTCGGCAAACATATTAACGTCCGATCGGGCAAGTGGGTCGAAAGTCTCAGTGGAGTAGGGTCGAACAGCGATTCATTCTACGAATACTTGTTGAAATCCTACGTCTTATTTCAAGATCATGACTCATACAGGATGTTCGAGGCGGCCTACAGTGCCATCGATGCGACTACGAGGCAGGGCGACTGGTTTGCTGATGTCGAAATCTGTGTGGAAATCAATCAGTGTGTCGGGTGAACCGGCATCACCACGCCATCGAGCAAGCGCCGCGTCGATGGCGTGGAGGTCGACGCGACGATTCAGCACGAACGCGCCGTAAAATTTTGATTTTCACACAGGTGGACATGCACGGCGGCAAGCCGCGGCGCCAGCACTTCGAGAACTTGCAGGCCTTCTGGCCCGGGCTCCAAGTTTTATCTGGCGACTTAGAGCTAGCATCGCGATCACTCAACGCCTTCTGGACCGTCTGGAGCGACTGGGGCGCCCTGCCTGAAGAGTATGATTACGCGCGTAGACGATTAGTAGCTACTCGTACTGGTTTGAGGTATCCGTTGCGACCGGAGTTGATCGAAGCGACGTACTTCATGCATCGAGCTACACAAGATGATTCGTGGCTGTGGGCCGCGTCTCGAGTGTTTGAGGCCCTAGAGGACGTGGCGGAGGGAGCGCGGTGCGGCGCCGCGTCCTTCGCGAATGCCGCCACCCATGCCTTGGAGGACGAGATGCCTTCGTTTTATCTAGCGGAGACGGTCAAGTACCTCTACTTATTGTTTGATGCGGACAATTTCATTTCGAAGAGGCCCTACGTGTTTTCCACCGAAGCACATCCTTTCGACGCCGAGCAGATTAAGCGATTGACGCGGGCGCCTCGCCTCGTCGAGACGATGGCCCCGCCCCCGGTCAAGAATGAATCGACGCTAGCAGCTTTATGGCGGCGGCTCCGAGCGACGACGACGACGCGACCGGCTCTCCGGAAGAAGCACTGGCGACGACGTGAACAACCGAGAGAACCTACGGTGCCCGTCTCCTCCAAGTGCATGCACTGGCCCTGGTGGTACGACCTGGGTTACTCTTCTACTTTTGAGCCGTCGCTCGCCTCGACCGTACCCTCGACTTTATCTGATAGAAAACGTACGGTGGCACCGAGATGTTATGCGAACGAGGCACCGGACGACGACGAGGAGGAGGAGGAAGAGGTCGAAGAGGACGAGACGCCGCCGCCATCGAGAGCCAGAGCGGCTCGCAGACGAGGCGACGAGGAGCCGCGGCGAGGCAGAGCGCAAGTCGACGGCCTCGGGTCTTTTGATGTGGAAGTTTTCAGTGATGGCTTCCACGTGGGCAATAGGGAGGATGGGGAAACTCTCGAGGTGTCCAATGTTGGTTCATCAATGATGCTGGTTACGTCTTCCTCTCGAGGTAGGAAAGATGCGTCGCTCGCCGTGTCGTCTATTGATGGGTTGGAGATTGTGTGTAGCGTCGTGCATGACAACCAAGTGTATCCATGCGTCGTCGCGGCCTTTGGTGCTTCGATAGCGGAGTCGACCGAAGATTCTACGATTGCAGAAAGGGGTGTTTTGGCCTTCGACGAGGACGGCTGTTCTTCCGATGGAGACGTCGACTTTGAAAGTGGAGCTATACTCCTAGTGAACAGGGGAGCCTGCACGTTCGAGTCGAAGGCGCGGAACGCGGAAGCGACGGGCGCGTCGGCGCTCATCGTGGCCAACTCCGTACCGGGGCAAGCGCGCTTCTCCATGGCTCGAGCGGACGACGAGCCTTCGGATGAGGACGAGGTGGCCATTCCTTGTGTCATGGTGTCCCATGAGCACGGGGAGGTACTTAGTCAAGCGGAGGACATTGAGTTGAGTGTGATGAAGAGACCGGTGACGCCGGTCGACGGGTTTGGCGTGGCCGTGGATCCGGGGAAGAGTGTGCACGTCTCGGGGCGAGGCCGGTGGGGCGTGTTTCTGGATGCGAAGGCTGGTTCGTCAGACGCGTGGCAGCTCTACATCGTCAAGACGGCCGAGGCGGCTCGAGCCGTCGAGAACGAGACCCTGTGTTTCCCGAAACTTACAAGGGGCTGCGACGCCTACGTGTTCTCCGAAAATGAGTCCGTTAGGTTGGATTTCCAGGGGACGGTGCAGGCCTCCAAATGTCGGTGCCCGGCGAATTCGTCGTGCGGTGGTTTCGGGTAATTAATCTTAGTGTGTTCTTACGCATCCCCCGGCGTAATGTCACTGTGTCCCGTGTCACCAGTGACGGGACCGTGAGTGACGGCGTAGAAGTCCATCGTCAAGTCGACGCTCGTCGAGTATCGCATGAGCCGTTCAAATTGTACTGACTTGGAGACGAAGGGGCACTTCCAGCGGGGCGCGCACGTCCAGACATTCGGCGTCGTGTCGGACGCGGAACGCGACGCGCTCGATCGCGTCGTGGCCGAGTGCGCGCGCGTGGACGTCGAACTCGACGAGGAGGGGGACCGCGAGATCGACTACGACCTGAACGACCTGGAGTTCAGCGAACCCGGGTGGTTCGAGGTGGCCCGCGAGACGAGCGGGTGAGGGAGCGTAAGGATCATCTACGTATGTTACTCGTCCCACAGGTTCAGCGTGAAACCCTGGGGATCAATCCGGCCGCAGTCCCGCCGCCGCCCGGGGTTCCCGTCGCCGTCGCTGCCCACGAAGCCCTTGAGGCACCGACACAATCCCGACTCGTGGTCGCAGTAGCCCTGGCGCCCGCATTCTAAATTTTCCTTCGTGCCCTTGACCGTCTCCGTGACGTTGGAGGGTGGAGAAGTAGTAAGCAGGGGAACGTCCCCCACTTGCGAGATGAAGGTCACATTGAAGCCTGAACTACCGTGGCGCCAGTCATTGCCGTCCCAGCGCGTCTGGCACGCCCGTTCGCCGGGATTTATGGAGACGTGGACTTCTTGTAGAGTTGTCATATTTTCCAGAGCCCATTTTATTTGCGCATCAGTAGCGTTCGCCGAGATGGGCCGCGACGTATCCCCGCGAAAGGACACGGTGAAGGTATCTTTCCCGGGAAGCGAACACCGCACGGTCTGGATCTCGCTGACGTCGTCGTCGGTGCGGGGGTCGTCGCCGAACGGACACCGCCTCAGACTACAGTCGTAGCCCGTCCAGCCGCCGACGAAGTCGTCGTTAGCGGTATGGACGCCCGAGACCCAGCCGACGGGCCCGTCTGCCGGTTGGAAGCCGTCCCGCGAGTCGCAGTGGCACGTATAAATCCTCCGCGAGTCCCACGTCGCCGGCGATTGTTGCGTCGCGGCACCATACGTCAACTCCCGCGGCTCTCCAGACAAAGTCGTTTCCTCGGCCGCGCGCCACATCGGCAGACACAAGCCGTGGCCGGAGCAGTACTGCGCGTCGCCATCTACGGGGCAGAGTAACTTCTCGCAGGCCTTGCCGCCGAAGCCTTCGCGGCAGTCACATAATCCCGAATTTCTTTCACATTCGCCCATGTTCGAGCACTCCGCCAGGTCGTGCCCTTGGCCCGACCCTCTAGCTTCGCCCCACCAAGAGGGTCCAAACGGACACGTCTGCAACATGCAGTCCGCGCCGTAGTGGTCCGCGTTGCACTGGCATATGAGCGTCGCGTTGTCGCAGTGGCCCCTATCTTTCCCGCCGCACTGGACCCACTTGTCGCCTATTCTGCCCGCGGGGCAACCTTTTGCCTCAATGGCCGGATACCCACAATCACCTCTATTGCCCGGTTCGCCGTAGCCATTCGACGACTTGTAGTCGTACTGTAAACTACCAGTGTCGAGCTTGTTGCACATGCAGGTCCCGGTCGCGAAGTCGCACCAGCCCCTTTCTGAACAGTAGGCGTTCTCCTTCGTGCCTTTTGAGGCTTCCAGCGTTAGATTGACCTTCTCCTTGTACGCATATCCCGGATTGGTATAGGAGTCGACCCTCCACAACGAATTGAGCAGTGTCAGGTTGTAGACGTTGCCGTATTTCCCCCTTATATCGATCGTCACGTTCTGGGCATTTAAATAATCATACTCCTCGGTAGAGTTCATGTAGTACTTCTCATCGTAGTTGCATACCGTATTACTCCCAGTCACGTTCACCTGTAAAGGGCCGTAGTCCGAATCCTCATTGAACGTCGATAATGCACTCAGGGCTTTCTCCACAAATTCTTTGGTCGCGTTCCAGGCGATTTTCGACGTGAATTGCCCGTCATAACCGAGATAGAAGCCGCCCGTACAGTTCGAGGGCCCCCGGCCCCTCGCTTGATGACACGAACCGCGGGGGCACCGTAACCGCTGTCTTGTAATTAAGAACACAGATCCTTCCAACGATAAGGACTGAACTTTCAAAGCGGGCAGCGAACCTGCGCGGCACGACGCCGTCGCGAAACTACCGCGACTCTCTCGCGCGACGCGTAGGCTCTCGTGAGGCCACGTCGACGGCGTCAAGGCGATGTGGCATCGCGCCGACGCCATCGACGCGCACTTGAAGTTCAGAAAAGTTCAGAAACAGACGCTGACTCAGCACCGAAATCTGTTAAAAACTCAATTTCCGTTTCCGTTTTCTGCACCGAGCAGACGCTTTCCTGGCCTCGTAGGAAGCGCACGTCGACCTCGCCGATATCGGGTAACGCTTGCAATCTGGCTTTTACGAGACCGTAGGGCGCGTCGTAGGGTATCGGTTCCGTTATACTACCTTTATATGTTAGCGTGAAGGTGCCACTGATGGCGCCGCATTCCAACCTAACAATTTCGTTCTTCTGGCCTCTCGTTTCCGGCACGTCGCCCCGAGGGCAGTCTACGCGACTACAGTTGAAGCCCGAAAACCCTCGATCACATAGACACCCACTAATTTTTTCCGCATCCCAATGGGGATACTCCACATGTGGTCTGAGTAGATTGCGCCCGTCCCAATGGGATGCGGCCCATCCGGACGTGACGCACTGCCCGTGGCCACTACATATGGTGCCGTCCATCGACGTAGGGCAAGCTAACTTCTCGCACGCAGGGCCCTCGAAGACCCCTTCTCGACATTCGCACTGCCCGTCCTCATTACAATACCCTACACCGGAACATTCGACGTCATACGCGTGGGCTTCATCCGTATCAGACGCGTAGTCGGCCCAAGCTCGGCCGCGCGGGCAGGCCTTCACCCCACAATTCGGGCCCTTCCACCCGCTGAAGCACGTGCACTCGAAGTTGTTCTCCTTGCTGGTCACGCCGTGGCCCGAGCAGTGGGCGCCCTCGTGGCTCCTTGTGGTCGAGAGGAGGGCTGCGCACAGTAAGTAGTGTGGGCAGCGCATCGGTGGCGTCCGGTGGCTGCCCCGGCGCATCGATGCGTCCGGTGGCTGCCCAGGAGGCGCCGTCCCGCTCTCAGGCTGCGTGTAAAGGCGCAACGCGAGCTCGGCTGCCGGCTCTTTTCTAGTGTGTCATCAACACGCTAGCCAGCGCGCGACGCTGACGAACTCCTGGAGCCCAACCGGGGCTACTTTCTGGCGATCACGCATCGTATAGACTCTACAGAAGCTCTGCTGCACGCTTGTGGCGGCTTGGTATTTGCCGTACACAGCTGCCCCAATTGACACCGCCCAGGGCAGCATCGGCTCATACGGCAGGATGCAAACGCACTGATTCCCCAGCGATGCGCCCGCCGGGCTGGCTGCCCGTCGCGCTGGCCGCCGCGGCGACGGCGGCCGATAAAAATAGACCGCTCGTCGCGCCGGCCGCGGCGGCGCCCGATCGAGAGAAGCCGCTCTACCTCTTCGGGCACATCCCCAAATGCGGCGGCGTGTCCTTCGTCGCCGATTTGGTGCAAAAACTCCGCCTCACGAGCTGCTTCGGGCGCAAGGCCGTCGTCGCCAAGGGCGAGAACTGGACGCACGCGATGGAGCGGGGCCGCTGCAACTTCGTGAACACGGAGCAGTGGCAGGGTTTAGTACAACATTTCCCGCGGCCGCCGCGCGTCGCCATTTTAGTAAGGGACCCCATCCATCACGTGCGGTCGCAGTTCGCGCACTGCCAGACGCCTGGCAACCGGGCCAAATGGCGCCTCGACAAGGCCGGTCTCCACGACTGGGCCGCGCGGTGGCGCGACGCGGTGAATGGCGGCCCTGTCGCGTCGGCGTTCAAGCTCTGCCACTTTAATCCATTAAATATGATGACGACGAAGCTCTGCGGCGGCTACAACCATAATGGTTTGAAGCCGAAACATGGATGGTCGGAGACGACGTGCCTGGAGAAAGCGTTGGAGGAGGTCGCGGCCGTGTGGCACATCGCGCCCCTGGAGCGCTACGACCAAAGTCTCTGCGTGCTGGGGCTGCGGCTCGGGGTGAAGTTGAGGCAGTGCTCCTGCGGCGCGCCGGTGAGCGCGTTCGGCCAGCACAAGCAACACGGCGTAAAATACCACGCCGAGATGAACGCCGCGACGGTCGCCATCGTGCGCGACCTCACGCGGAGCGACGATGCGGTGTGGCGCGCCGCATCTGAAAGGTTTGACCGCGATGTGGCGCAACTTTCTTCTTCCTGCGCGGCCCCGGCGGGGAAGAACAAACGGGTCCCACGGCAGCTCGCGAAAGCCACCACACAAGGGCCGCCCGAAGCCACCACACAAGGGCTCCTGGCCGCCGCCGCCGCCCGCGCCGCCCGCTGGAACGCCTGCGCCGCCCGCTTCAAAGCCCAAGGGCACCGGACGGACGCCGTGGTCACGCTCAAGGATAAGATGCTCTTCGTGGACAATGTGAAAGCTGGCTCCGCGACGGTGCGCAAGCGCCTGAAGGAGGTTTGGGGTATCACGTGGGAAACCTGGGAGAGTGACATGAAGGATCGAAGGGCGCGGTGCGGTCGCGGCCGCACGACGACGGCCTGCGTCACCGAGGCGCAGGCGAACGCGACGCTGCGCTGGGCCGTCGTGCGCGACCCGGTCGCCAAGCTGGAGAGCGGCGTCCGCCAGATCTGGGAGCGCCCGGGCTGGAATCGGTTCCTGAGCGCGGACGAGCTGCTGCGGAAGCAACTGGAGCTCAATCCCGGCACGTTCGTCGACGAACACTTCGAACCGAACGCGTGGCGCCTCTCCGGGCGGCTCAAGGACGGCCGCGCGCTGCGCCTCGACTACGTCGTGAAGCTCGAGGAGTTAGATGAGGCCTGGCCGGAGCTGGCCGCGCTGCTCGTGCGGGGGGCGCGCGGGAGTCGGCAAAAAACGCTCGCGACGTTCGCCGCGCCGTTTTCGGAAAAGCGCAACCAGCACGAGGTGATCAACGCCAAGACGCACAAGTCGTCGCGGCTCTCGCCGGCGATGGTCGCGCGCCTGTGCGACTCGCCGCACTTCGCCGACGAGTGGGCGTGCTTCGACTATCCGCGGCCGGCGGTTTGTGGGAATAAAAGCGTTGCTCGAGGCGCCGCTGGTGGGGAACGCTAGGGCGGCCTTTGGCGCGTCCTGGGCCCGCGGTATGTGGGAATAATAGTAGTGGTGTTTTGTGCAGCATACACGGGGGATGGGGGAGGTCGTCTACGCGCGCCGTGCCTCAAGCACCAATCTTCGCGGCGGCCTTGGCACGGATCTGGCCGACGTTCACGTTCGAGCGCGTGGTGAAGTTGATGTCCTCGGCGGCGACGTCGGCGAAGCGGTCGGAAGCCCATATCTTGAACTCCG
>JACLAA010005312.1_pt1 | contig 11499 bp, 4 predicted proteins | sample 8027891 | NCBI WGS metagenome assembly JACLAA01 (sample SAMN15724900, study PRJNA655200) | protist metagenome | isolation source: fluorescence activated cell sorting (FACS) single amplified genomes of... | place: Spain: Blaines Bay Microbial Observatory, Mediterranean Sea | collected 2016-01-19 | reverse complement strand
GGAGCAGTACGCAACCCGTTTTGAGACTTTTGCGCCGATCACACCCTCGCACATAGTGTGGCTGCCCCAAACGTGACGTTGTCAGGTCCGAGCCAGTTGCCAGTTGCATGCTGTTGCGAGTAATGTGCACGCTTATGCGCCGCGCTCGTGCTGCTTTTGGCTCGCTGCGTAGCTACCAAAAGTCCTTTTTAGGATCTCTAGCTGCATGTGTGCGGGTTTTGTTAATAAGCACCGCAAATTACGCGTAAATCACGGCGAAATATACGCAGCTGCCAGTGGACCGTTTCTCACTAAAACTACTTCTAGTACCTTAACTACCCTGGATTGCCCCGACATACCCCAACTTCAGGGCTGTAGTGCGGCGCCAGAGAGCGTTCCGTGCCACGGCCAAATCTACTGGAAGAGCCACGTCGCTACTTCCCACAACGTTCTGTCGCGAGAATCCTCTCCTCTGTCATGCATATCCATGCCGACCTATATAGTAGTGCAGAGTGTCTGCAGTGTCGAGAACTCCATATATGGGACAAACCTCATTGACCCAATCACGTAGTACATTTTCCTTCGCTGGACTCTCTACCGCATCATCAAAATGTAGTTTTAGGATTGCATAAGCTTCCTGAACCTACAATCACAGCGTGGTGATCGACATTTCACTAAATTATTCAAACAGATCCAAATTACTGAGAAGGCTCTTTCTTCGAGCTGTTTCATGATTTGGTCGCGAAAGAGCTCCTCTTCCTCTTCGCTGCGCAATAACCTGTGTTGCACCCGTAGGTAATCGTGTGAAGTAAAAGTAAATATCAAGGACGTGGATGTCTGCTGTATCTCTTGAATATTTTGACTTGGTGGCGTGGAAACGTCTACAGAACTTTGGGAGGAATGGCCGACAGCCTGCGATTTCAATGAAATAGAGTCAGCTGCAGATGCTTCAGGCGGCGAGATCGTTACGTCATATCTTGGTTTAGATTCATGAGTGATCTCATTATTCACGATATTTTGTAATCTTCGAGTCAGTGCGTTTCGGTACTCCTCGGCCTGCCTCGGTCGAATTTTATGAAGGAAAGGCTCAAGTGCTTGAAGTCGATCCGATTCAGATGCTGCAATGAACATTTCCACGATCAGATCTTTAGCTGCGGTTCTAACTTCCTCAAAAGTGTGAGAGGCACATCCATGGATTTCAACAAATCCAATCACTGACCCAAGATCAAGAGCATGCAATCCATTTCCAGAAGCTACCCCTCTGTTCAAGCCATATTCTCGAGCTAGACGCCTGAGTAGTTCTAGACGTGTTGCAAGTGGGCGCCACTTATTATGAGGTGGTCGTTTCTTGTCTAAGGAGTGCATCACTTTTGCTGCGATTTGACGAGCACCAATGACCCGGCAATAAGATGGCGAGGCAAGCGCATCGACAGCCTTCTCCCGGAGACGAGCTTGATTGTCGCCTAGCTTCGACACAATTGCATCTAAGGCAGGTTCCATGGCAGTAAGCATATCAGCGGATTTGAAGTCTTGACATGAAAACTTCTGAATCACGTCTTCAAGGAGCGCCAAGGCAGTCAAATACACCTGAGCAACTTTATCCTGAATGCCGAGTCGGGCAATGCTGCAAAGATGCGCCATATCTTCAGATCGGCCCCAGCAGCCTTCGCTCACAAGTAGACGTGTCTTGGCCAAAGCGGCTTCACGCAAAGCCCAGTTTTTCGACATGAGACAACAAGCACGGTATTCACCAAGGAATACCGAAATAGCACTAAAATCTGCATCTGCAACAATGTCGGTAGCAGCAAACGCTTCAGGCGCTGGTAATTCAGCAACATTTGGCAAGCCACTGAGAGCCCCAGAGAAATGCGGCATTGAATCTGTTGAGGGTGGTAAAGTAGGAATGTTGGGGGTGGTGTGGACTTGAATGTGTTCAAAAACATCACTAGACTGGTCACGATGCTCCTCCCCTCCAGTGTACTGTGGTGACTGTGGTGTCTTCAAGATGCCCGACTTTTTTCCTAAGTGACTGTCACTATTGTTCATCCCAAGTTCCTTTTGTTCTTCTAACTTTTCAGGGACAACAACAATAGGCTGCGGCTCACTAGATAGGCTGTGCCTCACCAAATCTTGCGCAACTTTGTTTTTGGAAGATAAATGAGGCATTAGCTGCTGTTGTTCAACGTGCATGTCAATATCACAATGCCCCACAGCTTCGTTGACACATTTTCGCAGAGAAGAAACCTCCTTCTTAAGAAGTTTTGCGCGGTCATAGTCTTCATCTCGCACAGCGCGGCGTTTAGCGATTTCAATTTGGGCAAGCTTAATGCCTAGTGTTTGTATTCTCTGCTCTGCTAGTTTAATCTTTTTTGCAGCTTCAAAATCCTCAGCCTCAATGGCAACACTTTTTGCTGCGACTAGGGATCGTATTTGCCTGGCAGTCAGTGGATCGACCTAGATCGTAAATTATAAAGAAGAAAATGGAAAATGGCTTTGTCTGCACATTAAAATCAAATGCAAGGTCATCAACACGGTCATCGTGGGAAATACACGCGCCTCGAGATAGATTTTTGATCTCTGTGAAGTGCCCAATAACCTAAATTACGCAATTATACCATGCCAAGCCCAACAACGCGCTAATACATTCAAAGCGATAATGCCAACCTGATTGAATAGGTTGGCTTGGTTTACATGGCAGCGATGCATAATGAGTTTGAGGTATTGGCCTCGCGCATTCACGTACACAGACTTCAGCTCCCTCGCTTTATACCTAGATGATTTTCAAGAGGGAATCGACACGAAGTACACACTGAAAGGCGACTGGCTTCGTTCATTTGGATCCAGAGATAGATAGCCTAAGCGCGTCCAAAGCACATCGTCTAGGTTGGCGGCTCTGGGTCCGATGAATATTTCAACACGAGTTGCCTAATCAGTCCCTAAGAATGAATCTCGAAGTGTCATTAACTCAGTATGACAACTATTTTGTGCTGATGACTTAACAGTTGAACCTGAGATATTGTCGCCGGCCGAGCTAATTCGATTGTGACCTCTTGTGGGTACCTTTGTGTTCACCCCGTGGCTCAAGGGAGGGGGGGGGACTCGGTAATTTGCTCGCAGAATCGCGAAGTTTGCCAGCCACGCGTTTGTGGTGAATGCACGTTTAACTCGCTTGCTGGGAATTCTGGATCACACCCAGACGAAGCAACAACCCCGTAGCTTAATTTCGCCATGCTACAAAAAAATACATTAAAGACTTTCCTGTGTTTACGACCGGCGCAGAGTCAAAGATACCTACCTCGGCATCCACCTAGGTACGAGCTTGTACCGAGTAGTTTTGTCCGCAAGCGCTCGGAGCGAAGTAATCCCTGGCGCTGGACCTCAGGCACCGACGGCCCTCGTGCTAGCCGTAGCCGGGCGCAGCTGAACTAGCTAGCTGGACCTAGCCTGAGCCTGAGGCCCACTCAGGACTGCCTCAGGCTGAAGTCTGAGTCAGGCTCCGAGCTCCCGTAACTTGAAAGCAGGCCCTGAGGCTCCGAGTCTCCCCCTACTAGTAGCCGGGCCCTTGCCAGTGAGACACAGATACCTTGGAGACGACGACGATATACATCATTGCGCAGTCCAATCGCACATACCAGGCCGGTTGAGCCACTGGCAGATCCCGATCCCTCCCCCGCGCCGCGGCCTCGCCGCGCAGCGGGTGGTGTCTGGGTGGCGTTCTAAAGTTTCCCCCCTAGGGCGGCTTTCCTGCACTTTGCGTCGCCGTTGCAAGGTTAGTCTAGCGTGCGTGCCTGCTTAACTATCTCCCTTTAAGACAACCCGGGCCCAAACCCGGGCCCGCCGGCGATCAACGACGATCAAGGACTATACTTAAAATGATGGACTCGTCTTAGACACACGAGACAAGACACAAGACTCGAGTGGGTGGGGGCGAGAAATATAACCCTGCCCCGATAGTCCTTATTCTCCCAACCTAAAAACACCCCTAGCACTTACCAATACCTGGAGGACACTGATAATGTAACTAAGGTAGCCCAAATTATAGCCGAGACATTGCGCCGGGGGAATTAATTGGATTGGCAGCGCGAGAACTCAGTCTGAGTTGCCTCTTTCGTGGCACTGGCTCAGATCGGAGCTTCGTGCAGCCGTGTGAGCCTGTAGCTCGCCCAGTGCAGCATTTCGCTGCCCAGCGGCAGCCCAACGCGAATCAGGCGGTTTATCGTCTCCGTAGCATGAAATCTCGGCGCGAGGTGGCTAAAAACTGGCACTGGACGAGCTGCTGCCCGGACACGACAGGGCGAAGCTACGGTCAAGTTTATGCGCCATCGTGACTGTCTTAGCGTCGCGAGAGCCCGATCCGACGGTCTCGGTGTTTCGTGGTGATGGGGTGTACTCTACGAGTTTTGTCGCAGCTGCAGACGTTCTAAGATTCTGGAATCGCGACGGGAAGGGGCTATCGAATGTCTATAATGCACTCTGGAGGCTGCTCGCACCCCGTGACACTTCGATGGATCGCGAGCTCCGGGCCCACTTCGCAAGTGGGCTCATGGTCTAATTCGACGATCTAGCGAAGATAGCAGCCTGCCAGTTGCGACGATTTGTTTAGCTAAGTTTAGCAAGCGTATCCGGGTATTCTCAGGGTAAGAGCTCAGGCTCTAAGAACAGGCAGTAGTACCCTTCTTCACGTAAGTAGTACGAACGGGGCCAGGCAGCACGGGGATCAATGCACTGCTGTGCTCCTAGGCACATTGCAACCTAGTATTTTTTAGCAGCTTGAAAGTCAGACTCTGAGAAATTTCGGAATGTAGATTCCGGCAATGGTGTACTTTTCGCGCCGGGCGGGCGCGAAGGAAAATGTTTCAGCCTGTCAGTTTGCTCGTCTTTAAGAAACAATTTCCAAAACAAAATTCGCCCATACGCTGGTAACTCGGTTTCCTGAGGGCCCTCAAGTACCAGCGATGTGGGGCAGATGCGCAAATGTGGTCATCAGCCTGATCGCGTGCCAGAAGCATACGCGACGCGGCACGAAACGCCGCTGGCGCGACGTTCGCGGCCACTAAAAACGTCAGATCCCAGCCATTTCGGCCCGCTCTTCGTCATAAGGTGGGAACAGGCGTAAGTAATCTTAACCTAGAAACTTCCAGACTTGCAGACTGCGATCAGGCTTGCGATGTGAACCGTCAAATCTGGCTCCCCCCCATTCGTAATTGATGCTACTGCACGAAGATTGACTAATAACCAGCCACTCTAACCAAGTATGCATATGACTCTAGTTCGTCACATTCCGGGTGATTGACTTTGGGCGGCGCCTCTTGTGACTGAATGTGGCCTTTTTCGATCATAAGGATATGGCACAATCGGAAGATCACATCATCGAAAAATTTCATATTTACTTCAGCACCCCAGTTGATATCACAAAGCAGCTCTTGGGCAGCAGACAGTGGTCCCATACCCACAAAGCAATCACGGACCATGGAGAGTTCAACTAGCCTAGCATATAGTTGTTCTGCAATGTAAGCACGGGTGCGCGGGTATGGGGAATGCAGACATTGGAGAAGCGTGGCAAGAGAACGGTGTGCAAGTACCGGAGCAGACACTGCCGCGGCAGAAAGATAGGCCAGGAGAGCATCCACTGCAGCACAGATTTTTTTAACATCACTCGAATGTTGATATGAAGCCAACAAGGTTAGCGAAATCACCAGATCAAGCCCAAGAGCATTTGGATCACTGTGCACACGACTCGCGGTTTGGAAAATCGGATTGAGAGCCCCTGCCTCAATCAGGGCAGTTAGGCATCTAAGAAGAGGTAGATGCATTCTGCTTCTCTCTTCGACAGAGGGTGCCTTCGATACCCTGGAACCAAGAGTACGTGTCTTGAGGACAAACGACCGGGCAAGGTAAGATGTATCTGAATTATCTTGAGTCTTGGCCTCTGTCATTGCATGGTGAACTAAAGCATGTCTAAACAGGCTGCCCATCTTTGAGTCTCTGGAGCCCGCGGACTGAATCAAACCAGAGAGAATCGCACTATGATAGGCCCCCTTAAGCTGAAGACACGTGCATAGACGGCTTGGAAGCTCAGTACTTTTTCCATTAGCAAACAGCCTGACTTCAATCTCATTTCGCATTGGGACAGCGGGGGCGCGTTTAAAAAGCATTGGCAGTAACTGCAAGGAAACTTTCCGAACGGTGTCAAGCTTCTCGCTAAGATGCCGTAGTAGAGAGCAGCAAAGCTCCTGTGACTCCCTTGCCCCCCAACTGAAAATTGAGTCGACGTGCAGGAATGGCCTGGCTAGTACAAAATTGACACAGCCACAATCGGCAGTGATTCTTGCAGCTCGCTTGAGAAGACAAGGTACAATACGGGATTTGCAAGAGGTGGACGTAAGATTGCACTGCGGATTTATAACTGAAGCTAGAGACACAGCGGCTTTAAGTCCGCAAATACGACACCAGGACCCAACGTCACCACGCTTATCAAGGCCAAAGTCTCGGGCAGCATTGTGCACAAATGAAGCATGGAGCTTCAAGGCTCGCTTCCGTATCAGATGTCTTGAATCGATGATGGTGACTATTTCCTTGAGTGCAACTAAAGCACCGCGCCTTGTTTCAGCATCCTTTTCGCCAGCAACCATGTTGAAGCGCCATGCACGAACAATTAAGGTCTCAAATACTACATCAAGTGTTGATTTATCCCTGACAACAAGCCATGCAGGCAAGGCGCCGAGGCAGTTACACGAGCCTCTGGCGAGGCTCGCGGTTGTCCCTTTGCGCACAATGTCCAGATACTTGAATACGGTCTGAGATAATAGCACTTCATCTGGCTCATTAAAAGCGCCGTTTGTGTACGCAACCACTCCAAAATAGCTCATTGAGAGTACGCGCACTGCTGTAGCTGCAGCGGTGCGCACAGTCTCAAGGGCGTGACCACTTGAATCATCTAAGGAACCCAACAGCCTCAATTGAGTCGGGGCATTTAGCGGGCAAGAGCACGAAGCCAGGGCCGCAATGAAGCTGCAGGCAGCGATTCGCACTAAATCACCGTCTCTGCCTCGGTAAAGGCGTGATGATTCGAGACTAGGGACTACAGTACTCAGCTGTGCGGAAAGATAATTATCATCAAAAGTGCGAAGGGCACGCATTACATGTGCAAGAGCAAGAAGAGCGCCGTGGCGGAAGGCCAGGTCCCTGCTTCCACTCGCAAGAGGAGCCAGAACCAAGCTGGCTCTACGTGCAATATCCTGCAGCAGGGATCGATCATTGACAATGCTCACGAGAGCATAGAGGGATTTGGCCGAGAGAATGCGGATTCGAGTATCCCAATGCCCAACGAGTTCTCTGAGCAGCTTTGCAAAGGCTGCTTCCCAGTAGCCCATTTTGGCGATTACAGGGGTCATTTCAATATACGCACGCTCACATGAACCAAGGGCAGAAAAGCTCAAAGTCTGTGTCAGTTTGATGCCAATGGAACCAAAAGCCTGAATTCCCTGTCTACCAATGTTTTCTTGTAGGGCCGCTCCGGCAGCTCTTCGTACATGGACCTCTCGATCAAAGACCGCTGTCATTAGAATTTTTTCGATTAGAGCGGGTAGATAGAGACCGAGCACACAGGGAGGATATGCTCGTGCGAAGGCCCAAGCTACGTAGCAAGCAGCGTCTCGCACGTTGGCCCCAACAGAACGGCTCCCATGTCTTACCTCATATCTTAAGGCAACTTCAAGGGCAGAAAGTGATTCTGGAAGGCGCTTAGGCAACAGGATGCCAAGACGACCGAGCTCTGCGAGGGCGAGGCAAGATCCATGCCACGCATTATCATTATGATGGGACCCAGGATCCGTGAATATTGACAAAATATTTTTGACAATATCATCCGCCAGGCCACGTGGAAGTCTAGATGCTATTCGTGCAATCCCCTTCGCAGCAGACCACCTAATTTTTGTCTCAGAGTCGCATGTGGCTTGTAGGAGCACACCCACAGCTGATTCTACTATGTGCTTGAATCTCTCATCTTCGACCCCGACACTTGCCCTTTGCCCAGTCTCCTCATCAGCATCTGAGACTTCATAGCAGCTTTCAAAGCCATCCATCATCAAAGTCCTTTTTCCTCGGGTGTAGCACCAAGAAGCATTTCGTGGTTTAAGCACGGCAATGCCAAGGCGTGCGACCAGCTTGATAACGAAGTGTTTCAGAATTCGAATCGTACCGTATTTGGCATCCAAAAGGCAGGGTCGAACAGCTTCAAAGACTCTGTCGGCGAGCTTCTGAAGCAGAGTTCTGTCGCCACGCTTATATATTGCGGCTAGTGCCTGAACAGCGCCCATCGCAGCAAAGGGGGCTTGGCTTTCCAAGCTGCCAAGATCTGCAAGCAGACTAGATATCTGATGAACCAAGTCAACCATAAAGTGGATCGATACATCCTGCCGAGTTAAAGTCGTCGAAATGCAGAATGCAGCTGCTTGGCGAGATGGACCTGGTTCGTTGAGAGCTTCAGTACAGCATTGGACAATTCCGGCAACCAGCGTTGTGCCGTCGTCAACTATAGAGTTCATGTCAAAAGGGTTTAGCAAGAGCACACCTAGCCACAGAAGAAGCAAATAGTGCGTTCGCCATCTTTTAGTCTGCGGCGACCCATCTAAACTTATAAGTGTAACATAAACTGCATGCAGATCCCGCACAGCATGCGGTACCGACTTGACCATGTTTTTATATCCCTGCGCACTACAAATCTCGTAAAGCATGTCGCATGCCCGGTCTAGTTTCCTGTCTTGGAACCCCAATTGGGGAGAGCATATCGGAGAACGTAACAGCCGCCTAGGCAGAGAAGTCTCAGAGAAACCCCATGTGCACACACTGCTATATCATGCGTGGATGCAAATGTAATGAGGCATTCGGTTGCATGAGTAATATCAGGTGACACTGTTGAGGTCGTGCAGTATTTTCGGACGGTATGTGCATTTTGCTCTCGTTCATTTTCGGACTCCCGAAAGCCATGTTTCTGATTCTTGTTTTGATCTTTTTCATCGAAACAGATCCTGTTGACCACCTGCAAAAATCCACTCTTATCGGCTGTCGAGGCAGAGTCCGGAGCATTTGTCAGCATGCTTACTAGTACACCAAACGATTCAATGATACTCATATAAACTAAAATATTATAGAATAACCCAAACTCTGCAGAGACGCCCAAGTAAACTGCATGCCACTGCTCAAACTTGCGGGGAGCACTCTGAGCAAACAGATCGCAGTGCACTAATGGCTTCGAGGGTAGCAACAATCAATCCAAAGGTGCAACGTTCTAAAGGTGCAACAGACCAGCATCGCTGAATCAACTGGGCGAGCGGTAGGTCCTTCTGTCGGAGAAGATCAAGCGAAGGACGACCTCCAGCAATTGTCCTCGCAATTGCTTCAGCTGGTGAGAATTTTGAGAAAGGCCTCGGCTCCCAGAGGGCAAGCTGCCAAGCACAAATGGCAAAGGAAAATACATCTGCCGGATATGCATAAGGCCTATGTTGAGCGACCTCTGGCGCCATCCATCGGAGGGTGCCGGTTCCTCCTGTGTGTTCATCGCTCAATGTTTTTGACGTGTGGAGGCATGAGAGGCCGAAGTCTGAGATTTTTGCTGCGCCCTCCGCATCAAGAAGGATGTTGTCTGGTTTGAGATCCCTATGCAGATGGCCCATGGCATGTATATACGCCATGCCTCGACTGACATCAAGCATGATGCCCAATCTAGTTTTGAATGGTGGGCCCGTCATATCGGGATTTTCACCAACCCGTGCGTCTAAGCGCAAGTGTTGCGCAACACTACCGCCAGCGAGGAACTCGAGTAGGATACCGCAAGAGACAGGCGGGGCACGTGCAATTCCAAGGATGCGTACACAATTAGGGTGACGGAGTGTTGCAAGAGTCGATATTTCGCGTACGAGTTGCTGGGCAGCCTGCGATGGTACGCCATTGGGCATTTGTCTCGCCAGTACAAGCTTGATGGCCACATGCTGGCCACGCCAGAGTGCAAGATGAGTGGAACCAGTTGAACCACTTCCTAGAACTTGACCAAAGGTGATATCATGCACACTGACCTGGATAAGCCCCTGCTGCGCATCCATTCCAGCCCATGTTCGAGTTGCGCTAATATTGTGCTCTCGAGGAAGAGGAGAGAACGCAGAATAATGCGAAGATGAGCGGGGTACTAGCAACATGTGATTGCACTGTTCTGCTGTCAAATTTTGCGTATTTGTTTCAATTTTGATATCTCTCTCGGTTTCACTATTTTCCTCAGGGGACATGCCACGTCTCGTCCATGTTGGTTTTCCGTGGGAACGGAGCTGGGACGCATAAAGAATTTCGTAGATGTCGGGAGGAAGAACATGATGCAGCGCCGCAATTTCTACAACCTGAAGCTTGTCAATCCAATCTGTCATGAGCTGCCAAAGGCTCGCTGGGTCAAGATGCACGGCATTAGCTTGGTTCAATACACAACCACTTTGGCCAAGAGCAGCAGGTAAATAGTCAATGTGCGCTCTCCTATTGCCCTCATTTCCCCATGGACTTATGGCCCATGTATTCCCGAGCAAGGCGCAGTGGAGACTTACGATGTCGTCGGGAGCACGAGTTGCTGCCTCAAAATTCCGTGCATTTAGTATTTCTCTCACGTGGCGTGCAAGGCGGGTTAGAGCCTCTGTGTGCTCATCCTCGGGGAAAAACATGCAGCGGATGGCGCTGCAGTTATCCTTGAGCTCTGAAAATATAGCAATGGCAGCCCGAAGCTCATCTCGTCCTGGAAGCAGCTCTAAGCTCGATGACTGAGGACAGCCTTCACCAATAGAGCACGTGGGTCTATCTGAATCATACCTTACTGTCTCAGAATGCGGGATTGTTGCCAGCCTAAAACCTAGCATCCCGGCGGTCAGTGCACGCTGAAGACCTGCATATTCCTTCAGACGCAAAAGCATGTGAACAAAACTTAGCAATTTACTATTGCTACGAGGCAGAACAACAGCCCCATGGAGCTCCAATAATCGTCGCAGGACTACGGAATAGCTGCGTGCTACATCAGCATATCGCCGCTGGTCTACATGGCCTCCCAAGACAACTTGTCGAATGGAGTCTATATCTTTTTTCATCGTGGCAAATTTCATCTCCACTTCAATCATGGCTCTGGCCCATGCCGCTTCTGCGGAGTCAAAACGTGATGTACAGCTCCTCTGCGACAATGGGTTTGAATGCTCACCAGATGCTTGTCCCACTTGCTCGCCAAACGGACGTGAAGCGTGACCCAGAGCTAACTTGACCTCTGGGACACTAGTCCGAAATGATTGCAACCACGCTACTGTCTCTTCCCACGCTGCTGTGGACACTGCATGCTGCTTTGCCAGAGACCTAATTTGCACAATCATCGTAGCGTGTATGATCCTGGCGCTGAGCACACTGTGCGCCCCATGATGCGTCAGCAACATGCAGCGTCATCAACCCACGCTCGCGCTGGAGTTGGTGCATCAGAAGACCCATACGCGCTGTCAGTTCCGC
>JACLAA010007717.1_pt1 | contig 11532 bp, 8 predicted proteins | sample 8027891 | NCBI WGS metagenome assembly JACLAA01 (sample SAMN15724900, study PRJNA655200) | protist metagenome | isolation source: fluorescence activated cell sorting (FACS) single amplified genomes of... | place: Spain: Blaines Bay Microbial Observatory, Mediterranean Sea | collected 2016-01-19 | reverse complement strand
GGCTTTTTCCATCGTCTCCATGCTGCCCACATCAGAATCCGAGGCTTGCAAAGTTGGCACTTTCTTGTCTGCTTTTCTCCAAAATTGCCATTTCTTCTTTTTCGGAGTTTTCTCTGCCTCCTTTTCGTACACTAATTGCTCCTCCGCGGCTTGAATTTGTTCTTCCGAGGACGCTTCTTCCTCAGAATCAGCTACTTCTTTCTGTTCTTGTTCTTCCACTATGTTCTGCGGTACCATCGGTGGTGGTGGCGATTGAGCGATCGCCGCTTCCAAAACATGTTCCTCCGTATCTCTCTGGTCGTCGTCCACTTTACCTTCGGAATAACTCGCCACGGTTTCCGCCTCGGCACGAATTCGCAACACTTCCGCCGCTTTCTTATCCGAAATCCGTTTGTGTTCAATGTACGAAAACCCTTCCAAATAACTCGCCAAAGCGATGAACTCCAACTTTACTCGTTCAGGGTTTTCTGATTTATCCGCGGGATTGATCATCATCGCGTCGGCGTCAAAATCGCACCTGTTTTTGAAAAAATACTGCAAACCCGCTTGCTGCTCCAAGTACGCGCACGTATCGCTCGCTCTTTTCGCCCGGGGCGCGTCGGATTTTTCGTCTTCCATTTGATTCGATTCGCGAGTGGATCTTAATTCTTCCATCGCTTCTTCCTCTTCTGTTGGTACGTTTACTCTGGATGAGATTTCCTCCGTCGAAGCTTCCGGGTCTGACTCGTTCGCGTTCTGATCTTGCGCCAATAGAGTTTCTTTTTCAGCCATCAACGCCGTGACTTCTTCCACGGACTTGCCGTAGTTTGAGTTGGACACCACCACGACCGAGAGGAAAAACACGGCTGGAACGAGTACCGCGCTTAACCAGTGTTTTGTCGTCCACTGCTGGTGCCTTTCTTTCGTGGCGTCCCCGGTAGTAGTCGTTTTGTTGTTGTTGTTGTTGTACTTCTTCGTCGTCGCATTCATCATCACATTATCGCCCGACGACGGGACGACTAATCCAGCAGACGATGATGATGACACCGCCACCGGGGCGCGAGGCTTCCCGGTCGTCGTCGTCGTCGTCGTCGTCGTCGTCGGCGCGCCTTCGGTATTCTGCGATCGTCGCCCAGCGGCCCCGGTGTTGCGCTTCATCCCGTGTGTGTATGTGTGTATATGTATATATACGTGTATATGCGCGCGCGCGAGTGGTGGTGGTGCGTCTCTCTGTGTGTCTCCTCCTCCTTTCGTTTTTGTTTGCCAGAAAGACTACTATTGGAGCAAAAATCGTCTTAAAGTCGTCCTCAAAGAGATGATTTTCATCAAAGTCTTCTTTTTCAAAATCATCATCCAACTTTAGTAGTCTTCTTCCTTCTTCTTCTTCTTCTTCAATAAATAATTTCATCTCCTGCGACGAGAAAAAACTGCCAAAAAAGAAAAAAAACTGCCAAAAAAAAAACAGAAGAAGAAGAAGATCATCGAATAATAATAATAATCGTTTTTTTCTCTCGAAAATCGTTATAAAAAAGAAAATCTCACACAGAACGAGAGAGACAAAATCGAATCATGACGTCGGGAGGATGGTCGTCGTCGTCGTCTGTGTCTGTGTCTGTGTCTGCGGCCGAGGCGCTCGTGGCGAAAGCGGAGAAGCGTCTGAACGCCGGGTTTATGTCGAACATGTTCTCGTCGACGTCGAAATACGAAGAGGCGTCGGAGTTGTACGAGAAAGCGGCGATACAATTTAAACTGAACAAACACTGGTTGGAAGCGGGAGAAACGTACGAGAAATTAACGGCGACGTGCAACGAGATGGGCTCGAACCACGAAGTGGCGATGAACTTCGTGGAAAGCGCGAATTGTTACAAGAAAATCGACGCGAATAAAGCCGTGGAGATGTTTAAGAAAGCGGCAAAGAAATTCAGCGAAATCGGTCGCTTGTCGATGGCCGCGAAACACCTGAAAGAAGTCGGCGATATGCTGGAAAAGGAGAAGAAGTTAGAGGAGAGTTTAGAAGCGTTTGCGGCAGCCGCGGATTTATATTTAGGAGAAAACACGGAAAGCACCGCAAATCAGTGTAAATTAAGAGTCGCGGCAATCGCCGGACAATTGGAACGATACGACATGGCCATCGAAACCTTCGAAGACTGCGCGAAACACGCGGCGGAGAATAATTTGTTGAAATATAGCGCGAAAGGGTACCTGTTAAACGCCGGGATTTGTCGATTGTGCGCGGCGGATCCAGTCGGGGTTTTGAACGCGTGTCAAAAATATAACGATATCGATCCAACGTTTCAAGGTTCCCGAGAAGAACAGTTGTTGAAAGATTTGGCGAATTCGAGCGAAGCTGGAGATCCGGACGCGTTCGCGAACGCGTTGGGACAGTTTGACGACATCTCTCGGTTAGACAGTTGGAAGACGACTTTATTATTACGAGCGAAGAAGAAAATCACGGCTGGTGGTGGTGGGTTATTAGGAGACGAGGATGATTTGACGTGATCGATGCCTTCGAACGTCGTTCGGTCGATTGAAAACGACGACGACGACGACGGCTTTTTTAATCTAAGAATATACTGATAGAGAATTTTAAGTGACACCGAACAGACAGACACGTTATTGTTTTACTTTTTCATCGCGGCATTATTGTTTCACAACAACGTGCAAACGTATTCTTCGCGTTTTGCACGCGCGCGCGAGAAAGTAAAGAAGAAGACGAAGAAGGAGAAGAAGAAGAAAGGAAGCGAAGACGCGAAGGATTCGACGATGGTCCGATGACGGCGTCTGCCGCGGATCGGTCGATTGCGGTCGATTGTATCTCTCTCGTTGAAAACTTCATATCATCCGAATTCGAGGAACGGATTTTAGCATCGAACGTGTACAAACAAGAAGAAGAAAAAGAAGAAGAAAAAGCCACGTGGAAAGTCCTCTCTGGTCGGCGCGTGAAACAATTCGGTGGTACCGTGAACGCACAAAGAACAATCGGCAAGCCACTTCCGAAATTTCTGAAAGAATTGAGTTTGAGAATAGAAACGAACGAACGCGTGCGAGAGATTTTTTCGTCTTCAACAAACGGCATAGATAAGAAAGAGGGGTCGACTTCTCTAAAGCTCAATCACGTGCTCGTGAACGAATACCAACCGAACGAAGGCATAGCGAGTCATCAGGACGGACCTTTGTATACTAATTTCGTGTGCGTCGTTTCACTCTTTCGAGACGACGTGGTTACGTTTACGCCGCACGAAGATTTTAAGGAAACTTTGAAACCGTTCGACGTTTTCGTCCCAAGAAGAAGTTTGCTCTTGTTTTACGGCAAAGCGTACGATTGTTATTTACACGGCATCAATAACGGAGGACGAGGAGGAGGGGGAGGAGGAGGAGGAAAAAGGGAAGACGACGAATTCGTACTCGAGAATAAACGCATATCGTTGACGTTTCGCAACGTGAAAAATCTCGCCATTCCTGGGAAAGCGTTCGGCGCTTTGCTCGGGAAGAGATGACGAAACAGAAGTAGCTCGATTACCACGAGCACTTGTGCACAGTAGCAATACAACGTGTTAGTCGTACATTCATACACTGGTGAGCTTTTGTTCGCACAATTAATTTTGTATTTTCTTCGCGGAGTATTTTTTGTCTTCTTTTTGTTTTGTATCTACTTCATTTGTTGACGAGTCTTTCCGGGGAGAGAGAGAGAGAGTGAGAGAGAAACACACACACACACAGAGAGAGAGAGAGAGAGAGAGAGAGAGAGACGCCGAGAAGATGTCTTCGTCGTCAAAAACGTCGGGTTTAATCTTCACGAAGGCATCGAGAGAAGCTTTGCGCGACTCGAGCGCAGCGACCGCCTCGGTGTCCATGATTGGATGCCTTTTTATTCTCATAAACGCGCTTTTCTTAGCGCCATCGACGAGACGCTCTCGAGCGGCTCGGTTGGTGTACGCGTTAGCTTTAGCCGATTTGGGATACTGTCTTGCCGTCGTGTCGTTCGATACGACTACGTTGGAGTCGATGGAAAATACGACATCCATCGGATGCCGAGCGCAAGGCTTTTTTATTCAACTGTTTTCGATGCAAACCGCGATGTGGTCGGCGTCGATGTCGCATTTTACGTACAGTTTAGTGGTGAAGAAGAAAAGTGGGAAAGAGACGAGAGACGTGAAGTTTTACGGTGCAGTTATTCTCTCCGCATCGTTCGCGTTATCCGTTTTGCCATTTTTTAGAAAGAACTTGTACGGCGACGCGAGAATAGGAAAGTGCCACATTAAAAACGACGGAAGCCAACTCGCAGTGACTGCGAGATTCTTGCTCTTTTATCTTCCAATTTGGGTGATCATGTCCATGAACACGTATATGTGGGTGATGATTTTCAAGACGTTGAAAACGTTGAGGACGTTCTTAATGGAGAGTAATATGAATGCGAATGTTGTAGTCGAAGAAGAAGAAACAGAAGAAGAAGATGGAGATTGGGCGAAAGTGGACGTTCTGGAGGAAGAGAGAGAAGAAATCACCTCAAAAGCTGCTACGAAACGCGCGGTAAAGAAGGCAGAAAAGTTAGTGTACGCGTTGGCTGCCTACCCGATTATTCAAATCGTGACGAATATCCCGGGAACGTTCATGCGTTTAGAAAATTTATTCGAGTACGAGAAACCCGACGTCGCACCCTTCTTGGCAATCACGCACGTAGTTTTGAAGAATTTACAAGGTTTTTTCCACGCGCTGGTGTTTATGTTCGTGCACCCGAACAAAGCAGAACTCGTCGAGACTTTGGGAAGATGTTTTTATTGTTTCGTCGGGAACAGTAGGAGACGACGAAATGATACTAATAGTAGATGGGGAAGCGGAATAGAGTTGGCGGAGGAGCAAGGAGGAGAGAGATTAGACACGTCTAGTAGAGAATTGATGCCTTTCGAATTTGAACGAAGCGATGCGCAGTAATAGTACGAGTAGAACCTGCAGCAGCAGGGATATATATAAATGTACATAATAATTTTCAAAGCAACACCTCCACGTCCCCTAATCGGGCGACGAGTTTCGCGACGTCCCCTAACACACCACCCGCAGTCACCGCTGCGCCTGCACCTGGACCAGAAATCGTCAAACAACACGAATCGTTCGGGTTATACCTCTTCGACTCAATCTCGACGACGTTTTGACTTCCTTGTAAATTAGCGAACGCGTGAGACATCGGAAACTCCATGAGTTCTACTTTCAGTTCCATCGTTCGTAAATCGGCGCTTCCGCAAAATCGCAAAACATTTCCTCTCTTTTTCGCGTCCGCAAATTTTTTTGCGATGGTGGTATCGTACATTGTACCAAACTTTTCATCAAACTCCTCCGAGGAGCACGCCGTCAACTCTTCCGGCACTAAAGATTGAATCGACGTCTTTTCGATGGACGCGTCCAACCACCCGGACTCTCGCGCTGCGATGACCACTTTCCTCGCGACATCTTGCCCGTTCAAATCCTCTCTCGCGTCTGGTTCGGTATATCCGAGTTTCTTGGCTGTTTTGACAACCTCAGAAAACGGCATCGACCCATCGTAAGTGTTGAACAAATACGACATCGTCCCGCTAAAAACGCCTTTGATTTGGTACACCTCGTCGCCGCTACTCGTCAAATTTCTCAACGTCGATATGATTGGCAACCCCGCGCCAATGGTCGCTTCATAAAACCAACTCGCCGTGGACCAACTCATAGAACTCAACCCTCTGCACTTTTGATCTCTCGCCGTTGGCCCGGAGTTACACTTCTTATTCGGCGTGACCACGTGCACCCCCAACGCCAAAAAGACGTGGTACAAATCGGCGATGTCGTCGGACGACGTCATATCCACGATACAATACCGTCCTTTCTTCAACGAGTTTTCTTTCGTATTATCGTCTTTATTTTCCTCGAAAGACGACTCTTCCAAAGCATTGTTCGTATTCGAAGAAGGGCTGATGTCGTCTAGAATAATCCTCTGTCTTTCCAACAGACTCGCACACTCGACGATATCTAACTCAATCTTCAAAACCTCGTATAAATTCTTCGCCCAAATGGCTAAATCGTTCGTTCCATCGAATAAGGTTTCCAGCAGTTCTCGAGTGTGCTCGGACGGGATAAACGGCGTCTTAAACCGTATTTCTTTTCGAGAGTTGGCGATGAACGCGATTGCAATTTTGTTTTCCAAAACGTTCGATTCCGTCAGTTGCAAGATGAACTCTTTGCCGATACCTCCGACGCCGAGAATCCCGAGCGTTAACGCGATTCCAGAAGAGGAAGAGCAGGAGGGACCCCGTAATTTAGAAGCAGACGACGGCGGAGTGGACGGTGCCATTTTTTATTACGAGCGACAAAATAATCGAGAGAGTTTTTCTCTTTTGGAAAGAAAAATATAATCGGACTTTGACGAGCAAAAAATACGCGACGACATAAAATAACAAGAGACAGACGCTTGATAAAGTTATACTATCACTACCACCACCACTACTACTACTACCACCAACTACTCAGAATAATGCCGAGCGTCGCATCCTTTTGCGTGAAGAAAGAGGAAGTGCAACACGCGCAAGCGAACGATACGATCAAGCGATGCGTGGAGCGACTCGTTTCGAAAGGTTCCAATAATCTTTTCTCTCTTTTGCTTGTTTTTTTTTTGGACGAGGACGACGGCGTGTGTTTTAGATACAAACAGATGTACTTAGTTGTTTGTTGTCTTTGCATTCGTCGCGAGTGAGTCCTCGTCTCTGTATTCTTCTTTCTTCGCTTGCTTTGAGTGCAGTCGCTTACTTAGGCAGAGTTGACTGAGACCGAGTTAAGAGAGAGAGAGAGAGAGAGAGAGATGTGGTACCTTTGCTTCGTTTTTTGGTTCACTCTTCTTGGAATTCACAGCTCACTCTTCCTTTTCATTTGCGAGTAACATCAGGCATTGGCTCGCTCGTTGTCATCGACGAGCTCGACGCGGACAAAGTGCACGGAATTGTCACACACACGGATGGTAAAGATTCTTTTCTCTCTTTCTTCTTCTCGTGAGATCTCAACACATATTTTTTATACGCGAGCAGTTTCGCAGTGGTACCTCGAATCCGTTCCTTTGAACGAGGCGGTGAGGAAAGTGATGACCTCGCATCCAATCACGGTAAATATGCACATGTCCAAAGACGAAGCCGCGGAAACGATGAGAAAACATAAACTGCACCACTTACTCGTTACCGATGACGAAGGCAAATTTTACGGGTTAATTTCATCTTACGATATCGCGCGCGAGACAGCTTTGGACGCGAAAGCATGGCCATGGCCACGGCCAGAGACGCATCAAGATTTTATTCACGTAAGTGGACCTTCGAAATCGATTGGTAGGGGGGAAAAGGTTGGATAAGCGAAGTGGTGAGTTGCTTGTGGTTCGATCGACGAAGAGCGAGTGCATACAGAGACAAAAAAGAATAGAAAGTTTGCAATTGTGCTATACTTGTCTATTGTTACAACTGCCGTGTGCTAAAGATCTTTTTTCTACATTTATACTTATCCTTTACTCGCGAAGAGTTGCGTGAATAACTTTTCCGCCCATTGCGGCACTTCTTCTTCAATCGAAGATACAAAATTCACCAAAGGTTCTTGGATATGATATCGTAATTTTCTACCTTTCGAAGCTCTGCGATCGACAATCTTCCTTCTTTTCGCGGGCTTTGCTGCATTTCTCGGAGCATCGCCATCGACGTTACCAGATTCGAGAAACTCTTTGAGTAACTGTTCGTACATGTCAAAATCGTCGTACGATTCATTATCTTTCCGAGTTTCCATGGATGAACCGTTTTTGTTGGGGCGAGCGCCATCTACATCTTCATCGAAACGCTCATCGTCGGAGTTGTCCGAATTTGTAGAATCTCCGAGTCGAGATACTTGAATGTTTTCTCCAATCTTTTTCGTGCGTGCCAACGCAGGACGGGATCTATCGATGGCTTTCTCCGGTGCGAGCATAGCCGCGCGCACTTGCTGAGAGATGCCTTGATTAAATGCCTTCAAATTTCCAGCGCTCCCAGAAGAAACTTGCGATTTTCTTTGCCAACGATCGCAACTCGAATCTCGAAACTCGACAAACTCGTTTTGTATGGCTTCACACACGTCCCAAAACTGTTCCGTAGAGGCTGAACCGCCTTCTCCTTCGCTCTTCTCATCTTCCCGTTTCTGTTTGAGATTTTTCAATTTCGCGGCAACCTCGGACGTGTCTACTTCACCCGTCTTTTCGAACTGTTTCATCAAATACAACTGCAAGTGTAACATCACGAGAAGCGTATCTTTTGCAGCAGTCGCGAGCGACTCGAGCGATTTGTTCGTGCTTTTTGAGAGACGACGTAAACCTCGATTGGCGAGTGGACCGGGCATTTTCATGCCATTTTCGACGCCTTTTTGCAACTTGATCCGCATCCTGAGCATCTGCTCCCACAAAGCTCTCTGAATGCGCACAGATTTTGACTTTTGCTCCGTTTTCGCCTTTTGCTCCGACAAGCGCTTCATTTCTTGTTCTTCGAGTTCAAACTTTTTCAGTTCTTCTTCGAGTTTCGGATCCGCCGCGTCTTCAATTGCATCATCGTCATCGTTTGCATACTCTTCGTCTCGTGCGCTCGCTTGCTTCATATTTGATCGATTCGTATCATCCTTTTCCATTGCACCCGCGTAATCGAAATCATCGTCGTCATCGCCGTCATCGTCGTCGTCGTCGTCGTCATCTTCTTCTCTATCGTCTCTGCCTCCTCCTCCTCCTCCTCCTCCTCTTCCTCCAAGTTCATTATCGTCATCACTATCTTCTTCCATGACATCATTATCGTCATCGTCCTCTCTGTCCTCTTCATCCTCCTCCTCTTCGTCGTCTGAAATGTTCAATCGCGGTAATTCTGCCTCAAACTTCTTGAACATCTTCGCTGCTTCCTTATCGCTCTTCCTTCTTTTGCCTTTTTTTCGGTTGGCTGAATCCAATACCGCGCGCATCTCTTCATCACCGTCGTCGTATATATTCCAATCGCCACCGTTTCCTTCTTCTTTTTCTTCTTTTTCTTCTTCTCCATCGTCGTCGTCGTCTTCATCGGAAAAGTTATCGTATTCGTTCCTTCGTCTGCCCTCTTTCTTTTTCTTCCTCTTCGCGTCGACGTTGACGTCGTCCTCTTCCTCTTCCTCGCTATTGTTCGAATATGCTTCTTCTTCTTCTTCTTCTTCTTCTTCTTCTTTTTCTGTTCTTCCTTTGTTTCCGTTATCAATGTCTTCTTCCTCTTGCTCCTCGTAATCATCTTCGGAATCGAAGTAATGGCCTTTTCGTAATTCCTCTTCTTCCTCCGCGAACATCTTCGCTCGACTCGTGCTTTTCCCCGCGTATTCTCCCTCGGTCAGAGAAATATCTGCCCGCATGCGCAGTTTACCAGAGCTATCGTCCGCCGCGTTCGACAACAGTTTGTCCTCGAAGCTAATATCGTGACCATCGTCGTTCTCGTTGTTGTCACCTTCTTTCTTCTTCTTTTCTAAAACATCTTCTTCAGCGTCTGAAGAAGAAGAAGAAGAAAACATTCCGTCGTCGTCGTCGCCGACATCGATCGCGTTCCTCTCGAAATCTCTCAGAATCTCCGGCACTTTGTTAAAGTCCATCTCCAGTTCATCCTCGATGCCGCCATCGGCGGACGGAGGCTCTCGTGCGCTCGCCTCTTCCGCCGCCCCTTCCGCCGCCGCCGCCGTCGTCGTCCTTTTTCCTCCTCCCACGACTTTTGGGCCTTTGATGTCGTCGAAGTTCTTGAACTTTTCGATCAACGCCTCTTTAGAGAGTCGGGCGGGCAGGAGTTCCGCCTCGTTCCTTTCTTTTTCGTCGTCGTCGTCGTCGTCGTCGGGGGACGGGCGGCTGCTCTTTCGTTTCTTCGTCGTCTTCTTCTTCTTCATGTCGTTGATTAATTTTCTCGTGTTTTTTTTTTTTTGTGCCGTCGGTCCCAAAAGCAAAAAGGCCCAAAAAGAAAAAATTCAAAACCGAAACAAAAAATTCAAAATTAAAATTTTTTCCCGCCTTTTTTGCGGCTTTTTTTTTCAAAGCGCTGACGAGGATTGACACGCTCAAAATTTTCAAAAAAAAACAATCAAAATCCCGCACAACAACAACACGCGCGAATCCGATTCCGCGATATCACAAAACATCTTCCCAAAGTCGTACGTAGTATTATTTAAAGTACCGAAACGCGCGAAACAGAGAGAGAGAGAGAGAGAGAGAGAGAGAGAGAGAGAGAGACGACCAAGGTTGAGGAGAGGAGCGTTATCACCGAACGAACGAACGAACGCGCGTATTTATTATTATTAGTAGTATTATTTCTTTGCGAGAGAAGGACTTCTTTTTTTGTTGGCTATTATTTAGTATCGCACGACGACGACGATGATGATGATGATGATGATGTCGGTGTCGTCCACTCGCGGCGGGTTCAAAAATTTCCGAGCGACGACGACGACGTCAAAACGCGACACGAAACGGAAGACGGCGCGCGCCGCGGAACGACGAGGACGAGGACGAGATGTAATGACAGGCTCGAAGAGACCTCTCGTCGTTCGCGCGGTCGGCGAAAAGAGTGGCGAAGGGAACGAGAGCAAGGGAGAAGGCGATGATGCTGCTGCCACGAGCTCTGCTGCGACGTCTTTGTCTTCTTTGTCTTCTTCTTCGTCGTCGTCTTCTGCGATGCACCACCACCAAAGCAACGAAGACGTCGAGTTTGATTTTTCCGCGATAGGAAAGAACGAACGCGCGACGAAAGAAGGTAAAACCAGAGAAGACAAAGAAGAAGACAAAGAAGAAGAAACTATTCTGGACCCACTTTCGCCGGAGTTTACCAAGGTTGACGAAACCATTCAATCGGTCACCTCGGGTGGGATTTTGAAGAAAACGACTGCGACGACGAAGACACCGTCTGGTGCCGTCGAAGAAGAAGAAGAAGAAGTCACTTCTTCGTCTTCCTCGCAGGAGCATTCGCAACGACAAGAAGAAGCGAAGAAAAACGCGCTCTTCGGCGCTGCGTCGATTGGTGCACTGGCGGCTGGATTTGGCGCCTCGACGTTATCGAGCGCAATCGAAGGGTTTGCGCCGTTTGCGGCCTTCGAACAACTCGTTGGTTTAGGCGCGACGCTAAAGTACGGACCGGAAGTTATCAAGCCTTTACTGAGCGAACGAGGGAGGCAAGATGCGAAAATTTCCGCCGCGGAGAAAATCGAAGAGGTTTTGAAAGACGATTCGATTTTCAACTTTATGAAATCCACCGGGAACAAAGACTTGGACGAGAGGTTGAAGAAAGCCATGAGTGGCGGCGCTTTGGATTGGGAGAGTCAAGACGCCAAGGTTTTGAGAGCCATCGTGACAGATTTCGTCTCCGAACGCGATTTTCAGTTGATGTCGCAAGGAGAAAGATTGGAAGCGTTGCAAAAGTTGCCAGAAAAGTTGGAAAAGGCACAAGATTTAGTGCTTAAAGCGCAAAAAGAGGCGGCGGCGTTTGAATCGCAATTGAAGAGTTCGAAGTTGGAAGCGCGCATGGCGCTTGATAAACGCACGAAGGAGATTCAAGATTT
>JACLAA010003893.1_pt1 | contig 11548 bp, 5 predicted proteins | sample 8027891 | NCBI WGS metagenome assembly JACLAA01 (sample SAMN15724900, study PRJNA655200) | protist metagenome | isolation source: fluorescence activated cell sorting (FACS) single amplified genomes of... | place: Spain: Blaines Bay Microbial Observatory, Mediterranean Sea | collected 2016-01-19 | reverse complement strand
CGGATTCGTGTTGTTTCAATCGTTTATTTCGAGGGGATCCATCGAAATTTGCGAGAAAAGATCAGAAAGTGTACATGTTTGCGGACGAAGCGAGCAAACAGTATTTTTTATCGTACGCGCAGGAGTTGTCGAAGGTGTGCGAGGAAGCTTTCGAAAGGAGAGGGTTTCAAGAAAACGCAGAGGTATGCGACGGAGGGTATCACGATGGTCACTATGCTCCGTTTGGAAAGTTCGATGGGTATCCAGAACACTTTAACTAATCAAATTTTGTGCATGCTTTTACTACTACTTTACTACCTTCTGCTTTTGCTCATATCGCTATTTGTTAATTTATTGAAACGCCTTCAAGGAAATCTTGCCCGGCTTTCTCTCGTCTACATCATCACCATCATCGCAATCATCGACGACGACGCTCGAATAGTCCAACAAAGCCTTAAACTGAACTCTCGTAGAAGAAATCATACCAGACACCGCGCATCGAGCGGCGAGCGGTTGTTCGCGCACCGCGGCGTTCGAGAGTCTAGAGGCATCCAGCGCCATTTTTTTACTGGTAACGTTACTAGTACCCAAAGTCTCAATCGCAATCGCAAACATCGCCGCCAAGATATTCGCGGATAAGTTCTTCGCATCCTTTTCTGCCACATTTTTAAGGAACTTGAGCGTACTTGACACGAATAAAACATTCAAATCGGCATCAACTCGGTTCATGGATTCCGAATTCTCCCCTTTTGCCGTTTGTCTCGAAAATACAGCAATCGAAGGCGCAAGTTTTCGCAAGACGACGACGTCGTCCTCCGACGCAGAAGATTTGGAGTCAAGATAGACATCCAAAGCCATCAGCGCCACCAAAGCGCTGTTTAAATTTGTCGAAATAGATTCTTCACTCTCCAAGCGCTCCACGAGTATCTCTTCGAACTTTTTTCGATTAACTTTTTCCATTTGCGCGAGTAAGTTTGCCAAGGCGATGAATTTCTTTTCCTTCTTCTCGTACGAAATCGAAGCTTCGACGACGTCGTCTTCGATCAAATCCATGAGCAAGTTTTCATCCGTAAAACCACTGGTCGTCGTTATCGACACTTTATTCGGGGATGCTTTACCGTTGAATGGAACAGCAGCCGATGATGACGAATTCAAAAACTCAATCGCGGCATCTCGAATCTTACGATACGCCTCAGAGGATTTCGTGCAATCGAACGCAGCTTTTCCAAGCTTGTCGTTTAATAAACTTTGCGCCGCAGATTCGGCGAAAGAATGAGCGTTCTCAAACGTTTTCAACCCGCGCAAAGCGGTTTCAACTTGCTCGACATCATTGGTACGGGCGTTGAACATGAAACTCAAAGGTATGCGCGCGGCGTCTACTTCTTTGGCATCCGGAGTCGGATTGAAACGCTCGATCGCGTCGGAACTTTCGTCAGATAAAGTTCTCGTACACGCAGCGAATGGTTCGTCCAAAGAAGCGAGTAAAATAGGTTTCAAATAGTGCTCGCGAAGAGTCGACCATTGCTGTGTATCACTGACTCTCACGGAAGCTTTCACACACGGTAGAAACGCCTCGGCGACATCTTGTACTAAACTTGGACACGCCGTGACGAGCTCTCCGGGTAAAAGTTCAAACTTGTCCATAATCATATTGTCCAGCATTTGTTTCTCGGAGCCTTCACGAAGCTCTACGCTTCGTTTAATGAGTTCGACGTCGTGGGGTAGATACGTCCACGCAGGCACGAACGCCTCGACGACGTCGGAAGGAATGGATGTAGAATCTTCTTCATTGCATATGTATGCCGTCGCTAAACACATGCACGCGGCGATTCGCGCACGCACCATCACAGCTTCGCAACACGCGTTCATTAAGGTTAAATTGTTCAAGGATGATGCTGATGATGACGACGACGACGACGAAGCTTTTGGGTACACCGGCAGCCATTCTTTCGCAAAATCAACGATGCATGCGTGCAATCGTTTCGACACGGAATCGTCCGAGCCGTGCACTTTTGCAGAGAGTGCGTGTGCCGCTAATCTCGCGCCCGCGACACGCACATCGAGCGGTGTATCGGAACTTCGAGAAGCACGAACGGCGGAGAGGATTTGTGCTTGAAATTGTTCGAGCGTTTTGATGGACCTTTTCCTATTTCGCGCACTCGGGATGTTGCGCTGATGGAAGCCATCTCCTCCGTCCTCGTCTGAGTCGTCGTCGTCGATGTGATAAAACGCGTCCGGATCCTCGTCATTTCCCCATAATTTGACAAGAAAAGACATCATTTGTAATCCTCTCGCGCGCAATTTCGAAGCACTTGCCGTGGATAATGAATACGCAATTTGGAAACACCTTTGCCCGTGCGTCGGTAAATATGCGTTTGGAGAATCCGATGCGCGACTTAATTTAACGCTTCTATGCTCCGGAATATTACTTTCTTGAATCCAGAAAGGGATTCTCGAAAGTAGCGAAGCTGCAAATATGCGCGCCGGGAGACGCGGGTGATTATTCGCACGATTTGCATCGATATCGGATTCGTCGATTTCTTCCTCGTCCATCTCTCCCTCCTCGTTTTCTTCGTCTTCATCTTCGTCGTCGTTAAACGCATCTTCGTCGTCTTCCGATTCCTCGTCTTCGGATTCTTCCACGAGTCGTTGGTCGTCGAAGGAAAGCGCCGATAAAGCTTTGAGCGCCCGTTTGGGGTCTCTGATGGATAACTCTCTGGCCAAGACTCGCGCGCAGTTCTTTGCGTCTCGGATGACTCTTCTCGAAGCGCCTTTCGTCACACATTTTACAATGTCTCTCAACAACATCGACCCAAATTTTGACGATGATTTCGTTGACTTGGAGGCGTACTCGAAAGATATCCCTGAATTGTTTTCGTCATCGTCTGGGTATAATAATTTATGAGCGTCTTTCATGGCGAGAAACGAGAGCGTTTCCAGGGCTACTGGCTTCGTCGCGTAATGCCGCAAGGCGTCTCTAAGCGTTACGGTGACAGTCGTCATATCGATAGCGTTCGGGGCAAACATAGCCATGTGTTGAATAAAAACAACTTCAGCGTAAACAACGTCGTCGCTTTCGTTGAAGTTATCTTCAACATCATCGTTTTTCGACGTTGCCGACAGCGTCGGATATTGCTGCCGCAACTCCTGCTGAGAATTCGGATTTCTTTTTCCTCCACCTACTCCTTTACCGTTTCGGTTATCCAACGCTAAGCGGAAATTTTGAAAACGTGAATGGCTTTGCACGTCGCGTATAATTGCAGCAACATTCATCGCTTTTATGAACACTTTATGTTCCGCCGATAAGTCCGGGCCAATGGCAATAGCAGCCGCATTCGCCAGGTGCCCACATTCCGGGACGAAAGAGACGACGTTTTTTAACAGCGCTTCTTGCGCGGGTAACGAATCTAACATATGCATAGACAGATCAACCGCACGATCCGAATCTCTCGCAAATCTACTACCACAAACTTCTGCGACGTGTGCTAATGCCCGAATTGCAAACGCGTGCGTAGATCTGTGCGTAGGATCTATGTTGAGAGAAATTTTTGAGAGCGCCTCGATGAGCCTGCGCAGCGTCGTTTCACCGATGGACATCGCGCCAATGTGCTCGATGGATTTTGAGAGGGATAAACATTCAATGGCGATGTTCCAAGTGCGCCTGTTATGTCCAGTATCTTGCATGTCCATATCGCGTGAATACGTTTCGAACAAATTATATGCGCGCTCTCTGACTTCCTCGCTCGATGCGGTTTGCTCGATGCACTTGGCGCAAAGTAGCGCAGACTCGAGAGGTGCGTGTGATGAGAGAGCGTTCTGAAGTGCTCTAGAGTACCTCGAAAACATCTTTAGATGTAACTGAGAACTTTCGTTCGCATCTTCGCGCAGCATGTGAGAAACGCTCAGTATATCCGCGAATCGCCTCGATACAGCCGCATCGCATCTCAAAAAATCAGTCAACACAGGCTTTTTCGGGTGGTTGAACAGCGAAACATGTTTTTTCCGATACTCAGACGAGTTCAAATTTACGAGCATTTTACTGTGCTCGATAACCTGAATGCACCGTTCCTCCCATGCATAGAGAAGTTGTGCTAGCGCTGCTTGTAACTTTGCATCTTTACCCCCGTCAGCGATAGCAACCTCTACAGCGCGAGAGAAGCAGGCGCGACTCGCCTCGTCTATCTGGTCGACTACGGTTGCCGCAAAAGGGAAGACATCTTTCCTCACTATGTTATCGCTCTCTTTACTGTCATCAAACACGTGCGATGGCGAATTTGGAGGTGCGTTTGAGTTTCCCCTGTACGCTCTCAGATCTGCAAACGCTTGCGAAACCGTCTCGTCTCCGTTTTCTAACGTCACGACGTGCGTGTTCACGAGCAATTCGCGTTCCGCTTCGTCCAAGAAAGAAGAAAGCGACGTCAAGCGTCCAAAATCGAGTCTATCCGTATCATCGTCGTCGTAAACGAGATCTTCTTCATCTTGATTGAACAATACATTCTTGTCATCTTCCCTCACTTCTTTTGCAAACGCTTCAAAGTTAGAAATCAAGTTTGCAATCTGTGGCGTGAAATCTTGAAATCGGCACGCCTTCTCGACATCTTTCGAACACGAGGCGTACGCAGACATTGCTCGTAGATGCAAAAGCAACTTTCGACGAACGATTTCGATATTTTCGATGCTAATTTGCGCGTCTCTCAGTTGAATTCTTTCGCAGGCGCACAAAAGAGATCCGAGCATAAGTTTTGTCGCTCGACCGTTTTCTTCCTCCGCGCTGGCGAATCTGGCGTACGCCTCGACAGCCTCTGCAGCTGCGCACGCCGCCGCCAAATCATCCCTACTCGTCGTTTCTTCTCCTTCAGAGCTTGTTTGCATCGCGGATGCTACTTCATCAAACGTGGAAGAGATGACAAATGCGATGTTTTCAAACTTTTTCCTCTTCTCCTCGTCGCGTCTTTGCGAATAGATGAAAATCGAGGAGCGCGCTAACGAGGATGCCGAGAGACAAATAAAGCCAGCTTCTCTCGCTTTTGCCGAGGCGTTCAACATGCAAAGCCTCGCGCCAACTTCTTCGACGCGATCGATGGCGTCTATGGGCACACCAAGCGGCCAACTCGCCGTTTTTTCACCGATGAGCGCGCAAATAAAGCGCGCATCGGCAATGAGCTCGTCGTCGAATCTATACGAGGGAGCGTTGCTGTCTGCGCCATGTGCATTTCCATCTTCTTTTTCTCCTTTTTCTTCTCCTCCTTTTTTTCTATCACTATTATGCATCGTTAGCGGAAACTTGACGAACATTTCCAACTTTGAGAGCGTTCTCGCGAGTTCTCGCGTCGCCATTTCATGTCCAGCAGATAACGCCGCTTTCGCCAAAGCTCCTGCGCGTTCGTTCACTCGCCATTTCGTTCGAAAGAGCGCGTCGCCGTGCTTACTCGAAAACACGTTTTTTATGTATAAAAACGATTCGGCGTCGACGTACCCGATCGCATCTATCCCGTCTCTCACCGCGCGAAGTATAGAAACAATTCGTAAATCGTTCGTATTGTCGATTAATTTTCCTCTCCTCTTCTGCTTTGCGTTTTTCAATTTCTCGTCGGCGGTGGACACGATTTGGCAACGTAAAATATCGAGAATTTGTTTTAACGTCGCTTTTCTCGTCGACTCGTCCACGCGCTTCTCGAACGCGGCGACTCGTAACACGGCCAACCCACATGCTGCGGCAAAACAGTCGTTCTTTCTTAATTTCGACGCGAAACCTACTTTGACGATATCTCTCGTGCACTCCTCCACCGAGTACGACTTGCCGCTGAATTGTGGGTTGGTCGCGTAGCGCATCCACGCGCGCGCGACGGCATCTTGTATCGCTCTCGAATCTTTAAAAGTCGTTACTTCACTCGTTTCAAACAAAGGTTTGATAAAACACGTTTTTACGGTGTACAAAGAAGACGACGAGGATGACGTCGAGAGGGCGCGATCTTCATCGGCGAACTCGCCCCCCATCGTATCGTCGTCGTCTCCGATATCGTCCACTACACCTTCCTCCTCGGTAGATTGGGTCAATTGACTGCTACTTCCTCTGATACCAACGCTAGCAGTAGTACCTATTTTTCGCTCCACTTGACTCGCCACGGTTGCGAATGCCGATATGACTTCCACCCCAGAATTACCTAAATTTTTCGTCTCGGCGATTAGATTCAGAACGTTTTTACCTTTTCCGTACTGCTCGATTTCGCCCAAAGCGTGATACCCAGCCGAGTATACGTTATTCGAATCGCCGCGTCCGTTGAACGCTTCTATTTCTAGTTTTATGCTATTTGCATCGCTTTTCTTCATCGCCATCAACATTGCCGCTCGTAACTCCAACGCTCTTCGCTTCGCCTCTTGCGTCGCTCTCGAGATTTCCGTGGAGGCTCTTCTCCCGCCTTCTAAAGCGACAACTCGTTTAATCATTCTCCGCATATGATCGATAGTCTTTGCGGTTAACTTTAATCCGCCATCACTGACCGCGTCTGGATTCCCAACACATCTCGCCGCAACCTTTAACGCCACGGTGGCAACTTTAATCCCCGATATGTCGTCCTTGTACGCCCGATTATCAACCGCCTTCATCGCGCTCGCGCACGCCGAATCGCAAAATTGCCCAGTGCCCAGCTCTTTCCCGAACGACCAAATCAAAGCTTCCAAGCAATCGCACGCGCCGTAAAACCGTTCCATTTTCTCCCACACATTTTCACCCACGACACCTTGAAACGCGCTCTTACGTTTCGGGAAATCGTCGATATCGTTTAACCGTTCGTTCGCGAATCGGAAGACGCTTTGTCTGTCGTATTATTAAAGAGAAGATAGATACGGTAAGAAAACACGTGAAATGCTGATATTAATACTTAGTAGTAATGACTCACCTGTTACCGAACGAAAACGTCAGCACTAAACAGTCTCTGGCGATCGCCCTCGCGCTTCGACCAAAAGGTACGCTTTGGTACCCATTTTTTTCATCCTCCCTCTTCAACACCCCTACGACGGCAATCTGAAACAACACCTTCTCCAATCGATCGTGCAAACGCTTGATTTCGTTTTCTTTGCCGCTGTTTTTTGCTGCGATAAAACGTGTCCGCGAATCCACCAAAGCCGAGCGCAAACTCGCGAGTTTTGCGAACAACAACGTCGACGACGCGCTTTGTTGTTTCGATGATGATGCTGATTTTGTCACTGATTTTGTTGCGTCGCTTTTTTCACCAAAACGTAAAATTATGTCCTCCACGTCCTTCACTCTTTGCTCTAATTCGGATACAACATCCTCCTCCACCTTCTCCTCTGAAGCTTTACCATCATTGTTCGCGCTCGTCGTCGGAGGAGGAGGAGGAAAAGTCGAAGCAGAAGAAGAAGAAGAAGGAGAGGAGACAACGCTCATCGTGTGTGTTCTCTCTCTCTCTCTCTCTCTCTCTCTCTCTCTGAAGTTTCTAACGAGAATTTGTCCTTTTTTGCTTCTTGCTTTTTTTTTTGAAAACCCTAAACACTCCTTTTTTTAGGGGATTCTTTTTCTCGGAGGTACGAAGGTACTTACTACTACAGAAACCGACCGCTTGCTCTCTCTTCTTTGAGGAGCTTCGAGGAGCGCGAGAAAGACTACCGCGCATATACCTGCTATCAGAGGATATTTTTTGTGCAGGTGCTTTTCCTGCTTTAAAGAGCGAGAGTTTAAAGAGAGAAAAAGTCACATCATGGCATCGGAAACCACGTTGGATAAAATCACATCCAGCGGCTCATCGTCGAACACGAACGCGGGGATGGTGAATCACCAGATGAAAACCTTCGTCCTCGTCCTCCTTTACTTAGGTTTGAACAGTTCGTTAAACCTTTTAAACCGGTACACGCTCGGGCACGCCGGGTTTTCGTTTCCGATTTTACTCACCGTCGCGCACTTATCGTTCTCGGTGATATGTTTATCTCCAATCATGTTATCTCCAAAGTTGAGCTATGCGAGTTCGCACCAGGAGATATTACCGAGGGTGAAAAACGCGGTGGTGAAGATTGGTTTGTTCATGAGTTTGAACATCGCGATGAATAACGCGAGTTTAGTGTCTATGCCGTTATCGTTAAATCAAGTGATTCGAGCGTCCATTCCTGTGGTGTGCGCGGTGTGCGCGATGTTCGTGGAAGGACGAGTACCGGGCGGGATCGAAAGTATCGGGTTACTCTTCGTCGCCGGTGGAGTTATGTTTTGTATTAGTGGGAGTTACGCGGCAGCGAGTAGTGGTGGTGGTGGTGGTGTTTCATCGAAGGAGAAGGAGCGGACGTTGAGCGGATTATTGTATTGCGTAACCGCGACGATTTCAAACGCGTTGATGATGACGTTTAGCGGGAAGATCATGGGCGGAGAAAAATTGGACGCGTTGCGACTGACGTTTTATACCGCTCCGGTGACGTTGTGCGCGTTACTCCCCGTCGCTTTACTCTTAGAAGGCGATCGGTTCGTCAACAAATATTTCGGCTCGAACTCGTTCGACGTGCAATCGAGGGAAGCTTTGATGTACGGCGACGAATACGTATCGCCGATTAAAGTCTTGACGTTAGTCTTACTCGGGTGTTTGAACGCGGTGTCATATAATTTCGTTCACTTCGCGTTAGTCGGGGCGACGTCGGCGGTGACCACGACAGTTCTCGGAAACATTAAAGTCGCTCTGTTAATCTTATGCTCGCGCGTGTTATTCGGCGAGACGAAAGATTGGAGCGTATCCATGGTTTTCGGAGCGTTCGTCGCTTTGGCTGGGTTCGGTTTGTACTCTTTCGCGCGAGTCAAGGTGTCGCATCAGCAAATGAATACGCACAGCGCTAAGAAATAATACTAATAGAGAGAGAGAGATTGTTTTATGTAGCAGTAAAGTTTGGCCATTCGCGAAACGCAAAACTTCGCCTCGAACTTTTTTTTCCTCATTGTAAATGCACAGTTTGCACACGACAAAACCGCAGCTCATCCTCGCGCAAGAGCGACAGAAACAGACCTCTCGTCGTTCCAAAACCATCGTCGTTCCCGTCATGAGCAACGACACCGTTGAACTCTCCTCGTTAGCGACCGCATTCTCGCGACAACAATCCGGTCCGGGCGCCTTGTGGGCCGAAATCACCGCGCTCTCTCGACAAGAAGGGGTGATTGATATCGGGCAAGGGTACCCTGATTTCGGTTCGAACGCGATCGCGAAACAAAGCGCGAAGCGAGCGATATCGATGGACGAAAAGACAATTTCGGGAGACGTTCCAGACGCTCGAGCGAATCAATACGCACCGATTCCAGGAACGGCGGATATGCTGGATGCGGTGAAACGGTATTACAGAGACACGGCGAGAAATGTATCCTCGGTGGACGAATCGAGAGACAGTTCGTTGGTGACGACGTCGGCGACGGAAGGGTTGTACGTGGTGTTTCGAACGTTGTTGAACAAAGACGACGAGGTGATGACGTTAAGTCCGTTCTTCCCGTGGTATTTAGCGCACGCGACGGTAACGGAGTGTACGCTACTTGGAGTCCCGTTAAATCCGGAGGATGGATTTGCGGTGACCGAAGAGATGTTAGAACGAGCGTACGCCAAGAGCAACAAGAGAGTAAAGATTTTCGTGCACTGTTCGCCGCATAATCCAACCGGTCATTGCGCGAGCGAAGAAGAACTGGAAATTATCGCCAGGTTTTGTAGGAATCATAAGATCGTGGCGATCGCGGACGAAGTGTACGAACGGTCTACGTTTCTAGAAAGCAAGCCGCATTTGCGTTTGCGAGAGTATTTACCGGAAAGAACGGTAACGGTTGGCACGTCGAGTAAGCTGATGAATTTATCGGGCTGGAGAGTGGGATGGATATACGGCCCAAAAGTCATCGTCGACGCGTGCAATACATTCCACTCCTACGCCTCTTTTTCCACGCCAACGCCGTTACAAGCCGGCGTCGCGGACGCGTTAAACGACATCTGCGACCGAGCGAAACCGGGCGAAGGCGTCACCCCGGACGAAAACGCCCAAATCCTCGCCTCGAACGCCCAAATCCTCGCATCCGCGCTCACCGCCTCCGGCTTGAAAGTCTACCCACCCGAAGGCGGCTTCTTCCTCGTCGCCTCCGTCAAAAACATCAAATCTGTCGACGGCGACGCCATCCAATACTGCAAAAATCTCGCTCGCCGAGGCGCCAAAGTCAGCGCGGTTCCGATGACGCCCTTCTACGACCCATCCTCCCCCGAAAACCCGACCGATTTAGTCCGGTTCGCGATATGTAAAAAACGCGAAACCATCGCGGAAGCCGCGAGGAGAATACGCGAGAACCCTTTGTAGAGAGAAGGAGTTTCCATAGCCAGATATTATTTATGTATCCATCGCACCGCTTTTTATAGTAAAATTAGAGATGTCACACCCCTAAAAAGTAGGACAAAATTTGAAAAACGCGCTCTTTTGTTCTCGTTTGGCCCGGATACGTGCGCACACTCCTCGACGCGCGAAAATGAAAAAAATCTTAACGCACATCATCAAACGCGCGTGCAAACGCTTTAATATCGAGCGTGAGGACCTCTTTGATGCTCCTGACTCGTCCGCGCGGTCGAAATCATCACCGCGCGAACCCGTCGCTGAAGGTGACGAAAATGTGGATTGGCTTGCCTTGGACGCGACAAAAAGATGTACCGAAAAAAAGCGGACGAGGATGTCTGGAGAAGGAGTCGCGACGAGATCGCGGAAGAGGAAGATTGCGCAGAGAGATTCTTTGTGGGATTTGATCGTGAATAACGACGATATTTGTTTCACACACATTCTTCCGAGATTGGATTTGAATGATGTGAAATTCTTGTACGAAGTGAATAGTGAAACGAGAAAGTTGGTGAAGAGATCGTCTCGCAAGGGGGAGTTGAAAGAGACGTTTTTTGTGAGCGAGATGTCGTCGATATCGACTTTGAAAGTAGCGTGGGAGCATTATCCGTGGGAAGCGTATGACTACGATGCGGAAGAAGAGACGGACGAAACATATTTCTCCGAGCAAGTTGCTAAAACGAATAAACTCGAGTTGCTCAAGTGGGCGCGAGAGGAGAAAAAGTGTGAGTGGGATGATCGGACGATTTGGGCGGCCGCACGTCAAGGTAATCTGGGAATGGTAAAGTATTGCGTTGCAAATGAGTGTCCTATCGATGAGAACGCGTGTGCATATGCTGCCGAAAGCGGTAATCTCGAGTGCCTCAAATACTTACACGAAGAAGTCAAAGCGCCTTGGGAATCTTGTACTGCCTCTTGGGCGGCTGAAAGTGGTCATCTCCACATACTCGAATATCTTGTTGAGCGTGAGTATGATGAATATGGCGAAAATGCGTGTTGGTATGCTGCCAGGAACGGCCATTTAGACTGTTTGAAGTACTTGCACGAAACCGCCAAAGCGCCTTGGAACTCTTGGTGCGTTCAAGTAGCGCACGAGAGCAACAACCCCGAATGTTTACAATACCTCCTCGACAACAACTGTCCTCTACCAGACGGTTATCGATACGAAGATGGAGAGTTATACGTACCAGAACCAGAATCAGAATCAGAATTAGAATAATGAAAACAT
>JACLAA010002995.1_pt1 | contig 11548 bp, 9 predicted proteins | sample 8027891 | NCBI WGS metagenome assembly JACLAA01 (sample SAMN15724900, study PRJNA655200) | protist metagenome | isolation source: fluorescence activated cell sorting (FACS) single amplified genomes of... | place: Spain: Blaines Bay Microbial Observatory, Mediterranean Sea | collected 2016-01-19 | reverse complement strand
GGATTTTCCCAAGGCGGAGACGTCGGTGCCGGCTTTCTTGTCTTCTTCAATCTTTTCGCTGATCCATTCAAAGGTCACCTTCAAGCCGTCGGCCAACTTGACGGACGGCGCCCACCCGAGTTTTTCCATGCACAACTCGTTGTTTGAGTTTCTGCCTCTCACGCCTTCCGGACCGGGAATGTGCTTGATCGGCATGTCCGGTTTACCCGCGAATTCGAGAGTCATCTTTTGCATCTCGTTCATGGAAACCATCTCGTCCGAGCCGAGGTTCAACGGTTCGCCAAAGTCAGACTTGGTCAATCTCAAGATACCTTCGACGCAATCGTCGATGTACGTGAACGAACGGGTTTGCTTACCGTCTCCCCACATTTCAATCTCACCTTCAGCCAAGGCGGCTTTACGGCAAAACGCCGCCGGCGCCTTCTCTCTGCCGCCCTTCCACGTCCCGTAGGGGCCGTAGATGTTGTGGAATCGACCAATTCTGCATTGCATGCCAAAGTCACCTTGGTAGTGCTTGTACACTTCCTCCGAGGCCAATTTTTCCAAACCGTACGCGTCTTGCGGTTGCGCCGGCCACGCCGCGGCTTCCTTCAAACCCGCGGATAAGTCCGTCACCAACTGCGCGCTCTCCGGGTAGATGCACGCCGAAGACGCGTAGAAAAATCTCTTCACGCCTTTCACTCTCCCAGCTTCAACCATGTTGAACGAAATCATCATGTTGTTGTAAAAGATAACCGAGTGATTGGATTGAATAAAGCCCATCCCGCCCATATCCGCGGCCAAGTTAAAGCAATGGTCGCATCCTTCCAACACCTTGGCGCAGTTCTCGAACAAACGCAAATCGGAGAGGATAAATTCGTCGCAAAACATTTCTTCCGGCATGTGCTCGTTGCGCTTCCAATCCGCGCCGACCACGTAGTGGCCTTCCTCTTTGAGACGTTTTGCCAGGTGCGAGGCTGTTTAAGGAGGAAAAGATGAGAAAAACGCTTTTGTCAGTGTTTGTTTTTAAAGATGAATCTGAGGCCCAACGACAGCCGCTGAATTTCCCAACACACAATGGGATAATTTTGGTCGATCGCTTTTTCTTCTTTCTCTTCTTCTTCCGCGGTGTTTACGCGTACTACGCGCGCGAAGTGCTTTCGAAAGAAACAAAGAGACTTTCTCACTCGCCAAACTCGTTCGATTTCTTCAAAACCGACGCGACGAGAGAATGAGAGAGAGAAGAAAAGAGACGAGAAAAAGAACACAAATCGCGAGAGATCGAATCGCGTCCGATTACCGGGGCCGCCCCTTTCCATCTCTCGTCATAAATACTATAAATACTACTCTCTACTAAGTCTCACCGATAAACCCGCCGGCGCCGGTGACGCAAATCTTCAGCTTCTCTTGCGGCCAGTACGGCTCGGAGCCGTAGATCCCTCGCAAGGCGTACTTCTCGCCCGCGGCGTTCGATCTTTTCGAATCAGTCATTCTTCTTGTGTACTTGTTTCTTGGTGTCGTAGGATGTGTGTGTTCTGGGGACGAAGAAAGAGGATAAAAAGTAGAGCGTTGAATGGACTGATGGAACAATTTTACGACAGTTTGACGGTAGAAAAGCACCTCTTTTTCCTTTATTTTGAGAGAAACTTCACAGAGAGAGAGAGTGGCGAGAGCTTCGAGTTTTTTCATCTTTTTTTTTGCGCTTCTTTTTCGACGCACTGCTCGCTCTTCTTTCTCTCTCTTTTCTCTCTCTTTTCTCTCAAGCAGCTTGTGTGTGTTTTTGCTCGAGAATTCTCTCCACACTTAAAACTTTTTGGCGGCGGCTCAAGCTCCAATCATCATCGTAATCTTTCCTCTCATTATAAAAGTAAACACAACAACACGCAAAGCGCGTTTTACGTAGTAAACGCACAGAAGAACAAAAACAGAACGCACACGAAGCAGAAAGCGAGAGAGAACTACTGTTCGACAGACTTTAGACGACTCTTTTTTATATTATTAAATGGTGACGACGAGATCTTCTCTCGGGGGGCGTTCTCCCTCGCCTGCTGCGGGAAACGTTGATGCGACGACGACGAGCAAAAAGAAGAATTCTGACGATGCGAGGAGCACTGAGGATGATGATAACGACGAACAACAACCGACGTTGGCGGATGTCCTTCCGTTAATTCAAGAGTATTTGAAATCGACCGGTTTGTTCTCGCGAACGGTTGCCGCGCTGAACGCGGAGACGCAACTGAAAAAAGTGAAAACTGCGTTAGAGGAGTGCAAAGAAAGCAGAGTATTAGGCGGAGAAGGCGAGACGCTGATGGAGGTGTGCAAAGCGTTCGTGGAGAGTAAACGAAGTAAACGAAGTAGAGATGATGACGAGGAGGAGGACGAAGGAGCATCGGCTGCTAAAAAGAAGGCGAAAATTTTAGGAGGCGAAAGTTCGTCGTCGTCGTCCTCGAGCAGCAGCGGCAGTTCTTCTTCTTCGTCTGACTCGGAATCCGCCGAAAAGAAAGAAGAGGCGAAGAAGAAGGAAAGCAGCTCATCGTCTTCTTCGTCTTCGTCTTCTTCTTCTTCTTCCAAGTCTGAGGAGGAAAAGAAAAAAGAGCCGTCACCGAAGTCGTCTTCATCATCTTCGAGCTCGTCGTCGTCTTCCTCGTCTTCCGAGAAGAAAGAAGAAGAAGAAAAGAAGAAAGATTCGTCTTCGAGCTCCTCCTCATCATCGTCGTCGTCGTCTGAATCTGAATCCGAGAAGGTGAAAGAACCGACGCCTGTGAAGAAAGACTCCTCCTCGAGCAGTTCGTCGTCCAGCTCTTCCTCGTCTTCTGAATCCGAGAAGAAGGAAGAAGAGAAGAAAGAGTCGTCGTCTTCGAGTAGTAGCAGTTCGTCGTCCTCGGAGTCCGAGAAGAAAGAGGAAGAGGAGAAGAAGAAGGACTCGTCATCGTCTTCGTCCTCGTCATCGTCCAGCAGTAGCAGTAGTAAGAAAGAAGAAGGAGAGAAGAAGAAGGAGAAAGATTCCAGTAGTAGCAGCAGTTCCTCATCATCCTCCTCGTAAGTGTTGTCGCGTTGGTCGAAAAGTCGTAAAACTTTACTGATGGTTTCTCTCTCTCTCCTATCAAATCAAAAACAGCAGCAGCAGCGACGACGACGATGAACCCGCCAAGAAGAAGGCGAAAGCCTCGACGCCAGAACCGGCGAACGTGTCCGAGAAGGTGCCAGACTTCGCGAAGAAAGCGAAATCGGTCCCCGCGAAGAAAGGTCCGAACCAACCGTTTCAACGCGTGAAGAACGAAGAGTGGTTGGGACAAAAAGGCAGTTGGGACATGACGTACGAAGCGGCGTTCGGGGAGAAAGGCGTCGGGTGGAAAGCGCAGGAGGTTTTAGGGAAAGTTAAAGGCGCGAGGTTTACGCACGAGAAGAATAAGCGGAAACGATCGACGTACAGAGGCGGCTTGATTGACGACACGGCGGTGAATTCGATCAAGTATCCGAGCGATTCGGATTAATTATATATAGCAATTTAATATTTAACTCTCTCACATATTACGACGGTATTGATTTCAAATAAACATAATCTATATTAATAGTAGTAGCATTAGTAAAAGTACACATTTCAACACGCGCGTGCGCCGGGCTAAGTATTATTATTCAAAATTCTCTCCAAGTATCTCGCTAAATTCAGTTTTCGTTCGACGATTCCGCCTGCTGCGCCGCCGCAAACTTTTTCAACTTTTTCTTCTTCTCTTGCAACTCCGTGCTCATTTGTTCGAGCTCAAAATCTAACTTCCGGTTCATCGCTTTCAAGTATTTAATCTCTTTTTCGTATTCGTACAACTGATTTCTCGCCGCTTCGAGTTCGACTTTACTTCGGTCTAATTCCCAATCCGAAGGTTGAGGTCGATAATATCCTCCTCCTCCTCCTCCTCCCATGAGACTCGTACTATCACCACCACCACCGTTTAAAATCACGGTGTTATCATTCACAAAGTCCGTTTTGGTTAAATCAACAGCTCCTGTGACGGAGGACACAGTACCTGTACTTGGCTTGACACCGTTCGTAGTAACCAGGGACGGCTTTTGTTGCTGTATTTGTTGCTGCTGCGCGTTTGACGCGTTTGTCGCGACGCTTGAAATCATTCCTAAACTTGGCGCGATGTTCCCACCGCCGCTCATACCAGCAACGGAAGCATTGTTCGACGATCTCGCCGAAGCAATCGCGGCTAATTGAATCGGTACCACCACCAGCGCGGTCAAAATCGAAATCACCGTCACCACTCTTCCTTCCGCGGTGACAGCTTCAAACGGCTGGCCGATGCCGGTTAACGTCAAAAACGACCAATAAATGGCATCCCCGACGTCGCTAATCTTATCGTTTGACTCGTATTCAATGTCAAAAAACAATTCCGCGCTGATTAAAAACACGCACAAAAATTCCACCAACACCGCCACAATCTTTTCCGTGATTTCTCTGTCCGCCGCTTTTTGTTGTTCCAGCTCGATTTCCCTCGCCGTCTTGCGTCTTCGTCTCCGTCCTCTTCTTCTATTCTTTTCCTCCTCGCCTTCTTTATCTAACAATCTTAACAAACGAAACAATCTAAAAATTCTCAAAGGTCTGTACTGATTGGTCCCAGTCGCAACCATCGCCGCGCCTCCACCAATCCCTAACGTCGAATCGAAAATAAACCCAAACGTCGGCAACAAGGCCAAGAAATCAATCAGCGCCAGCGGTTTCCTCAAATATTGCAAGCTAAAATCCTCCGTCCATAACCGCAAGAAGAACTCGAATAAGAAAATCCCTTGTAAGACGATTTCCCCGTCTGCAATTCTCGAATACGTAAACAAAGGCGCCAACGAGTCCGGAAACTGCACCGGCAACACGTCGAACAACTGCAAGCCTTGCTTAATCGCTTGCTCTTCGCACGACTCTAAATACGCCACGATGCCAACGCCGACGGTGCTAAATATGATCCAAAACCCGCTATCGTCCGCATCTTTGAGTAAATCTTTAAACCGTAAGTTCAAAGGTTTCGAGTGCCACTCGATGTTCTCGAAATCCTCTCTGTTCGGGAACTCGTTCCAGTTTTGTTGTTGCGCGTAATTTTCGTCGAACGAGCCCGAGTTGAAAGATCCTCCTTGGGATTGCGAGGAGGAGGACCCTCCAGACGTACCCCCGAACGACGGGCCGTCGCCGCTGCCGGAACCGGACCAGTACGACGCGATACCTTTGTCTCTTTGTCTCTTCTTCTTTATTAATAAAGAAGAAGAATACGAAGCAGAGGCGTTGTTTTTGGCGCACATAATAAAGTCGTCTCGTCGTCGCTTTTTCCAACAATTCTTCGATTGGGGATGCGAATGATTTTCACTCGCACTCTTTATTCTTCTCATTCTTCTCACTGGTGGTGGTAAAAAAGAACACGACGACGAGGATGAAAAAGAGCCACCATCGCGGGACAGAAAGAGCACCATCTTATCACTCTTCTCTCTCTGTCACAGAGAGCAGAACGTGTACTATATAAAAGAGACGCTGGATAAAAAGAATATAAAAAAAGTGCCAAACGTAGAAAAACTGGGAAAATTGGGGGAAAAGAAAGAGAAAAAGAAAGAGAAGAAAGAGAAAAAGAAAGAGAAAGAGAAAGAGAAAGAGAAACTTTTGTATCTGTATCTAAAAAACAATTTTTTTTCATTTCCTCTTCACTTTCTCGCGCGCGCATTTGCGCGCATTTGCGCGCGCATATAATATCACTTTTTTTTTGCGTGCGCGCGCGCACGCGCGCGAGAAAGTCACACGCATTGCTTTCATCGATAGACCTCTATCGATGATAGTGGGTGGAAGGGTGGGAGCTCTTTTCTTCATCGTTTGCTTTCTTTCTGTTTTAGAGATACAAATCGAGCGTTTTTGTATCTCTCCTCCCGCATGCATGGCAGATTGAATGAATGAAAAGAGCTGGGAAAGAACGGACAAAGGGGGTTCGAGTACGGAGAGTTTTGACTTGCGCGGGCGAGTTTCTCTCCTTTTTTGTGTTCTTTTCTTTGTCGTCGTGTTATTGCATATCTTCTCTCTTCTTCATCGAAGAAGAAGTCAACGACGACTTTACATGGAGGAAAGAGCATTTTTTGGGAAAGAATTCCAACCTTTCATTTGAAACGGATTTTAGTACCGGTGGGGGAGTTTGTATCGATTAAAATCGAGAGTTCTCTCCTTTTTTTTTGGATTGAAGAAACATGTGACAACACAACGTCTCTCGAGCATCCATTTGCGATGCTCAGCCTATCATGACACTCGGCTCTCATGAGATCGATCGAAGAAACTTTGATAGGTGAAGTACGTTGATTTTTGATTGAAATATATATACCATATGTGTTTAAGTCCATATGCGTATTTTAGTCGGCGGCACTACTAAAACCCGTTTCAAAGTCTCAGTCCTGCTGAGGCGAAGTCTTATGTTTCCATGAGACGGCGTGGTGGACCGTCGCGACTCCGTTCCGCGGGGCTCGAAACATGCTTTTTGAAACCAACATATTACCCGCCACATTCTGTGTGGCATGTTTTAGAAAGTTGTAATTCCTAGTTTGCCCTTTTTTCTTCTTTCTGTGAAAAAGGAAAAAACTCTCCTTTTTGGTCTTTTCTCTTCTCTTTCTCTCTCTATTTTTTTTTTTACCCTTGTGTTTAGGGTCTCATTTAAAACCCTAAAACTAGGTGCAGTCAAAATGTCTTCTGTTGCTTTTTTGTATTCAGCAAGCCGCCAAAAAACAAGGACAAAGGAGTTTCAACTTTCTCTCTCAAATTTTTAAACTCAAACAAGAAGAATAAAAAGTCCTCATCTTTTCTCATCATCATCTTCTTTATATATATATCTTCTCTGCAGAACAGAACGCAGAGATACTCATTTCAGAGAAGAAGACGAGTGTGGCAGAGTAGTAGTGTTGAGAGCATACACTCTTTCTCTGAGATTTTAACACGGCGTAATAATGGCGAGTAACAACAACGAGGAGGATTTGACGAATAATGAATTGCGAACGCTCTTAGACGAGCAAAATCTCCACCCGTTTCTGGAGTTGATTTCAAATCTCACCTCCTCGGAGAACGAGAAACGAACTCGATGCGAGAAGATCTTCGAACTGTGCAAGACGACGCAGTTAGGTTTCACGGTGAAACAACTTTTACGCGCGTTGAGGAATCCAACGAAAGTACAGGATGAAAAAGCGAGACAAAGTGCAGAGATGAGCGCGGTTTTATTGAGGCGATCGATCGCGAACAGAGAGGGCGAGTTTACCTTGACGGAAGCGAACGGCGTGACGAGTGAAGTGGTTTCGATGGTGAAAACGGAGTTATTAAACGCGTTACGAGAAGATTCGATGAGAACGGACACGGCGAGCAAATCAATCACGAATAAAACGAGAGACGTGGTGATTGAAGTCGCCGCGCACTCTATCGACGACGAACGGGACGAGTGGCCGGAATTGTTACCGTTTATGTTTGGCGCGATTAGCGGGAACGATGCGTCGGATAAGTTGAAAGAAACGGTTCTGTTTATTTTTGGCGCGCTGTCGAACGTGTTAGGGGAAAGGTTGAAACCGCACTTGGCGACGTTGCATTCGATTTTGCAAGCGAGTTTGCAACACGCGAATAACGACGTGAGATTGGCGTCGTTATCGGCGGCGTGTTCGTTCGTAGAGGGATTGAGTTCCACGGAGGAAAGAAACGCGTTTCAGGATTTGTTGCCGCTGATGTTGCAAACGTTAGGGGCAAGTTTACAAAGCGGGGCGGAAGACGACGCGCAAGAAGCGTTGGCGATGTTTATCGAGTTGGCGGAAACCGATCCGAGGTTTGTGAGGAAACATTTGGTGGACATCGTGGAGGCGTTTTTAAGCATCATGGAAAACGAGGAGTACGAAGACGGGACGCGGTCGTTGTCGTGCGAGTTTTTGGTGACGTTAACGGAGGCGAGAGATCGCGCGCCGGGGATGATGCGAAAATTGCCGAATTTCGTCCCGAGATTGTTGAAAGCGTTGTTGGTGTTTTGCTTCGACGTGGAAGACGAACCGGAGTGGCACCAATGCGGCGACGAGGAGAACGACGACGCCGGGAACGGTGATAGGTTTGACGTCGGGAGCGAGTGCTTGGATCGCGTGGCGATCGCGTTAGGACCGAACGCGGTGTTAGGTCACGCGGCGCAGATGGTCCAAGCGCTTTTGAGCGACCCGGATTGGAGAAAGAGACACGCGGCGTTGCACTGCGTCTCGCAAATCGCCGAGGGGTGTCAAAAAGGTATGATGAAAGACGTCATCGGGTCTGCGACGCCGGCGTTGCATTTGGCGAACTCGGATCCGCACCCGAGAGTCAGATGGGCCGCGGTAAACTGTTTAGGTCAGCTGTGTACCGATCTCGGACCGAGATTGCAAAAGAAAGGGCACAAGATGGTGTTGCCGGCGTTGATGGGATGCATGGACGACGCCGCAAATCCTCGCGTGCAAGCGCACGCGTGCGCGGCGACGGTCAATTTCACCGAGAATTGCCCACCCGAGTGTATGGAACCGTACATGGACGATTTGATGACGAAGCTGCTGAGTTTGTTGAGAGCCGGGAACAAAGTCGTCCAAGAATCGGCGCTGACGGCGTTGGCGAGTACGGCGGATACGGCGCAAGAGACGTTTTCGAAATATTACGACCACGTCGTGCCGTTGTTGAAAGAAATTATTGTCAGCGCGAACACGCCAGACTATCGGATGTTGCGGGCGAAAGCGATCGAGTGCGTGACGTTAGTTGGTATGGCGGTTGGGAAGCAAAGATTTAGCGGCGACGCGATTGAGGTGATGAACATCATGCAACAATTGCAAGCGAACGGTTTCGACGCGGACGACCAAACGACCAGTTACATGTTGCAAGCGTGGACGAGAGTGTGTAAATGCTTGGGTTCCGATTTTATCCCGTATTTATCGACGGTTATGCCGCCGTTGTTACAATCGGCGCAGTTGAAACCAGACGTGACGGTGGTCAACATCGACGACGCCGACGACCAAAACGAGGACGACGACGAAGACGACGATTTGGAACATTTAGAGTTTGGCGATAAAAGAGTGTCCATTCGAACGAGTATTCTGGAAGAAAAATCGACGGCGTGTTCTATGTTGTGCTGCTACTTGGACGAGTTGAAGGAAGGTTTCTTGCCGTACATTCAGCCGGTGTGCGAAATTATGGTCCCGTTGCTCGAGTTTTATTTCCACGAAGACGTGAGAAGAGCGGCGGTGGCGTCTTTGGCAGATATCATCCGAGCCGCGAAAAGGTGCGTGGAAAAGAGATCTGGGCCGGAATGCACTCTCGATTGGTTGAAGCAAATTATCAACTACGTCGTCCCGCCGTTGATTTCCGCGTTAGGGAAAGAACCCGAGGTGGAGATTCAAGCGGTTATGTTGGAAGCTTTGGCCGAGTGCGCCGGGGAATCAGGCGAGCTCGTGAGAGAGTTCATCCCAAAGATGCTCGAAACGTTTGAAGAAATTTTGACGGAGTCGTTAGAGCGACGCGCGGAAAGAAACAAACGCGCGAGTACGGAAGATTTCGACGAAGAAGAGATGGAAGCGTTGGAGGATGAACAAGCCGCCGAAGACGAGGTGTTTGACCAGTTTGCCGAATGCATCGGTACTTTGCTGAAGAGTTTTAAGTCGAACATTTTAGCCGACATCGAACCGTTGTTGCAATCGAAGATTGCGCCGATGTTTGCACCAGAAAGGTCCGCCGAGGAACGACGCATCGCGATTTGCATCTTCGACGACGTGTTCGAACACGCGAGCGAAGGCGGCGCGACGATGAAATATTTACCAGGGTTTGCAGACGCGTGCGTCAGAGGGAGCGCGGATGCGGATTCGGACGTGCGTCAAGCCAGCGTGTATGGGTAAGTTTTTTTTCTGTATAACGAGAGATTCGTCTCTTTTTATCTGTTATTTGTTCTGTTTGTCTTTCGTTTTCTTTTTTGTTCGTTCTACATATCGGGCGCGCGCGCGTATACGTATATAGAAAAAAAACAAGCTTCAACAAAATGCGAGTGACGATACCTATGGATTCCCCTTCTTGATTCACGGGGATGGCCTGCGCTATTCGTACGCGCGATGGATACTCGTGCTGACGATAAATCCGCTTTAACGCCCTGACGCATATTAGTACTGAATCTCTGTTTTTTCGTATTATACGTATTTTGCTTTTTTTCGCGGAAGAATCGACGACTCTTTTTTTTTTACGCGACTGACCCACAACGTTTTTCCTTTCCTTTCAAAACAGGCTCGGATTGATGGGTCAAACTATGGGCCAAAACTTCACTCCGTACGTTCCGGGTGCGTTACAAGCGCTCGCTGCGGTCATTCAAGATCCAGCAGCGCGGGAGGACGAAAACATCACGGCGACGGAGAACGCCGTCTCCGCTTTAGGTAAACTCTGCGAACACCAAACGCAAAGCATCGACGCGAAATCAATTTTTCCGTCCTTCTTAGCGTGCTTGCCACTCACCGAAGATGCGATCGAAGCGAGAGCCGTTCACGCGCAGCTCGCGAGATTGTTACAAAACGACACTTATAAATCTTACTTGTTGGGAGAAAACAACGAGAACTTAGCGAGAGCGATTTTGATTTTTGCCGAAGTTATGCCCACGGCATCCAGTAGCGATAAAGTTCGATTGTGCGATCAAGAAACGGCGATGGCAATGAAGAATACTTTAGTACAAATGCAAAGCACGATGCCTGGAGATGCGTTAGCGGCGGCTTTTTCCGCGTTAGATCCGCAAAAACAGGCGGCGTTGCAAGCGTGCATGGCTTAATAACAACCTTTTCATTATATAATATACTATGAGTATATCAATTTTAATAACAATAATAAAGGAATGAATTAATAATAAATAAGTATATCTGTGTTCTTACCACTACGCGCGGTTGTAAGACTTCTTCGATCGTACCAACCATTCCGGCTTACTCTTCTGTTGCCAATCGAACGAATCGTCCAGCATTTCGGGCTTAAAATCTGGGAGCTCGTGTACCGCTTTCCCGACCGAATTTCGATTCTTATAATCCAACATGTCCGGGTTATCGCAACTCACGCTCACCCCGCACGTGCCGACTTTGATATCTCGATTTCTCGTATCAAACGCAGTCAAGCCGTAATCCATGTTCAAGCGAAGTTTCAGATTTTTGTACGGCACGTCGGTCAAGATCGCGATTTGTTTCTTCACTTCCGAGGGCGAATCGTGTTCGCGCAAATCCAGATCCAGGTGGTTGATTTTCCCGGCAGTACCGTTCGGAGTGTCGAAGTAACACTCGACTCGAGTGAGAACCATATTGGTAAATGAAGGGTGTTCGTATTTCAAACGCGGATGCAAGCCAAACCCAGAGGCGTAAAGTGTGCGTGTCGTTGTATCGCGAACGAGGGAGATTTTTAAGAGTTTTTTTTTGTCTGTTTTTGGAAAAAAATGCGTTACGAATATATTAAGACTGACTGAGAGGCTCGCTGGCTGGCTTATAATCGGCTTTAATAAAAGACATCTATCTCTGTGTTTATCCACACGTTTCATCATCCTCTCATCGCTATCAATATCAACGC
>JACLAA010005608.1_pt1 | contig 11576 bp, 14 predicted proteins | sample 8027891 | NCBI WGS metagenome assembly JACLAA01 (sample SAMN15724900, study PRJNA655200) | protist metagenome | isolation source: fluorescence activated cell sorting (FACS) single amplified genomes of... | place: Spain: Blaines Bay Microbial Observatory, Mediterranean Sea | collected 2016-01-19 | reverse complement strand
GGCGTGTGATCTCACCGCCGATGATGATGAGGATAACAAGGCAACTACTGTGAAGATGCCGCCATCGTCAATGATGCATTTGGTTGCGTTGTGAGGATCGCTGGCTACAATTGGGGTCAGTGCAGCTGCAGACCAGTTTTGCAGACTGTCATTTGGTGATGTTAGCAATGGTAGCAGCCGTATTTGGGCTGAAATAGCCACCAGAGTTCGCGCTGCATGTATATCTGCGATTGCTGCAAAGTATACACATCTTGCCGCTGGCTCTTGTCCAGGTACTTCCTCGAGGCAATTCGCCACCAGGGCGAGGACCCCGGATGAGCCAAGAGTCCTGGCCAGTATGTCAGACGGTGGTTGCGAGTTTTCGCTGGCACCTAGTTTTCTGGAAAGAGCTTTAAGCGCCTGCTCTCTTGCTGGACTGGGCGGGGACAATAGAAGCGGCTTAAATATTTTGGCAACTAGTCCGGCAGATGATGGGAACTTAGCACCTACCACGACGCACCTACACAAAAGCGAGCCATCCAACAGCCCGGCATGCATGAATGGGACACCGTTGTATCACCAGCCCAACCACGTGGCGCGCTCCAGATCATTCGCTGCTGCAAACTCGAACTTATCTTTGCCTATCATTTATGCATACAATGATTTAAAAAAAGGCCAAGCACTGCAGTAAATCACCAGGGATTGCAGATTGTGGTGAATTGCTGGCGGGGAAAATCTTCCAACGGAATATCTGGTTCTTCATTGATCGGATCTTCCCTTGACTTGAAGACTCGTGTAATGTGGAACTTTTGAGCTCAATGCATACTTCTACTTTAGTACATAATGAATTTGGATACACCTCTAGCGCTGTTCCGCAAACCTAAATTCTAAACTTGAACCAGGAGGAATGGATGACTCTGCTCCCGTGCCCGAGCATAGACTTGGCGCCAACCTAGGCCTCTTAATTCCTTGCGCACACGGAGAGAACCTTCAAAAGTTGGTGAAGGTGGCTGCTCTGCTAAATCCTGAAGGACTGTAATGTAAGCTCGGAGATACTATTGGATTTACAAAGACGCTATTGTTTACATCTAAGCCTTTGATCTCATGTTGAACAGGTCTCTGCGTCGGTGAAATCATGTCACCTTCCATCTGAAGATGGTGGATTAAGTGATCATCAGGTTCTTGGACATTTGGCGGTGGTCGCTTCCAAGATGTGGATTGCGTGTTGTGATCCACAAAAAAAATGCGCCCTATGGAATCCTTACGCTCTTCCCAGCCGGGAGGTAGCATTTACATGGCCAGGTACAACTCTACACAACTAGCACGCATGCTACTAGAAGTAGAATGTCACGGTACCTTGGAGGCATCCTTGGCGCGCATGATGGCTATTAGGCTGGAATGATGCCAAAATAATACTAAAAGCCAAGCTAAAATGCACTACCGACGCGGACTCGGAGATCATGATGCCGCCCCCCTAACTTCCGAGTCACCCTCTGGACTCGGAGCCACTTTTCAGGCTCTTGTTTGGACATAATTATTGTCCAGACTTCATCGTACCACGCCCGCGCCTAAGGCCCTTTGCTTGGCCCCCACCTGCGACTGTGAGACTCGGGAGTACCGGCCCCGGGGTATCATGATGGCCCTGCGTTGCGTAGGTCTATAGGAAGAAGAGACGGTTCCGCCATGACACTTTCGATACTATCTCCGGTTTCGATACCCCATTGCATGTGCCCGACCCATTGCTTTTTTAACACATGCGTCTGGCGATTTTTTGCCACGTTGCCCAAGCGTCGATCAACCATTGCGTCCGCGTGCATGAAGAGTCCGGCGTCATAGCGACCCATTTTCTCAGCGGGCTCGAGTTCGGGTTTTACACGGCGCGCGACCCCCTAGTCGCTCCCGCTCCTCCGGGACCCATTCGTCGGGCTAGGACAGAGTCACGGTATGGTGTTCGCATGGACCTCCCTCCTTCTTCTCGAAAAGGGATGCCACGGCTAAACCGACAGAGCACGGACGCCCGGCCGACCCGCCGAGGGTTGCGCCGGACGCGAGCTTCGCTTCGAGCAGCGGGCTGAGGGCCGCCGCAGTGGGGAATTTACATCCGGCTAGCTCAGCGGCATCGCGTGTGCACTTGTCACGACCAACGCGGCTGGGTAGCCCTGGCTATGTGCACTTGTCACGGGTTGGTGCGCTGGAAAGCCCATGGGTTGGTGCGCTGGAAAGCCCATAGCCAGGGCTACCCAGCCGCGTTGATCATGACAAGTGCACACGCGATGCGGCCGAGAAAAGCTGGCCTGAAGTACGGCCCTTCGACGCGCCCTTAGCGGGCCTCGTGAGGCTCCCCGCGAAAAATTTCGCTGAGTCGAGGCTGCCCGACAAGGGACTGAAGCCATTGGAGCGCGTAGGGGCAGCTATCTGCACCGCCCCGCGCGCGTCGTAGCAGAAATCGCTAGACGGGCACATGCGTAGGGTACCCCGGACACTGCGGTCGCGTTCGGGAAGCTGGAGGTAGAGTATTATGTGTCTCGGTCAGGACCGTCTCGAACGACCAAACCCAGCTTAACGCGAGGGCACTATCAACCCCCATAAATCCCGGATGTGGCGGGTTTTGTTGTCAGGGGTACTGAGGGGGGGGGAGACAGCAAGCAAAATCGGCTCTAGCGCAGCCGCGTTCCGATGGATATGGACGCAATTCGAGAATAAGGGGGTTCAGACCCCTCGGGACACCTGCGCGGAGTTTGGAGAAGCGTGCGTCGCAGGAAGTGGGCGGTTTCGAGGCAACGTCGGCTGAAACCCCCTTCGATGCCACTTATTGCCGCCGTCCGGGCCACCGCAGTGTTGGAAATCATCGACTATGACCCCGAGCCGGCCGCCGGGCCCGTGGTTTCTCGCACAAGCGCCCTCGAAGCTCTCAATTCGTCCCGCGTCGACCTCGACGCGGTTGCCGCGGTGCGATGATTTCCAGCGTTTTGAGCGGGCGAAGCCGTCCGCGGGGCTCGGGGCAGAGCCACCGTACTGCGCGGACCGGTTTTGTGGTGGGCGGGTGCCCGCATCGCGTCGGAGAGCGCATCGATCGTGGTGGGGGCTGAGAGCGAAATGGCCACACGCGAAATGTGGTGCTGCCGCGCTCTTTTGTGGCGTACCGCCTCGGTTGACCCCTTGGGCGGTCAGAAATAGCTTGGGGCTGCCCACGGGCGCATTTTGGCGGCACACGAGGCCAAAAAAGTTTCTCGTTTAATCGAGTTTCACGGGTTTTTGCCGTTTTTGAGGCGCATTTGCGCCCTAATCCCGATCCCCGTAGAACCCATCGCCCCTAGGATCCGTGAAGGGCCCCCCCAACCCTCGAAAGCCTGAGTTGCGCCCATATTCATCCGCGGGAAGGCGAGATTAGAAACCCGTCTCCCCCCCCATGGGTACTGGGCCGTTTGTGCGAGTTCGCGGCGTAGACTTAGACAGCCCCGAGCCTCTAGAGCTCGCGGTTTCTACGTCGACAGTTTACGGATTCAGATGGTCAACCGGTCTTTTTGCGCTAATTCTAGTTCCAGTAGTATTAGCCAGGTTAGATGAGTGTCAAAGACCAGGTGCAAGACTTGCTAAATAACGCGCAGTACGAAAATGCGCTTGCATTCTGCATGCTCACAGATAGCCCCAAAGAAGACATCCAACTGATTGAAGAGCGGTGCGTACATTCAACTCACAGATAGCCCCATGGGTAATGTACGCTACCATACTCGACTTAGGTGCGCTTACGCACTTTACTCGCATGGGGAATTAGAACGTGCGTTACAACACTGGTTAGATGCATTGACGGCGCCCGAGACGGTCGCTGAGTTTTATGCCATCATTTGGCCATCCGGTTTTAACATCGAGCTGGATTCGGAAAAGAAGGTTATTCCAACGGGCTACAAGCCACGAAGTTATCCAGAGAAATGGTTTGGATTTCTGTCTAAATTGGTGCTAAGAGGAGTCACGCTAAAACGCACCGCCGCGGCCGTTGTCTCTTACTTTCAGACTATGCGAAATCGGTTACTGGCACGTAGTTTTGATCCGATATCAAATGAATATGGCGCAGTAAAGTGTTGCAGGCTTGTACTCGTTGATACCATGCTTGCTGCTGCGAGACTTCAGTGCGCCCCCCCCCGACTTCAAGATACTATTTCCCTGCTGCGAGATCCAGCCCAGTCATGTGACCTTGAGTCACTTGCGACTTTGATGGCCGCAGGTGGTCCTACATACGTAGAGCCGCTTCTCTGGCTGTACAGAAGCAAGCATGCACATAAACGTGCCCTGACACTAATCATGGACATGTGCAACTGGCAAGAAAATTCGAGGTGGAATTGCACTCAAGGTTGGCGATGGAAAGCAAGGTATTTGCGTTGGCTGTGGTTCTCCAGAAAGCCAACATTAGTGTCAATGGTGCGAGAACATGTTGCTTCAGTATTTTATCAAGCACCTGCGTTGGGCCTAGCCATTTTTACCGGCGCTGACATGTCTGGTAAAAAGGATGATGTTGATAGTGACCAACCACCCCATACGAGTTCTCGAGGTGCTAACATGCGTCAGACTTTTAGTTGAGTTTTTTTTTCATGCAGGTATGGCGACTCTTGGCATAGCTGCCTGGATGAAGAAACTAGATTTGAAGGGTGGTTCATTCAACGCAGCCAAGGATATTCAATCGAGTCTTCACTATGTTGGATCGCCATTGCAATGCAGTAAAGGTCGCGCCGTGCCTGAACAAGTGGGGCAATTTCCTCTGCACAGTGGAGCATCAGTGGCTTGTGCATATCTAGAGCATGTTATATACGCAGGCGAGGAACCTGCTATATTGCACATGGAGCTTGCGACCACTCTTCTTGACCAAGTCAAACTTTTTGCCGCAGTTGATCCCGCGATGGTGCACCTGTATCGAACACGACTGCGCAACTTTCTGCGATATTCAGACAAATATGAATGCAAGTTTCTGCTCTCACGCCTACCCGGGGGCTTCCTGCACGAAAAGGCGCTGATATTGTCGCAACTTGCTGCCCATTCTGCCGTCTTGGATGTTTATGCTCTTAAACTTTCAGATGACAATCTCGCAGAGATATACTCCAGTACTATCTGGCTTGCTGCCAAAAACATGCCGCAGATTGCGAAGTCAGAAGAGGTGGAAAGCGCACTTGATATTTATGTGAGGCTTGCCAGAGGCTACGCGTCGCGTGCACATACGGGCAAATGCCTCCAACCCCTTGAGCATGCAGTTGATGTTATTCGCCGTAATTTTCGTCGCATTCATCCTCTTAATGCAATAGAATGTTGCCCTGAAAACGTGAGTATGACTCTCTGCTCAAACCTTGTCAAAGTATGCTTGCGGCGCGCTGTTTTTAATTTCAAATATTCACTCTTGCGCCCTAGGATCTACTTCATTTTACCGAGTCCGAAAGACGAGCGGCAATTGTCAAACGTAATCTCTTGCGTGTGCAATATGCGGATCTTAAGCACGAGGGTACACAACGCCAATTAATACGGTACTACAAATTGTTGTCAGTTCCGAGGCTTGAAGCTTTGGGGAAGATCCTCAGGTCGCTTCAACCTGTAGTACTCGAGGAATTTAGGGAAGGCATTCATTGCTGCCATGTTGCTTGCGTTGGCTACCTCTTTGAGTCGCATCTTGTACTTCAATTCCATGTTACAAATAAACCCAATGGTCAGCGTATTAAGAGTGTCCACGTACATGCCAAGTCCCTTGGGAATGTGGAGGATTATATTCATGACGGAGAAGTTATGTTGAAGTTGCTTACCTGTAATTCTACTGGCCATTGCTATGTACTCTTTCGGCGCCTCCCTACCCGTAAAACTGCCAATTCGCTCGCATGCAAGTTGCGCTTTTCTGTCACAACAGATATTGGAGACCTACGTGTTCCCACTGAGCAACTTCAGGAAATTTCACTGAAGGACATAGACGTTCAGTTTTCACCTCCGACAAACTACACGTGAAGGAAGTTGCCTAGAGCCACACTTCTACCCCCGCCTGCGCCCGCCTCATACGGACGAAGGTCATTGGTCACCAGGTTGCGTGCCCGTGTAGTTGAAGTCGTCGGGTTTGGAGTAGCGGCGACGTGCGGCGGCGCCCGAACGTCGTCATCCGTTGAAATTAAGCAAAAGGCACGGAGGCGAGTAAGGCAGATCCTGCACACACCCAAAGGTCCAGTCACCGGCCTTGGGCGACGTCTGTCGCTTATTATCTGAAAGATCCTCTGTTCACTTGAATCACTTCCGAGTCCGAGCCCTTTTCAAGTTACATGATCATGTACTAGCTCTCCTTAGCTAACTGAGAGTAGGCGGCGGGTACGCACGCTACGAGGGAGTTCCTAATATCAACAGCCTAATATTCGAGATTCGAGTCGGACCAGCCACTTGGCCGGCGGTGATTTTGCTGCGGGGTCCCAAAGAGGCCCTTTGTACGCCCCGCGACCGGGCTGGGGGGAGAGGGGTCACTTTCCGCCGCGAAGTCCATTCTGCTGGTAATTTGGTCCCCCAGGGGCCCTCGGGTACCTGTGGCGTAGGGAGGATGCGTAGGCGCGGCCGGGTGCCCGATGGGCTGCAGATAGGTCGCCTGACGCGGCACGAAACGCCACTGGCACTTCCACTGGCACTGGCGCGACGTTCGCAGGCCACTAAAATTGCCAGGCCAAATCGTTTCGCTCGCCCCTTTGGCTCAATTCGCTCGCAGCCAAGGCGCCTAGTTATAGAAAATCTATCTAAGAGATACGACCATCGGCCGCGGCAAATTCCGGGTTCAAGTTCGCACGGTGATCCCGCCCTTCGCACGCTAGGCTAGCACGCCCCGGAGGTGACCACACGGGTGAATGGCGGATAAATAGGAGGGTGATTTGCAGGGGGGGGCATCCGATGATCGATATTACCCGGGCGGGTCTGGGCTGTGCAGGGCCGTCCGCGGCGTCATGCCTTGGTACTTGCCTTGGCGTTCCTGCACGTATTCCAGGCTCGACCTGCTGCTTGTCCTCATCCGCCTTAGAGGGAGGAACTTTCGCTAATCTCACCCGCGGGAATTTTGCGTTGTTTACGAGACTCTAACTCTTGCTGCATTTTGCCTGTCTATGAAGGAAGGGCGTGCGACGCGCCGCAACGCCTGACGCGCGCCACGGCCTCGACGGCGCACAGGGCGTATCCGTGCGCTCTCCAAGGTGCCACAAGCAGTTCGCCTTCCAAAGTTCGCCGAAAACAGTTCGCGACGCGCTGTCAGGTAAATTTCAAGTTTCTACCAGAATCACCGCGCCCCCCAGACGAACTCCGAAGTCACTGCATGCAGCTGCTCTGCAGGAGGTGAAGACCAGCTGAGACCAGCAGCAAATAGGCGAAAGATGATGCTTGATTGGTCTATGCCTGGCTGGGTATTTTGGCTTTGTTGGCAGTGATAATAGAGAGCATCGTGTCTACAAGTCTGACAAATGGAGTAAACGCTGGGCTATGCTGCTGACATTGGCAGACAAGGCATGTGCCTGATTCACAGGCCCGCTGCAAGGAAGGGTCAAGCGGCAAAGCGCCAAGGTATGGTACATTGAAGCGGGCTGCCATGGACTGGGGAGAATTGTCCAGGGCACACTGAAAGATTGTAATAGAAGCATCGCACTGCTGGAGATCACACTGCTGAAGGACCCCGCGGACATATTCCGTTTGATCTCTTCCGGTCTTCCTCTCGACAAAGTTGAGATGGGAAAGAGGAATGAGTAGTTGATTCATATTTTCCAACACACCAATAACCCTGATCTTGGTTTTGGCGCAGAAGTTAAGCTCTTTGCGAACATCCTGCATAGACACCTCTTGGGGTGTTGTCACCTAAAGCGCATATGCGTTCAGCTCGATTCTAGATTGACTCTGGTCCCGCACAACAATTGCGCCTATATCTACCATCTTTAGGTACTGAGCAACAGAGATATGCTCATCTGATGTGCCGGGCGGCGTATCGATTATGAGGTAATCTAGCTCGCCTACAAAGCGAAAATATCCAGAAAGTAGGAAGTTAGACATCAGTGGCAGATCACCCCGTTTACTTACCCCAGTCCACCTCGGTGAGGAATTGTCTAATAAGGCCACTTTTTCGTGGACCACGCCAAATAACTGCATTGTCATCATCAGGGAGCATAAATCCTACTGACATAACACCAAGCTCGCCTGTGCCTGCTCCGACATCAACGAAAACTGGCGTCCATCCCGTAGATGACTGATGAATCCCTCGTCCCTTTAGTCCGAGCATCTGTGGTACGGAAGGACCGCAAATATCTATGTCTAAGAGGCCCACATCCCTGCCTTCATTTGCTAAAGCTGCTGCTAGTTGGCATGAAACCTGTGGTCGGCTATAGTCATGATACGAATAATGCGTAATTAGACGAGGAATACCAAAAACAGTAGATTTACCCACCCCACCCTTGCCCGATAGTACCATGATTACATGTTTCACACCAGAGAGTCGTTCATGGACAAGCTCGGCTGTCAGATCGCCGCTGTTCCTTGCATTGTTCGCACAGGCTGACTGATTTATGCAACCAACACACGATTTCGCTTTGCCTGCCTGCTCGCTATCTGGCCCGACGCACTTCATTTGCTGCGACACAGATCGACGGCCTCCACCTCGTCGGCGGCACTTCGAGACTCACCAGCGGTCCGCTCACACCGACGTCGACGCACGCTTTTTACGATCGACCGTCGACGCACGCTTAGTAGAGTTAGCTCTACCCTCGGGGGGCTAGGTTTGACCTCCTCACCCGCGCGCCGGCTAGCCGGCTAGCTGTCCAAGCCCCCGGGGTACTCAGTCTATATAAAAACCCTTGAGCTGTCCGCGTTACGTGCGGGGTGCTGACCGGGGGAGCTATCTCCCACGAGCGTGTCCGTAATCTTGCTGCCGGTCGTAGAAGCGTGCGTCGTCATGGCCGTGCGCGGGCGCGTTGTCCGGGTTGCCGCGTTGTCCGGAGGCCGCCGATCTTGATCCGGGCGTACTCGCGCGCGGTCTTGATACCCCAGCGACGGTAAAGGCCGCGCGTTTGTGTCGTCGCGAGCGTGATAGATACGCGCACCTTGTGAGGGGGGCTCGTGGGTGTTAGCTCCGGCTCTAGTGGCGCACCGTCGAAAATTTTATGGGCGAAAACCGGCCATGGGACGTGTCCATGCCTAATCTTAATTCACACAAAGTTTGAGAGAAAATATTGAGGTTTGACAGATGTTAGGCACAAATCACATACTAGAAAATTCACAAAAATTGTCTCCGCGCGTAGTCCAGCCGCCGGGGGCCTCTATGCTGACCCGTGGGTGGGTACGAACCATTCGGACCGCTCAAAACCTCCACAACGCCGACATTCAGTGGGCCGAACGCGGCGTCGAGGCCGACTTCGTGCACCCTAAATTGTGCATTCCGGGCCGATTGAACCAAAAATGTGGGCACGGAGCATCTATAAGGATCGTATGCGATGGCTCACGCACGTCAGTGGGCTCGCCGCGGCGATTCGATGACATCGCGCCGGCCCATCGGCGCACCCCGAAATGCGCTGTCGGACGCCGCAGCCGTTCGGGCCTTATTGTTCGCTCCGGCCGTTCGACATCGTTCGGTAGGTCCCCACGCTTGGTCCCGCGCTCGGGTAGACCGTCTCGCGCCGCGGAAGGAGCCAAAGCCGTCGGGGAAGGGCAGCCCTTTCACACTGTACTGCGCGCCGGCGTCGCCCTTTTCCAGCCCAAAAAGCTGATATGTTGGGGTCCGGGGGATGCTTTGGCCGTACGCCGGTTTTCGCCCATAGAAGTTTGGATGGGGCCGCGAACGAGCGCCCTCAATTCACGCCACTGCCCGCACGAGCGCCCTTCCTTTTGTGAGGTCCCGCTGGTAAAAGTTAGAGCGATGTGCATATGTGCCTGCCCGCTGTAGTGTTAGCCGGAATGTGCACAGTGACGCGTAGGATATGCGCGCTGCGACACATGCCGTCTCAAACGAAACGGCCAACGTAGTTTTAGCCGGAAACTGAACAGCCCTAGTCTTGGCATAAGCACCCATAGCAGCAGCTTCTTGCTTGCTAGTCCTCACACCATGACGGACGAGCAAGCGACGGTGAAACGCGCAGCCCGTCTACTGCGTGCACGCGAATTGGTCGCGCAAGGGCATTTCAGGGCCTGCGAGACGACCGAGTTGCAGATCATCTCAGAGAATGACACAAGTAAGGGAAATACTTTGACGCCAGCCTCAGGACCGGAATTCCCTGGACGCGGACGCGGAAACAATTGGAAGGCACGTGGTGGTCGCTCTTCTCGTGGTAGCGAAAACCGGAATCGCACCTCTTTGCCTCGGATTCCCCGGCCGCATACATCTGAACAACCTGTACGATCGCGGCAGCAAGTCTCTGTCGGTTCCGTTGCGGCTTCACGCAAAGTTTGGCAACCCAAGTCAGCACGTGCTCTTGACATGGTTTCGTCAGCATCCAAGGGACCAATATCTGCAGAGGTGGATGTGCCCGTGATGGTTTTCGCTGGAGAGGATGATGTAGAACGGCCAACTCTACCAATACACAGGATATCTGCATATGATGCCTTGGGGGAACTCGGGAAGGGGCAGTTTGGCATTGTATCGCAGGCTGTCCGATGCAAGAGGGGCGGTGCAAAAGAGGTTGTGGCAATTAAGATGCTTAAGTTTGACTTTTTGAAAGAGGGGTTTCCACTAGAGGCTTTGCGAGAGATCACATTACTGTCGTCCCTGCGTCACCCAAATATTGTACGAATGCATGCAGTTGCTTGCGGCAGTGGTGAGGCCCCGAGTGAATGGCACCTGGTCATGGAGCCAGCTGGCCACGAACTGACAACACTGGTCAAGGGTGCGCGGCAACGGCCCATGACCGAAGCACAAGTTAAGCATCTTATGCTACAGCTCCTGCGAGCGCTTGCCGCCCTTCACAGTGTGTGGGTGATGCACCGGGACCTCAAGACGCCAAATGTGCTGGTGGATGATAGAGGGTTGTTGCGACTGTGTGATTTCGGCCTTGCACGGAGAGTTTGCTGCGGCCTCGAACTTGATCCATCCTATACTACCAGCCAGCACGAGAGTGCTACAGTGAGTAAGCACAACTTTTTTTACGTATCTGGTCAAGACAAAACACATAGACGCATGTGCAGGGCTATCAACGAGAGCCTAACCAGTCGTAGCAGAAGGTTCAACGAACCTTATTCTACACACACTCCAAATGTCATTTCTGGCCACTACCGACCCCCAGAAGTTCTCCTTGGATGCCGAGATTATGGGCGAGCTGCCGATCTCTGGTCGGCTGGGTGTATTTTTGGTGAACTTCTTTCAAGACAGGTCCTTTTCCCCGGAAAAGATGAGCCGGACCAGCTAACCATAATCTTTGATCTTCTTGGCGAACCAACTGAAAAGAGATGGCCTCTTTATCCGTGCGTAGCCTGTGTCAAAATTTAGTTTTAACGGCCAGGATGGACACTTTGTTGACAGGCAACTTGCGCGACTGCGTGGCTTCCGCTTTGCGCCTTCATCACCGATACCAACGGTCATGGCTAAGGGTGGGACAGACCTTCTTCGACGCAAGTTCCCTGCTTCTGGATTTGAT
>JACLAA010001333.1_pt1 | contig 11602 bp, 8 predicted proteins | sample 8027891 | NCBI WGS metagenome assembly JACLAA01 (sample SAMN15724900, study PRJNA655200) | protist metagenome | isolation source: fluorescence activated cell sorting (FACS) single amplified genomes of... | place: Spain: Blaines Bay Microbial Observatory, Mediterranean Sea | collected 2016-01-19 | reverse complement strand
GAGTTCAGCTTCGAGAAGAACAACGTGTCGAAAGTGGTCTCGAATGCGATGAATGCGAATAATAATGGAAATCGAGGGAATGCGAACGAGAAGACCAACGAGTACTACTACTCTGCGGATGCGGCGAGGGACAATTCGAAGAACACTTCTGCGGGAGGACACCACGAACGGAACAACGGGAACGAGAGCACGAACGGGGTAACCAATCAGCCACCGAACGTGCAATACTTTGGTGGGAACACCGCGAAGGCTACCGCGAACGGATCGACGAACGCGGCGTCTCGAAGACCAACCGCGCCGGGGGCGACGTCGAGACCGCCTGGTCCTCCGCCGCCGCGGAATCAACAACAGTTTCGGCAACGCGACGCGAATGGAAATAACGACAACAACAACAACAACAAGTACTACTACAATGCGCCGCCGAGACAGCCTCCTCCTACTCCACCTTCGCAGCAGCAACAGCAGCAGCAAAACTATGTCAACAATAATAATCAAAGAGTTGAAAACAGAATTTATAGGCAGCAAGGGAAAACCATCGTGAACGGTGGCACGAGCGGTAGACCTCCGATGCCACCGACCGCACAATCTGCGGCATCTTCATCCTCGTCGACCTACGACGAAGCCGAGGAAGATTACAGCGCTCCACAAAGCACCGGGCCGATCGCGTTGCGCGACATTCTGCTCGAAAAACGAATCGTTATGCAATCGTATACGCCCGGGCAACACAGAGAGATGTGTCCACAATGCGACGGCGGCTCCAGCGGTGAGCGATCGTTGGCCGTGAGAATCGAGCCGGGTGGACGCCAAGCGGTGTACGTGTGCCACAGAGCGACGTGCGAGTGGTCTGGCGCGGCAGATTTGGATTTTGTGCCCGGTAAAGGGAAATCGTCGTCAAGAAATACCACCTCTACAGCGAATAATAATAATAATAACAACAACAACAACAACAACCAAAGAACGCTTCTTAAAAAACCAAATCTTCCTAAACCGGAAGATTTGAAACGCCTCGGTCAGAGTGCACTCGACGAATCCGCGAAACCTTGGGCGAAAATGATCGAAGAAAGAGGCATATCGCTCGAAGTTGCCGAACGAAACAGCGTCGCCGTGCAAACCGTCTTCTCACCGATTGAGGGGAAGCACGTCGAAGCACTCGTATTCCCGTATATTCGCGACGGACAAATCGTTAACGCAAAATACCGCGGGCCAAACAAGTCGTTTTGGCAAGTCAAAGGCGCGGAGAAAGTCTTGTACGGATTAGATGATTGCATAGACTCCGAGGAGATTATCATCGTCGAAGGCGAGTTTGATAAGTTAGCCTTCGAGGAAGCCGGTTACACGAACGTCGTTTCCGTTCCAGATGGCGCGCCAGGGAAGGTGAAAGAAGGCGACGTGCCAAATCCAGAGGACGATAAAAAGTACGAGTACTTGTGGAACTGTCGAGCGCAATTAGATACGGTGAAACGGTTCATCATTGCCACCGATAGCGACGGGCCAGGGAAAGCGTTGGCGGAGGAGCTCGCCAGACGACTCGGTAAAGAACGCTGTTTCACCGTGAATTGGCCAGAAGGGTGTAAAGACGCTAACGAAACGTTACAATCGGGTGGCATCGAACTCATTCGAGACTCCATCAGCTCTGCCGAAGGCTTCCCACTCCGCGGTTTGTTCAAATTTGCCGATTTCTCCGGCGACATCGAGCAATACTTCAACATGGACGCCGGTTCCGAATTGCGCGGCGTTTCAACCGGTTGGCGTTCGGTCGACAAGCACTACCGCGTTGTTCCTGGTGAACTTACTGTAGTCACTGGCGTTCCAAACTCTGGTAAATCCGAATGGGTCGACGCTTTAATGGCCAACTTAGCCGTTCAGCACGGCTGGACTTTCGCTCTCTGTTCTCTCGAAAACAAAGTTCACGAACACGCGCGGAAATTGGTTGAAAAATACGTCGGCGAACCATGGTTTGACACCACTTCCTACGCCAAAGGCTCGCAAAGAATGAATCCTCAGACTATGAAACGCGGCATGCGTTGGCTGAACGACCATTTCGTTTTAATCCGTCACGAAGACGATGAGTTACCATCCGTCGATTGGATTCTCGGCCTCGCCCGCGCTGCCGTCTTGCGACACGGCATCCGAGGTTTACTCATCGATCCTTACAACGAACTCGACCACAAACGACCAACTGGACAAACCGAAACCGAATACGTGAGCCAAATGCTCACGCGAATCAAGCGTTTCGCACAGCACTACGACGTCCACGTTTGGTTCGTCGCGCACCCGAGACAACTCCACAACTGGAAAGGCGAAATGCCCGGTTTATATGACATCTCAGGTTCCGCGCACTTCATCAACAAATGCGACAACGGCATCGTCATTCACAGAAACCGGGATGAGAAAATGGGCAGTTTACGCGAAGTCACGGTAAACTTGGCGAAGGTCAGAAACAAAGTGGCCGGTTCCATCGGCGACCCGAAACTCGAGTACAACGTGAGAAATGGCCGGTACGAAGATTTTCCCGAAGATGCGCAAGCGCCGCCGCCGAAGAACAATCAGCAGTACTAAAAAAGATTTTGAAGTTACGCAGCGTACGTGTATGTAATACTATAATATTCTGTCGAACATATTGAAAACGTCTCCCTCTTTCCGCGCGTTCGTTCGCGTCTGTTTTTTTCATGTCTATTCTAAAAACGGAAAGCATTGCTTCGCGTCCAATTTCGGATGTTTATTCTCCGCGTGTTTTCTCAGTTCCGCGTGGCTTAAAGTCGACACGAACGATTGCATGCACACCTTGCACTGGATCGATTTCGCCGCTTCGTTCGATTCTGTCGTCGTCGTCGTCGAAGAGAGAGAGAGAGAAAGAAAGAAAGAGAGCGTCAGTATCCTCGCAGAAAGAGCGCACAACAAGTCCAATTCGTTTTGGATAATACACACAAAGAGAGAGAGAGAGGAACGCACTCAGCATGCTTCCACCGCCGGCTTTCGCCATCTTCGCGCGCGCTTTTTCCCTCGCTTTCGCCGATTTTTGCCCGTTTCCGCCTCCCATGTGAAGTTGTTGTTGTCGTCGTCGTCGTCCAAAAGAAGAGAGAAAAGAAAGAGAGAGCAGCAGACCCTCCTTCGAGAAGAGCGTTGAGTACGTCAATGCGCTCTCACTTTCTCTAATAAGTATCGAGTTCTCCCCCGTTTGGTATTTATTAAAGTCCTTTGAATCGTCCTAAACCCTAAACCATACATCATTTTTTTTTTGTGTGAAATGAAAACAAAAAAAAAGGCAAACACCGGACGCAAAACAAAAAATCGTTAAGGGCGGTTGGACGCGCATCAATCATGTCTCAGCAGCCGGCGTGGCGCCGCGTATCGACCACCGCCCGCTCGCCAAAAGCGTCGTCGTCGTCGTCGCTCGACGCGGACAGAGAGAAACTTCTGCAATTCATGAACATCGGACGCGACGACAACAGCTTTGGCGGCAGCTTGGGGAACACGGCGCAGATGAATTCGTTTCGTCGCCATCATCGAAATCATCATCATCAAAATCGTCGTCGTCGTCGTCGCGACGAGGAGGGGTTCTTGAGACGGTTCGTCGGCAGACGCTTGATGAGAGGGACGCTGATGCAGAAGATGGTGCTGTTCGGACCCATGCTGTGGTTTGCGGTGAGCTTAGGAGCACTGGTCAGATATAAGAGCACCAAGGAGAGTCAAAGCGCTTTGACGATGGGAGACGATGATGATGATGGTGCGTTTGTGACGACGCGCCTCAAAACCGGAGGAGGAGAAGTAGAAGAAGAGATGACAGTACACGAAAAAGCACCGATAACGTTCGAATCGGACGAGAAAATGCAACGAGACAGAGAAAGAGAAGAAGCGATGATTGCTCGCGGACGTCATCCGTGTTTGAACAACGGCGTGTATAAAGTGGAAACGGACGAGTGCGTTTGTCACGGCGGGTGGAAAGGGGAGAATTGCGATCGAGCTATTTGCGAGGAGGTGAATTGCGTCAACGGTAGATGCGTGAAACCGGACGTGTGCGAGTGCTTTCCTGGATTCAGCAAGTTTGATTGTTCGAAAGATTATATTCGTGATGAAAGCGGGATGTTGTTGGACCATTTGCAGGTGCGGTTGCACGCGACATCGATCGGTCTGTCCAAAAAAGACCCGGCGGAAGCCATAGAGTTAGTTCAAAGGTGGGGAATCAGTAGTAGTCGTAGTGGTAGCAATAGCAAAAGCGAAAATGAGGTGAACGGTCCTTGGTTGGCGAGAGAAGACGCGCTCGGCAATCGGGTTTTGAAATCGGATCAGAATCTGCACAACAAGTTATTTTTCAGTTGCGCGGTGGTCGGAAACAGCTTTCATTTAGAAAAAGTAGACGGCTTAGCGGAGGTTGTGGACGAACACGAGGCGGTTATTCGACTAGATGCCGCACCGACAACGGGGAGATTTGCGAGTATGGTGGGTACGAAAACCACCGTGCGCGTATTGTCGGATGCGTTTTTGGAAGACGCGTTGAAAAATCCGTCCAAGTACGCGAAACTGTTTACCAGCACGAATGGAGTCTCAAACAGTGGCAACTGGGAAACGAAAGGGATTTTATGGGAACCAAATTCGGTGAGTAAATTGAGGCAAGCGCGAAGGGCGTTTCCGGAGTTGGACGTCCAATTCGCGTCGCCGGAGATTTTGTACCCGGCCAAGACGATTTTCAACGAAGTGTACAATCGGTTAAACGCGGAGACGAAAGAGCACATCGAGAAGGCTTTGTTTGGTGATACTAACGGTAAAGATGAGAGCAGCAGCAATGTCGATAAAGGTGGAAGAGGATACTCTTTCTTTTCTTCCTCCTCTTCGAAGTCGTCGTCCTCAGAGGTGACCAACACATCGGAGTTGAAACCAACCCTCTCGAATGCCTTCTTTGCCGTCTTCCTCTCCTTACAAATGTGCGTCAACGTCAACGTGTACGGCATCGACCCACCGCACGAATTTCTCCACGACGACGACCACGACGAAAAAGACTCCTATTTCGACGGTCTCTCCGGCGGGAACGGCTTGGGCGTCTCCCCCGCGTCCAAAATCTACGAATCTTTACTCTTGCGTTTGTTTCACGACCGCCGCTTGGCGACGCGGTGCGACGGTTTCGCTCGCGCGCAAAAATGCGTCAGTTTTACCCCGAGAGGTAGGAAAGGGCTCATCGCGCGCCAGGCCGTCCATTGGTAGAAGAAGATATATATACGAGTCGTCGTCAAAGTCGTCCTCGTCGTCGTCGTCATGTGTGTTGGTCGAAAAAAAGAAACAGAAGAGAGTAATAATAAAAGGATTCTTCCTACATTTGTGCAACAACACCTCTCTTTTTAACATGCGTGTGTGTATTTTCCATATTTTTTTTTTCACTCCTTTTTTTTAGGGGCTTTTTTATGCTCCTTTTTTTTATAAAGACGTGGACCTTTCCTATAAAGAACTTTTGTCTCTCCATAATTCTTCGTCATACACTACAAACAGATAACAAAATCGACCCAAATCATGCGTCGCGCGCTTTCGTCATCGACGATGCAAAAATGGCGTGGCGTCGCCGCGGGGGGGAAAATCGAAATGATGCCTTCGTTGTTGAACGTCTTCTTCTTTTCGTCTTTATCATCAAAGTCATCGTCGTATTCCACGCGCACCGCAAACACCGCGGCGAACACGATGAGGACGACAAAGAGCGACGATGATGATGATGGCGTCGCGCAAAAATCATCGTCGTCGTCGTCATCGTCGTCGCGTTTGGAGCGTTTGCGCGAAACGTTGGCGAAAGAAGACTCGAGCGTGGAGGACTTCGTTCTCGGGACGTCGTCGCTGTGGTCGAAGGCGGGAGAATATTCGTCTCCGGCGCCGAAGAACAAGCGCGATAAGACGACGAGAAAACCAGCGTGGCTGAAACGAACCGTCCCGGGCGGCACGGAAGACTCGAAGTACTCGACGATTAAATCGAGACTGAAAGAGCTCAAGTTGAGCACGGTGTGCGAAGAGGCGAAGTGCCCGAATTTAGGAGAATGCTGGGGAGGCGGGGATGGACACACGGCGACGGCGACGATCATGATCATGGGAGACACGTGCACGAGAGGATGCAAATTTTGCGCGGTGAAAACGTCGAAAACACCTCCACCGTTGGATAAAGACGAACCGGAAAATGTCGCGAAGGCGATTAGCGAGTGGGGGTTGGACTACGTGGTGTTGACGAGCGTGGATAGAGATGATTTAGAAGATCAAGGCGCGGGGCATTTCGCGAAGACGATTAAGAATTTGAAGGAGAAAGTCAAAGGAGGGGGTGAAGGTGGATTCGTGAGCAATAAAGATAGAGATAAGAGGATTTTAGTCGAGGCGTTGACGCCGGATTTTCGGGGCGAGGACAGATTGATCGATATGGTCGCGTTGAGCGGGTTGGACGTGTTCGCTCACAACGTGGAAACCGTGCCAGAATTGCAAACGCACGCGAGAGATCCGAGAGCGAATTGGAATCAAAGTATTCACGTGTTACAGAGAGCGAAAAAGACGGCCAAAGAGGTTGGGAAGGTGGATTTGATCACCAAGACGAGTTTAATGCTCGGTCTGGGCGAAACGAGAACGCAAGTATACGAAGCGTTGAAGTTATTGAGAGAAGCCGGGGTGGATGTGGTCACGTTTGGACAATACATGCGACCGACGAACAGACATTTGAAAGTCGAAGAGTACGTGACGCCAAAAGCGTTCGATATGTACGGGAAAATGGCAGAAGATTTGGGATTTTTGTACGTCGCGAGTGGGCCGATGGTGAGGAGCTCCTACAGAGCCGGCGAGTTTTTCTTGAGGAACGAGTTGAGGAAACGCGAAGAAAAAAAGGACGAAATGACAGCCGAATAAAAATTTATATAGTATGACTATTTAAAGTTGAAAGTGTTGTAGTACGGGTAGTTGTTGTAGTTGGGGTTGTTGCCGGTCGCGCGCGTGTATTGTTGTAACAAATTAGTATAAGAATCAAATCAACAAATATTGAAAAGAAAAAAAAGACGAATAGTAATTATATTCGAAACCGCGATAGCTTGATGACCAAACCGGTCTCTTCGTTCACCTCGAAAAGCTCGCAGATTTTCACCTTCATCAACAGCATGTCAAATTTATACAAAACCTCCCACTTTGTTATGTGTTTTTCGTCCCCTCTTCCGACGTACGTCGGTCCTTCCACGTTCATGGCGTTGGATTTGATTTGCCGTTTCGACCGCGTGCTCCCAATCATCCGGTTTCGTAAATCAACGATAGCTTTATCCATTCGGCTGAACGCAAACTCTCGTCCCCGAATAGTTGCACCATCGATGGTGAAATATTCAAAATCTTTATCGAACGCTTCCTCGATTTCCGGCGAAGTAGAGGTCCAACTTTCGATGTCGGGATCTTGAAGCGCTTTGCACACGGCTTCGTGCATAATTTGCGGGATTTTCGGCGGTTGCGGACGGTTTGCGAATAAAGATTTCTTTTTCTTCTTTTTGATTCGTTTCACGGTTTGCGTGGTTGTCGTCGTCGTGCCATCTTCGTTTGTCACCGTCACTTCTTCTTCTACTACTTCTTCTTCTTCCTCTTCCTCTTCCTCTTCTTCTTCTTCTTCGCGCACTTCCGGGATGCCTCTCTTGAACGTTTTCAATGTCCTATAAATCATCTCTGGATCATCTTCCGGTAATGTCTTGATGTGCTCTTCGCACCGTCTCGTGGCCACTTCGATCATTTCGTCCAACACTTGCATCGTCTCCGAATTCCACTCGTCGAACTCCTTCGGATCGTGAAACTTGACATCTTTCATCCACTTTTGAAAGTCTTTCGATTTGTGCGAGAGATCGACTTCGTAGCCTTCGAACGAATCGTATTTCGACCCGCCAGGTATGGAGCACACGCCCTCGTAGAGAATTTTCTTCGACCGTTTCGCGCGCTCGTCGTCGAAGAGAGATTTCGCGTACGCGCGCGACTTCGTCCTCCTCGTCCTCCTCGCTTCCGCTTTTTCCGCTCTTTTTTGCCTCTCTAAAAACTCCTCCGCGTCTATCCGCATCTCTTCGGCGTCTTTCCTCATCTTTCTCGCTTCTTCCAATTCCTTTTCCATCTTTCTTTCCCTCTCGACGAGATCCTTCTTCATCTCTTCCACTCGATTCGCCTCTTTCGCCGTCGCTTGCGCCGCGTCTGCGATTCGACTCTTGTGCGCGTTCAACGCTTCCATCTCGCTCTTTCGCATCGCTCGCGCGCGCTCGTACTCGTTCCGCGCGCGTGTCAAGTCCGCGCACGTCTCGTCCCGCGATTTTGTCAGCCGATACAATTCGTTTCTCAGCGCTCTATTCAGCGCGCCGCCGCCGACTTTGTGTTCTTCTTTGTCTTTGTCTTCTTCCCGCGTGGTATTTTTCGTCTCGTCGTTTTTTAAAGGGGCGACATTCTCGTCGTTTTCATCGACAAAATCGAACAACTTTGTTGGGTCCGTTCCATTTTGAGCGTCTTCGAACACCTCGGCGTCGGAATCGTCGTCGTCGTCCTGGAACGTTTTCCCAACGTCCACCGGCGACGGTGGCAGCGACCCCCCGCCCCCGCCATTGGGGCCTTTCCTCCTTCTCTCGCGTTGGCGCTTTGTTGGCGTTCTTCTTTCCTCCGCATCATCGAAATCATTCAAAAATCCCGTCGAATTCTTTTGCGCAAAATCATCATCATCATCATCGAAAGAACTCCTCGCGTCGTCGTCGTCTCGGTCGTCGTCGTCTTTGTGTTTCTTCGAGCTTCTTTTCGGGCTTCTCGTCGTCGTTCCATCGTCCCGCGTCATGGGACTCGCCAGAACCGGGTGGTCCATCGTCGGCGTTTTCGTCGTCATTTTTTCTTCTGTCGTTTTTTTTTCCTCTTTTTTTTTTCCCTTTTTTTTTGTCCAAAAACAAAAAGTTGTTTAGGGTTTTAATTTTTGTTTTTTTAATTTTTGTTTTTTTTTCGGTGGGAGAGGAGAGACCCCGATGAATAAAGGGACCTCTGATGAAAAGAGACCTCTCAATACTACTACTACTCATTGAATGTATGAAAACACGAGTAGGTACGTACGAAAAAGTATATGAGATGCTAAAGAATAATAATAATATAACACTACTAAGATGAGACTACTCGCAAAACGCTTTTTTGTTGGTGTTTGATGTGAGAAGAATAGAATCATCGTCCTTCGTCCATGGCGTCGACCATGGCGTCGTCGTCGTCGTCGCGTTGGGCGTCGGCCAAGACGCACTTTCTACTCCCGTTCGCCGTCGATCGACGACGTTTATCATCATCATCATCTTCTTCTAAAACGGGGGAGGTAAGATTATTTTGATGGTAACGATAATGGTGTTCCTTGGCGTCGTGGAACCCGCCAGAGCCTCCGGAACCGCTGCTGGACCCGGCAGTTCTTTTCCCTCCTTCTCGTTTCGTCGGGCGCGACGCCGTTCCGCGGTGGTACGGGGTGGCGATGTCCTGGTCGGAGGAGGTGTTGGTGGTGGACTTGGATGGCGTCGTTTCTCTTCGAGTCATCGTCGTCGTAGTCGTCGTAGTCGTCTTTTTGTTCGTGGTTTTGTTTTCGGCGCTGTTAAATCTGTTTTCGTCGGAGACGTCGCTTTCCGTCGTGGCCGAGGCCGCGCCGGCTTTCGTGCGCTGCTTCTTCGTGTCGCCCGAGGGAACGGTTTCCGCCGAGTTCTTCGACAATGTCGCCGTCTCTATGTACCGTTCGTCTCCACGACGACGAATATCCTCGCGCTGGTCGTGACTCAATTGGCTGCAATCGTAACTGTCGCTGGTTGAACTCTTAGATTGTCCGCTGTCTCTGTTTTGCGATTGCGCCGAAGTCACTTCTTGCTCGTCCTCTTTCATTTTCTCTTGGCCAGTTTTATACCGCCACTTCATCAAATCTTCGTCCAGTTGATTCAATTGAGCCATGAAGCCGGCGTTCGGGTTAATCTGCGGTCTCGCCAACCGCATTCGCATCAAAGCTTCGTCCAACCTGATGTTTTCGTGACACATGATGTACGCCGCGCACACGGACGCGCTTCTCGACCGACCGGCGAAGCAATGCACTAAAATGTTCCCTCCGCTCTTCACCGCGCCGCTAATAAACTCGAAACATTGCGGGAAATGACTTCGAATATCCGCGTCTGGTCTATCCGCAACCTCCACGGTCATGTATTTCACTCCTTCCACGTTTTTTATCTCAAACCCTCTCGCGACTGTTAACACGTGCGTGATGCCTTTCTCTTTAATCTGCTCTTCGCTTTGCGCCGCCCCGATTGACCCGAGATACAGGTTCGGCGCTATCAGCGCCGGTACTTTGTCCTCTTTCACTTTTTTCGACGTCAAAATTAACCGCACCAGAGACACGACGCGTTCCACTTGTTTCTCGTCTTTCGGCGTCCCTTCGGGCGTTCTGTGCGACGGCGTCGACCTCCTCCTCAAAGTCGTCAGCCTCGGCGTCGTCCCGCCCATCGTCGCATCGATTCCATTATCATCGAATACTTGGTCGTCGTCGTCGTTTACGTCGTCGTTTATTCGTCTTGTTCCGTTGTTCTTCTTCTTTGTGTTCTCTTCCTCCTCCTCTTCCATCGTCTCGGTCGGCGCGTCGCGCATCTCTTCGTCGCCCCATTCCCTTCTTTTTCCCGCGGCTTGGTGTTGATTCTCCATCATCATCATCTTCCCTTCAGCCGCGGTACTATTATGTCTCTTTCCTCGTTCTTTTCTCGTCGTCGTCGTCATTATTTCGTCGTTTTCGAGTTTGTGTACCGTGTCGAGCAGTTTCTTTGCCACGTCCACGATGCCCGAGTGCAGTTTCGCCGACGACGACCGCGTCGTCCTATTAAGCGCTCCTCCTCTCAAATGTGTGGGCCTTTTTTCGGCGGCATCCCGCCCCCGCCCCCCTTCGCGTTTGTTGGGCATGATGATATGTATCGAAAAGCAGCAACAGAGTCGTCAAAGCGGGTAGGAAGGTCTGATGATACAACTCTTCTTCTTCTTCTTCTTCTTCTCGAATAGCGCGGTCGTCGACTAAACGGGCTTACTATTATACCTCTCTGCGATTCGATGATGTCTCGTAAATGCCGCGTGCAAAGAGATGTCCCCAAAAATCCCTCTCTGTGATGGATGCACGCACTCTCTCTCACTATGCGTGTTGTGTTCCGAGAAAGACGTCCTCCTCCTTCCGACCACAAACACACACACGCACTCTCGACGACGATAATAACACCACCAACACCAACGTCGTCGTCGTTCTAAGTGAGAGTGTGGGTCGCACAGAACGCGTCTCTCTCTCTCTCTTCTTTTTGTGTCGTCAAATTTTAAAGACAAAAAGAAAAAGAGAGAGAAAAAAAAGTGATTTTTAAACCCTAAACATATCTGGGACGTGTAGGGTATTTATTCTGTGGCACCTTTTTTTTCTTTTTGCTTTTGTTTTGTGGGTGCTCTACATGCAATCTTTCTTCACCAAACATGTAAACTTTTTCTTTCGTGTTGTGTGTCGAGAAGAGGACCTTTTTACATCGAGGAAAACCAACCACTTTGCGCTTTGATGCTCTCGAAGTCGAAGAAGAAGAAGAAGAAGAAGAAGACCACCACCATCTGCAGTTTTTTTTTTGGA
>JACLAA010000325.1_pt1 | contig 11612 bp, 7 predicted proteins | sample 8027891 | NCBI WGS metagenome assembly JACLAA01 (sample SAMN15724900, study PRJNA655200) | protist metagenome | isolation source: fluorescence activated cell sorting (FACS) single amplified genomes of... | place: Spain: Blaines Bay Microbial Observatory, Mediterranean Sea | collected 2016-01-19 | reverse complement strand
TGAGTGTTGCGTATTCCTTCTTCTTACCCGCGTCGCGACTGTTGTTGTCGTTATCGCTGTCGTCGTCGTCGTCGTCGCCTGCGCGTTTACCTTTCCCGCGGTTGCCGCCGCCGTTTTTGGTTTTGGAAGAATCTTTCGTTTGCCTGAGCTTTTCAAAAATCAACACTAACTCTTCGATCAGCTGAAAGTTTGGCTTTGCAAAGCCTTGCTTTTGCGATTGCGATTGTGTTTGTTGTTGTTGTTGAGAGGAGGCTGTCTTCTTGAAGCCGCCGCTTCCACCACCAATTCCGCCGCTCTTCCACGCTTTTTTATCCCCATTACCATTACTTGCGTTCGAACTCTTGAAAGATGATGAGGTATTCTTCGACATTTTATTGTTATCCTTGTCTTCGTGTTGATTCCCTTTATGCTTCTTCTTTTGCTTGTTTCCTCCTTCCTCGTCCTCGAAAGTTTTTCCCGTGGTGGCGGCTCCACCTTCTCCTCCTCCTCCTTTGTTATTAAATTTCTCCTCTCTTCTCTCCTTTCTCTTCGCTTTGGCGTTCAAGCCGGCTGATTTTGTCGCGCGAGGCATCTTCTTCTCTTTTAAAACTTTGTCTTTTTAATAAGACGATGATGTTGATGATGATGACTTTTAGAGCGCTTAAGTGTGCCGAGTGAAATGATGAGTTTAAGATGGAAAGTGATTCTGATGTTTTTTTTTGGCGGCTTCGTCTCAGAGCAGAAAGGGCTCAAACTCTTCTGCCTCAACACACACTTACAACCCGTCATTATTATATTCTCAGATAATATAGTAGTAGTATTATTCAGAAGAAGACTTTAGACGTCGTGAAAGAACTCATCATCTCTTCTAATTCTTCTTTATCATCTTCATCTTCTTCTTCTGCTCGACATTATTAAACGCACCAGCAGCAGTCATCAGCGTCCGAACATTTACTCATCGTAGTGGATAAAAAAAAGTGAAAGTGATGATGATGATGATGACAGCAGCAATAACAACAACAAATATATCAACGACGTCATCACCAATAATGTATAATTCTAGTAGAAGTAGCAGCAACAGCGCGGCTACGACCACATCGAGAGTTACGCTAGGAAGACGAGGAATGATGACGACGAGTGATGATTTCAATAGTAGACGCGTATTATTTCATAGCAGCAGCAACAAAAGAAGCAGCAGAAACAAAAGAAAGTCTCTGACTCTTCGCGCCAACGCTGCTTCGGCGAGTAAAGGCGAAGTGTCGCTTTTAGATTACGGTGCTGGAAACGTTCGTTCCGTTCGAAACGCGATGCAAAAGCTCGGGTACACGGTCAAAGATATCAAATCTCCGGAAGATATCCTCGCGGCGAAGAAACTGGTCTTCCCTGGCGTCGGCGCCTACGGGTCCGCCATGGACATTTTGCGCGAGAGAAAGTTAATCGAACCTTTGAGAGAATACGTTTTGGATGGAACGAAACCATTCATGGGTGTGTGTTTGGGCTTACAGCTACTGTTCGATGGGAGCGAAGAGTCGGGAGGCGTAGAAGGTTTGGGTCTGATTCCCGGGACGGTGACCAAGTTCACGGGAGACGATTTAATCGTGCCGCACATTGGATGGAACGTAAACGAAGTCAAAAGAGAATCGTACCTGATAGATTTACAAAAAGATGATCCATCATCTGCTTCGGTTTCCGAGAGAGTATATTTCGTGCACTCGTATCGAGCGTTGCCGAACGAAAACAACAAGGATTGGGTTTTATCGACGTGCGATTACGGGAGCGAACCGTTCATTTCAGCCGTGCAGAAAGGAAACGTCATGGCGACGCAGTTCCACCCGGAAAAGTCTGGCTTCACTGGTTTAAAGATTTTCGACCAGTTTCTTTCCGGCGGTAAGAGCGAAATGGAAACGTCCTCGGCGTTGCCGTCCTCGGCGAGCTCGGATGCCGTGCGGAAAGGGTTGGCTAAGCGCGTCATCGCGTGCTTGGACGTGCGCAGCAACGACGCCGGCGATTTGGTCGTCACCAAAGGCGACTCGTACGACGTGAGAGAAAAAAGCGAAGGAGAGAGCGGCGACGTTCGTAATTTGGGTAAACCCGTCGAACTCGCGAAGAAATACTTCGACATGGGCGCCGATGAGGTGAGTTTTCTGAACATTACCGGGTACCGCGACACGCCGTTGAAGGACGCGCCGATGATTGACGTTTTGAAACTCTCCAGCGAAACCGTGTTTGTGCCTTTAACCGTCGGCGGCGGTATTCGCGATTTTACCGACTCGAACGGTAAACATTACTCTTCTTTAGAAGTCGCCTCGGCGTATTTTGCCTCGGGCGCCGATAAGGTGTCCATCGGAAGCGACGCCGTGGAAGTCGCGGAGAAGTTTTACGCCAACAACGAACAGGGCGATGGAACGAGTTCTATTGAAACCATTTCCAATCGATACGGGTCTCAAGCCGTCGTGATATCTATCGATCCAAGACGCAAATACGAAACCGACCCGAAAAACACAAAGAACAAGTGCATAGAAACCAAACGAAAATTAGGACCAAACGGCGAGAAATATTGCTGGTTTCAGTGCACCATCAAAGGTGGGAGAGAAGGACGCGATATTGGCGCGTACGAGTTAGCCATTGCGATGGAAAAGTTAGGCGCGGGTGAAATTCTTTTGAACTGCATAGACGAAGACGGACAAGGTAACGGTTTCGACCACGAGCTCGTAAAAATGGTTGCGGACGCGGTGAAGATCCCCGTCATCGCCTCCTCCGGCGCCGGACACCCGAGGCACTTTTCTGAAGTTTTCGGAGCCGTTCCGGCGTGTTCGGCGGCGCTCGCGGCTGGAATCTTTCACAGAGACGAAGTGACCGTGAAGGAATGCAAAGAAGATATGGCGAAATCCGGATTACCGACGCGTCTTTAATAATAAAAAGTTGGTGGTAATTTAGTTAGTTTTAAAACTTTCTTTTAAAAAAAGTTATACATTTGAAGAAGCTTTCCTTTCTTCTTCTTCGTCGTCGTCGTCCCCAAAAACTGGAAGAGCCTCACACGGTGGCGTTCTTTTCTCCGGTCTCCGCACCAGATGCGGACGGCTCGCGCATCTCACTCACCGTCGCCGCGCTCGTCGCTCGCTGATTTTTCAAATACGCTTGGTAATACAACGATCCGAAAACCATCGCGGTCCCGAGCCATTGCATGAACGTCAACGGGTGCATAAAAATCAAGCACGACAACAGAATAGACAAGAACTGTCTGGTCGTCATGATTGTCGCGAACAACAACGCCCCGAATTCACGAATCGTGTACAAGATGCACAACTGTCCTAACATTGCGGCGACGCTCAAAGTGCAAATATCTTGCAACACCGCCGGGTGTCTCCCGACAAACGCCACCGCGTCGAAAAACGCCGAATCCGAAAACAACCACAAAGCACTAATAGATGCCGAACATAAATTCACCCACAGCATTTGATTATACGTTTCCATCTGGTACCCTTTGAACAACTTATCTTGAAACGTGGACGTGAACCCGTCGAAACCGAGGTATCCCAACATCAACCCGACGCCGTACATGCTCGTATCTTTCCCACCTTTCCCGTGATGTTTCGCCGCGCTCGAGGACACGTCCCCGTACAAAGCAAACATCGTGCATCCTAACGTCACGCCTGCGGCGATGAAATAATCTTGCATGACGTACCGTCTCTGATTAATTAAATATCCCCAAATCATCACCGGAATCATCTTCGCGCACTTCCCTAAAGTTTGTACCGGAAACGAGACGTATTTCAAAGCTTCGTATTGACAATACGTCGCGATGACGTTGGATAAACTGACCGCGCAGTATCGATGAATACCCGCGACAGGTTGCACGTTCCCTCTCGAATACGCCAAAATCCCCATCGCCATGAGGCAGGACAGAAGTCTGTTCGATAATACTAAAAACACGGAGAACTTAAAATACTCTTCGTTTTCTCCGTCCGTTTCGTACGGTCGAGTCATGATTCTTTCTTGCAATAAACCGTACACGAGTAAAGATCCGACGACGCCGACGACGCATCCTAAAATTTTCAGCGCTTGCGGGTGCTGCATGAGCTGTTTGAATGAAGACGAGGACGATGAAGACGAGGAGGGAAGAGACGATTGAGACGACATGATTATATTATTATTAAGGTGTTGTTCTTCTTCTTCTTCTTCTTCTTACAAAACTGAGGAAAATTTTGTATCTCGAACTGCTCAAAAAAAAAGAGAATCCATTTTTCACCACCCCACAAAAAAAAATACGCGCAAAAATAAACACAAAGAGTTTAAGGATAAAAAAAAGAATCGATCGATGACGACGACGACGAACGAAACCACGACAACGCCGCAAATACGACGAGACGTCGGACACATCCGATCCGTTCTCGCGTCGACGACGTTGCGATCGATGCTGTCGCAGATCGATCGCGCGAAGCAAGGAAGTTTAGCAGGAGCGGGGTCTTTCGTCGTTTCTCTTGGACACGACGATACGTGCGAGACGGCGCTCAACACGTTGAAGAGATACAACGTTTTGTCGGCGCCAGTTTTGGTGCAAAATGTCGGGCTGAATCGTGAAGACAAAAGAGCGACGTGTTTGGGTTTTTTCAGCGTCTCGGACGTGATCGATCCTCTCGTGGAAGCTTTCGAAGACGAGAAAAAGTTGGAGAAGATGGAAGATCCAATCAACATGTTGCAAGCGATGTCGTTGTTACGAAAAGTTGCGCCTGAAGTCTTCTCGAAGAAGATGATTCAAATCGGCAATCTCAGCGACGTGGATTTAGTCTTTGAACCGTACGCGAAAGAGTTGTCGATTCTGGAAGCGATGGAGAATTTCTTGGCGAACCAACACCATTTAGTGCACAGACTCGGCGTCTTCGACCCGCACGGGGAGATACATCGCATAATCTCGCAATCCGACATCATCAAGTTTTTGCAAATGAAGAACGAACAAGGTGTTTTTAAAGAGTTATCGAGATTAACAGTCCAAGATTGCGGTTTTTGCTCCTCGGAAAGAGCGCTCGGTCTCTGTTGCGTCGAGCCGCACGAACTTACGATCAACGTTCTGAAAAAACTGCGTGATCGAGATATCTCGTGTGTCGGCGTCGTGTACGAAGATATGTTAATCGCGAACTTTTCAGCATCCGATCTCAGACGCGTGACGAAAGATCACGTCTCTATTTTGGGGTTACCGATCGCAGAATTTTTGGCGTTGTCTCATCGCACGAGTTACGGCGGGTACTCGCATATTGAGAGTCAACACGTGAGTCACGCGTTCTTCCAAAAGATGAACGAAGACAGTCCAACCGCGGTCGATCGACGGGATAAAGCAATCGAAAAAGACGAAATATTTTTACAGACCGTGGGAGTGTCGGCGACGATCTCTGATGTTTTGAACGCGCTTACGTACGTTCACCGCGTGTGGGTGGTCGTCGAAAAACCGAAACTGAATGCTGGAAAGCCTCTCGACGTTATTACGTTGACGGATATTCTTCGTCTGTTCATCTCGGAAGAGAACGATGCTTTCGGCGAAGAAAATAAATAAGAAGAAGTCTTAAAACTTAAGTGCTGTGGGTACCTTACTTTCAAGAAGAAATAAACACTCTGTCGCATGAACACAACACACTAGCACTATATCACTTACGCTATTTTCGCCCTTGGTTTCTTTGAAACGCGTTTCCTCCTGCCGATCTCGACGGCGCTTTCGTCGGTCTCGCCGGCATTTTCTGTTCGCGCCTTCGAAGATGTTTCGCAATTTTCCCTCTATCGTACTCTTCGTCGAGCTCGTCATATCCGCGAGACTTTTTAACGTTCTTTTTCTGAGATGTACTAACTTGCTGGCGCATTCCCACCGCGCGACTTTTATTATTATCGTCGTCGTCGTCGTCGTTCCAACCTCGAGTATTTTTATCTCTTTGCGCTCGCGATTTCAAGAATGTCTTTATCATGTTTCCTTTATCCCTCTTATTTTCCTTATCTCCTTCGTCGTCGTATCCTTCGTCGTCGTCGTCGTCGTCGCTATACGATGCTCGTTTACTGCGCCTTCTTTGCTTGCCGATGCCGAAATCAGGTGATTTTGATCCGCTTCTATTTTGCTTGAAGAGTTTTGATTTTACCACGTCGCGAGAATTCTTCCCGGCTGAGCGCCCGGCGCCTCGCTTCCCGTTTCTTCTCGCCGATATCACCGTAACTACGTCTTCTTCTTCTTCTTCTTCCTCGTCTTTTCTTTCGTCTTCTTCGCTGCTGCTAGTGCTATTGCTGATATTACTATCTCGTTTGCTTTTCCTCGTCATCACCTTCTTCTCCTTCTCTCTTTCTTCATCGAGCTTTCTTTTCTTCGCTTGGAAATCTCTCGTGAGTTCGTCCATTCGATTTTTATCCACGTTTCCAGTGTTTGTTTTCCTCGACGTCATCGTCCCCGGAGCGTTGCGTAAAGAGTAAAAGAGAAGGTACGCCTTTTGTCTCAAAACGGTCTTTTCGGAAACATTCGTGACGGATTCGTCGTCCATCTCAAACCAGAATCCATTTTGCGCTTTGACGTAAGAATAATAATGACCAGAGTTCATGGAACTTCCCGCGTGGACTAAAACACCAATCAAATCGTACACCGAGGACGACGATGAAAAAGCTTTCTCCGTGCTACTACCACCCATAATATCATCGAGAACGGTGTTATTACCACTTTTACTCCTCTTCTTCCCGCGGCGACCTTCGTTAATTTTCAAAATTGAGGTTAAATACGACGTTAAATCTAACACCAACGGGTATTCGATAAACTGCGATAACTTCCCTCTCCCGAAAGGAACAAACTCGAAACGCTTCAGTTGGATTTGCAATACGTTTGGAGCTTTATCCACGCTGAATTGCTTCTTCGCTCGCGATAACTTCTTGCACCCTTCGCATCTATACTTGTTATCGCCGTCTAGAACTTCCACTCGCGTGAACAACTTAAGCGCTTGTTCTAAAGATTTCACCTTCGCGCACTCTAAACTCATATCCATGCACGGATCTAACTTTGCCGACTCTCTCCCGCAGCTTTGACACGTCACGCACGAACGCAACTGCCCACCGAACACGCGCCAAATGAACGTCGTTTCCGCCTCTTTCGACTCTGGATCGATTGCATTCGCAGTAACCTTCTTTCCATTTCGAGTATTCGACGAGCTTCCGTCGTCCACCCGGCCTAACATGCAACACCTCTTGTGCATGGAATCTAACAAACACCTCGCGAATTCGTGGGAATCCTCTTGTCTTCCTTTCTTAAACGTCTTCGACAGCGCGCGAATATTCTTCACGAACGCCGTCGGTGGTACCGCGTGATGCTTGTTCTTGGAATGTATCAACGTGTTCTTTACTAAATTACCCATCTCGAACAACGAGTTGAATCCTGAGCTCAAATTTTTATGCTTTTGATGTTCGTTGTTCAAGAAAAAGTTCGCCAAAGCTGGCGTATACGTGAGGCACTGCAAAACCGCGTTTAAAAAGCAGGTGTTGCCTAAATTTTGCAAACCAGAGCCGATCTTAGAGACGGTTTGCCATTCCATTTGAATCTTGGAAAGAGGATATAAGTCTTTTTCGCTGTTTCCTTTCTCTTTTTCTTCCTCTTCTTCCTTCTTTCGCTTCTTATTTATGTTCGCGCGGCGAGTATCTTCGTCGTCTTTTTGAGATGATTTGTTGTTCTTATTACCATCTCTATTCTCACTCAATCCATTCAATACTATCGTTCTCCCTACTCTCCGTCGTCCATTTTGACCACTGGTGTTGTTGTTCGTCATCATTCCTCCCAATATTGACGACGGTTCCGCTCGTCTGTATTATTTTTTGTTATTTTATTGTTGTTGATTATGGTGATGGAGGTGTCAGTCACTAAAATTTGATCTCTTTTTGGCATCAATTTCCGAAACCACGCGACGACGGCGACGCGGTTCTTTGTTTCGAAAACAAAGAACGTCGTTTAAAGAAGAAGAAGAAGGAGAAGATGACAAAGGAAAATAAGAAGAAACTACCACACAAAAAGGATGAGTGGATTTCTTTTTGTGTTTGATTTCCCCCAATTTTGTTGATGAGCGAATTTGAGTTCACAACTCTCAATTTGAGTAGAGTAGTAAATTCGCGAGCGATTATTACCTGGCTGGAACAAAGTTCACTCGTCTCGACGCTCTGAAAGATGCGATGCCGTTTTGGGGGTCGATCAGTGGTGGTAATACTACGGTGTCTCTCTTCTTCTTCTTCTGTTTCATTTATTATTCAGAAGAGCTGATGAAAAGAGAGAGAGAGAGAGTATGTATAAATACAAAAGAGATGAGAGAAAACAGTTTCAAAGTGTGGCTTATTTCTGGTTGTTTTTCAAGTGACAGACGAGTTTGCTTAAATTTTTTTTCGAAAGAATTTGCTCTCACAAACAACAACAGAACAAAAACACCAATACTCATAGAACAATCGCTTTTCGCGTCGCGATAACATACATTTTACGCGCAAAAGCAATCAAAATCAATCATGTTTGAGGAGTACAACCAGGTGGTGAAAACGGCGAAAGAGCTTTCGAGAGAAGACTTCGAGAGTTTTGAGTTTCAACCGAAGAAGAAAGTTCGGGAAATGTTTGAGAAGTTGATGACTGCGACTACCACTGAAGAAGAAGAAGAAGAAGAAGAAGACGATAAAGAAGAAGAAGAGAAGAGGAACAAAAAGGATGCAACAACAACGACGACGAAGAAGCGGAAAGCAACGACAGAGAAGACGAATGATAACTTATTAGCTTCTTCTTCTTCGAATCTGTCGACCGTGATGAAAATGATGCGACAGATTTCACCCACTGAGTTGGCGTGTAAGTTGAACTCGAAACACAAAGACGCGGAGGAGAAACCGACAAGTTCGGAGAGAATCCTCTCTAGATTATTATCGACCTCTTCTGCGTCGACGACGAAGAGTAAGAAAGGAGAAAAGAAACCGCCAGAAACCGTACAGGTAAAAAAGAAGAAGAAAACGAAAGAAGATAAAGAACCGGCGGCCGAAGCCGAAGAGCAGGAGGTGGAAGAGGAAATAGACGAGAGATTAAAGCTCGCGAGAGAAGCCATGGAGGCGGCGAAAACGTCCAGAAAAGTGCACAAAATCAAAGACCACGGTGGTTTGAAAGCGGTGATCGAGAAAAGAGACTTTGCCGGGATGGTCATGGAGGTGGAAAAGACGTACAAAGAGGGCTCGAAAGAGGCGAAAGCGGCCGAGGAAAAGGAAAATCTAGAAGGACAAAAAATGAGCGGCTTAGACGCTTTGATTGCCAAGATTGAGAAATCAAAGAAGATGAGCGTGCTAGATAAGACGAAGATGGATTGGAAGAAAGTGAAAGATTCGAACGAGGAGATTGACGAGGAGTTGGAAATGCACAGAAAGTCCAAAAACACGTACACCGAACAACAATCGTTTTTGCAACAAGCCGAGTATCGAGAATACGAAAAGGAAAGAGACGCGCGTTTGGCCGCAAACGCTCGAAGAGGCCCGGGGATTTAATTATAGTAATAGTAATAGTTTTAAATGGATAAGTCCATGTATATATATACATATATACATATATAATAATAAAATCCTAATCTCAAACGTGTGTGGTAAATAATTTGTGTTACAGTCGTCCTTCGGCACGAAAGAGAGAAAGAGATCTTCAATGACAACAATAACAATGATTTGTCATATTCATCATCGTCCAATCTGCAACTCTAATAACGCATCGACAAACAGTTTCATATGTTTCTTTTTCTTTTTATCTCGTCAACTCTTTTTTCTAAATAGTATCTCTTCTTCTTCTTCTTCAAGAGAGAGAGAGTAAATTCGCGCACTTCCGCAGAGGGGTACTACTTCCACTCCTCTCGCTCAATTCTCTCGTTCTTGTTCTCTTCTATAATTCACTCTCTTTCTCTCATAGTAATAACATACACATGCGCGGCGTGTATTCGAATACACTGATATCAGCTCACTCTGTCACACGCGCACACGCATATATCTTACTTAGATCGTGCCAGAAGGTTGCCCAGGCCTCGGCGGCATCATAAACGAAAAGAACCCGTTCGACTCGGACGCGTCGTCGATGAACAAGTCATCCGGCACTCTCGCCGCAGAGTGCGCACCAATCCCCAACAAAGCCACGCCCATCCCGGAGAATATATACGTCCCCGCGGAGGACAAGAAAAATATAATCAACGCGGATAAACCAGTCATGCCTAACATTTTCTCTCTCGAAGACACTTCTCGTTCGCCAATCTTCAAAGGTTCTTGACGAATCATAAACACGTACGCCCACGCGGCGGAGATTGCGCTCAAAATCAACAAACTCGACGGATGATACAAAATAAACGCAGATAAGATCCCCATCGTGGCAATCATGTAGTTAATTTTGAAGTAGTTCAAGTTCTTTTGCATTCGACTGGTGGCGTCGGAAAAACTCGCCGGTTTCGAATACGCCGTTCTATCGAGAATTTCTGACATTGGTTTTCTTTGGGAGAAGACGTGTAAGGAGACATCTTTAATTCTCGCAGCGGCGGTGATGACCGGCTGCAACGGAGAGTTGGAAGGGGTGTCCGCAACGGCAGCTGAAGAAGTCGGAGTTCCGGTGGACATTTTATTCTTTATTCTTTATTTATTAATAATAGTTTGATATATACGCGCGCAGATATATATAATGTGTGTGGATTATTGCACACTGGCAAGATCTTCTTAATTCGTTTGCTTGGTATCCCCCTTTTTCCTTTTTGTCATGAGATATCCGAAAAATAGAGAGAATTTCTGGTCCACATTGCTCCTGAGCTCCTTCATTAGGGTTTAGCAGTCTTAGAAAAATTCCTTTTCCTCTTTCTCAAAAAAGTCACAACAAGAAAGAACGTCAAAGTCTTTTGTGTTGTTGTTCTTGAAGAACATCGTAACAACAATAATAGTAGTATCATCCTATTAGACGATTTTGTGTGTTGTTGAGAGAGACACAATAACAACAACAACATCATCATCATCAAAGAGAGGAGAAAACAGAGAACAGATAATAATATACTTTTAAAATATAAAACGCGACGATGACGATGATGATGCCTTCAACAACAACGATATCTTCTTCTTCATCTTCTATCCATCATTTTTCGGGAAGGAGTTGTACGACGCGATCGAATAATGAGTTACGACGCAGCACAAACATCACCAGAACAAACAAAATAAGAAACAAAATCAAAGCAGCGGCTGCGGAACCGCCGGTGCTGCCGTACAGAGTCGGACACGGGTTTGATTTGCACCGCTTGGAATCCACTGCGGAATTCCCAGAGTTGAAGTTGATATTAGGCGGCATCGAAGTGCCGCACGATCGCGGGTGCGTCGCGCACTCGGATGGGGACGTTTTGTTGCACTGCGTGGTAGATGCCATCACTGGCGCGCTCGGTTTGCCGGATATTGGCCAGTTGTTCCCGGATAACGATCCGAAATGGAAAGGCCAAACGTCGGACGTGTTTATTTACGAAGCCATTCGATTGATGAAAGAAGCCGGGTACGAGTTGGGGAACATCGATTGCACATTAATCGCGCAAAGACCGAAGATTTCGCCACACAAAGAAAAGATTAAGAAAAACTTGGCGAAGTTGTTGGACGTGCACGAATCTGTGGTG
>JACLAA010003414.1_pt1 | contig 11626 bp, 12 predicted proteins | sample 8027891 | NCBI WGS metagenome assembly JACLAA01 (sample SAMN15724900, study PRJNA655200) | protist metagenome | isolation source: fluorescence activated cell sorting (FACS) single amplified genomes of... | place: Spain: Blaines Bay Microbial Observatory, Mediterranean Sea | collected 2016-01-19 | reverse complement strand
ATATCATCATTATCATCATCATCAATCGTCATTATCGTCGTCGTTATAAACAGAGGCGCCGCGTGGAACGCCACGCGAGATAGATACCACGGTCGGAATAACACGTCGTGGTGATGATGCGTGGTGATAAAAATCCATCCCGCGCGACACAAAAAGCGGAGGCGGAGGCGGCGGCGACGCGTAATAAAACCTACGGCCTTAAATCCTGGTCGGGGCTGGTGAACCATTACGAGTTGAAAAAGCATCACTCCGGCGCGATGCTTTTGGAAGGCGTGGGCAAATGCGCGAATAAGATACCTCTGTCCACTCGAAATAAGCAACTCCAAGCGTCCCTCGTGAGCGAAGAAAACGAAGAGATGGACTTCATAGCGGACATGAACGACGAGATGGTGGAGTTTTACGTGAAACAATTGCTCGCACAAAACGCCCTGAGAGAAGTCTATAAAATAGGCGAGAGTTTCGTGTTGTTGAGAAACGTCGCCGTAGAGGATGAGAGAACGAGAACGAATATGGGACATTTTGATGACGATCAGTTGGAGCAGATGATCGCGATGGAAGAAATTAATAGAAGGAAGAAGGAAGAGGAAGACGTTCAACATCGAAGTCAGTCGCCGGTTTTAGAACAGATTTTAGGAGTGCCAAAGCATTTAGGTGGATTCGAAGCGCAGAGTTTAGCGGAATTAGAAGGTTTGAGCACGGCGTTTACGCCGTTGAAAAAAGATCAGCACCCATCGGCGTCTTCGTTGGACGATTTGACGTTGGAAGGATTGGGCATCGAGGAGTCGGAACCGGTTACCGAGTCGGCGATGAAGCCAAGCAAAAACGAGATGGAAAAGCTAGCCAAACAACAAAAGAAAGAGAGAGAAGCCGCCAAGAAGTTGAAAGCGGAACGAGAGAGGAGAGAGAAGAAACAAGTGAAAGCGTTGGGAGGGTCGTCTATTGCGAATTTATTGGGCAAGGCGGCAGATAAGAAGTCGGCAGTAACATTGATAATGAAACATGATCCTACCGCTGCTGCTGTTGCTTCTGTGAATAATGAGAAACCACCAAAAAAGTACATTAGACCACCAAAAAAAGTACAACCGTACATTAGCGCGTATCTCTATTTCATTGAAGAAAAGCGTGCGGCCTTAAAAAAAGAAGTTACAAGCGGAAGTCAATTCAAAAATATTTGGCCCGACATCAAAGATGAAGCTTCGAGAAGGTGGGATTTTGAGATGAGTGAGACGGACAAGATGCCGTATTTCAAGATGGAATGGGACGATAGGAACAGATACGAAAAAGAAATGAAAGATGATCCTACCGCTGCTGCTGTTGCTTTTGTGAATAATGAGAAACCACAAAAAAGGAACATGAGCGCGTATCTCCATTTCATTGAAGAAAAGCGTGCGGGCATAAAAGAAGTTGAAAGAAGTCAATCCATTAATATTTGGCCCAACTGGCCCAACATCAAAGAAGAATATACGAGAAGGTGGGATTTTGAGATGAGTGAAACGGACAAGATACCGTATTTCAAGATGGCAGCGGACGATAAGGACAGATACGAAAAAGAAAAGAAAGAGTATGTTTTGAAGAGTGGTGAGGGAGGAAATGGGCACGCGCCGTGCGAAGCGTTGGACGACGTCAAAGAGGAGAAAACAGAGGAGAAAATAACAGAGCGACGAGAACTGAATGTAGTAAGAAAAGAGATCACCGCGACGTTACGAGGCATTGAAGATTCGTTCGATTTAGTTCTTGAAGACGCTGAAAACAAAAAGAAAGGCGCGTACGAAAACGCCGAGAAATTCTTAAGGGAATTGCGAGCGATTCTCGCGCGAATGTCTATCGTCATCTGAAAATTGAAAAGTATAATTACTGTAGAAGAAAAGAAAAAGTACTAGGTAGGTATGCAATTCGCGTGATTTAGAAAGAAATGTTGTAGAGCAAATCAAAAACAGCAGTACTAGTAGTAGTAGCGGAGACGGCAATAACCAACCAAATTTCTTAGAAAAAATTAAAGCCCTTCCATATCGACATCTTGAAATGCACCTTTTAACTTTTGCCTTTGGCATTCGGTGACACTCTTTGGAAAGACGACTTCGGTGATACGAATGATGCAATCGCCCATAATCTCAGGATCGCGTTGATCTGGCATGCCTTTTCCTTTGACAACGTACGTTTTCCCCGGGATTGAGATTTCCCTCGTGTCAAACTCGAAAGCTTTGCCGTCCAGCCCTTTCACTGTCGCTCGAAACCCGCAGAGAGCTCGGGAGACAGCCAAACGCACGTCAAGTTCCAAGTCGTTTCCTCTATCCGCGCGCCTAAAAACGGGATGCGGCACTTCCTTGCAAATCAAGACTAAATTCCCTCGTTTGCCGTCTCTCGCCGGCGCACCTCGACTCTCATAAGTTAATTTCGTACCCTTTTTCCACCCAGGTTTCACGTGAACATCAACTACCTCCTCTTGAAGACCGTTTGTTGGTGGTATTCGCAGCCTTTTCGAGCACCCGCGATACAGCTCTTCTAAAGTACATTCAAATTCAAAAATTCGATCTCCTTCTCTCGAGTCTGTCGGCATCGGCGCGCCGTTCTCGTCTCTTCGTCGTGCTCTCTTATTCGTTCCTCCGAATTCGCTCCCGAGATCCACATCTCCAAAGTGTTCCTTGAACATTCTCATCGCTTCATCGATCCCGAAACTCGTTCTGTTTTGTCCCGTGCCGCCAAAACCTCCTCCTCCTCCTCCTCCAAAGTTCCTCCGAGCGTATCTCTCCTGTCTCTGTTGCCTCTGCGCGTCTGCCCACTTCTTCTGGTCTTGAAATCCTCCAAACCAATCCGCACCCGCGGCGCGTTCGCCGGGGCGGCGTTCCGGAGGTTGAAACCCAGGCTCTAATCCTTTCTCCCCGTACGTATCGTAGATTTTTCTCAAATCTGGATTTTTGAGCGTTTCAAACGCTTTCGTGCATCGCAGAAACTTCTCCGCGTCGCCGTTCGGTCGATCCGGGTGGTATTTCAAAGCGGCTCTCTTATACGCGCGTTCGAGCGTCTTTTCCGAAGGGAAATTTCTGCCGGTCGTCCCTCCTCCTTTTTTTGTTGGACGCTCGACGCCGAGGACGGCGTAGAACGAGTCGTCGTCGTCGTCAAAGTCGTCTTTTCCTCTTCCCATATCGCGTCCGTTTTTGTATCTCTGTATCGGAAAACGCTTTGTGCTCTTCTTTTTTTCGCGTATTTTTTTTTCTTTTTTTTTTCTTTTCTTTTTTTGTCTTTTTTTTTCCTTTGAGAACTCTTTGGAAAAATCGCGCATTCTCTTTTTGTGTCTCCACTTTAGTAGTAGTCGAAGAGTGTCGTCTCGTCTCGTCTCGTCGCACAACGGGGGGTCGTCTTTCTTTCTTTCTTTCTTTCTTTCTTTCTTTCTTTCTTTCTTTCTTTCTTTCTTTCTTCGGTTGGCGGAAGAAGCGGGAGAAAAAGCGGGAGAGCATCTCTCTGTCTCCATCTCCGTCTGTCTCTGTCTATCTATCTGTCCATCTAAATCCATCGCGAGAAAGGAAGAAAGGAAGAATTGGAAAACTCGTGCACTTTTGATTTGACGTAGAACAACAACAACAACAACAACAACAACAACAACAACCGAACGACAGGGAAAAGAGAAAGGGAAGAAACGGTACGGCAACATGGCGAAAGGCACCGATTTCCTCTCCCCGAAAGCGGTGGCCAACCGACAGAAGATGAAAGGGCTACAAAAACTTAAGTTTTACTGCCAGTTGTGTGAGAAGCAATGCCGAGACCAAAACGGGTTTAAGCAACACTGTTCGTCGGAGAGCCATTTGAGACAAGTGGCGGTGTTCGGACAAAACAGCGGACGGTTTATTCGCGGATACTCGGAACAGTTTTTGTCGAACTTTCTAGACATGATGGCCGTCTCGCACAGAAACACTCGAATTAAAGCGACAGTGGCGTATAACGAGTACATCGCGAACAAGACGCACGTGCACATGAATGCGACGAAATGGACGACGCTGACAGAATTTGTGAAATATTTAGGACGGGAGAAGTTGTGCGAAATTGAAGAGACGCCAAAAGGATGGTTTATCACGTATAAGCCGAGAGATAAGGAGGAGCAGTTGAGGGAGAGAATGGAACTGGAGAAGAAGCAGAAGGAGGAGGAGGAGGAAATGAGGACAGCGAATTTATTGGCGAGGCAAATCGCGAAGCAAAATAAGAAGAGAGAGGGTGGAGACGAAAAGGAAGAAGAGAGGAAAGCAGATGCAATCGATTTAGAAGATGGAGGAAGAGAAAAGATTAATTTGCACGTCGCGGGAGGTGTATCTACAAGTGAGAATGGCGAGAAGAAGAGGAAAGAAATGGTCGACTCGGGTGTAGACGAGATGTTTAGCAACATCGGGAGTAGAAACAGGAAAGCTAAAGGAGAAGATGGCAAAGCTTTCAAGAAGAGAAAAAGATTGAAATGGATGCGGCGAACGAACATCATCTGTAGGAAAACGGAAACGAAGGAAAAGGGTACGGTAGTGCGAGTCAACTTGGACGACTGCGAAGCAGACGTGAAGTTGAAAGAGTCATGTTCTATAACCGAAAATGTAAACGAAGACGAGTTTGAGCCGGTCTGCCCGGGCGTCGGAGGAAAATGCGTAGTCGTGCGCAACCATGATTTCGTCGGCGAGGAAGGTAAAGTTTTAGGCGTAGACGCGAACACTGGCGAGGTGACTATTGAATCCTTTAAAAGAGGGATTCAGTTCAAAGTGAATAGCAGTGACGTCGCGCGGTTAGCAACATAAAAAATTAGAAATAAGCAGCTAGTACGTACAAAATGTATAATTACAAGAGGATTCGATACTTCTCGCTTCTCGGAACGACATCTAAAGCTACGGTCCCGTCCATGGTTATCGCCGAAAAGACCCACGGATCGTTCGAGCTCCAACACGCGTCGACTACGGGTGAGAACGACCCAATCGGGGTCGTGTGTAAGTTCCCATACGTTGTAAGTTCTAGGCTAATGCCTTCGCTATTGTTGTTGTTGTTGCTATTCTCGTCGACGTTTGCTTTCTTACTCCTCCTCCCGCTATCGTCGTCGTCTGGTAAACGCCCTAGGTCTGAATCTCTCCACAATTTCGCCGTACCGTCTAACGAACTCGACAGGCATATGGATTCGTACACGGGATTAAATCTAGCTTTTGTGACCGAGCCTTTGTGACCGGCGAAACACTTCACTGGTGTTCCATCGTTTTTCCTCATGTCCCACGTCTTCACCAACCAATCCTCAGAGGCGGTTATGATATAACGCCCTTCCTCGTTCGCCGAAAATGCAACGTCCCTGAAAGAGCTCGTTTGAGAAACCATAGGTTTCGAATTACTCCTATTTACTCTCGAATCAACCACGAAAACGTTTCCATCTTTCGTAAACGCGAATTCGTTTCGATTCGCTTTCGACCAATCGCCTTTGCTATTTTTCTTACCAGAGCCACCAGTAATGAAAGAGCCAACTTCTTTATCATTCTCGTGGTCATAAAAGCAGACGGAATCTCCACCAATCGTAACCATCGCGAGCACTCGTCCATCGTTCGGATCGAATTTACACGATGAATATTGACCTTTACCCTTTTTACTCACATTTTTCCCTTCTTTTTGAAAGACAGACACATCTCCTTCTCGAGTGCATGCCGCCATGATGGAGATGTTCGCACCATCGTCGCTCTCCAAATCGTGTCCTGGCCCCTTGCCACAACAGTCCACGTCTGCAATCTTTCCTGAAGAAGAGGGAACACTCCTCATGAGTTCTGTTTTTTCTTTCAAACGATGCGTTTGCGCATCCACGTAGAATATTTTCACATTTGACGAAGAAGAACTACCACACGCGACGGCGAAGAGAGACTCGTTCAAACCGTTCGGAACAGAACAAATGGCGTATGCTTCGTCGCCGCAGACTATTCTTTGCGCGGAGGAAGAGGAGGAGGAGGACATTTTATATATTTATGTGTGTGTGTGTGAGTAGTTTGTAATTTATGAGGAATTTGTGACGATGTGTTCGCAACTCACAATAATATTCAATTGAAGAAGAGTATTAGTTTGCGCGCGCGTGTGTGTGCGTGTGAGTGTATTAACATTTTCTTCTAGACGCTGAAATTAATATTACTAGTAGTATTAGAGCCTAAAATGGTATTAATGTCTACCGATCCCTTGTCTGAGACCCAAGGACGGGAGGCTATTATATTTATCGTTTTGAGTTGTGTTGGTGTTGGCGTTAGATGTTTCGTTTGACCTTTCCCCGATCACAAATTGAAACGAGAAGGAGAAACAACATCTTTAATCGAAGTCATCTCCGAGATCACCCAACAAGTTTTCAATCATGCCAAAGTGCGGGAAGTTATCTTCTTGCTGTCCAGGGACTGGAGGCACCGGCGGTTGTCCTTGTTGCTGTTGCATCCAGGCCGCTGGCCTCACGCCGTTGGCGCCTGCCGGAGGCGCCGCACTGCCCACATTTGCGGCTTGCGCGAACGATCCAGGCACCGGTGGAACTGGTGCAGCACCGTTCTCGGAGACGGACATTTGAGCGACGCCTTTGACGAGCGACGTTGGAGGTGGGGGGCCTCTCGGCGGCGGAGGCGGTCCAGCCGGCGGCATCGGGACGCTTCGGTCACCTTCAGAGGCTGTTCCGCCAGCAGCAACGGCAATGACCGGTGTTCCGGGTGGTGGCGGTGGTCCTGGAGGTAATGGGGGTGCACCTGGACCACCGGTGGCGGCCGTGGCGGCAGAAACGGCTGGAGCGGCAGCGACCGCAGCAGCGACTGCGGCAGCGGTTGGCTTCTCTCCGGAAATGGATCCAGAGCCAACTCTCGACATTGAAGCCGCCTTGGAATCGCTGCCTTTTCCTGAAGATGCCGGTGGACTTCCTTGTTGGTATTGGTTGAGATCGCGTTTGAGGCGAAGAACTTCAGCTGATTTTTCCGCCAAAGCGGATTCGAGCGCAGCAACTCGACCACGGAGTTCGCGAACTAGCGGCGGTTCCGAAGAGGATCCTCCTGGAGAGCCGCTGGAAGCGTTTGGCGTCGGAATCGACTTATCCGCCCCGCCCTTGACCGCTTTTCCCGCTGGCGAATCACTTTTGTTCGTGGTATCTTTGTTCTCCTTTCTTTCCTTTGCTTCAGCTTCTTCTCGTGCTTTGCGTTTTTCCGCCTCGGCTCTCTCCTTTTCGGCTCTCTTTTTCGCTTTCTCTTCTTCCTTTTGCCTTTGAATAGCTTCTCGCTTCTCTCTCGCCTCGCGCTCTTTTTCTTCCTTTATGCGCTGCTCCTCTTCGTGCTTCTTGCGAAGCTCTTCTTCTTGAGCGCGTTTGATTGCTCGCTGCTTTTCGCGTTCGGCTTCTTTCTCAGCCTCTATGGCGGCTTTCTTCTCGGCTTCTTCCTTTTCCAATCGCGCTCGTTCTTCATCTTCCGCCAACTTCTTTAGCCTTTGCTTTTCTTTCTGTTTCTGTTTCTTCGAGTGTTTCTTTTCGTTTTCTTCTGCGGCCAAGCGTTCTGCTTCCTCTTCTTCGGCAATCAACGCTTCTTGACGCATCAGAGCTTCGGCTTCGCGAAAGGCGACTTCGACACGTTCGTTAAATACGCGAGACAAGACGTACATCTCAATCGTTTTGCGGCCGAGTTCGGCAAGGCGATGTTCGTCTCTCTCCACTGCATCGGCCGCAGAAAAACCCGTCTTCTTCTTCGTCGCATCTTTACTATCGTTGTCTTTTTTGGGACTATCTTTATTGTTACCCTCGCCGAGTTTAGAACGCTTCGGCGAACGACCGTCGGCCGAATCGTCCAAGTCCAAATCATCGACATCAAAAGCAGTTCCATCCGCTGCGCGCTCCAAAGCACACACTAGGTCACCTGTGAGGACACATGTGTTTGTCGCGATGGATAAGGCTGCAGAACCGTGCGACAAATTCGCACTCTCCTTGACGGCATCCGTGACAGACGTGGAGCCGACGTCCAACGATCTGCAACCACAATACAATGCATCCATGACGAGGGTAGACGTCACTTCTTTCTCGTTGAAGAATCTCTTCACGATACCTTTCAAAAGAACGTCGGCTTTTTCAGAGGCGAGCTGCGTTTTTTCGGCTAAAGGACGATTGTTCCAAAAGTTACGAAGATTTTCCCACTTCTCCGAATCCTTGCGCAAAGCGATGAGCTTCTCTCTCTTCTCTTCAAGAAATCTTCGGCAAATACCCTATAATTTAGAGAGAGAACGCGGTGAGTATTATTGTATCGATTGTTATAACGTTCTTTTTCGAGTTGGTGCGCGCACTCGTGCATAAATACACGCGCAAACACACACGCAAGGCAAACACAGTCTCCGAAACAAAGCAGAAAATTTTTCATCGCTCAAATTCTATGGGTGTTCGTTTTGTCATTCACGAGTTGCTCAGAACGAGAAATGCTCTTATCGAATTGATCTCTTCACCGCGAAAGAAGATTTCTTTGTTTTGTCTAAGTTTGTACGATCCTGTTGCCGATGTTTGCGTGTGCGTGCGCATGTATAACGACGCGCGCGCGGGCCCAAAACGATGAAGAAAAAAAGAGGCTGAAACACTAAATAAAAAATCGCACCTCGACGTTTGTTAAATACACGCGAACCAACTCTCGTCTGTATTGCGGGTCCAAGCATCTAAACGGTCTTGCAATCTTCTCGTGGATAACTTGGACTTGCGCTTTAATGACTAAAGTATCCGACACGGTAAACCCATCTAAAACTTTACCGAGTTCCATAAACTTCTTCCATCCCCAGTCGTGTTCCTTCTTACAAAACCGATGCAAAGTGTCCGAATACTTTGACTTTTTCGGATCCTTATTCACAACCGCGATGGTAAACTGCGCGAAGTGACTCCACCCCGGTAACAATTTATCGTAATCTGCCACGCACAAGAACAACGACAAGTGATTATGCACGTCGCAGCCTTGCGGGTACACGAGAATGTACCACTTGTACCCGCCGACGTCGAAGCACTTGGAGCGAAGCTCGCGTTTAGAAATCTCCGAGAAATTCTCGATTTTCCACGTGAACTTCCCGTACATGTCTGGTGGTTGCGGTCCTGTTCGTTCAGAGTCGAGAAACCGAGCGAAATGTACGCGTGAGTGCGTTAAAAATATGAATCGTGCTCTTTAAAATTCGAGGCAAAAACCAGCTCTTCTCTCTCCCAAACACTCGACGGCAATTTTAGGCGAGTAAAAAGAAAAAAAAAAGAAACGCGCGCTCGGATTCGGCACGGAAACCACCTACCCGAACTATCTTCTTGCTTCCACGGCCCACCACCATCGTTCACGTCTAACGGTCCAGCTCGCGAGCGCCACTCGGAGTCCGCCGGCGAATCTGGAGTGGGCGTTAACAAGCCATCCACGATGGCGTTTCCATCCGCATCGAGCGGCACATCCTCTTTCCTTCTCGTGCCACTGGAGGACATTCTTTTTTTTACGCTATTTTTATCTAAAAGAACTCGCCGCCGCGGGGCTATCTATAAATCTTAAATGCTACGCGCGGGGAAAGAATCGAATACGTATAAACTCTATGTGTGTAATTTTACGCCGTGTTCGCGCGCGTGGGCGTCGCGTCTCTGCCGTGTCGCGCGTACACAATGTGTGTCGCGAATTGCCTCTCTTTTTTTTTCTTGCTTCTTTCTGCAATGAATCTCTCTCCTCGTGGAGTGGGCGTCTTTTTTCACAGAAGAAAACGGGGGAGTGGGAGAAAAAAAAAGGAAAAGAAGAGCCCAGCAAATGTGAGTCAATTCGTAGTATTGATTCTTTTTTTTTTTTTTTTTTTTTTTTTTGTCTCGCGTTTGCAAAGAACCCAAAACTGCCCCCCACTTCTTTTTTGTCATTTGTCTCGTAGTACGAAACTGTATTTGAGGACGACGACTCAATCAACGCACTTGAACAACAAAAGAAAGGAAAACGAAAGGGGGCTCTAAAACACAAAGCAGGAGGAGGACGCGGGCACGCGACTCTACCAGAAGAAACGACGACGAAGTCATATCTAAGCGCATGATTTACATGTTATATGTATACATATATCTATTTTTTGTTGTCTACTCTTCTTTTCGCTTCTGTGGTTCGCCGCCGGCGTCCTCGCGTACGATGACGGTGCCTCTCCACGGCTTGGCCGTTCGCGTATCGACGAGCGCGTCGATATCGACAGAGCCACTCAGAGCGGCGAACACGTCGTCGTCGTTGTTTTGGTCGTCCGGTGAGTGGACGCTGGTGATGTACACTTGGACGTTCGCTTTGGGATTTTGTGAGGAGAGATTCGCAATGGCAACCGCCGACTGAATCTTGCCCAAGATTCCTCCGGTGACGTCGTGCGAATCCGTCGTCGCAGATATTTGTCCTTCTTTTCTTTTGCTCGCGTTATTGTTGTCGCGTCTTTTCTTTGACAACCGCGCGTTGTACCGTAACCTGTCGTTTGTGGCGTACGCGATATCTTCGATGTCACTCCTCAAGTTATCTTCCACACATATCCATTCGCCGTCGGTAGTCGTTTCGATTTTCCGTAACAACTTGCACGGCGTTTTTGCATTCTTTTCATCGTCGTCGTCGTCGTCGTCATCAAACGGATCGCGATTAAACACGCCCCTCGCTCCAGTGATGAACACTACTCGAATGACAACAGGTTTGTTTTTTCTCGTACTTTCCATGGCGTACGCCTTTGCTACTTCAAGCGCGATTCTATCTCCACTTAAGATCGACCGCCCGTGCGCGGCGTCCTCGACTACGTCTCCGTGGAGCAGAAGAAGCGAAGGCGTGGACGTGGACGACGCAGACGAAGAACACTGCTCTTCGCAATATTCTCTCACGCCCACTCTACCGTTGTCTATTTCCACTTCTCCTTTCTCGTTAAACCGCCACGCGTCACCTACGTGTCTCCGCAGAACAGTTATCTCGTTGTCTTTCTCTAACCTCTCGGTCACTATCGCGTTCAACTTTTGGACGCTCGCGCGCGTTTTCGCGCATCCGTCTTCGAACGCTTTCGACTTCATTTTCATCATTTTCCTCTCTTTTTCTCCGAGTCCACATTCTTTGGCGTCCATGTGACCGAACGACCCGGCGCCGTGGATCGCTATCATCACCTCCTCATCCTGTCTCTCTTCTTTTCCATCGTCGTCAAAGTCGTCGTCGTCGTCCAAAGCCGAAGAAGAAGAAGAAGAATCATTGGAAGACATCATCTTTCTCGTCTTTGCACATAATGCGTCGCGCAGCAGAACGGCGCACTTCTCGAGCGCCGCCTCGTCCAGCGTTTCGCGCGTGGATTTATCCGTGATCGCGCGGCCCCCGAGTTTCACGATCGTGACGACCTTCTTGGTCTTCTTCTTGGTCTTGGTCTTGGTCTTCATCCTCCTCCTCCTCTATTGTTATTGTTAGTATTAGTATGGTGTTCTCTTTCATCGGGTGTGGATTTTGGGTGTTCATTTTGAGTGCAAAATTATCTCCAGTCGTCGTAAAGTGTTTAGGGTTTAATGCCTACTAAAAAAGAGAGAGAGAGATGCCAGACACCAGAAGAAGAAGAAGAAGAAGAAGAAGAAGAAGAAGACGAAGAAGAAGAAGACAACAACAACAACAACAACGACGCGTTGGTGATGCGATGATGACGACGACGACTTTGA
>JACLAA010001257.1_pt1 | contig 11626 bp, 6 predicted proteins | sample 8027891 | NCBI WGS metagenome assembly JACLAA01 (sample SAMN15724900, study PRJNA655200) | protist metagenome | isolation source: fluorescence activated cell sorting (FACS) single amplified genomes of... | place: Spain: Blaines Bay Microbial Observatory, Mediterranean Sea | collected 2016-01-19 | reverse complement strand
CGTTTCCAAAGCCTGTAATCTCGCCTCCAAACGGTCATTTCGTGCCTTCTCCGCTTGGAGCTGTCGATCGACTTCTTGAAGGGCTGATGTCGCTATAGTCCACAGGTAATCCTTATTGAGGTGGTGAAAGTCCTGAACCACCTGTCCAAACACGAACACATCTTCCCCAGCGATGTCCTTATCCACCCGGATGGTGTGTTCGTCGACGACTTCAACGATATTTAACTCTTTGCGTGTAGTGCCTTCCTCGTACACGACGAGCGTATTGCTCGTAGCATCCAGGTTGGATGTGTGAAAGTTCGTAAAGGTGATAATGTTCGCAGAGACATTCGCCGTCTCGTAGATGTTTGGAATGTCCCCATCAGCCACAGAGACGGCTTGTGGAACAACCTCCTTGACCTCTTGTGCGATGAAACCGATAACGGTCGAAGAGCCTTTCCCCACCTTGTCGACATACTCGTAGTATTTCGGTTGAAGTTGCCTGAGCTGGTCGAGAGCTGTCGTGTCGTGTATGTCGACGATATTGCTCTTAATGCGTTCATCACTAAAGGCGACAAAGTTCTGAGCGCGAGCAGAATATTGTACATAGAGACTGAAGTTCAGATTGTTTGGGTCGCTATCTCTTTGGTTTGATGTATACGCATCAGCCACTATACCGTTATAATTTATCGTATCATTTATACCTTGAACACGAAGCCCCTTGTAAAAGATCCCTTCCCAATCGTAGCAAAGAAATCCTCTACATACCGCATAACCTTGAACATCCAGATGGGCGTCAGGATTTCTCCCGATACCGACATAACCTCCAAAATACGCTTGCTTCGTAGCTCCGTCGACGGCGAACAGGTCTGTCCAACCATTTGTTTTGATGCTGAACTCTTCGTTGTTTGGTATGTGTAAGGCTACGCCCTGATGTCCAAAAAAACCCTTGCTCGAAGAATGGAGACCCATGCCCATCAAAGCGCTTCCACCCCACCTTAAGGAATATAACTGATCGTCGCTATACGAGGTTTGTGTTCCTAATTGTAAAGCTGGGTTGTACCCAGAAGGAGTTGAAACACGGACATTCCCAATCACATCCAACTTCGCACCAGGACTGGTAGTCCCAAGCCCGAGAGAACCATTCTGTTTCATAGCCCCATTCACTCCATTCACTCCATTACAAAAGAATACATCTCGCCCAGCGTAGTAGTTCAAGTATATTTCCCTGCTTACCCCTGCGTCCAGGTGAAGGTTTCCGTTCGTCGATAAGACTTGAGCCAGGTCGCTTCGAGTACCGATCTGGTTTGTACCCGACCCAGTAAGGAGATACGAACTCCATGTGCTATTCGGTCCATAGTATGTGGTGGAGCTGTCTCCATTCGAAACCGTCATACTCTGCGTGAAAGACGGTTGTGTAATCTGTCTTCCGTTCACCATCCCAGTCCCTTCTGTGCCGTCCAGGTGGGGTACGAAGCCCAGACCACTAAGGTGAAACCTCCCAGAACTAACAGTAAAGCGTATAGCTGAATAGCTTTGTAAGCCTGTCCCTGCGAAAGAGATGGTGTGTCCGTCGTGTTCTACAGCATCACCCTCATTAGTGTTTTCGACAACCTGATGCGTGTTGATGCGTCTAAGGAACACGAGACCCCCGTCGCTTTGGACACCATGAACATCTACATAACCACCAGTATTCCACTCCAAATGAGAGATGTACGCCGACTTCATACCAGATGGAATGCTGTATTGACGATACGCAGCAGCATCTGCGTACGCATATTTGTTGTATACGGCGTTAAACTTTTGTTCACCCCAAGAACCGTTGCTATCACTCGTATACCAAGTTCCGCTGGTCGCAGCAGGTGCGTTTATATCGGCCTCCGTGTAGCTTACACCCCCACTCACCCCAGCCACAGCCGTCTGGACATACCCCTGCGTGGCGAAGTTGTATCCCGACAAACCAGAAGCCGTCACATACCCAGCGTTTTCCACCGTGACGAGCCGAGTGTCGATATTGTTTACTGTCGTGTTTGTCGTGCCGAGAGCAGATTGTAAAGCGTATGTACTAAGAGTGCTATTCAAGTTCGTTTGCGTCACATACCCAGCCCCCTCGAGTGTCGTGAGACGAGTGCCGTGTCCGTTCGTGAGCGTGACGAGTTGTGAAGCAGTTTGGTCAACAGGGGCTACCTGATCCGTGACTTCTTGTATAGTTGCGACTTCTTCATCATCTATAAAAAGCCCACCCGCCTTCGGTATGTTTATGTCGCCGTCAGCTTTGAACTCAATAACATTACCGTCGTACAGACTGCCGAGTGTGGGGTGCGTCGCCTTTCGATACACATCAAAGTTCCCTGAACTGTCTGTGGTCAAACGCCAATCTGGTGCTTCGTCCGTACCGAAAGCTTCACTCACGGTCGTTCGAAGAAACTCTAACTTCTGCGTACCTATTCGATTTCCACCGAAACTCACACTCGCATCTCGAACTTTCAGGTACGAGTTTTCATCTGAAGTGCCGTACCCTCTTCCTTCTTTCAACCTGTCCACCTTCCATTCAGTATACAGTTTGAGATTGTTTTCTGTAGTACCTTGTGGAAGAGGTACACTACTGAAATCCGTAGGCTTCTGCACGAAGGTCTCCATATTGAAATTCTCGTTCGCGTTGTACAGGTCTTCAAGTTCATCGAAGTGATCCCCCAAAGTTTTTGAGGTCGTGGTCTGTGTGGCGTTGTTAAACGAACTGAATATAACCGAACCTGCCGTGAGAAAACCAGCACCAGCAGCCGTAGCTGCTGTAGCTACGGCTAATTCACTTGTCGTGATGTAGTCGCCCTCGATAGTAGCTATGCGTGATACATTAGATGCGATGTCGTCCGTAAGCGTCTCAACATTTGCATGAAGTATCTCGATGTTGCTCTCAAGTGTTTCCACATTCCCATGAAGTATCTCGATGTTGCTGGACAGGGTCTCGACATTCCCATGAAGTATCTCGATGTTGCTGGACAGGGTCTCGACATTCCCATGAAGTATCTCGATGTTGCTGGACAGGGTCTCGACATTCCCATGAAGTATCTCGATGTTGCTCGTGAGGGTCTCGACATTCCCGTGAAGGATATCTATGTTGCTCTCAAGTGTCTCAACATTCCCGTGAAGTATCTCGATGTTGCTCGAAAGCGTTTCTACATTCCCATGAAGTATCTCGATGTTGCTCTCAAGGGTCTCCACGTTGCCGTGTAATATATCTATGTTGCTCGTCAGGTCCTCTTCCAAAACACTCACCCGAGAACTGTTATCCGAAAGGTTGGACTCCAACACCGAAACACGAGAGGCGTTACTCGTCAGACCCTGTTCCAAAACAGTCGCCCGAGTATCTAAAGTATCCAAAGCACTCTGGTTTGCCTTGGTCCCTAGCAAACTATCCACGCCGTCGATTCGACTATCAACGCTACTGAGCGCCGAGTCCAACTCGGACTGATCCGCTTTAAGGCTCAAGGAAGCGACAACTTCTTCGTGATCCGCTTTCATGTTGAGAGTGACTACCGCTACATCCAGATCGGACTGATTCGCTTTTAATGAAATCGAAGAGTTGAGGGTGGCTATCTGCTGATCCATCTTAGGAAACTCTCCATGTAGAAGTATGTCTCCCCCTACTCGAAGATCCCCTTCGACTTCCAACGCATCCACCCTTTCGTCGAAAGCGATGTCGTTGATGAAGGACATCTATACATTTTGCGAAGATTATTTACTGAAGAACGAAAAGAAGGTGCGTGTGACTTTGTGACCAGCCTTGGAGACCGTGTCGATGGCTTTGTCGGCAACCTTATCGACGTGCTTCTCGACCCAGCTCCCAGCGACGTGATGGAGAAACACAGCCCCGGCACCGGCGACTATACTGAGACCCATAGTCTCAGGAGCGAGTGCGAGTGAAGCATCAACGATCATTTCATCGACGACGGCTTGTTCCTCACCGAGAGCTACATTCACACCGAGGTGCGTGGTCATTTTGGAGGCGGACGCTCCAGCATCGATGACGCCGTTAGCGAGAGAAGGAAGCCGATCCGTGACGGAGGCCACGGCATTACCGACGGGATGATACGTGACCGTGTGCTTGATTCCATTTTTTATTGATTGTTTCGCGGTTTGGCGTTTCACGGAGACGGTTCCGTCAGCGTGGACCTTGAGAGGGGTGGGTGAGAATTGGTCGATGGAATGTGTCGAGACCGGACTATCCATGTCTTTTATCGTCCCGACGGTGTGAACCGTGGTGTTGGACTTCTTTAGATTTTTGGAATACGCCAACGGCGACGCAAAGTCCAAATGCGTTTTATAAATGTTTTGAGCGTTTTTATTGTTAGCATACTTTCCAGCTTGTGCGACATTCGAATGGTTTATGGCGGGGTTGTAGTGATGTCCCTCGAGGTCGTATTTCGTGGCGATGTGATATGATATACCTCCACCTTGGCTATGTCCGGTCACTACGAGATTGTCTTTCCCGTACTTCTGGATAACCTGGTCGGCTTGTTTCTCAGCCGTTTTCGCTCGAGACGTGTGGGTGGAACCGCCTGCTATCTGCCCGTTTACGAGCCAATCTTGAGCAAAGTTCTTCGGTTTGCCGACAGGGTCATCAGTCGTACCCCGATACGAGATGACGGTCTCGCCCGTCTCCGCGTTATGAAGCACGAGGTCGTCTTTCGTGGAAAGTTTGTTGTCCATTTCAAAATCTTTCAGATCACCGATGTAATCATATTGGCTTTTTCGCAAGTTGTCGTGGACACTCCTGCCGTTGAAGTTGTCGTAGGAAGCGTTCGCTAATCGAGCGTATTTGTGCTGGTCGATAGATTCGGCATCTTTGTGTTTCTTATTGATATCACTCTCGAGACGTTCACCGATGTGATCCCCTAAATCAGCGCTGAGGGTGTTTGTTGGTCTATATGAATAGACGTGGTGTCCAAAATCATGTTGTTGGAACACCGCATCCAGGGCGTTGCCTGAGTCTCCGTAGATGTCTTCGAGAGACTCACGCTGGTCCATTATTCTTATAATGCGAGAACTTAATTTGCGACAGTCGAGGACTCGCCGTTGGGCTTAATGTATAGGGTATTCTCCTGTTCGATGAAAGTCTGGACGGACTTGGGAACAGAGGCGTTTGGGTTGGAGTTGAAGTGAAGTTGAAGAGAAATGGGGGCGCCCGAATTAGCAGAGTTCAATCCAGAGACGATGCCCTTATCTCCCGACTTACGGAAGGAGTGGGCGAGGACGAAATCACGCGTCTCGAAGCGAGGCTGGGAATCGGTCGCGTTGTCCTCGAGAGTCGCCATGAAAGGGCGCTCGTTATTCTTGAGGTCGAGAGTCGCGAGAGAAGTCTCGAGCGCCAAAGTAGAATCAGGAACCAATTCAATCGGAGCCTGAGGGAAATATGTGCTGCCGTATTTCCAGACGTACTTATTGACGTAGTCTGTGGCGTCAGTGAAGGCACCAGACGCGTTGAGTGCCTTGCGACCGCCGTAAAAAGAGTAAGGATCGTACTCCTTGGCGAGATACTTAGCGGAGGTGACGGACTGCTTTTGGGACCAAGACTGTGGCACGAGAACGCTATACACATTGGTGAGGTTCATCGCAGACTCGGAGATATCAATCTTGTGTTCGGTTCCAGCACCGCTGAGCGCGGTCTGGTGCGATCGCCACGACTTGTAAGGTAGGGGAATCTGAGTGCCGTTGGCTAACTCAGAGTTGATGTCCGCCATGATAGCGTCGCTCACCTCGACCAGTTCCACGTCGAAGGAAACCTCTTCGAGAGAATACGAAGCGGCGTTGGTGTTGGTAGAACCCACAACCTTAGCATCCTCGTTGAGGAACAACTCAAGCTGGAAAGCATATCCAGACGCAGCTACCATAGACGACACAGGCACGAGATACTCCTGCCAATCGCCGAGGATACCGGACTGAAGCGTGTGCTTCGCCAACTGACCCGAGGCGTTCGTCATTTTGGAAAAGTTTTTGCCGACGTCCACGGCGCGAATGTCTTTGGTGGAGACAGCCTCGGCTTCCAAGGTCTGCTTAGTCTTCATGTTCTGGAAAAGGCGACACAGGACGTCGTAGTTGTCGATATCTTCGAGGACTTGACCCCGAGACGACTTAAGAAGGAGACGACGGAAAGGGTTCGCCTGTGGAACGAGAACACCGTTGGCTGATGTTTTCAACACGAAACGAATGAACGATCTTTTTGTGTTAATGTAGCTGTTGGGGAATGAAGGTATCTGAAAAGTCACCTTGTTCGACGCGGTCGAGGTGAACTGGTGGTTGCCCGAGTGGTGCGAAGGGGGGATGTTCGTGCGAAGACACTTGATGCCTGGGATCATCTTGATCATATCGCGAGAAACGAGACCACGAGGTATGGCTTCCATTATTGTTTAGAATAGACGGAGAAAAGTTTTTCGGGTCACACCCCAGATGAAGTGGGGTGACCCTCACGATACGCCTGGGCTTGATACGCGACCACGTCGTCGATGTTTTCGTTGATTTCATCCACCACCTCAAACATCAGGACCATCACGAAGTCGGCGATCGCCGAGCGGGGGAACAGGTGTCCCTTGTGGTCGCGAATCTCGATATCAAAATAGTTGAGATAATTTTTGGTGAGAACATTCCACATGGGAACTTCCGTGTGGTAGGTGAGGTGCGAGAACCTGGGAGCATCGTTGTTGATGAACTGAAGCACGTCGGACGAGTGCGCCACCATAGTGGCATCATCCACGGACCTGGCGACCATCGTGTCGTTGCCGAGCGCCTGGGAAGCGATGTATATCCCGTTGTGGTTTTCGTGGGTTCCAGCGTGAGGAGACACGAGCGTGCGATACTCCGCCACCACCGATGAATTACACCCCCTCAAGAAAGCCGTCTGGTCTACCCTGAGTGCGGACTGGATGTACGAAGCGGACGCTCCAGGGGGTAGCGCGTTCAGCTCTGTCTGGATATCGAGGAGGTCGGTCTGTTTGACGATTCGCCTCTTATCGAAACCGAGTGATTCCCATATGGTGTGTTTGTTTTGGTCGTCGACGTAGAGACCGATGACTTTGTCCTGAGTTCCGCTGTCGAACGAGAGACTGTTTAGGTAGTTGCTCGAGTCGTGACTGACGCTGACGATCGTGGGGGTATCGATCTCCCCGACGTGCTGGACGGTGGTCGAGCCATCCGATTCTCGAGTGATTTCATTACCCGAGGCGTTGGTGAACTTACTTTGTATTTCTAAAAAGAGGTTGTCGGTTTCGGTGTATCCCTCTTTGAGATTGAAGCTGAAGACCTCGTACACCCAGTCAGACTCAGGCGTGGGGCGATAGAACTCTACGAACTTGGCGGTCTTCAGGTCGCCGTAAATGTTATGGTAAGAGTTAGGCATCGAGAAGGACTTCACACACACTCGGGTCGTGCCGGTGATGCCTTGTGGGATTTGAACTTTGAACTTGGCGTCCACGCTGTTGTGGTTCTCCTTGGAACTGTCGATGATGACGTACTTGTGCTTCATTTACAGTAGGGCGCTATTTTATTTTGATATACCCCACGCCGTGGACGTAGCGATACTTTGGACGCGGTTCTTCATCTTCGCTTTCGGACACCGGTACAGGTTCGGGAGGGGCTTTTACAAGCAGAGATTCTGAAGGGAGAGGAGGGGGCGCTTCAGGTTGAAGTTCGGGAGGAGGAACCTTTTCTGACACAGGTTCAGGTTCGTCATTCTTCGCCAGAGCGTTCAGTTTAGCTCTTTCGGCGATGACGATCTTCGCCTTCTCACGGGCTTGTGCGAGGACGGCGAGTTGCGCGGGAGTTCTCTCTTTGCGACCACGGGACATTTAACTTAAGAGAACATTTTATTTACATTCAGCTTTACCCCTTCCATTCGATCTTTGAAGCTCAGAAAGCAAGAATGAGCGAGATTCCCATGCAGCCAAGGACGCATGTACTCTACGGTTCGCGGCATCTGATGTTGACGCAGACGCGGTGGGTGTAGTCGATCACTTCGAAGCTCACCACGATCAGCGCGACAACCACGAAATGCGCAACGCCGACAAGAATCGATCTCGTCGCCGAGGAATAGTCGACGCTCGGCACCAAGGGTTGGTTCGTTCCCTGGTAGTTTCCCTGCTCGCTCCAGCCGGATGGGAACCCGTCGCACTCGGTGTCCTCACCGGAAGCGTCGTCGCCGGCGAGGTTGAAGTCGCCAGTTTCGCACGCGAGGCACCCGTGAGAAGAAACGCGATAGTTCTCGCCGCAAATCAGCGGGTCGCACTCCGTGTCGTCACCCGTGGGATCGTCACCAGGCGCGTTGAGCGTCCCCGCGGGGCAAGGAACGCACGCGCCGCTCACGACGTGTTCATACGCCGCACACGAGTTTGTCGAGTTTGTCGTCGATTTCTGGAAATAGTCGCACTCCGTGTCATCACCCGTGGGATCGTCACCAGGCGCGTTGAGCGTCCCCGCGGGGCAAGGAACGCACGCGCCGCTCACGACGTGTTCATACGCCGCACACGAGTTTGTCGAGTTTGTCGTCGATTTCTGGAAATAGTCGCACTCCGTGTCGTCACCCGTGGGATCGTCACCAGGCGCGTTGCTCGATCCGACGGGGCAAGGAACACAAGTGTGGTTCGAGACGCGCTCGTACGCGGCACAGTACGCGACGTCGCAAAGCGTATCCACCTGAGTCAGCACGTCACCGGCTTCGTTCGTCGATCCCGGAGCACACGCGCGGCAAGTGCCTTCAGAAACGTGGGCGTCTTCGACGCACGCGGTCACCAAGACGCGGACGTGCCCGGCTTCTTGCGCGCTCGGATCGTTGTACGGAGCGCCGACGGCCATGCGGTTCCCGTCGCCGGACAACGCGACGGATGATCCGAACTGATCGTTCTGCGCCTCGCCGAACATGTCAGCGCCGATCTGCGACCAATCAGAAGGGTTCGCGGCTGTGCCGTATTGCATCACTCGCACGAAACCGACGTTGTCGAACGTGCCGAAATAGTTTCCGGCGTCTCCGGTGACGTCGCCTCCGCGCGCTCCGATGACGATACGATCGCCGTCGGCGGACATCGTTACGGCCGTACCGAATTCCTCGTTCACCTCGCCGGTCATGTTTCTGCCTATCTGCGACCAATCAGAGGGGCTCGCGGTCGTGCCGTATTCAAACACGCTCACTGCTTTGTCAGAACTGTATGACATCGTTTGAAAGGCGACGACGACGCGTGTGCAGTCGCTCGACGCGTCAATACTGTTTCCACCGCTACCATAGTACATATAATCCATGCGTCCGGACAACTTAATGTCACTGCCAATCATTGTCCAGCTCGTTGGATTCGTGGATGTTCCCAATTCATAAACACGGACGGTTTGATCACTACCTTCATATGAAGTGGAAAAGGCACCGATAACGATGCGGTTCCCGTCGCTCGACATGGCGACTGCGGATCCGAAGTGGTCGGACTGAGCCACGCCGTCGATGTCCCCTCCCAGCTGCGACCAGCCGGTGGGGTTCGTGGACGTGCCGTATTCGAACACGCGCACACTGCCAGCGTCATAGTACGTGTTTGTGTAGGTACCACCGTAGTAATTAGCTTCTTCTCGTTGTACGTCGCGATACGGAGCGCCGACGACGATGCGGTTCCCGTCGCTCGACATGGCGACTGCGGATCCGAAGTGGTCGGACTGAGCCACGCCGTCGATGTCACATCCCAGCTGAGCCCAGCCGGTGGGGTACAAGGAAGTGCCGTATTCGAACACGCGCACACTGCCAGCGTCATAGTACGTGTTTGTGTAGGTACCACCGTAGTAATTAGCTTCTTCTCGTTGTACGTCGCGATACGGAGCGCCGACGACGATGCGGTTCCCGTCGCTCGACATGGCGACTGCGGATCCGAAGTTGTCGGACTGAGCCACGCCGTCGATGTCACTGCCCTACTGTGCCCAGCCGGTGGGGTCCTCGGATGTGCCGTATTCGAACACGCGCACGTGTCCCTGACCGGAGTCATGATTCCGCGCGCCAACGACGACGCGGCTCCCGTCGCTCGACGTGGCGACGGCGGATCCGAAGTTATCGTAGACAGCCACGCCGTCGATATCCCCGCCGAGAATTCCAGAAAGAGGCGTCTCGAGTTCAGCCGCGTTTGCGTACACATAAAGGTTGGCGATTAAAAAAATATTCACCAACGATGGTAAAAGAAAGCATTTTCTGGACTTATTTAGCCGTGCAAAGTAGCACGATGGAAGGTGCCTAACTCGCGACATTTAAGACTTCAGCGTGCTTATTACCACCTTCTCAGTGATGGAGCACCCGAAGGCGCGCGATGTCGTAATCTAACCTACGACGCGGCTTCATGACATATTTTACAGACACTTTACAGACACTTTCTCGCTTTTTGGTTGGCTCCTGTGAATATTTATTTCGATTATTGATAAAGTTTTATTCATTTCCCCGACGAGAGTGAAAGCTTCAACCCTCAACTTTTTCAACCCACCCGATACCAAGTTGAGTAGGTTGAAGGTTGGGCGTCTTATTTCAGCTCGTGGAATGAATAAAAAATTTAATGGATAATGAATACCCTCAATTATCGGTTTGTTTTGACTAAATGTCATAGGAAAGCAATTGGTTACAAAGTTACAACAGCTTTTCGCTCCAACTAACAATTACCAGTTTTGTATGACTAAATGTCTTGTTAAAACCATGGGTTACAAAGTTACAAAGTTACAACATTTTCGGTCCGCAAGAAAAAAAGTTCCATCCAACGACTTCGATACCAATTCGCGACTCGTGTCGTTCGTGACTTGCGACGTTCTGGTCCGCTCACGACTTCAAAATCCACTCTGTATAGTTCATCCTGTAGGGGCTTGGGTGGTGCTTCTTCGGTGTAAGGTCCACGAAAAGAAAGTTGTGTCTGCTGTTTGGGTCTTTCTTCATGACGTAGTTGTATGCTTCCAGGATCTCTTCTTTCGGAAGGACCCCTGAAAGTTCTGTTGTGAGTAAATCGAGTTCCTTCAAGTTGCCCGTCTTCCAAATCGCACAGCAGTTAATGTTCCCTCTGATGCTCTTTGGAATACCTTCGTTCCCCGAGGCGACGTAGTTCTGGACGGCTATGAAGATGGATACGCCTATGGGTGGTTCCCCTTTTTCGAAGGACCCCACGTGCCGACATTTTATACAGAGGTTCTTAAACTTTTTACTCCCTATCAAGGGGGTGCTTTGAATGTCGTCACAGAGCAGACCCACGACGGGTTTCCGCCCGTTCAGCCAGTGTTTCGGAGGCTCGAACTGCCTCGTCACGGGGTCGTAAAACTCCAGCAGGTCATCCAGATTGTTGATGTCCAACTTTTTGTTGAACGATTTCCATCGTTTCACTTTTTCTCTATACTCCAAAAGGTCGTCGCGTTCCTTGTCTATCTCTGCGACGATTTTATCGACCGCATCGGGGTCGTTGGGACTGAGAATGTCTTCGGGGCGTATCTCGAGGTTCTCCAGCATCTTCTTGTTCGAATCGAAGGTGTCACTCAAACAGAAAACACGATCCATACACCCTGCTTGTTTCAGTTGATACAATAAGTTCGACAAGAAAAAAGTTTTTCCACTTTGCTTCTTCGCCACGCAAAGCACGAGACTTCCCAAGCTTATGTGGTC
>JACLAA010007716.1_pt1 | contig 11633 bp, 5 predicted proteins | sample 8027891 | NCBI WGS metagenome assembly JACLAA01 (sample SAMN15724900, study PRJNA655200) | protist metagenome | isolation source: fluorescence activated cell sorting (FACS) single amplified genomes of... | place: Spain: Blaines Bay Microbial Observatory, Mediterranean Sea | collected 2016-01-19 | reverse complement strand
GTGGTCTCCTCGATGTGCTCGAGCGGGTTTCTTTGTATCAAGAGCGTTCGTCAGGCGTGATGTCGCACGATCCGAGTTTAACTTTAGATATCATATCTAAAGCTTTGCAAGGTTTAGTAGAAAGCGCAAAAGATGGCGCCCCAGATTTTCAAGAGGTTCAATCACCCCGAGTACGGTTAGATATCCAAAACCGTTTCTCAAACCGGTTAATTGAAGCGTATACGCGCGTGTATATCGCCGTCCTGAATCCAAACGCTGGGTTTGGTTCAACCGCGAGAGACCACATTAAACACGCACCCGATGCATTGAGCACAATTTTTGGAATGTAATAACATATAGTACTCGATACTTAGTTATTGTACGAGTTCAATTCAATTTCAATTTTGTTCTTATTTACCTCGTAAACATGGCTCGTAGTACTTCTAAATTCTATTCTATATCTTCTATCACATCCTCCTCCTCCACGTTCTCAAAGCTGTTATCCATTTCATCTATGTCATCGCGCGTAAATAAACTATCGCTATAGATTCTGTGCTCATTCCGTCTGTATCCGTCGTCAATAATTTTCTTATACGGCAAATTCGTTGAAACGAATGCATCAAAGCTTCCCTCGTAACAACTTTGGCGGAACTGAAAGGTTGAATGTTTTTCTCTATTTCTCGACGCAATCATAAGTTCTCTCAATCTTTTACTCGAATTTTCGACTTCTTTCGCTTTCCTACTCGCACTCGGGGCTCTCAGTGGTCTCCAAGATGACTCGGGAGGACGCGACTGCACAGACACACAACCACGTGCGGCTACACTCGTCGCTAATCTTTCCAACAGCAGCGAGTGCGAGCTATCGCCAGTGTCACCATATTTCCATCTATGACTCGCGCAGCTAAAGACGTCCGCGTCGCTCACGTGCTTCAAAAATTGCGAAAGCGCTTCAATCTTCCTGTTGTCTATGAAATCCGGTGTGTTTTCAAAGAGAAAATCGATAACAGTTCTAGATGCGCAGTCAACGCGCGCTCGATTCAAAGTAATTTCAACGTCGGACTCAAGCGTATCATCTGGTTTCCGTTTGGCATACAAAAATTTCCCTAGCGCATGGAAGAGCGAGATGCTCGATTCCTTGTTTCTTTCATTATCATCAACGCATAAACCATCATCTAATGCGCTGACATTTTTACTTCCATTCAGCGCATCATCGCGACTGCGTTTGTTCGTATTCTTTCTTGTTTTTGTTTTCGATTCGACCTCCTTCCGCTTTGCGTAAATATCACCGACGATACGCGAATAGAGCAACTGAAGAGAAAACATGAGAGAACGTACATCCCCGTTGCACTCGAGAACAAGATCGTCGACATTCTCGAGCATTCTCGACTTTATAGAACATCTACTGTCATGAAGGAGAAGATTTGTTGTTTTCGAGGAAAATTCCAAGTTGATGACGCGCTTCGAAGCATCTTCCAGCGCTTTCTTCGTGCACGGATTTAATTTGATTTCTACTAAATGGTCTGATATGTTCTGCGAGCTTTGTGCACTCATGCGTTCCAACTTTTCGTGAATGATTCGTCTAACGAGTTTGAGACCGTCGCTCTTTGCCTCGTTTGCGTAAGAAACCGAGTCGCCTTCGCCGACGTCTGAGGATGATGAGAATACGACAGGTATTCTATTATTAGCAGACGTGGACACGAGCCCTTCGATTGCTGCTACAAATTTGTTTCTACCGCGTTCATCTCCTTCTGCCAAGGTCGGGACATCTCGAATAAGAACGACCGTGCCGCCATTTCTTGTATTGCCTTCTGTAAGAACAGTTGATATGGCGTTATACTTTGTGCTTCGAGAGAGAAAGTTGACAAAATCGTCTATTTTACTCGCGTATGCATCGCCGCCGTCGAATTGATTGTCGCTCATTGTTGACGCGTTCTGGTTATAATTCGTTGGTGCCGGAGCTCTCCATTCGACGACAGAGAAGTTCTTTTCACGTGCCAGTACGACGAACGTACTCGATTTGCCGCATCCACTCGGACCGCTCAAAAATAACACCGTCGGCTTCGATGCTTTACTGCTCTGTTTTTCCAGAAAAGCAACCATTGCTTCAGCCTTCTTCTTAGGAACGACGATTTCAGCGCTCGAACGCGGATGGTACTTCTCAGGCCACGACGTCGTTTGCATGATAGGTTTTGAATTTTTACTCAAATGTTTCGCTTGTTGTTGCTTTTCCTTCTGTGAGTTTTTTAAATTTGCAACGAGCGTCGACTTCCTCAGGTCTAGACGGCGACCTCCGGCCATCTTTGTCCTCACAAAGTTTTGCGTTCTTTAATATCTACTCTCGCATCGTGAAACGTGTTAGGAGTGTTTTAGGAGCGCTTCTGATGAATTTTTGTGTACGAGAAATTTTACCCTTTTTCGCCAAAGAAGAAAAAGAAGAATTTTTGTGTAACTTTATTTCGACTACAGAAGAGATAATGAGACAATAACACGCACATCCATATTGTCAGAACCAAGTGGTCAAATAGTCCTAAACGCAACAACGCACCGATACTAGTATCATGGAAATGGCTGAAAGGGAAGGACAGGAGGAGGCCGTGAGGGAGAAGAAAGAAGAAGAAAATCAGAAAATCCCTAAAAATGGAGACGGCGGGAAAGCAGAAGAAGAAGAAGAAGAAGAAGAAGAAGGAGAAAACGAAGAAGAAGAAGAAGATTTATTGCCAGAATCTTTCGGACAAAGACAGACGAAAGATAAGCAAACACGTCCCGCCGCGGAGAAAGTTTTTGTAGATATAGATGAACTCGCGAAGAGCGATTTCAAACCGGAAAATTGCGAGAATAGAAATTTGGTCGTCATTGATTTGAACGGATTCCTCATGCAAAGAAGTTTCAGCCCTCTCGGCGCATCGTCTTCTGGTTTCAGAATAGAACAGGACGCAAAAGTTGGTAATTTTTTCGTGTACAATAGACCCCACATGAAAGAGTTTTTAGACTTTCTTCACGAGAATTTTACCGTAGGGGTTTGGTCTTCAGCAACGGAATACAATGCGCGCATGCTCGTGCGCCATCTTTGGGGAAAGAAAAAGGAAAAACAGCTCGCATTTGTTTGGGGACAAGAGAAGTGCACTAATGTTGGTGTTTTCACAGAACCAAGGGTCAAGCCTGTCTTTTTGAAAGAGCTCGATAAATTATGGTCATACAACGCTGTGATGGAAAAATTTCGAGGCGGAAACACCGTACTAATTGATGATTCGCCATATAAAGCGGTAAACAATCCAAAACACTCCGCTCTTCATCCAGCTGAATTTAAGATTGTTTTCAAGGAAGAGGATCATTCGACAGTCGCGCCTCCTCGTCATCTTTCTCCTGAACCGATTGAAATAACACAAGTAACCGGAATCAAACGAAAAAGTGGCATCGCCCCGAAATTAGGTAAAAAGCGTTTGAAAAAGTTCATCAAGGAAACGCGCACCTCGAGTACGTTTGATAAACTTACAGGGAACGATTTATATCGGTTCCAAGTGGAAGAAGATGATGCACTTGCGCCAGATGGTGAGTTGCGATCGTTCCTGGCTGAATTAGTAGCTTACGAAGAAGGTGCTTCAGCGTTCATCGAACAAAAACGCTACACCGGCAAGCAAGCCCCTATCGGACCAATAGATATAGTGAAAGATATGGTATTGAAAGCTAAAGAAATTGAAGCAAATGTAGCAAATGGAATCGTTTTGACCTCGCAAATGGTCAAAACGAAAGATGCAGCGGAGATATGTTTAGACGATTTGTAATAGAATTCCCGTACTACTTTCAATATCCATCACCTTGTGACGCTATCCTACATTAAGCTAATCTTCTATATTTCAGAACTGTTTACTCATACCTAAGTAACTAAGTACACATTTTATTCTTCTAAAATGATAGTAGTATTGGCCTTCTATCACATATTTTCTTCTTTGCGTCGCAAGCGGCGCAATTTTTCGCAAAGTTCGAGCTTGACGTCGACGTTTGTGATTCGCATTGCGCGCAAACGACCACCCGGTGCACATACCGTGCGCATCGGAAAACCACCACATTTCACGTTTCTCGCGAATATCGACGGACGTTCGTGTGCACAAAACGTGTCACCGTACTGCGGATGCGAATGAATCTTATAATTTCTCGCACATTCAAATAACATATGCGGCGTCGCGTTCACATACTTGATAGCCTCCACAAGTGGTTTCACATCAACCTTTCCCAACGTGTACCCCTGATAACCTATCGCGTTGTAACCGAAATCTAACGCTCCATGATTTTCGCGTTCATCCGCCGAACTCGTAGACGTCCTTACAACAATTTTCCCGTGTTTACGTGTGACCATGACTATATCACGGAATATCTTTTCTGGAAGCAAGCCAGTCACCGCCACGTTTGAAATCCAGCAATCCGCAACTCCCGTTCCATCATCAATCGTAACGTTTAATTCGAGTTGGAAGACTGGTGACGCCTTTTGTTTAAAACAATTCTCTGTAGCTTTGCACAGATCAACATTATCCGTAGAAACATATAGTGATGATGGTTTGGAGAGCAAACACGCCGTCACGTCGCACGAAGGACACGTCAGGCTTGACTGTACCATCGTTACTCCAGATATCCGAGCTCTAATCGAGATCAATCGGTCATCGCGTGTGAATATATACTGAGATCTAGAATCTTGTTCTTCAGGTTTCGCGGAACTGTTCCATGATAAGCTTCGTAACGAAACTCGCGCATCTCTTGGTAAATTTGTATTTGGATTTACGGAACTCACGGCTTGCGGTGGACTTGCAACGAGTACATCTACATCTGCAGTCGCATACGAGTTGGTGTAATCTATGCAAATTTCTCGATATAATGTCGTCATCTTCTGCCGATGTTTCGATGAAAACCACGGTTCAACCACCGTAATCCTCGACCGATCCGTCAGACAATACGTAACTCTCATACTTCTCGTCGATACGTATCTATTGACGTTTTTTATGATAACGGTGGACCCAACCCCGAAACCAAATCCAGCGTTGCACACGGCAAACACATTTCTACAATATATTTTGATTACGTGGCGCTCATCGTCGCAATCCCGCAAAATGAGTTGCAGTTCGCGCTTTTTTCTTCTGTTTTGGATCGTAATTGTAGAGGAAGTCCTGGTGTCGCCAGTGACGCGCTGTTCGACGACCACAACTCCGCGTACGTCAATATCGGTAGGCGAAGGTATACAAAGCGCTCCCGGTCCATAATGTGATGGTGCGCGTGCAGTCCAAAACAACGATTGTTTAATGGATAATGCGCTTTGATCAGATATGCATTTTTCTCGGGATGCGCAAATATTATTCTGCGAATGCGCAAAAAGCCGTTCATCTAAGAAAATGACATCACTTAGCCGTGCACAGATACGCGTTCGCGTCAATATATCATCAACACATCCATTATTGTCCTTTTCGATGCCTTCACACAACGTTCTCCACGCTGTCACTGCGACCAGATACGTTGTTGGTGACTCTTCAATCTTTCCTTCCAACTCTCTGAAATATGCGGTGACATCTTCCTGCTGTACATCTTCAAACTCGAACTCAATCGGTTCACTTCCAGACGCGTCCTTCATTGTGAGACAGTCCCGTTTGAACTGCGAATCTCGACCACGTTCTAAGTGTGTGATGAGAATAGATGCCTCGTTTCTCTTTGTTTTCTCACTATACAATGACCGCGACGCCGAAATGCGCAAAACATGGCCTCTCGGAAGCGAAGCATCATATCCATGAATAAAATGTACGTTCTTCGTCGAATCTTTTACACCATCATTGGTATTCCTCTTATGCATGCCTTTACGCGGATGGAATGGTGATGACGTCTCGCGAGCTATAGTCACGTGCGATAACATGATTCGAGCTTCCTCGCCCACATCCAACAGTGACGGATACGTTATGTGGTGCTGAAATTCTCGGAATCCACCCAGTTTCGTTGTTGCAAACAAACAAACATCATACGCCAAGCGCGCTGGAGTACATCTCTTTAACCTTGTGGTAGGATGAACGAGTGACGAAACGCGCGAAGTGCTTTTGCCTCCTCCCTGGATCTGATGGCGCCAGTATTCGTCGAGCGCCAGGATGGCAAATAATAACGGCATGTTTCTCGTACCGTTAATAATGTGTTCGTAGTCTTCTTTGACGTTGGTAGTAACTGGCAAGAATCTATTCAAGAACGTCAGGCACATTTGCACGGGCTCTCGAGCTACTGCAAGCGCGTCCCGGACTTGCGTCGCGCTCGACGTGCCATTTTTCATCGAGGGCAGACGCGTCCAGAGCGCATCGAACGAGTTCAAAATTTCAAAAGAGAGACCAAATCCTAGAGAATCGCACAAACTTCGCAACGTGTCTCTGCGAAACGAACAGACACGGGCATGTTTTTTAAATCTCAACGTGTGCATCGATTTTAATGGTGATCTAGTAGTTTCTTTCACCTCCGCACAGACGTTTGGCGTTTGTTTCATTTCGAGTACTTCCTCTGCGTGGAGGAATGGAGAGAGACTGACTACTTTTACAAACGTCCGCGCACACGCCCCAAGTGCGATTAATTTCTTTCCTTCTTCCATGATATCGTCCAGATCATCCAAATCTCCAATCTGATCATCTGCAACATCAGCGCATTCCCTTGCATATATAGGGTGACCGTGCGTAATCTGAACTCGTGCGCCAATCTGAAGTCCTGGATAGAGGAGCGCAGGGTTCATGATATCTGTACTTAACAAATGCTGTGAAACCATGACAACTAAATCACCATCGAGCGTGAACGCAAAATTATCCTCTAAATCTACAGAAGTTACTATACCTGTATGCAAATGCACTGTGTGCCCATCTTTGCACGATTTGCATGTGCACGATACAGTAGGTACATCCATACAAGTGTTATTGGTATTACTTCTATCATCTACGCCGTGGTCTTCGCGACCGTTCGCCTGCGTCATTCTATTAAAACCGATCGCAGTTCCTTCCGTGGCAAAGAGCACACGAATATTTTTGCGCGATGGATCGTCCGGGTACAAGTTCACATATCGAAGGTTTGTCACTGAATGCGTGTCCCACGCGCGCTTCTTTTGAGTGGTACTATCATTTCGTTCTTCCTCACTGCCTTCGTGTGACCGAAAGTTTGATGTACACGTGAGAAGTGGATGAAAAGCCATCATACGTTCGCCCTGAAACATTATCCATTGTTCTTTGCACGTCTTATCCGCCGATTCCTCCTTGATACTAGAACTATTTTGTGTAGAAATGAAAAGAGCAAAAAACATAGGCTTCTCTTCCGGTATGCGAATGATCGGTGTCGTCATTTTCAAGAAGCACGCGTGATTCATGTCAATATCACCATTTTTCATATCATCGACAATACCAATTGAAATACGTTGTGAAACCTTTTTTGGTACCTTTACGGCGTCATCGATGACATCCACTCGCCCATTTTTACGAAGCTCTTCCATAGACGCAAGCCGTACGCTCCCGTATTGTGTTGTCAAGAGTGGAAACAATGATGATAATGATGTTATTTGTTTATTGTTGCCATCGGCTTTCTTCTTCTTCTTCTTCTTCATGCCATTTTGTGAGTCTTCAATTATTCCGACGTTCACATTATTTTCATTTTGAGTACCGCTTTCTAAAAGTGTGGATTCACTTTCTTTCTCGCTTTGTGGCGATACAATTTCAAACGAGTGCGCTTCTAGGTGATGTGTAGTGCTAATTCTTTCTTCTTCTTCCTCGTCGCCTTTATTTTCTTCGTGAGAGGGACCGTCACCATATTCGTTGCTATGTTTTCGTTTATTCAATCCTTCGCTCTTCTTCTTTTGTGAAGTAGTCGTGCGCATTTGCCAGTTGAGTATGACGACGTTCTCCAAAGTAAAATTCTCGGCACCCATTTCCTTCTCGTCGTCGTTTTCTTGCGTTTGGTTTTTTGAACAAAAAGCGCGAACGACCTCGAAAGCGTTCTCGAAAACTACCGGAATCTCTTCCCCATTCTCGTCCAAGAAATAGAACGGCGTACACACGCACGTGTTTCCATCGCTAAATCGAATCGAACCGCGCAAGGGATGTTGCTTTCGATCCTTACTTCTTCCCAAGTTTTCTCGAAGAATGGAACGCAAAGAACTCGTAAAATTCCCACGATGATGTTGTTGTTGTTCGTGGTGTTCGCGTCGGTTAACTCCATCTTCCAAACTTTTCAGCGACATCGCGTTTTCAACTCTCCATTTTCTAGCGTTGGTATGTGTTAATGATGGTAATGGTACTATCTACGATGACTCGGAGAGTTAAAAGAGTTAAACCAGTGGAAGTGATTTTGAAAAATGTGTTGTATTTCTTTTTCTTTTCGGTATTTTGCGCTTATTTGTTACAAACTACTAAACCACCTTCTCCTACACTAAATAATGCTTCGATAAAAATTCACTGGGCACGTCGCTCATCACGGCACACTTACGCAACTCGCTATACGCCTCATCTCTCATGGATGCATGACAGTCACCGGCGTCACCGTTGTCAACCGCTTCAACAGGGATGCCTAGTTTATCCAATTTAGCTGGATCCTTGACGTATACATGTAAACCGCCAGGACATTCTGATTCACCCCCGTTGCACTTTAAGAAGCAGCTCCAGGTTCCTGGAGGTCTGCAAAATCCGGGCAACGCCACTGGCAAAGGATTGTTTGATTTGCACGAACACGCCCCACCGGGCGCTAGATTTGCCGGCTTAATTCTCGTGTGCTCTGGACATCCACTCACGCAAGGTTCCGCTAACGTTAAAAATCCTTTCTTTGCGAGCTTTTTGATTTGTGCGTATTCCAAATCATAATCGTGGATGGCCACCTTCCCTTTTCTTGGTTTTTCTGCGTTAAAATAGTGATGCGAAACGCCATATCCAGGTCTAAAATGGAACCCATACACGTCCACTTTTACGCAATTACATAATGCGAACCAAATGGCAAAGTACCCTCCGGTCGGTAAGGTTGCGACGTTGGAAGAAACAAACTCAGAAAATTGAGGATCAAATGCGACAAGCGGTTGTTTCGGCGCTTCCTTTCGAAATTTAATATAGAGCTGAACGCCTACTTGCGATTGCATTTGCATGACATCGACTTCGTCATTTTCGTGGTATCCCGCGTGAATGGTGTTGACAAAGCGAAGGGTAGTTTTCGTCCCAACTAGTTTTTTGTATCCATCTGTTGGAGCAAGATTGAAGCGAATGACTAAATCCGTCGAGTCGATCGTCGGTCCAAATTTGTACTTTTGCAACATCCCCGCGTTTCCTACCACAGAACACCGCCTATACACACGTCCACGAAACGGATCTTTAGCCGGAGCGAACCGTACTAAATCTTTGCTTACTGGTAAAGCGAAAGCGTGCGTACCTCCAGAAGCTTTTGGATTCGTCTGGTATCTCAAAATCATGTCATCTATTTCTCTCAATCGCTCCCTATTGACTATGTGATGTCCTTTAAAAATAGCATGCATGCCACTGGGCATGTGCTTTGGTTTCTCACACCGTTCTCCTTCCCATAGCGTCACGCACAAACATTTCGATTGCACGCATATGCCGTGCCTTCCACACCAATTATCGCCGGCGCAGGAGCCATCGTCCACGGCGAAATCGTGGTCGTTTGAAGGCATCATGTGCGTTTCATCCGAACCACTAAACCCGAATGCTTGTAAAACACCCTTCTGTTCTAAAGTTTCTACGTATTTATCAAACTCCGCGACATTGCGGAGTCTCGTGTTGTGAATCCGGTCCAACGCTGCTTTTCTTTGTGCAGAATCACCGAGCGAGGCTGAACCGTAGTTGGTTCCCGCCGAGTATGCGCCATCCTTCCTCGCCGCGCCCGCTTTGTTACCCCTCAGTCTAGACAAGAGCGACGCGTTATCGTTTTCTACAAATCCACTAGTTCTACTCCCGCCTTTCTTCGAGTGCCGTCCACTGTGAGCTTTCATCATCGAAGCGGAGGAAGAGACCGAGGACGTTTCTTCGTCGTCATCTTCTTCCTCTCGCTTGGGTGATTTTTTCTCCCCAAACTCATCGTATACATCTTCTGTTGCAGCAGATGACTTCACATAGGTACTGCTCGTTTCAATGGTTGATGAGGCGTCACTATCGCCATCATTGCCACCATCCTTTTGGGTGTCGTTTTCATAGTTATAATTTATCTGATGCGAAGAGAGCGAATAGTTTGAGTGCGCCTGATCGAATTTGAAAAACGCGAGAACGACTGCCATAAAGATTAAGATGAACCGCACGAGTCTGTTCTGTCTTCTGGAAGCCTTTTTACTCGACGCTGACATCATCTTCGCCTTCTTCTTTCCCCACTCTCCCTCTTTCCAGGATTGGAAAGGATTGTTTTTGGAAAGTGTTTTTGCGTGTCAAATTTGTGATGGTGAGGCAAAACGAGAATTAATAAACGAGAAAGCAATAGAAAGCGCATTGTATATAATTTCGGTAAGGAATAAACGGTGCTTTAATACATACAGGGAGATGAAAAGTCGTCATCATCATGATCTAATTAATCGAAAACCTTGCACTCCGCAGCGTCTTCGTTACCGTCGCAGAAGTCGTCCATCCCAGAATCCCAACCGGTATCAGTTTCTTTGCTCGAGGAACTCGGTGACGAGGGGAATTTTTGATAGAAAACGGATTTCGCATCAGGGTTGATGGCGCGGACATCGTCCCATTTTTTTGAATCATCGCCTTCCTTCGCCGCAGATTCGCACTGTTTTCGTAAGAATATCGAGAACGTGTCCCAGTCCGAAGCCTGTGCCGATGGACAAATAATGTTATTGTTGCTTCTTGTTTTCATCATCATTTTGGAAGAAGACGAAGACGAAAACGAAGAAGAAGAAGAAGGAGGGGAGATCATCGCTTTGACGGGCACGGAGGTCACGCGCGCTGCAATCATATTCAGGGAGCGATGTTGCTTTGTATATTTTCGAAGAAAAGGATGGATCGTTGGATCGTGTTGTTCTGATACTCGTACTTAAATATGGAGGAGGTTTGTGTGGAATTACTTTTCGTAACTGTTTGGAAATATCTCTCACTGCTCACTCTCAACACTCAAAAAGCAAGATTGAGAGTTAAAAACGAAAAATTTCCTTTTTCTTGACAAATCAAACAACAACAACCGACAACGACAACACCGAGAAGATCGACTTACCTTTTAAAAACGTTATTTTCTATCATCATGTCGCTTTGGGTGGATAAATATCGTCCAATCGAACTCAATCAGTGCGAACACGTCAACGCGAACGTGGCAAATCACTTGAAAGCACTCGTCAAGGATGGAGACTGTCCGCACTGTGCGTCGTTCTCTTCTTTCTCATAGTTTGTTTGGAAATTTTCAAAACGAAAAGCTTTTAAAACATTTTCTCTCGCGCGCGTGTATTTAAAAGCAAATCGCTCTTTCCTTTTCTCTCGTTTCAGTCACTCTTCATAACACTCACCTCTTTTTTTCTCTGTGTTTACAGTGCTGTTTTACGGTCCGTCTGGTTCTGGGAAGAAATCGCTGGTCCTCGCGCTTTTGAGCACAATTTTTGGTCCAGGCGCTCATAAGACAAAAGTTGAACAAAAAACGTGGAAAATCGAAGCTACGTCCACGAGAAAAATTGAAGTTGACTTAAT
>JACLAA010006799.1_pt1:7500-11633 | contig 11633 bp, 6 predicted proteins | sample 8027891 | NCBI WGS metagenome assembly JACLAA01 (sample SAMN15724900, study PRJNA655200) | protist metagenome | isolation source: fluorescence activated cell sorting (FACS) single amplified genomes of... | place: Spain: Blaines Bay Microbial Observatory, Mediterranean Sea | collected... | reverse complement strand
ACCTCGACACGTACCTTCAGCTGAACGCCGGCGTGCGCAAGTGGACGTGCCCGCACTGCGGCGCGGAGGGGCGCCCGCCGGACATCGTCATCGACGGGTTCCTCACCAGGGTGCTGGGGGTGCTCCGCGCGCGGAGCCGCGACGGGAAGTCCGTCGGCGTCTCGCGCGTGGAGGTGACGCCGGACGGGAGGTGGCGCCCGCTCGCGGGCGACGACGGCGGGCCTCCCGGTGCGGCACCGCCCGCGCCGTGGGTGGAGACGGAGGCGATGAACGGCGTGGTCCTCGGCCTAGGCGGCTCGGTGCTCCACGTGCCCCCGGAACTCCGAGCGGCGGAGCCGGGCGACGCGGCGGGGGCGGGGGACTTTTCGGGCGTCAAGCCCGAGCGGTCCGACGCCGTCGCCGAGGGGGTGACTCTCGAGTCGGACGGAGAGGAGACGGACGAGGAGGAAGAGATGCGGCGCGCCGTCGCGGAGGCGCGGAGGGGTCGACCACCGCCGCCACCGCCGGAGGTGATCGTGATTTCTGATTCGGACAGCGATTCGGAACAGGCGCCGCCGAACGACCCCCGCGAGGGAACCGGCCGCGACCTAGCCGACGTGGCGGAGGCGGCTTCCGCGCTGCAAAGAGCTCGCGACGCGGACGCGAGAAGATTGGCCGCGGACGCGGCCGCGGACGCGGCCGCGGAGGCGATGGTGGCTGTCGAGGCTGCCGCGGGAGCCGTCGCCGCGTCTTTCATGGCGGCTCGAGACAACCAGCGCTTGAACTCTCCAGAGGCGTATTCCGCTTTGGCTTCGGCGTACTACGACCAGAGGGCTTCTCTTTCGCGCCTTTCGGCTGCGGACGCGGCTCGGTCGCGGCTCTCCGCCGCCTCTTCCCAGGGGCACGGGGGCGGGGGGCGGGTATCCGCTGCCGCGGCGAATGCCGTCCCTAGTCCGGTGGAAATCGCCAGAGGCGAGAACGCCGTCGCCAGCGCGCCCCCCGCGCGTGAGACTGCCGCCGCGCCGGCCGCCAACGCCCGGCCGCCGCTGAAGGTGGTTTTTCGCGTGCCGAACTCCGGAAACAACGCGAGCGCCGCCGCGGGGGAACCCAACGCTGATGCGCAATTGGAGGAGTGGTTCTCGCACGAGTTTGGAGGCAACGCGAACGCGTAAGAGCGCCTTTTTAATGTAGTCAATCGCGATCGCGATGACGGCTGTCGGTAATTCCGGCCGCGAATGAGCTCGTCGCGGTACCGCAACGCGGCTGTCGGCACGAGTATTCGGGACGAAAGGAGCCTGATCCACTCCCACGTCACACGTGTCAAAGTGATTTTTGCGCTGACACGGATGGATTACGCTTTTATCAGCTACCCCAATCTCGTCCTCCTCACTCTTGACAGCGTCGCCGGCGCATATCGAGCGGGTCTCTGTGTTCGACGGATGGCCTCGTTGTCGGTGGGGGGCTCCGCGGCCTTCCCCTCGGCCGCGTCCTCTGCGTCGCAAAAGAACTCGCGTCGTTCGACGCGCCCCTGTCGATGGAAAGGGCCCGAGCGCGGATGTCCCCGCGCGCCCGGTGCCTCCCCCCGACGACCGCACGCGGTGAGCGGACCCGACGTTTCCGCCGTCCAGGCGGACGAGGAGTGCATCCCGAACTGGGTCGATGACGCCGGCTTGAACCGCTCGCTGATGTGTGATGATCCAAGGAGCCTCTCCGTAGCGAAGGTGTTCCGAACCGAAAAGTGGGATGAGTACCAATCGACCCATCGGTACGCGGAGATGGTGTCGTCGATGGGAAGTTCGCTCGTCGCGAGACGAATCGCCGGTCCCGTGCTCACGATAACGCTGGTTTCCGCGCTCGTCGCCGTTCTGCGCGCGCGCTTCCCCGTCGTCGCGGCGTTGACGGCGCTCGCGCCGGTGGTGAATGTGGCGGGTGGCGCCGTTTCGCTCTTACTCGCGTTCAGGACAAACTCAGCTTTCGCTCGATTCTCCGCCGCGGCTGACGCGTTCGCGGAGGTCTTATCGGCGACGAGGAACCTGTCGAGAAAAATGGTGGTGTGGTGTCCCCTGGACGACCGCGAGGCGAACGCGCGCCTCGTCGCGGCGATCCCGTGGGCGATCAAGCACAGAGGGCAGGGCATCGAGGGCACGGACGCGGCGCGCGCGGAACTCGAAAACGTGTTGGGACGCGACGGCGTCGACCGGCTCGGGAGGGACGATCTCGGGCGCGTTGGGGGCAACGTGCCCATGCAGCTCATGACCGAGATCACGCGCGGTTTGGACCGCATGAACGAGCACAAGGTGGAACTCATTTACCAGCTGCTGATGGATAACGATCTGACCGCGTTGCACAACTACGCCGCGCGAACCGACAGGTTAGCCGCCACTCCGACGCCGCCGTCGTACGCGCGACACATCTCTCGCGCGTTGATTTTTTGGCTCCTGCTGTTCACCTCGAGCGTCGCGGCGGCGGCGCCGGCGCTGTGGGTGCTCGTCCCCGGCGCGCTTTTCGTGTCGTGGCTCACGCTGGGCATCGACGACATAGGCATGCAGCTGGAGCAGCCGTTCACGGTTCTCGCGGTGGCGGAGTTTTGCAAGGAGTGTCAGGCGGAGGTGGAGAAGGAGATGCGAGAGTCGGCTTGGACGCCGAGAATCGGAGCTCCGCGCGACGACGTCCTTTCGTCCGAGTTTCTCAACTCCGAACTCACCGCCTTCGACCGCGCGCCTCACGCGCGGAGCGCGAAGAAGGAGGACTGGGAATCGCAGGATGCGAGGTGGCAAGGTCTGGACGTGTCGTAGACGTATCGAGTGCGAACGCCCTGTTATACGATACATAATCACTCTCGGGTATCGAAGCCGCACTCGGCGCGCAGGAAACCAAAAAACGCCGACTGGTATTTCTCCGTCCTCGGCACGACAGTCGGGTCGCCCGTCTTCAGCTTTTCCTCTAGTTCCTTCATGGCCATCCAAGCAGTCGCCGTCACCTCAGCTTCACCCACCGCGAACGCGGTGTTTGTTGAGTCGCTCCGCAGGATGTACACGTCCTCGAAACAGTTACAGCCTCCCGCGTCGGCTTGCGCCGCCGGGACGCACATCAAAAAACGCAAATCCTCCCCGTCACAGATGACCCCCAGCTCCTCCGCGAGTTCCCGCACCGCCGTCGGCCGCGACTCGTCCCCGCTCTCGATGTGCCCCGCCGCGCTGATATCCCACCGGCCGGGGAACGTGTCTTTGTTCGGTGAGCGCTTCTGCAACGCCAACAGGCCGAGGGCTGGGTCGACGAGCCAGACGTGCACCGAGCGGTGCCACCTTTTCAACGCGTGGGTCTCGCCTCTCGTCATCCTCTCGCCGGTGGGCTCAGGCCGGTCCCGGTACACGTCGAACGACGGACGCGGAGGGCGCATCACGTCGAACATCTCCGACGACGACTGCGCTTCCGCAAGAGCATTCGGATTAAGCGACGTCATCGCTGCGCGGACTGAAAGGAGGGGTGATGAAGGACGAGAGGGATCAGAAAAACACGACACTGGCTTTGAGTTTTGGTGTTTGCCACGATTTTTGGTCGTCCTCCGATTTTTTTCGAGCCGTCGCCGTCCGATCTCACTCTGCTCCGCACACAGAGCAGCATGGCTCTCAGGAGAGCGCTTCTCAGCCTGCGGCCTTCGACGGCTCCCTCCGTCGCGCGCGCGTTCGGTACCGCCCCGACCGGTCCCGTGACCGTCGCAGAGCGATCGTGAGTGCTCGCCCCGCGAATCCCTCCCGAAAAACCTCACCTCGCGCCGCTTACAGCGCTTCGCTCGTCTCCGCGGACGCGACTCACCCGCTGACGCACGATCGCTCCGCGCGTCTCCCCCGCCGCAGCATCGACATCACCGTCGTGATCGAGGGCGTCCGTCACAAGCTGAAGGGGAAGATCGGCAAGACTCTGGCGCAGGCGCTCGCCGAATCGAATGACCCCGAGCTTGAGGCTGTGGTCCCGGATGTCTCGTTGCGTCAAGGGCCGGACACCCACGTTTCGCTCCCCAGCGACGTGCTCGCTTTGATGCCAGAGCTCGACTTCGAAGGTGAAACCTTGCTGAAGGATATCGCGGAAAACCCCGGGCCCATCTCGCGGATGGCCTCGCAGGTGGTTTTGAGCAAAGCTCTCGACGGCAAGTC
>JACLAA010001078.1_pt1 | contig 11675 bp, 4 predicted proteins | sample 8027891 | NCBI WGS metagenome assembly JACLAA01 (sample SAMN15724900, study PRJNA655200) | protist metagenome | isolation source: fluorescence activated cell sorting (FACS) single amplified genomes of... | place: Spain: Blaines Bay Microbial Observatory, Mediterranean Sea | collected 2016-01-19 | reverse complement strand
AGCTCAACGCCCAGATGGAGCGAAGAGCGCGGCGCAAGAAGGCTTTGGGGCCGCGCGCGGGCGACGACGGCGGGGACATATTTAAACGACTCGCGCGAAAGCCGGCCAAAGCTTTGGTGGGCAGTGACAAGGACGACAAGGAGAAAGCCATGCTTCTACACAAGTGGCGGACCTTCGAGCAGGGCATCGACGAGCTCGTGCGGCTCGACGTAGATCTGTTCGAGGATTTGTTTGAAGCTTTAGCGGTGTTTATTACTGATGATGAAGCTGAAAAAGCGTTGAGGGACATGCCCTGTAATAGTGTCGGGGCGTATAGTTTGGATGCGGTCCTCCAGTGGCACCGGAGTCGGCACGTACAAGAGCCGACGGGCAACGAAGCCATCCAGGCGGCCAAGACCAAACTCGAGACGATTAAGGATTGGGTCAACAGAGCCGGCTCTATCCTAAGGAGGTGGTCGACCAATGTACGAAGTAGATTAGCGGCGAAGAGGGAGGAGATGCGTGCCAGAGCTGTGGTTGCCGTAGAGGAGGACGAGGAATCTGATGAGTCCGATTCTGATGAATCGGAAGCTGACTCGGAGACGACGGCGTCGCAGTCCATCCAACAACCCACGGTCACCGGACCTGAACAAGTAGTACCTGGTTTAAGAGGCCAGGCACCCTTCATAGAGGACCCGAAGCAAATACTATCACCGGCCAAGTCCGAACAGTCCTACAAGCCCGAACCGACGCAACCCTGCGCGGGGAACGCTTCATTAAAAGTTGGGCCTGGCGATGATCCTAAATTGGCAGAGCCCAAAGCACAACTGAAGTTCGCGTTGCTGCGCACATCAAGACCGCAACTCGGGTTGGGTGGCAAGAGCGGCCCGGATGCTCTCAATGATGCGATCGACCAAGGGTTGAATGACACTCGTAAATTAGATGTCAGTGCCGCGGAATTGATCAGTGTAGACTATAGAAGGGCGTTGCAAGCGTTTCAAGGTGAATCATCGGCACCTAAAGAACAGAAATCACCAGTCAAGCAGCAGCGGCCGACGACGGCCGCCTCGCCGCGGAGGCCGAGAACCGGTATTGATGATTGGGATGAGAACGGTCCCGAGCCGGCTAGATCCGTGTTTTGGATCGACCTGCCCATCGACAAGGATGTTTCCGTCGAGAAAGTGGTCAGTGTGTCGCGGGAGATCGAAGCGACGGCTCGCATTGTTCCAAGAGACTACGCGAAGTCGTACTTTGATCGCGTGCGGTGCGATGTCGTCGTCGCGCAATTACCCATGAAAAGTAAGGGTAAGCGGAAAGGTAATGTGAGTGGTCAGAAGGTCGAGAAGCCCGTTTTGAGGGTGCAAGTGTTTTCGCGGCACGACCCTCTACAAATTGTCGAATCTAGTCTACCGGAAGATGCGAGACCGTCGCAAATCCTAGGTACAATAACGGGTGTCTGTGATTTCAATCATACGTTGGCTGAGCTTGCGCATGAAGCGGCGAAGTACCATGACTTGGCGCCGCGGCTCTGGGGCCCGCAAGAGGTCGAGCTAGGTGATGAGAGTCCTACGTCCTTCCGAGAACGGATTCGACTACTAAGGAAGCAGTTACATGACGACGCCGACGCTGTGGATGGGATGGACCAGAATCAGTTAAGAGATCGCCTCGAGCAAGAGGGACATGCCTCGACGGGCGCCTTCGCGCGGGGTAGAACCGCAGATGGTAAAGAAAAACAACCAGGAAAGGTCGCGAGAGAGAGGTTACGCGCCGTACTCTACCGCAAAGCGGCGCGATTGGGATATGGGGAACTGTCCGACTTTGGGGCGAGAGTAGCAGCAAGCATCTTTAAAAGATTCGACCCCGATAAGTCAGGTGGCATGGACTTCGACGAGTTCGCGGCCATGAGTCGCGAGTTGGGTGAATTGGCACCGCTTGATGCGGCCGAATACAAAAAATCTCTATCAGCGTCCGACGTGCATTTGAAGACCGAGGAGCATGTGGACCCCAACACGCACATGAAGCGCGTCAAGGTCATGGGCGTGTCCGTTCAAGGGTTTGTGGCTCGTTATGCGCGGAAAGGCTCGCTAGGTACGGACGCGGCGTTGCTCGGATGTGGGTCCCTCGACGATCAGATACAACTCATCTCTTCGATGCAGTTGGAACTAGATGCGGACGCGGCCGGTCGCGTCGAAGCGGCTCTCGTAGCGCACGCCCGGACCATGTCTACTGAAAGGGTACGGAGCTGGTGGCCGTTGCGCACCTTCTTCCCGCAACCTCGTCAACAGCGCCGCGCGGCTCTACTCGAGTGGCTCGCCTTCTTCCTGAAGTTTTCGAAGGGCTGCTTCATCGAAAGGACCGCTTCCCGATTATCGGATGTCCTAGGAAAAGATACAGCACCGGACTGGCTCACGAGTCCTGGTTACTTGTTCTACGCGATCCACCAACTCCGAGAAACACTAGCGCGGGGCAATGAGGGCGTCATCCCGTTATTTAGGAACGCTCTACAAGAGCAGTTCGGTTCCAGGTGGACCTCCTTGCACGAAGACCTTGGTAGTTTACACGAAAAAGTACCAGTAAGTGAAATGGTCGCGGACCCCCTAGGAGTACAGAAGCAGCTGGCCGAGGACGACCAGGTGTTTAATGCGATGGCCGGCGTCGCCGGTGTTGGTAGGTTCGATAGTCGCCGGGAAAAGGTCCAGGATTTAACAGGGTTTTCGCACGTGAACGTCATGCGCGTCGCGGCGAAGGCGTCATCAATACAGTTACGAGGCATCCCCGCGCCGACGGAGGAGGAATTGGAGTTCCAGAAGGAGCAGGCCGAAATACGGGCGGCGCAGGCCGCGATATCGCCGGCCAAGTCCACTGTATCAAATGCTTCGGACCTCGGCGAGGAGCACTCTACAGTATTGTACGACGAGGCCTTTGAAAGATTACTGTTAGGAGAGGAGAAGTTCCCTCCGAAGCCGGACGAAGATGACGTGGTCGTTGTGGGCGGCTTGAGCGCGAACGACCCCACGGCGGAGGAAGCCCAAGCCGACGAAAAAGAAGAAGCTTTAAGGGCCCACGGGTCGAACCCTTTTTGTGACGAGGGTGCTCTAGAACATTGTGCTCACTTGCAGACGGAAGTTGATGATTGTGAGTCAGCTTTACAACGAGAAAATATCCCGCCGTACGCGCGCGAGTCGCTCGAGAGGAGACGAGACGCGCGCATCCGGGAGCTGGCTTGTTACAACGAAGCGTTTGAAAGGAGAGAGGTTTTGGCACTCGCACGAGCTTTGAGGTCTTACGACGGGCTCAGAGATATCGCGGCCGGCCCGTGCGCCTTTGGCTTTGGCACTCATACACGTACGGTACGAGGTGAATTGGACGGTTTCCTGGACACGGTGCGGCTCGGACGCTTGTTACCGGCGGGCATGGGCGAAGCCGCTTCCTTGGAACTGCACGAGGCGCAGGAAAAACGTAGAGCGACGGACCGCCTCCTCGAAGCGCAGCGGCGTATCTTACACGAGAAGGAGCTCATGAGGAAGGCGGCGGAGATCGCGGCCCAACGAGCGATCACGGCGGAGAAACGAAGAGTGAGGAGAAGGTTCGTGGAAGAGGTGCGGTTATATGCTCGGGGCGAAAAGTACATGCGCGAGGCGTTGTTTTATGCGACCAAATACGGACCTACGGATAGTGTAGCGGACCGGAAACGGTTGGAAGCCGAGGAACTCTGGGCCAAGCTCATCAAGGTGAGGAAGGAGCGGCGAGGCGATGTAAGTGTCGCGCACGCCGTATGTGTATCGAACTTAGCGGTGCTAGTCGCCATCCGAGGCCGCGCAAATAAATCCATGCTCCAATTGCAAGAAGCCGTGGAGCAGGCCCAAGCTGCCATTGGATTGGCGGAACGCGCCTTGGAGGATCGGATCCGGGCCGAGGCCGCCTCGACGAAGTGCCTCTTCGAGGTCTACCACCAAGACTTACTGGACTGGGACAAGGCCTTTGCGATCCTCGCCACGAACGAGGCGAAGCAAGATCATAAGAGGCAGGCTAAAATTAGTTTGTTAGAGCGGGAACAGTCGTCACTGATGAACGAGGAGACCGAGGACGAAGATAGAGTAGCCATCATCGAGGACCGCCTGAAGAGTCTAGCCAAGTCCCTGGAGAGCATGACGCAGCAGCGTTTCAATTCAAAATTCGAGACGGACGCTTTCACCAAGACCAAACCTCAGAGACCGCTCATAGAAGTGGAACGACACGAGGACGCGATGCTTGTACTAGCTGTGTGCATCGCGAATGAGTTACTCATCATCGAGGACATCGGGCCGCCGCCTGATAGTGAAGAGGATTTGAGACGCAATATACTATGGCGGCAGTGCGTCGCTATATATGCGTGCGCGTCGGAGCGAGGCCGTTCCCAGTTAGATAACTTGAACAGACGCTTCGCTCGACTCAGAGATGAAAATTATATGCCGGATGCGATGCCTTCTTCCTCTGATGAGGACAATTCAGATGACGACTCAGATGAAAGTGTCGCACCCGAACCCGGCGATCTTTTTGTAGATGAAACACCACTTGAACAGATGTGGTACGAACGACATGCGGAGGATGATGATGTGCCACCTCTCAACATTCTGGGGTGCGGTGTGGAAATCGGCGGCTTCTTCCCGCCACCTTCTCCCTCCGCAATAAGGCAGGAGATGGAGGCAAAAATAATAGCTAAAGAACAGGAGAAGGAGACGAAGAAGCAGGAGGTGCGCTCGCGGCGTCCCGCGACTCGTGGCCATCTCACGACCGATTCGACAGAAATGCTCCGCGCAGGTCCTCCAGGAGAAGGAGCGCAACCGCAAGACCGAGGCCAAGATGCGGCGCATGCGCCGCCAGATGAGCATGATCACGGACTTCGACGAGGAGACGCTCCGCAAGCTCGAGAAAGTGGACCCGAAGCGAGCTGCTCGTATTAGGGCCAATATTGAAAGAGAAAGGACCCTGGAGATCAAGCGGTTGCGGAACCTCGAGAAGGAGGAACGTAGAAGATTGAGGAAGGAGCGCGAGATGATGGCGCCGACGGCGTCGATCGACCCGTGCAGTCCGGTCCAGTCCAAGGAGGCCGCGGATTGCCAGCGGCAGATTGAGTTCATACGAGAATTGAAGGAACAGAAGGCCTCGAAGAAAGAGATTAAGAAGGCTACGGAACACTTGAAGGAGCTCCAGGAGGTCCACAAAGAAGTGCACGGCAAAATCTACGACGAGTGGGTCCGCTTCAAAGGGAGCTACTGGGAGAACGTGCCTGGTCGAAGCAACACGCCGACTCTGGATCGGGCCATTGAAAGGGTACTGGGGAGGAGACGATCGAGGGGCTCGCTCGGCGAACGGCCAGAGGCGCTGCAGAAGGCCCAAGATAGGGGTAGTGACATGCGGCGGTCGTCCTTCGAGGATAATAGGGATAAGATTTATGGACGGCCGACGCGGTTGGTAAGGCCGGAGCCGTCCTTCGCCAGAAAGCAGTCCACTAACAAAAGCCTGGTCAACTACGAGAAGCCGTCTCTCACAAAGCCGAGCACGTTGTTACCTAGCTTGTCTCGTACCGGCGCGATCGCCCTGCACACGGGGCACGACCGCCCCCAGAAGCGCATCCCGCCGTCCTTGTTCTCGCGCGTCGTGAAGAAGCTGCCCTCTTTATTACCTCGGGCGCCTCGTGCGAAGCTGCCCGATGATTATGTGGAAGACGAGGCGTCTATCGATTGGATCGGCGAGGCGCTGCGGCCGCCGGACGCGCCGGTCGTCGACGGCGTCGTCGTCGGCGAGGACGAAGCTCTGTCGCCGACGCCCTCGACGCCCGAGGAGTACTTGCCCCTGTCCGACGCGGCCGTCTGGAAGTTTCAGGCGCCGGCGCCGGCGCCGGCGCCCGGACCGGCACCGGGGCGGGCTACGTATACGCCTGGTCGCGTTACGTGGGGCCACGAGGTCTCGTTCGGGAACGACATGGGCGCGGAGACGCCAGAGACGCCGAAGCGGCACATCTTCTTCGAGCCGCGCTCGCCGACCGATACCGACGGCGGCGGAGCTTTCTCGCCGACGCCGTCCATGGCAGACCGTCCCATGACTGGCGCGACCCCGAGATTTGCTACCCCGAGGTTTTCGCCCGGCACGCCTGATGACTTTTACGCCGCGCCGGCGCCGGCTTATACGCCCGGCCGCACGCCTGGCACTCCTGGCGTTAGGTGGAGCGACGACATCAGGGGCGCGACGCCGACGCCGTCGATGGCGTACTCGCGCGCGGCGACGCCCGGGACGCCGACGCCGTCCATGGCTGATCGACCCTTGACCAGTGGATCGTTTTCGCCATCTGGAGACCTCTATGCCGCGCCAGCGCCCGCTTATACGCCTGGTCGCACGCCCGGCACGCCTGGTGTCCGGTGGAGCGATGACGTGCCCGGCGCGTCGTTTGGCGCTTCGGACTTCAAGCGCGCGGCGACGCCTGGAACGCCAACGCCGTCCATGGCGTGCTCGCCGGACGAAATGCAGGACGACGACGATAGCATGGCCACAGCTGCCCAGGAGGCGCAGGACGATAGCCCCCCGTGGAGAACTTTAGATGATGAGGGAGCCTTCTCGCCGACGCCGTCGATGGCTGATAGACCCCTGACCGGCGGGGGCCCCTCGGATGTAAATCACAACTGTTAGTAAACTCTAATGAACGGTCTGCACCCGAATCGTGCACTCGACCCTCGACCCGTCCATGCACGTCACGACGACGTCCAGCGAGCCCGTCGGGCAGAGCCGCGCGAGCGCCAGGCCCCGGACCATGTAGTCGTGCTCCTCCTGGACGACGGCGTGGGGCGCGCCGTTGATGTCCATCGTCAGGGGAGCCGACGCCGCCGGCCACGAGTCGTGCCGCCCCAGAATCACGTAGCCGCGCGCCGTCGCGTTCGCGCCGTCCGAGGGATGGTGCGTCGGGTGCGCCGACGGCATGACGTTGTCGATGCCCTCCAAGATGCGCTTCGACGGTGCTGGGGGCGGCGGCGGGGCGCCCGCCTCCGGCAGGAACGCGGCAAAGACTTTGCTGAAGGTCTCGATGTGCGGGTGGTCCCGCAGGACCTCGGCAGGGATGTCCTCGCAGTCGTTCAGGGACTTGACGGCCTCGGCGTCGCCGACGAATTTTAAAGTGCCTCCACTCCTAATGAAGACTTGCGGGTACTGGCCGCGGAGGTTCGAGAGATTGAACATCTCCGAGCGGAGGGATTTATTCGCGACGTCGACGCCGTCGATCTCTTCCACTTCTATTTTCTTGCCTCGAAATATGTTTCGGAGGTTGGCCTGGGCGCCCTCCACGATGGTGGTCGATGGCATGCTCGTCACGAGCAGCAGGACTGCGTCTGCGGTGGCTGCGAGCTCAGCCATGGTTGCGCTGCGCTGGCCAAGCGGCCCGAAAAATGTACTCTGAAACACTCTTGAATCGTGAGACGGCCGCTAGCCAGCTAAAGCACTCTGCGGAGTTATGGAATTCGTGCTAGCGTCCTGTAAGACACTAGCGAACAGGAAGCTGCGCAATCGGCCGGATTTCGGCGTTCTACAGGCAGCCAAGGCAGCGCCAGACCCATAGAAGTCGCATCCATACTCAGCCTGACCGGTCTGCGCGTCAGCGCGAGCAGCGGCAGTGCACAGACCGCGGGAGGGTTCTCCACAAAAAAAAGACCACTGCCGCGCGGCGCCAGCGCAAAGCGCCATGGCCGACCCGAGCGACGGCGAAGAAATAGTCGAGGACACGACCGGCCTCATCGTCGAGACGCGCGAGGGCCGCTTCGAAGTAGGCCCTTTGTTGCGACGCGGCGCGACGGGCGTCGTCCACCGAGGCCGGTGGAAGGAGTCGCCGACGCGACCCTGGGTCGACGCCGTTTTGAAGTTGGAGAGCACGTCGGCCCAAAAAAGGCAGATGGCGCGCGAGGTCGATGTGTATCGGCTATTAGATGCGGCCCCCGTCCCTCCCCCAAGAGGAGCGTCCTTCGCAAGACATGTCGGCAACCTCACGGAAACCATAGATATAGGAACAGGACCGTGTAGATTGTTGTGCATGCAGGCGCTCGGGCCGAACCTCGACGAAGTGGTCAAGGAACGAGGTCCGCTCTCCAAGCAAGCAACGCTAGCGGTCTGTCGAAGATTGATTGACGCTCTCCAATTCCTCCACGAGCATTCCAAACATGCTCATAGAGATATAAAACCCCAAAATATATGTGTCGCACGAAAAGCGAATGACCCTACCCTCTACTTGATCGACTTCGGGCTGGCGTCGCCGCTCTTCAATGTCAATGATGAGCACCAGCCGCTGGAGGAGGTGGCGCCGAAGGCAGCGGCGAACGCGCGGCGGCGCGTCGTCGGTTCTGTCAGGTATCTGTCGGTCCATGCTCATCAAGCCGTCGAGCGATACGGCCGCGCGCGAAGAGCGGCTACGTCTAGACGCTGCGACCTGGAGGCCGTGGCGTACGTCGCCATGTACCTGCACGAAGGGAGATTGCCCTGGTCCGACCTCCCGGCCAAGACCGGCCCGGAACCGGACGTAGCTATACATAGGGCCAAAACGCGAATGCCGCCCTTACAACTCGTGGGGCCGGCCTTGTCGACGACGGTCGGCGCTTTTTTGGAAGCGACGCGCTCGCTGCACCACGCGGAGCGGCCCGATTATGCGGCTCTTAAACGATTACTGACCGACGGGAGCGAGCCGCCCGACGTCGGGAGCGCCTGGGCGCCGCGGCCTTCGCTACGAGAAGTGGAGGAACTGGAAAACCGCGTCTCGGTGCAGCTGCGCGACGCTTTGGCCAAAAAAGTTTTGCCGTCGCCCTCGAATCAACGGACGGTCTCGCCGCCGGTGGCGATCAAGAGCCCTCCGTTGACGCCGCTGTTGGCCTCGACGCCGGTTCACAATGTTGGCCCGCGGCCGTCGTTACCGTCGTTTGAAGTGAAGTCGCCCTTACCAGCAGCCTTACGCGACGCCGACGGCCTGCCTCCACCCACTCCGATTTTAGATACGCCCCGACGCCAGGCGGAGTCCCCCCACTCCTACGACAGCACGAAGAAGCCCCCGCGCTCCGCCCTGAAGCGCAAGACCTCTGAGAGTACTTCGGCGCAGAAGCGGGCTCGGTTTTCGGATGACGTGGAGACCTGGGAGCTCGAGGACCTGGGCTACGCGTCGCCGCATGCGTCGCGGCCGGCGATCACGGCCGGTTTGAGCAGCGCGGACGTCGACAGTGTCCTCAGTCGCTGGAGAGGTCGGCTGCTCCCGTCGCCGCCCGCGTCCGCGCCGCCCGGCTCGCCGAAGAGCCCTCCTACCCAAACGACGACGGCGACGTTATCTAGACTGGTACCTCATTTATCGAATGAAAAGAAGCTCGCCAAGGCAGCTCGGGTCCTGACGGAGGTTTTGAAACAAGCACCACTAGCAATCACGGGCCGGACGGCCGCGGACCGCGCGCGGTGTCAAGCTTTAAGATCGGCCGACAGCGGGGCTTTGCGCGATGCGATCGCTTTATCACTAAATGGCGGCCGCGCGGCGATCGTCCACGCCAAGCCCTTGCGACCGACCTACGCTTCACTATTCGAGGCCGCCCTCGACCGGTGCGTGCCGGGCCAGTTACCGGACAACATCCAGGCCGAGGTCGCGTTGTGGGCGCTGGTGTGTCCCTACAATTCAGCATTAGGCGATAGTGAGAAGACGACGTTGCGCGAGGACCTCGCAATTTCTGATTTGACGGGCTCCCTACATATCTTGAGGAGGTGCCTCTTTTTACTGGAAACAAAGCGCCCGAAGCGGGACGACGCGCAACGTAGGGTGGACGCGCCCGAGGCGCTCGAGCCGCCGGCCTCGATCTTCGCGACGCGCGGGCTCGAGGTGCTGCTCGCGTTGGCGGGCACGGTCCGTGCTCCCGATGCGCCGCGCGAGTCGATCGTCGCTTTATTACAAACCGCGAAGACTGCACTCGCGCACTACCTGAGCCCGGCGCAGCGGCGCAAGCTCGAGACGACGGCGTCGACGATTCGAGCGACGCGGGCCTCATAAGTTTTCGTTACTATCTTTTACGCACGATGCGCCGCCCTTCTTACGCGTCCTCTACTTCATCCAGGTCCCCATCCTGCCGGGCATCCGTCGATGGCGTCTCGCGGGTGGACGTCATTGGAACTTCCGCAACATAAAAAGCCGCTCTTCTTCTTGGGTCGCGGCGACACGGCTTCCGCGGCGATGGCCTCGGCCTCGGCCGCAGCTAACGCAGCTTCATTACGCGCGGCGTCGCTACTACGAGCCAACCGCGTCGCCTCCTTCGCGCGGTAGTGTCTTACAGGCCGCTAGCGACCGCATCCCTCGAGACACAGTGGCGAAGCGTTCGGGGTCCGTACTACCTGGGGGTGGGTTCAATAAGCGACTCTCTCTCTCATTTTGGCTCGCAAGGAGAAGGAATGAAAACAAAACCTAGGCCCCAGAGCTATTCCACCCGGACCTGCACAATGCGCGCGCCGCCGCCGTTCAAGTTCTGCCCGACGCGTAGGCGGTCGTCGAGGTATACCCCGTCGAAGAGGCCCTCGCCGCTTATGGGCAGGGGCGCGCACGCGCTGCCCGCGCAGAGGGCACCGTCGTCGATCAGCGCACGAAATCTCTTCGGCGAGCGGGTCACGGACGAGTCTAGCTCTTCGAGGCTTCCCTTGACCTCCACTCGCACCGCTGGACCGAGGACCTCGCCCACGTTTGTGACGCGGCCGGGATTCTGCCGGAATATTTGATACTGCTCATTGAAACCAAACTCGGGAAACGGGATTCGTCTGTCGACACCCTCGCCCTTCGGGCCCGGCTGCAGGTAGGCCAGCCGCCACTTGCCGACGAGGCCCGCGCGAGGCCACGGCGCATTCTGTGCTACGACTTCTGAGACGAGCGCATCGATGCGGGCGCGCTCCGAGTCCTCCCACTGCGAGGGCCGCCGCGTGCGCACCAACTCGTACAACTCATCCGCCGCGCCGGTCGCTCGACTCCGCGACGGCACCGCGACCAGCCCTACGGCACCAGAAAAACACCCGGCCAGTGCCCGCCGGCGATCGACATTGCATTTGAGCGCGGCGACAGCGTGTAGATAGAGAAACAAGTCAGCGGCTCGCATAGCGGCCCTCAGATTGGGTGCTGCTTTGCAGGTGCTCTTGCAGCCTGGCTGCCGGACTGATCGCGTCAAAACCGAACTCGCGACGCGAAGTTATGGTACAATCACCGCCGACAAAGCTTGGTTGAGTCTGGCAGGCCGTTTAGGGCGAGCACTGCTCCTGTATCAAGGCGCTCCGCCTGCCCCAGCGGAGAGCACTGAAGCCAATTTGGCCGCGCAAGACGCCGCGCCGGCCCGATACGCTCGGAATCACTTCCAAATCCCCGATTCCTGGAAAACAATAAGCCAACGAACGGCAGCGGCCGCCGGCGCGTTGCAGAAAGCACCAACACCAGCCAGGCTCTCGGGCGCCAGCGCGGCGCCCCGAGCCGGCAAATCGGTAAGCGGACTGATGGCGGACGACCCCGCAGCCGCAGTGACCAACTCTACAACACATGAAACCGCGCCGACCGCCAGCCCGGCGGACGCCGCCGCGCGCGAGCAAGCGATACGGGAGCTGACCCTCGCCGAGGTCAAGAAGATTAGAGATGGATTCACCAAGGACCAGTGGCAGAACATGCCGCGCGAAAGGCGGTCGAA
>JACLAA010007366.1_pt1 | contig 11677 bp, 11 predicted proteins | sample 8027891 | NCBI WGS metagenome assembly JACLAA01 (sample SAMN15724900, study PRJNA655200) | protist metagenome | isolation source: fluorescence activated cell sorting (FACS) single amplified genomes of... | place: Spain: Blaines Bay Microbial Observatory, Mediterranean Sea | collected 2016-01-19 | reverse complement strand
TAATGCCACCCGTCGGCCAGCGTGTCGCCCTCCGTGAGGATCTGCTGGTGCTTGTAGTCGTCGAACTTGGGGCCCGCCTGCACATCTGTTCTAGATTGTCCTTGCTTCAGCTTTCTGGCGCGGCCGCCCTGGAAGGGCTGGCCCCAACGTACCTCTCGCATCTCGTGCGAGCATGTCGTCGACCGTGTCCACCAAACGCTGCTCCAAGTCCTCATCTATAGAATCCTTGTACAGCCGACACCCCTCCAACGCGTTGGAGCCGTTGATTTCTAACGAAAAGGTCTCGTACGGCTTCTTTCCATTTAACAATGGTTTCTCGCGCGCGGCTTTGCGACCCTTGCGGTCCTTCTTGACCACGGAGGACCACGATGATTCTTGCGACGCCTTCGTGGCCTCGGCCATGTCTCGGTTGAACTGAATCTCCTCGGGTGACAACTCGGGAGCGACCGGTTCTGGCTCCGGAGCTACTACGGGCGCTGGAGCCTCCTTCTTGGCGGGCCGCTTCTTCCGCGTCTCGGGCGGCGAGGGCGCCGGCGCCGGCGCCGGCGCCTCGATGATGACCGGGGGCTCCTCGGGGAGCGCCTCGGGCACGACGGCCTCCGGAACGAGAGGCTTCGCGACCTGCGACCAGCCCGCCGCCTCCGTCACCGGAGGCGCGACTTTGCCGTTCGATAAGGGCGGGAAGCTGTGTTCGAGGGACTTCGACGGTGCCTTGAGCTGTTCTAGACGAGCGATCACCCTCCGCGCGTCGAGCGACGGCAGGCCCGCGGCCTGGAGATCTTCAAAGGTAATGCACGTGAAGAGGTTCTCGTCGTCTATTTCATGTTTTTCTAACAAAGCGGCATGCTGGCCACACCCGCACGCGTCAAGTAGCAACGGAGCGAACGCGCCCGGAGGTAGTAACGTACCTTTCACTTTGTCCGTCTGACTTTGCGGAGGAGACACTCGACTAAGCCTACGAGGCCTTTCCGGAATAGGAGTCACTCTTTGAATGCACACTACATCGGTTGCTTTCCACTGCTTCGCGCCCGTCCGTCGGTTGTTCGTTCTGGCATCCACAATGCGAAACTCGCACCGGTCGCCTTGATTCAAATAGCCGTCCGGGGCGTCCTGCTCCGACACGAAGACCTCATTTTGCGAGGCGTCCACCCTGATGAAGCCGTAGCAGTGTCTGGAAGTAGTGCCGTCCTTCGCGGCGAAGCCGAAGTTCGTGACGGTGCCCTGGTAGATCGTGTCCGGCGGCGGTGGGTTAATAGTGAGTTGGGGCGGCGGCGGCGCCGCCATCACGTGCGGGTACGGGCCCCCGGGCATCGCGTAGTGCGGCGGGTACGGGGCCAAACCACCAGGAAGGAACATGGGCGGCGGCACGGGCATGCCCATGGCGCCGATCGGCATGGGGATCAGGCCCTCCCTTTGTGGCGACGGGATCAGTTCCGGCGACGGCTGGACCGGTTCCAAGACCGGCGGCGCCGGCGCGGTGTCGACGGCCGCCATGGTAGGGCTTGAGCGCGGCGGGCTCAGCGGCGGCCGCGCGGCGCCTTCGGTACGTCTCTGAGGGCGCGCGCCGCGCGGTGGGGCCATATATTTCGTATGCTGGCCGGCTGTGACCTTCGTCTCGACGCTTTTTTCCTGGCTCGACAGCTGTAATTCAAAGCGCTCTGCTGGTTTGCGTCAAGCTGATAGTGATCTGTATCAGCCCTGAGCAGCGCTGCGTCCAAATTGAGCGCGCTGCGTGGTGGCCGCGGCGCTCGCAGCAGAGGGCCTCCTTAGATGCTTGCTGGCTTTTTAGTCCCGGGACCCCTCCCATCGGAGGTAGTTCTCTTCTCGGCTGTTCTCTAAGAGTCCCTAGGTTGGCCACACGCAGGAAAAAAAACGGGCATCTGGAGAAAACAAACGCGGCCGTCGGCGCGCGCGGGGAAGATGCCTCGACGCCCTATATATATATATCGACGCCCGCCGACGTATAGTAAAGAAGAAGACAACTTAGGCCTTCCCCGACCCGCCCGACGGGAACAACGCCCGCTCCTTCGCCTCCTTGGCCTTCTGGAGCATGTACCACGGCCGGCCCGCGGCTTTGGCTTTATCTATCTCCCTCTGTGCTTCTTGGCGGAACTCCAGATCTTCTTGGAGGATGCGGTTCGCCTCGCCCGTGTCTCCACTCAAACGATCGGCTCTCTCTTGTCTAACACGAGCTCTATATTGTTCTCTCTGTTCATATTGCGTCTTCTTCAAATCCATGAGCTCGTCATGCCTTCTCTTTTCATCGGCCTCGGCCTCGTCATCTATTTCTTTATTCTTGGCCCGCCAGGCCTTGACCATTTCTGCGGTCTGCCTCTCATCTTCCTGTCTCTCCCTTGCACGGCGCGCCATCGCCGACTTGCAAGCTTGATCAATGGCTAATTTCTGCTCCTTGATGTTCCGCTGCTTCAGCGCCTCCAAGTCATCCTCCTTCTTGCGCATCGCTTCCACCTGCTCCTCCAGGGCCGTCTCGTCCGCCGCCATCTGATTCATGAGGTTACGGGTGGCATTATCAATGAGTCTTTGTTTAATACGTTGCTTCTCGGCGAACATGCGCGCCTTCTGCTTCTTGATCTCCGCATCATAATATTCTTTCCTCTTAACTTCTTTCTTCACTCGCGCGTCGATGATCTGATCTTCGACTGCCGCTTCGAGTCTCAGCTTCTTGAGCTCCTCGTTGGCGAGCTTATTTTCGTTGCGTTTGAGCTGCTGCTTGATGGCCTCTTCCTCTCTGGCGCGGACGTCCTCTTTCAAATTCGAAGCCACTTTCTTTTGGATGAGCTCACCGTCGCGCTTTTCAATCCTTAGCCTCTCAAGATAGTTCTCGCGGAACTCCGCTAGCTGCGCCTGCTGCTGCTTGCAGATCACGGCGTTCTTCAGTTTTCTGGCTTCCAACTCCGCAGCCTCTCTTCGATCGCCTTCGGCGACGTGGCGCATGACGTCCTCATGATACGCCTTCTCCTTCTCCTTCTCCCAGAGCTTCATGACCTCCTTTTCTCTTATTTGTTCCTGGCGCTCGTAGACGCAGTCGCTGTAGAGCTGCTGGGCCCGGAGGAACCTGTGTGCGAAACGGTGAGTTCCCGACGCGGTCCGAACCGCCTCAAAATCAAAAATAAAACCACCCACGACCTGCTCTCCTCGACGCGACGCGCGTCCGACGTCTCCCGTGGTATTTCAAGGGACTCCGCGTCCGCACTTCGTCTTATCTTGGTTCTCGAACTTGAGGTACTTCGCCTTCGCGTAGGCCTTCGCGGCGGCGGCCTCCCGTAACTCCCTTTCTTCATTATCGACCTTGACCCGATACGCTTCTTCCTCGGCGGCTCGGATCTCCTTCCACTGCTCCTTTTTTTTCCGTTGCGCGGCCAACGTGTTCGGCCAGTTTTTGACGCGGTCTTCGCTCAGTTTCTTGAGGTGCTCGTTTCTTAAATCCTCCTCCTTCTTGGGGGGCGGCCGCGTGAAGCTGCGGAGGCGCTCCATCTCGTTGCCCGAGATGCATAGGGGGGCGCTTTGTTTGCGGCGGGTCGTGCGCATCGTTCCGGCGGCGCGGGCAGCCGGGTCTAGAGATGTCCTTCTCGGTTGTGACGCGCGGACCGGGCAGCTTTAGGGGCTCCCGGGCGGCCGCGACTGGGCTCCTCGGCGGCTGCAGCGCCTCGAACTAGCGGGGGCCCACTAGCCTCCGCCGGTGGAACGTGGAAGGCCTTCCGGTCCCGGTGACGGGTCCGGTACGGCCTCGGGGCGGGAGGAATGCTTGGCCGGGCGCGGCCCTCTTGCGGGAGCAGAGAGACGGAGCAGAGGCAGCCCCAGCAGAGCAATTGCAATAAACAGAGCTACCCGACGCCGTCGGGCTGCCCAACTTGCGGGATGATCCTCACAAAATGCGCCGTCTGCGCCACCGAGCTTGGCTTAACCTTGGGCAAGAAATGCGGCCGCTGCAGCACACGCTACTGCGGGGCAGCCTGCCAGGTGCAGCACTGGAAGGAAGGCGGGCACGATAAGCTCTGTAAAGCGATAAAAAGAGCAGGCGGCGCCGAACAATACAACGCAAATAAGAAGTACGCGGAGGCTGTCGCGGTCGCGGCGACGGCGTGCGCCGAGGACACCAAGGGCCAGACGTGCTACATCTGCACGCAGGCCGTCCATTGGAAGACGAAGGAGGGCCTTGTGCGCATGTGTGCGTGCCGCGGGACGGCGGGCTTCGCGCACGTGTCGTGCTTGGCCGAACAGGCCAAGATTTTGTACGCGGAGGCGGAGGAGAATAATTTGGGGGACAAGGCGATGAATGAGAGGTTTAGTCGGTGGCACGCGTGCAGCCTGTGCGAGCAAGACTACCATGGTGTCGTGAGGTGCGCGCTCGGGTGGGCGTGCTGGAAGACGTACGTCGGTCGGCAGGAGGCGAATTGGGCTCGGCGCTTATCAATGACAGCACTTGGGAACGGTTTAGCCATTGCAAAACATCACGAGGACGCGTTGTCCGTGCAAGATGCCGAGCTGTCTATGCTGCGGCGCCTTGGCGCACGAGAAGAAAGCATCCTCGTCACGCAGGGCAATCTTGCGGGCACGTATGCAAGTCTTGGACGATATGAACATGCATCGCGGATGCAACGAGAGGTGTACTCTGGGCAGTTGAAGCTCCAAGGCGAACACAGAGACACCTTCATAGCAGCCAACAACTATGCGGGGTCACTTATTGGTCTCCAGCGCTACGCAGAAGCCAAGTTGCTGATGCGCAAAATGCTGCCCGTGGCGCGGCGTGTTCTCGGAGAGAGTCACGACACCACGCTCAGAATGCAGTATATTTATTCAGTGGCGCTCCGCAAGGACCCCGCCGCCACGCTCGAGGATGTCTGCGAGGCCGTGGCGACGCTCGAGGTTGTGGCACCGATCGCGCGGCGCGTGCTCGGTGCCGAACACCCGCTTGCAGGTGAGTTGGAAACGACAAAGCAAGAGTCGCGAACGGCGCTAGCAAACGCACTTGCTAGTAGTAAGTAGATGCAATACGACACTTACGATAAAATAACACAACAAAGATCACCGCGGCTTCGTCACCCAGTCCGGCGGCGGCGGCGGCGGCGGCTGAGGCCGCCACGGTTCCGCCGCGGGCGCCGGTTGCGCCGGTTTCCGCGGCAGCATTAAATTGTGCCGCGGCGCGCCGAAGGGTACGGGACGAGGCGCCGCGGCCGTCGGTGGCGGCGGCGCCGCGAAGGGCGGCGGTTTTCTAGGCGCGCCGAGCGGCCGCTGCATCGCTTTCGCGGAGACGTTCCGTTTTACCGAAGGCCGCCCGTCCGACGACGGCGCAGTGCAGTGCTGCGCGTAGGGCTTGAGCTTCGGTAGAGGCGGCCGGCACGCCAGACAGCTAAAGGCGGGGAAGCGCTCGTCGACCTCGTCATCTGAACTATCAGATTCGATGCACGCGTGCTTCGACCGCTTCGGGTAGCCTAACGGACGGTGCAGCCTCAAGTCCCACTTCTGGTGCAACGCGGCACACCTCCCATGGTACGAGTGGGGACACTCCGACGAGATGCATCCGAGCGTCGCGCCCTTCTGGCCACAAGCCGCACATTGGATGCGCCTACCACGCGAAATGGCCGCGTGGACGTGGAACCAGGCGTCATCCAACACGCGCACTTCTGAGGAAGCGGCCGCGCAGCCGTCGTGCACCCATACGACCCGAGACCCTTGCTCGAAGGCCAGCAAGGGCCCCGCCATGAAGCCCTCGACGTCGGCGTCCTCTCCACTCTTCAAACCGCACAAAGCGCATACATCCTCCGACGTGTCTCTCCTGACGAAGCTTCGCACACATAACGCGGATCGAGCGTCCCTCATGGCCTCCCGCGACGGTCGTTTCGGCTTGGCCACGTGGGGCCAGCTCTCTTCCTCCTCGTCGTCCGATAGTGACAACAATCCTGTCTCTCTCGCTATCCTACGGGCTTCTGCTCGGCCCGATTCCAGAGCACCGGCCGCCGTCGCGAGGTGCTCCCTCGAAGTATGTTCCCCGGCCCACCTCAGGACCCCGCCCCAGCACGGCGCCGCCAAGGCGTCCACATCGTCCGGTATACACCCCGGCGCCAGGAAGGAATACGACCCGAGAGCTCGTCGGTCGTCGCGCCACGCCGTCGCCGTCGCACTCAACACCTTCCACTCATTTTTCTCATCAGAGGAAGCCCCCAACAACTTCCGCAACGCTTCCAAACACTTCTCCACGACCTTCGACGGCGCCTTCCGCACGGCCTCGCCGCCCGTGGTAAAACCCGCGTCTGTCTCAAACCTTTCAGCGTTCAGTGCCGGGCATAGAGCTACCAAGACATGTTCATTGGTCACCCCTTCCAAATCAACCCAGAGGAAGAACTCTCCGCCATATTCCGAGACATCCAACACGCGTCCCAGATTGCCTATTCTTTTCTCCGAACCGTTCCAGTACTTACCGGAGCGCCAGAAGGGCCGCTCAAATTTGAGAGCTACTTTATCTAAAACGCCGAAGCCCAACCGTTCGATAGCTTGCGTCTTCCAGTTTGGCAAGGATGGTTCAAAGGCCAAGCCTCGCTTCAGTACACCTAACGGTACAGTGACCACAACGACCTCCGCGACGAGCGTTTCCGTCGAATTCTCCTTGGTCACGACGATCAAGTTGTTCACTCGTTCGATCTTCGCGACGGGCCACTGCAATCTAACATCTCGCAGCGGTCGCGCCAAACCCGCACACAACGCCCCTAAACCCTCGCGCACGGCGCAATGCGCCCCCTCGTACGCGTGCTCGTCGTCCTGGTCCCAGAAGCGTAGCGACAACGAATCCATGGGGCAGGCGTTGGCGTACTCCATGTTCGCTCTGTGCCACTGGACTAACTTCAACGTATCTGTCGAGAGGGACTGCGCGTCGAGTAGTGACGAGACAGCAGGACCTAGCGCCTGGTCGACGCCATGTCGAGGCATGGCTCGCGCCTTGACGTGGCCCTCTTGTTCCGCTTCATTCAACGCTTTCTCTTCGCCGTTTTTCCTTGCAGATGCTAGAGCTGCATTGAACGCCTCGAACGCGCGTTTGTCATTATCAGAGTCTCGTTCGATGGAAACGCCGGACTCGCCATCTCGCAAAGCCACGTCATCCCCCGTGTCGACGCAGTGCAGGCCGAGCTGGCACGCCGCCGTATAGAGCGGGTTTTTTCTGATGCCGTGGATCCACGAAGCGCCCAAGTCGACGGCCGCGCCCTCGTCGTTGATCTTGGTCGAGGCGCACCTTCCTCCTACCCTCGGTTTCGCTTCGACTACTGTCACTACCGCACCGAGCTGTTCTAGCGTTCGTGCGCAGCCGATGCCGGCGACGCCGGCGCCAATCACGACAACTCTCGGAGGCTCCAAAGGCGGCTGCGCGACCTTTCTTCTCTTCCTCGTCTTGCCGCAGGTATGGGCGCTGTGGGCGCCCTGGCAGGCTCGGCACGTGCTCGGTGGCGGCGCGAGCGTGGCGGCGCGCGGCGGAGGGCCGCCCATCTGCATTCGTTTGGGGGGCGCGGACGTGGCCTTGCCTGAGGTCAAGCCCTTCTTCTGGCGGCCGCCCTGTTTTTTTGGCGCGGCGCCGTTTGGCTGACCGTTCGGCGCGGGCGCGTTTTGACTTGTTTCTGGTTGGGTCCCTCCATTTGGCCCAGGATGCTCCATTCGTGCTACAACTTGGTAGCGCGCTACTGCTGGGAGTTATGCGTCTCGCGGAGATGTCTTCCTGCCCTTGAGATGGCCCGCGCTCGTGTTTCAATTGCGCCGCGCGGCGGCAAATCCTAGTATGCATACACGCTAACTTTTCTACCCGTACCGACGCCGTCGCGTGGGGCCCTCGCCCGCGCGCGACGCCTCAGAGACGTATCGCGCGGTTGCGCCGGCCGAAACTGAGAGTCCTCTCCCTGTTCAGCCGCAGCTTTGCGAGCCGCCTGCGCGCCGAGTAACAACTCACGCGTCACCAAAAGACGCATCGAAGTGTTTTCACATATAACGCCAACGGCCTGGTGATAACTCCCGGCTGCCAGCCTTCCCCCAGCCTCCCCAAGCACCTCAACAGGATCCTGTCGGGCAGGACCAAGGCGCCGCGAAAGCTGCTGGATCCCAGGGCCGTCCTCGGGTGCGCCGACGCACAAAACAAAGCCATGGACCCGAGCCAGCGGCCCACCTCAAACCCGCCGCCGAACCCCTACGGCCAGCCCCAGGCGCCCGCGTACGGCTACCCCTACGGCCAGGCGCCGCCCGCCCAGTACGCGCCGCCTCCCCAGCAGGCCTACTACCAGACGCCATCCACTCAAGCGGACGTCTTCGCGGCCCTCGCGCAGGCGCCGCCCGTCTACGCGCCGCCGCCGGCCCCTGTTTATGTGGCGCCGCCGGCGCCGCCCGCGGCCCTCGCCTCCGCGAAGTTCGGGGACGAGACGTGGCGCATCTCGGGGTCGGACTACCTGGGTTTGGATTTGTTCCGGTCGTTGACGGACGACAAGGGCCTCGTCATCTCGCACGTGCCGGCGAAGTGCGTCGCGTGGCTGCCCGCGTCGGAGTCGGACTTTTTTGATGATGCTGGGCGGCCTGCCGCTCTATACAAGATCCGCTACACGGGCGGCGAGTTGGTGGGCGACCACGAGGACCTCGAGGCGCACGAGATCGAGCAGTCGAAGCCGATGACCGCAAAAGAGCTCGCTCGCGCGGAAAAGGACGACGACGACTCGGTCAAGTCCAAGGCCTCGAAGTTCGTTCGACCCAGTGCATAAATCAAATTGTCGCGACGCGTCGTCTCGCGCACCCGACTCACTGGTTGTTTTACGCACAGGACCCCAACGAGGAGGTCGACTCGCCCGACGAGGACTCCGACGACGACTGGGGCGGCCGGCCGGCCGCGGGGCCGCCTTCCGCCTCGAAGAAGCGCACGCGGAACAACGCGGTAGAGAGCGATGATGGTGAGGATGACGATGGCGCCGTCGCACCGCCGTCCGAGAAGAAGCAGCTGCGCAGCGACCCCGCCCCGGTCGCGGTCGCGGCCGCGGCCGTGCCGCCGGCGGACGCGCTGTCGAACGACATCGTCGCCGCGCTCGCGGCCGACGAGCCGGCGCCGGCGGCCCCGGCGGCGCCCGCGGTTCCGGCGGTGGCCGTGGCTCCTCCGGCGCCCGTGCCGTCGCCGTTCGCCCTGCCTCCGGCGGCGGAGCCGGCGGCTCCCGCGCCCCCGGCTGGCGAGGCGGCGCCGGGGGCGGTGTAGGAGGTCGCTCCTGCCCCGTCGTCGCGATTGAGGCTGAAGTAAGAACGCCCGTTAAGTCGAGTAGTCCCGGAAAACCCCGAAAGGGAGAGAGTCGGGCCGCCGTTTACTAGCGGCCTGTAAGACACTAGCAAGCAAACAAAGACGGCGCTATCGCCGCCCCGTCGACCGTCCCGCGTAGATTGACGTGAGAAAGGGCAGAACTGCAACAGGTTTATCGACCTGGCGCAGAAGGGGCGAAGTCCTGGACCCTAGCAGGCTTTCAATCTTTGGGCCATTTTTTCCCATGGGTACGAGGAGTAGTACTCTCAATCCGTCCACGGCTACGGCTCATGGACGTCCAGATCTACCGCACGGCGCCGTGGCGGGCCACGGCGGTGTTCGCGGGCGCGGAGCGCGACGACGACGACGACGACGACGGTCTGGCCTGGGGCGAGGTCATCTCGTACGAGCCGAGTCCCGATCTCGGCGACGTCCCCGTCGCAGTTCCTATCCCGTCCGCGCCGCCGGTGGAGGCGGTACGCGCGTAAACGATTAATCGCATGATTCAAATCTATACACTCAAACGGGGGAGAGGAAGTCACGCGACGGCCTTTGCGACCTCCTCGGTCGCCGGCTTCTGGGACGCCTCGACGGCCTTATCGAGCTTCTTGGCGTCCTTTTCGTCGTCGACGGCGTTGGTGGGCGGCGTGCACGACGAGCCATACATCATGCCCCCCCCAAAGCGCTTCGCTAACACCTTCTCGGTCTCCTCGTTTTCCGTCCGACACGCGTCGCCGATCAATCGCACCCGCACCACGTCGCCCGGCCGGTACTCCTGCGGTAATGTTATAGACACGGCCTCGCCGCCGTCCGGCCCTGTGACCGTGACGCGCTGGCCCGCCTCCACATGTGCTGAACGCAACTCAATAGCCTCCAACTCAATCGCGCCGCAGGGCCGCCACTTGCCCTTGAGGACCGGGCCGCCACTCGTCAGGTTCGTCTCGCCGACGACGTATCTAGGTGCTTTTGCGGGCTCGCCCACCACATATCTTGTGGCTCTATCGGCATCATTTTGTCTCAGAGCGACCAAACGAGGATCGTGCGAGTTCGAGAAGAGCTCGAACCCCGGTGCGAGATCCCACGAATCATCATCGTCATCCCGTTGTAAGGCCGTAACGGCCGTATAATGCAAGGGCGGCCCGTCGTACTTGCCCGCCTTGATGCGCTCGTAGGACGGCAAGGCGATGCCGTTCGGCGCCGGTTGCAGGGACCTAATTAAGTCCGCTGAGGGTTTCCCGTGGGTCACCGCGATGGCCGTCCCACCAGCAGCAACTAAAGGGTGCTGCGCGATCTCGTGCGCGATCGTGTTCAAGCGGTGGACCGGATCCCCCACTTCCACGCAGGGGCCGGGGTACGTCGGGCCCCGCTGGAACTGGACGTCGCGCAGCGGCTGGTAAGTCAGGTCCACTCTAGGAGAAATACAAATCAAATCGGCGGCTTTCAGGTACCAGGGCTCCCTGTGTTTCAAACCGCCCATGTACCGCATGTCCTCCACTAACCCGGGCTCGACGCAGATTTTAATACTATGGTTGTCCTTCCCAAACACACCCGCTCTCTGTAGACCTTCCAATTCTACAGCTATAGCATCTGCGGTCTGAATACATCGAATAAACGGCGACGCGAAGATAGCTAAAGGTCTATGTATAGGTAGCTTCCCATAAAACCACTTTCCCAATCTCCTCGACTGCCGCAGACCGCGTTGGGATAGAGGCGTGTCCTGGGGCCGCAGCGCCAGCTCCGACCAGCCGTCCGGCGTCGACCGGTCATGCCTTTCCGCATGACGGACGACGAACATCATTTTGGCCCCATTCATCTTGTAGTTGCCGTCCTTGTGGGGGCGGCTCGTCCAGGAGCCTAGCTCTCGTGCCGCGGCGGCGCGGGGCGCGCGGGTTGTTAGGTGGCGGAGCATGGCGAAACAGGAGCGAGGAGCTCTCTGCCACTTGGAGAGGGGTTTCTAGGGCACGGCCGCGGCTGCCACTCGGTGACGAGTTGCGCTGCGGCTGTGGGCGACCGATGCACTATGAATCAGTAACAGCGCGGCTGCAGGGGCCTTCACGCGGCCGCAGAAGGCGTTTTGCGCTCTTGCTGCAATGAGACTCTAGCGCTGTGCGCGCTGTGCTCCTATGGCTCGCTGGGGTCGATCGACGCGTGCGGCGACTCTTTTTGACCCTGGACAGTTCCAAAAGGGCAGATCGCTTCGTGACGGGTTTTGTGGGCTACGTGCGCCGCAAAAAACGCCCCGACCGGCTTATCGTAGCATCGAGAGAACCTGAGAATCAAGAAATCATTACATTTATTCATTTCCGACGCCCGAGATCGAGCGCGCGGGCGCAAAACCGTAAAATGGCCTCACTAAAATATTTGACCCTGGCTGTTTGCCTCGCCTCGAGGGCGGCGGCCATGGGGATT
>JACLAA010004970.1_pt1 | contig 11686 bp, 9 predicted proteins | sample 8027891 | NCBI WGS metagenome assembly JACLAA01 (sample SAMN15724900, study PRJNA655200) | protist metagenome | isolation source: fluorescence activated cell sorting (FACS) single amplified genomes of... | place: Spain: Blaines Bay Microbial Observatory, Mediterranean Sea | collected 2016-01-19 | reverse complement strand
TGTTTGGTTCGGGTACTTTTAGTCGACTGCGAGACGGTCCCCACCGCGACACACAATACGACACTATCTCCAGCTTCTCGAGCGCTCGAATGCGGTCGCAGTGGCCGAGGCTACCCCACGCATGTGCCTGATCCATTGCCTTTTTGGCACATGCCGCCTGGCGATTTCTTCTACGTAGCGCCGCACATGGTCTCAGCGACGGAATCGGTGCAAATACTGCCCCTGCGCGTTCCACTGACTTTGTTACCTTCGGTCAGCCTCGGCTCAGCAAAAAATTTTCGCGGGGGGCCAACATGGGCGCGTCGAAGGGCCGTACTTCAGGCCAGCTTTTCTCGTGCGCATCGCTGTGAAGCCCTATCCAGCGCACTATCCCGTGGCAGTGGCACACGCGACTGCTGAGCACAGGGCTTATCTAGAGTAACTATACTCTACATGTATACTAGTGCACTCTAGGCCCATATTCCATCGACGCCGTAATCGTACCATTGAGAATGAAGATCGAGGACGTGCAATCGACGGCGCGCCAGCAACGCGTCGCGGCACATACGCACATCAAGGGACTGGGTCTGGATGCGCACGGGAGCGCCTTATCAATTGGCACGGGAATGGTCGGTCAGGAAAAAGCGCGTGAAGCGGCGGGTGTGGTTGTAGAGCTGATTGGAACAAAGAAGATGGCCGGGCGTGCAACAGTGTCGGGAATGCTTGTAGTATTTCAAATTTCATTTCTCGCGCAGGCGAGCGTTGTTGCTTGCGGGTGCCCCTGGGACAGGTAAAACAGCACTTGCTCTTGCGATAGCTCAGGAATTGGGCTCCAAGGTGCCATTTTGCCCAATGGTCGGTTCTGAAGTTTATTCTTCTGAAGTGAAAAAAACAGAAATTCTCATGGAGAATTTTCGCAGAGCCATCGGGTTAAGAATAAAGGAAAACAAGGAGGTTTACGAAGGTGAGGTGACTGAAATCACCCCAGCAGAGACTGAAAATCCCTTGGGAGGCTACGGACGAACGGTCAGTCACGTTATTCTTGGTTTGAAGACCACCAGGGGTGCTAAGCAGCTGCGACTTGATCCTAGCATCTATGAGCAGATGCAAAAAGAGAAGGTCGCAGTTGGTGACATCATTTATGTAGAGGGATCCACAGGGGCGGTAAAGAGAGTTGGACGTTCGGATGCTTATGCAACCGAATTTGATCTGGAGGCGGAAGAGTACGTGCCCCTCCCAAAAGGAGATGTACATAAGAAGAAAGAGGTCATTCAGGATGTGAGTCTGCATGACCTTGATGTGGCAAACGCACGACCTCAAGGTGGTGGGAGTGATCTAGCAACTGTGATGGGCTCTGTGCTCAAACCAAAAAAAACAGAGATAACTGAGAAGCTTCGCACCGAAATAAATCGTGTTGTTAATAGATACATCGACCAAGGCACCGCAGAACTAGTGCCTGGCGTTCTCTTTGTGGACGAAGTCCATATGTTAGACATCGAATGCTTTACATACTTAAATCGCGCTCTCGAATCTAGCCTGGCTCCCATAGTGATATTTGCAACAAATCGCGGTGTATGTACTATCCGCGGCACAGATGTTGTCTCGCCTCACGGTATTCCTGTTGACCTCTTAGATCGCATGTTGATTCTTCGTACCATGCCCTATTCGCTAGAGGAGATAATCCAAATTATGTCGATTCGCGCGGAGACCGAGTCTCTTGATATTGAGGACCAAGCCCTCGCCGCCCTTGGAGAAATTGGCGTAAGAACTTCACTCCGTTATGCTGTCCAAATGCTGGCACCGTCAAAGATCCTCGCGGAGACAAATGGACGCACGTCTATCCACCTTAGCGACATTGCGGAAGTAGACGACCTATTCTTTGATGCGAAGGCCTCCGCAGCGATATTGGCTAACTCCGATGGTTATCTTGCTTAGGTGCAAGATCGCTGAGGTGGGCCAAAAAGGTGATAATCACCTGTCGTGAGGGTCGCAACTACCACAAAATTGAGCCAAAATTGTATCGAAGTGCCAGTTGTGGAGCAATCCGAGCTACAACTTAGTGCAAATAAATAGGACCAAATTCTAGATCCACGGGGACATTTTGCCTTAAGTTTGATGAAAGTGGTCACGGTAGGCCGCATCGTCGAGTAGTATAGGGATTATGTATACTTCATGTCCCATCCTGACGGATGAGCCATAAAGGTATACATAATCCATTTTTTGAAATCAAACATAAAAACTATCCCCCCTTTTCTTACCAACTAATAAAAAATATGTCAAAAAAACTGCCAGTGACAGTGATACAAAAATCGCCAAAATATTTTAAGTAAACGTTTGCTAGGTGTTTACGTCACGGTCCCACCCTGCAGGGTACTCCGATATCCCCTTCAAGTTATAGGGGGAAATCGCCTCCCACTCCTAACTATGATACATTCATCCTGAGTCACTTTTATTGGCGGATGCTGCAAGTCCCCTCAAATGCTGCCGCCGGGGAACCCAAGGTTGGCCCGGGAATTGGACATTGTGGCACCCGGGCTCCATTTCAATTCCCCCTGCTGCGCACTGCTTGTAAGACAACCTCAAAATAACCCCCCCCCCGCTGCAGTGGCACGACCAGGGCTCGGCCCGAGAACTGAGCTCCCATATCCTCAGTAATATTCTAAACCCATGGATCAAGTAATTTTGCTTGGCCCAAAATCAGTCCTCGCGAGACACCTGCTGGAGCTGCGCCTGATGCTGCTTTAACACTTCGAGGGCCTCTGCTACTTTCATTCGTAAAGCATCTGGTGATTCGAGAAGATGTAAAAGTTCGGAGTTGTCCATCTCAAGTAGCATGCCAGTAATCTTGCCAGCTAGCTCAGGTTGAGAGTGATGGATCAGGGGATAAAGGCGCTCGCCGATCATGTTCTTCTGGAGTGTTGGGGAGGCATTGGCAAGGGCTGACAATGTAAGTGGGTCCTCAGGGGGGCGTCGTGGCGATTGTCCAGAGCCAGACGCACTGGGCTGTTGGAGGGGCAATGGTGGTGGCATAGGTGGTGCCACTCCAGGACCACCAGGAAAACCTTGTCCAGGCTGTTGACCGACAGTGGGAGGCATAAGATGGGCCTGAGGCGGAAGTTGCGTCATACTAGGAGCCATGTTGGCGGCATTGCGCGCATTCTGTGTGTACTTGTACTGCTGACCCCCCTGAGCTTGAGCGCCCTGTCCTCCCCTGTTTCGAGAACGTCTATTGGAACTACCCTGGCCTCCCATTTGCTGCATCTGTCCGGGATGGATTGGGTATGCTCCCTGACGAGGCCCACCTCCGTGAAAGCCTGTCCGTGGATCTGCTATTGGACCCCTAGGTGAGCCGCGAGCCATAACATAGCCACGAGCGTTTGGCGGGACACTCGATATAGGAACGCCTGGGTGGCCTTGGGGGGGAATTCCCATAGGGTGACCGCCAGGTGTACCTGCAGCGTACATGATAGGCATTGCGGCGCCGTACGGCGCAGCCAGATGTGCCGGATGCAAACCCTGAGGCCCGTGACTTGGTACACCACCAGGTCCAAGGGTACCAGGGTGTGTACCATAGGGGCCAGGGGTCCGACGCTGTGCGTGTTGAGCCTCCAACTGAGCGCGACGCACTTCCTTGCGCTGTGCTAGCGCAACAAAAATTGGCTTACCGAGGACAAGCTTGTTATTCATTTCAGTGACGGCTTTGGCAGCTTCTTCAGGTGATGAAAAACACACAAACCCGAAACCTCTAGAAGTACCAGAGGCGGGTTCGCGCATGATGCGCGCAGAAGTTATTGTGCCAAATTCCGCAAAATGTTCCCGCAACTGATCGTCATCTAAGGCATCATCTAGATTCTTGACAAACAAGTTTACACCTTGATACTTCTTGATGCGTTCTATCTTAGCTGCATCAAATTTGGCCTTAAGTTCGCGCTCGCGCTCAACTTTTTTCTGCGCTCGACCAACGAAGAGCGGAGCTTTGAGATGTATCGTGGAGCCGCTCTCCTTTTGAGGCAACTCACTTGCTCCATTGAGCGCCTCTATGGCAGCAACAGCAGAATCATGGTGCTCAAAGTTAACCCATCCGAAGGCAGATACTTCAGTTGGTGAAGCTGACTCTCCTGAGTTTACATCAATTGATGTAGCCGTGGAACCGCTTCTCGCCACAGAAGGCGGCAGCTCCTCACCAGCGTCGTGACGCGTGTGCTTGGCCTCGTCCATTGCTTCTTGTGCCGCGGATGTTGCTTCCTTTGCTCCAACGGTCTCTTCAGCCTTTGGCTTGATTGAAATCCTAAGGGGTTGTACTTTGCACGAGGTAATGGCTCCATACAGTTCAAATGTTTTGCGCAAATTGGACTCATCCCATTCAGCGGGGAAATTTTTCACATAAAGATTTGTCCAATCTGCTTGACCTGACCGTTCGGTACGCCGCACAAAGTGACCAACGTACACCTCCTTGTCGCATATGGTCATTGAGTTTATCTTGCTTATCGCATCAGTTGCGGCCTCCTCGGACTCGTAGTGCACATAACCATATCCTTGTGACTGCCCAGTCTCATCTGTGGCCACTTTGCATGACAAGATGTTTCCAAACAACGAAAAAGTGTCAAACAAGGCCTTGTGATCAATGGAGGCGTCAAGATTCTTTACGAAGACGTTGCCCACCCCCGATTTCCTCAGCGTAGGGTCTCGTTGCGACCACATAATTCGACATGGTTTAGACTTGATCAGCGTATAGTTCATTGTGTCTAATGCCCTTTCAGCATCTGACACGTTGTGAAAATTGACGTACGCATAGCCTAGACTTCGACGTGTTACTGCATCGCGACAAACACGAATGGATGCAACAGGGCCAACTGTGTTGAAGATCTCAAAGAGCAGGCCCTGCGAAATACACTAATAACGTCAAGGTATGCACAACGTACCTCAGAAGCATCAGCAGCAAGGTCGCCAACATACAGCGATGCCGAGTGAAACGGCACAGACGCCGACGCGATCATCGTTTGGAGACTATCGCTGGACAGTCTAGTATGTATTCATACTTCCAGTCCGGGGACGCAGAGACATGAGAGCTCCGTCCGAGTCCGAGTCGAAACTGGGAGTACTAGTAACTCGCACCCCATCCATACAAAGACTCGGACTCATTGGCAGGCTAGTAACTACTACATCGACTCGGACGAACTTGAAGGAAGTTATCATTCATCCGCTGGCGCGTTTCACGATGCTATTAATAGCGTTGAGAAGTATACCTAGATACCTGCCCGGGCGGGGTCTACGAGGCGATTCAGATCCCCTGTGCAATGGAAATACACGTCTAGTAGGATCCCAAAGGTTCAACTGAGACGTATCCGAGTCCAAGCACAACCCGTACTTGTATTACCCGCTTAGGCTACTTCCCATCCTAGGGTACTCCGATATCCCCTTAGTAGGGGGAAGTCGCCTCTCACTCCTAACTATCATCCTGAGTCACCTTTTATTGACGGCCCGGGACGAATTTCCCGTCACAAACCCCATCAAACATGGCCCGGGGAGAAACCATTTCGTTAGACGACTACACTACGCTACCGGGGAAATCCGGAGCTACACACTCTATTTCCCTATGCATCGCACCCTGTGCTCCCCGGTAGACGGGCGGCCGTCACGGGCCCCGATTCGTCTTCCCGGTGCTTGGGCTGGACGAATGGTTCTCGTCCTCCGACCTCCAAGTGTCTGTAAACCTTGCGTGGGCCCTTCCAGGCTTCCCCATCGGGCAATGCGCAGGGCAGACACACACCTTAGTGCATGTGTAACTCGGACGCGTAGAGTACGTCGGGTAGAAACTTGGAATTTACGCAGCTTCCCGCAATGCCTCAGACTACACTCTGACATTACACTGACTTTGATTACATGCTGATTTGCACCGCTTGCAAGTCCGCTTGCGCACTGGCAGGCTTGGCAATTGGGAATTCAATATGTCTCGCATGGGAGATGTCCTCGAGAAGAGATATTACTTTCCTGAGGCCTTCGATATACCCAGAGTCTGAGAAAGCGCCCCTACGCACATGTGCGAGCACATGTGCGAAGTCTATGATCTTGAGCTGTACTGCTTGGGGAGCTAGCAGAGCTTCGCCAGTACCATTATAGACAAGAAGAAGGGAAGACGAAATGAATTCGAGCTGGTCCTGATGCTCGAACCAGTCGAGGAGGGCTCTGAGCCTCCTAATAAATTCCCTGGTGAGCAACCGTCTATTGGTAAGCTCAGAATGACCACCAAAAAATTCGATGAAGCCATGTCGAATCCCCGTTGCATCACGAACGGTGAAACCCCACGCCTTGTCGAACTCAAGATACTGACTCTGGCTTCGAGACCACCTGTGTGTAAGTCAAATTTCTGGCGCCTCACCCATCGACGTGATATGTCACTCGGCAGACTACACACGCATACCAACAAGACGGCAGCCCAACTCAGTTTGGGGAGGGTATTTTGCAAGCTGCTTGCGCTGCTTCTTCAAAGAAGCGTTGGGCTCTGTCGTTCGCGTTCCCAGCTTGATGTCGAGCGCACATGGCCGAGCCATGTCATTCGTACAGTCATCCAGCACGAGATAGTGCTGCTCGCACGCATTTGTTCCCAACACTATAACACCGTGGTAATCACACAGAAATGGTTGGAGCTGCTCCACGCCATCGCCGCGATGAAGGCACTGCTCATAGAATGTCACTTCGCGTATTCCTCGATTGCCAGATTGAACTGGTTTTAGGCAATATCTCCCTATCGTGAGCATACCAGAATGACCACCCACTTGCATGGCCATGCGTGCCACCATGCCCAGGCCGCCATTACTTTCCGTAAACAACTTGCCGCGCGTCATCGCCATCGCCATCGCGCCATCACGCCATCGCGCCATCGCGGCAGCAATCGGATTTGGAGATCTGTTCGCAGTCGCGCGCCGATTTAGGCCTTCGCAGAGCACCAGGCTTTTGGGCACTCGCAGACCGCCGAGGCGGCTAGCTTTCAACGCGCGCTCTTTACGCCAGGCGCGGACGAGTTCCTAGGACCTCCACATGCGCTGGCGGCACAAATGCGGATCCACACGAGCCGTAAAGTGCCCCCAAAACCCTACGCGCAAACTATCCGCTGATAGAGAGATATATGAGCACTGCGTGTCAGAACTTTCTCTAAGGCCCGTGGTACCGCTGTCGAACTAGAATCTGACGGGCTAGTGTCTTATAGACCCGATAGCTAGGCGCGAAAAGAGATAAGTATGGCAGACCTGTGTGGAGATCGAAATTCAGACGCCTCACGCACCTTCTCGATGGCGTGGAGGTTCCACGGCATCGACGCATTGAACTTAGACGGCATCGATACCATAACTCACTCGTCGATTTCCCCACAGGCGGCCGCCGCGAAGGAAGCAGCTCAGCGACTCGACTTGATAAAGAGCTCAGCGCGAGCGCGAGCGCGAGCGAGAGAGATGGGGGTGCCACGTTTCTATCGCTGGCTCAGCGAGCGCTATCCTAAGAGTGCGGACTCGTGTCAAATTGTTCTTTTTTTGTTTGTTTATTCACACTGTTTATTCACACAGTAAACTCCGTAATCAAGGACCAAGCGCTGCTTCCCGTGTTCGATAATTTGTATCTAGATATGTGCAGACTCAGTGTCGAAGAGCTGCCACCACCAGCACAACCATCCACGTAGGAACGGCATCATCCACGCCTGCTCTCATCCAGAGGGTGCTACCAGCACACCATCGGAGAGAGACATGCTTCTATCAATATTCGCGTACGTCGACCGGATCGTAAAGCATATCGTGCGCCCGCAAAAAGTGCTATTCATAGCCGTCGACGGCGTTGCCCCGCGAGCAAAACTGAACCAACAGCGCAGTAGAAGGTTTGCTGCGGCCAAGGAATCTGCCCGTAGTCAGGGAGACGAAGATGGGGGATTTGACCGCAACTGTATCACGCCAGGGACCGCCTTTATGGCACGTATTGGTGACAAGCTTCGTGGTTATATACGCTGGAAGATGGGACAGGACGCGGCGTGGTGTCGACCCGTGCAGGAAAACAAAAGCAAAAACACAATCTCGAATTGCTTCTGCTCGATGGCGTGGATTGACGGAGGTCTTTCACCCACAGGTCTCGACTCCGAGTCGTGTACAGTGGTGCAAATGTCACAACTGCGTCTGCTCGATGGCGTGGAGGGATGCCGAACTTTCTCTCGCACAGGTACCAGGCGAAGGTGAGCATAAAATAATGCAGTATATTCGCGCCCACAGAGACGATGGCAACACCCCCACTCGCCACTGTAGACGCCGCGTCGTCAACTTAAAACGCGTCGACGCGGTGGAGGGAGGACGCCATCCGTCTCTGCGCAGGCATGTATGGAAACGATGCAGATTTGATAATGTTGGGCCTCTGCACTCACGAGCCCTACTTTACGTTACTCCGAGAGGTTATAGACTTCGGCGCGAACAATCGTCTGCGTGATACACCTGTCAACGCGCGGTCCACCGTTTTCAAGCAGTCCCGAAGTTCGGACTTTCAGCTCCTTCACCTCTCGATCCTCCGCGAATACATCCAACTCGAATTCTGCTGCTCTCCACCGGCATCCTATGCGTCGCATATCGATGCCCGAACTAGCGTCGGTCCTCGCGCTCGTAAAAATGGAGCTGGGCGCAGCAATGAGCTCGGTATTGCGTGGAGACAAGGTGTCTCGGGGCGCTCGGTGGATCTTGAACGTCTCGTTGATGATTTTGTCTTCCTCACCTTCTTTGTTGGCAACGACTTCCTGCCGCACTCGCCCTCTCTTGACATAGGCGAACACGCGTTCAATCGAGTCTTTGACGCCTACAAGCGCCAACTCGCCACATGGCCTCCCGGCGACTATCTCACCGATGCTGGCGACATAGCAAATGCCTGTGTGGGAGTCAACTACTGAGTCGGGTGCGCCCGATAATTCATCACAAAGTCATTTCTCGGCGACATTACGGCCATGCTGACTGAATCGAGTGGTGAGAGACCTACACCGCCACGCCATCGAGCAGGCGTTGCGTCGATGGCGTGGAGGTCATGATTCAGCAGTAGCGGAGACGAGCCGCGACAATTTTATTTTTGCACAGGCCAATGCGCACCGACTTCAGCGCTTTATTTCCGAGCTTGGTGCCATGGAGCCCGCCATCCTTGCAGACCGGAGACGCGAAGCCGAGCGTGAGCAACGACGTTTCTCACGGAGCCATAACGGCAAAACTATTCCTGATGGCACCGAGAATGTTACCGCAGCGTCGGCTCCTGGCCTCACCAACTCAGACCGCGAAAAATACTACCTTCGCACTCTTGGCATTAGCAGTCTGATCTTGTGTGGAAATCAAATTTTAAGCACCCTGCCTCCTAGGGGTCCACATTATAGACGCAGCATTGTCTCCGTGACTGAGTCTGCACAATGGCGCAGTAATCTGACTCACTGGTTGATTTCTACACAGGTCTGGTCGATCAGCAGATTGTCGACGCAGGCATCGCCACTGAGAGCAAGACAATGATAGACTGGAACTCGGCCAGGGATCCGTCAACTGGGAACACGTACTTCTACAACGCCACAACAAAGGAGACCGCCTGGATGTGTCCCGTCGGTGTACCGAAGGACGCGACGACCATCGAACCGAAATTGGTCCGTTGCTCGCAGAATGTTATCAAACGTCTATCAGCCGCCTTTGTAGAGGGCCTCGCTTGGTGCCTTGCATATTACGTCAAAGGATGCGTTGACTGGCGTTGGTTTTTCCCATGTCACTACTGTCCAATGCTCTCCGATGTGGTGAACGTTGCTACTGCGCTTGCTGGTGCTCATTTTGAAGTCAGTGCACCACTTCGGCCGCTCGAGCAGCTCATGTCGTGCCTTCCACCTGCGAGTGCTCGCTTGTTGCCACGGCCGCATCGTGCACTGATGCTCGAGGACTCATCGCCCCTTCATGACTTTTATCCAAGTGACTTTGATGTTGATATGGAAGGCAAGCGAAACCCGTGGGAGGGAGTCAACCTTCTTCCATTCATCGAGGTTGATCGTCTCCTCAATGTTGTTGAAGCAACGTGCCAAGATTCTGCTCTCGCCGCAGATGAACGCAAGCGCTCCCTCTTTGGCCGATCAGTCATCTTCAGCGTCGACGCGACTATCGCAACGAAGCATCGCCCAGCGGCAGCTCCTGTCACTGCCACGGATGTCGAGGCATCGCTTGAAGATGGAGGCGACATAATGGGAGTCCTGGAGAGCGACGAGCATCCATACATAGAGGACCCTTGGCTCATTTACGGTCCCCCCTTACGGGCGGCACTCAAGCCCGGATGCTTGAGTCCTATGCCCGGCTTCCCGTCACTACACGCGCTCCCCATCACCAGTGTTGCGCTCAAAGCCCTCAAGCTGAACTGCTTCGGAAGCCCTTCGCGCTACGAAACAATGTGCCTCAACCTCCCATCACCGGTGCACGCGCCAAACGAAAAGCCCAATGCTGTCTCTTCGTCCGTTGCAGCGGCACTTATGGGCAAGAGTGTCTTTGTTGATTGGCCGATGACGCATGAGGCGCTATTGGTTGCGGTGACAGGTGGTGGTAACTACTATAGCGCTGGCGGCAGCGAAACCGCAGCAGTTAACGTTCGTGGCCTTGACGCAACTGCCACCAAAAGCTTCAACGTTGCGTGTGCAGCCGCCGCAAATCGTGCGCTTGTAGGCTCTGGTAACCCGGGCGATGGTGGCGTCGATATTGGAGCCGTTGATGTCGTCCTCACCGTTCGCTTGATGCAGGGACTTAGGCGTGATGCAGCCACGGGCGCGCTCAAGAAGACGTATGGACGCAAGGCGACCGATATCCCGCTGCAGCTTGCGCTCTCTGTGCCACCAAACGCCCACATGGAAGACCCACGGTTTCAGGAGACAAAGGCAGGTGTTGCATCTAGCCGCTTCCTAAGTGGAAGTCGCGTCATAATCCAGTCCGGGCCGCGGCGTGGCCGTGTTGGTACTGTCCGCCAAAGTGAGGACTCACGAAATACAGTGACAGTCGAGTTAGTCGTCGAAGATGTCGAGCCCCAATTTGGCCTTGGCATTGCAGCGGCACTGGCTGATAAATATGCGTCCGCAAGCCTCGCTGCGACGGAGCTTGGTGTGCGCGAGGACGTGCTGGCTGCTTGCTGCGGTTCAGTACTTGCTCGTGATGACGACCGCGGTTATATATATGACCTCGGTCTCCGCCTTTGCATAGAGGATGGTGCATTTGTCGCTCCTGGCTTTTGCCGCGCTGAGCGCACAACGTCAGACACGCGTGCCTGTGACTGGTCGCAATCCAATGATATGTTAACCCACTCGGATGCTCCTCGTCACGTTCGGCGGGGCACGCGCTTTGAGTACAGCGCCAAGGCGATCCGCCTTGTTGCGACCTACCTCAAGCGCTTCCCGGCAGTGTTTGATGCCGTTGGTGACGTACTTGCAAGCACTAGCACAGGCAGCAAGGCCGCCTGTGATGTGAACGGTCGTCCACCAGTGACCTTTGCGGCAGCATCTCGGATCTTTGGCCACGAGGAGCCCGAAGCTTGCCTCCTGGAAGTCTGCAAATGGCTTGCTGGACTCCCGACAGCGACGACCGCGCGGATGCCGATCACCACCAGGGCCATGTCCCCGGATGCAGTCGCTGCTGTACAGCGTGCTGCCACCAAACGTGCCGCGATTCGTTCGCGCGCTACTGCTGCAAGCGAG
>JACLAA010006065.1_pt1 | contig 11698 bp, 6 predicted proteins | sample 8027891 | NCBI WGS metagenome assembly JACLAA01 (sample SAMN15724900, study PRJNA655200) | protist metagenome | isolation source: fluorescence activated cell sorting (FACS) single amplified genomes of... | place: Spain: Blaines Bay Microbial Observatory, Mediterranean Sea | collected 2016-01-19 | reverse complement strand
GTTGAACGCAGAAGCGGAATCAAACATATATTCCATATCACTCACTTCTGCTGTGTTCCAATTCCCAATGTCTTGGTTGAACGCAGAAGCGTAACCAAACATATATCCCATATAAGTCACTTGCGCTGTGTCCCAACTCCCAATGTCTTGGTTGAACGCAGAAGCGCCCTCAAACATATCATTCATAGCAGTCACTTTTTCTGTGTTCCACTTCGAAATGTCGCCGTTGAATGTACTTTTACCGCTAAAGCCTTGAGGAGCACCAAATCCAGCACATCCACTCATATCTTCCACCAAACTCGTATCCCAATTCGGCATCGTTCCGTAATCATTACCAGAAGCCCACGTCGTGCACTCTCCGGTAACTTCTGCGCCTGATTCAGATAAACACGCTGCAACGAAATCGTGCCAACTCGCCGACGGAATCGCCGTCAAACCGGAAACGACGCGAGGATACTTCCCCATCATCAATAAAAAAGGGACGACGACGATGTTAAAAAAGAAGGAAAATCTCATCGTCATCTTTTTCGTAGTATACGTCGTCGTCGTCGTCGTCGTCGTCGTCGCGCGCTTTCTTTAAACAGTATCGATGTAAACGGCGCGTGAGTAGTTTTACGCCTCTCTTCTCTGCTTCTTCTTCTTTTATTCGTGCGCGTGTATAAGTTACGCAGACAAAAGCTGACGCGCAACAGAAAATTATTTAAAATTATGACTCAGCTGCTTCTCTGATGACTCAGCTGCTCAGCTGCTGCTTGTTTGAGAAAAAAAAATTTTGGACTGCAGACTCAAAAAAGTAGAAAAAAACGACAGTTCAGTCTTTTGTCACACAAACGAAAAAAAAAAAAAGCGATGGGGGGACACGTTCGATTTAAAGACGACGATACAAACGAGGATGACGAGGATGAGATGATGGACGTGGAGAAGAACAAAGAAGAAGAAAAAGAAGAAGAAGGAGAACAACGAGTGGTATCGCACGATTTTGGCCCAGACCCTGAGTTTACGATACGGAAACCAGTGGCGAATTTAAAGACGATGATGATGATGATGGCGGCAGAAGAAGAAGTTACAGAAGTTAAAGACAAAGAAGATAAAAGAAGAAGAAGCGCCGTAAAGCTTCGCAACAAATGGACGGAAGAAAAAGGAGCATCATCCGATGCCTGTTACATCACGCAAATAGAATCGAACTTTGATTTCTCGAAAGTCTGCTATCGAACGAGCGCGAACGAGGCGAAAGTTTTCGATACTACTACTAATAATACTACTAATGCTAATAACAACAACAACAACAACAACAATGTTATGATACTCAAGCACGAACGCGCGATGACTGACGCGCACTTTCCCGTGCCGAACGAATTAACGACGATTCTTTCGTGCTCGCACGATAACACGGTCCGAGAGTGGGACGCGAGGACAAATAATAATAACTGCGCCGTCGCGCAAGCGCGGGTACCGAATCATATTCTCGGTAAGAACGGATCCTTGGAGACGTGCTCCATCGGCGGCGCGAACGAAACAATTTTAGCCGTAAGTTGCGGAGAGAAGATTTTGTTTTACGACCGACGGATGATCAGACAAGGAGGAGGAGGTGGTGGAAAAGAGACGATGATGATTAAACAGTTTGAAGACGCGCACTCGGAAACAGTCACGAAACTTCGATTCCATCCGGAAAAGAGACATATTTTGCAAACGAGTTCCGTGGATGGGTTGACGTGCACGTTTAACTTACTCAACGAAATTGACGACGAGAACAGTTTAGTGAGTATTGGAACCGCGAATGCGGCGATTAATGAGTTTGGGTTTTTGAGTAGTACGACGAGTAGCGGTAGAACTAGTAAAAATATCTTGTGGGCGTTGACTGGCATCGAGGAAATTCATTTGTTCGATTGCGACGCGGGTGTCGCGACGTGTGGCGTGGAGATTGGACATGTGAAGAACGCGAGAGAAAAAGCGAGAGAGGCAGCAAAGCAAGCAAAGGCGATGAGTGTAAAGAAAGCATCTTCTTCCTCGTCGATATCGAAGAAAGGATTGAAAGATTTGATCGAAAACGGCGTCGATTACATCATCAACGTCATCGACGGTGGCGAGGCAAATAACCATAAATATTACGCGTGCTGCGGAACGATCAACGGTACCGTCGGTTTGTTTCCGATGGCTTACGACGAAATCGCTATGAGGAGCGAGACGAGCACGCAACCGTTGACTTTACTCGCGCCGGAATACGTGTTGCCGAATGATTCTTCTTCTGAACAAGGAGGCCGTGGAGGAGACCGTGAGGATTTGATGATGAAAGGTCACGGCGATATCGTTCGTTGCTTACTTGCATCATCTTCTTCAACGGCGATGACGACTGATAGTCAAAACGTGCTGCACTTATACACCGGAGGCGAAGACTCTTCAGTGTGCTCGTGGACGACAACGAAAGACGAAGGTCATAATAATAATAACAATAACAACAATGATAACAATAATAATAATAACAACAACAACAACAACAACGTTGGCTTTGGAGGAGGCGCGATGAGGAACAGCCCATCGTCTTCGATCAGAAGCGGTCGCGAATCTCCGTATTAGTTTCTTCGTGTTTCAAAAACCGCGTAGAAAAATAGCAGAAATAATAATTTTAGAGTAATAGGAATCGTAATCGATTTTATCAACAACAACACGCTTAGTATTAAATCATTTCTCTCTCTCTTTCTCTCTACTCTTTCTATTATATGTACTATGTAAAAACCGCACGACGCTCGTCCCCCGGTCGCAACTCAAATTATACACACAACAAAATATGTCCAGAATATGATCTAATAATAATAATAATAATAAAAGTCACAAACGTCTTCTCACGTATCATATACACGCCGCGTAAGAAGTTACTTCGTCGCGTATTATTATTTATTTATTTATTCGTCTTCCACTGGAATAAATCTCCAAATTACCGCCATCATCGATCCCATAATCGCCATCCAGACGACCGAAACCGCCGAAGGCACTCTCACCAAGAATTCCGGGAAGTGCAAACTCGCCAACAAGAACCCAAATGCGCTCGATTTCATCGCCGTTTCAATCGCGCACGTTCTGCACGTCGTCTCCGAGTACTTGAATATCTTCATTCCCCAATACCCGAGCGCACCACCGAGTAAGTGCAACAAGAACGCGCCAACTTGTAACTTCATCCCGGCGTTCAAAATGCCCTCCGCGCATTGGGCGACGGACCCGCCGACCAAAATAACCGTCATGATGACTCCGACGATCGGGCAAAACGGCTCCACCGTTCGGCACGTTTTCGGCGTCACTTTGTTCAAAGTGACACCTAACACGACGGGCACCAAAACAACTTTAATCGTGCTTATCGCCATCCCGATTGCGTTCACGTCCACAATCGCGCCCAACGCCAACTTGCAAATCAACGGCGTCATAAAAATGCACCCAATCGTGGTCGCTGTCGTCATCAACACGGACAACGCCACGTCTCCTTTCGCGATGTACGCGCACAAGTTCGACGCTTGGCCGCCGTTAATGCTTCCAACCAAAATCAAACCTGCTAACAACGGCCCGCTTAAGCCGATGGCGTTGCCGATGACGAAAGCCAACGCCGGCATAGCCACGTAGCAGTACAAGAATCCGAGACCAATGACGTCTGGTTTCTTAAACACTCTCAAAAAGTCGTCGATAGTTAACGTGATTCCCATGGAAAACATCAACAACGCCAAGCAAAACGTAATCATCGGCGTGGTCATGAAATTGAAAAACGCCGGTTTCGTCAGCGCCAACGCCGCGGAGAGCACGGTCCATAACGGGAACAAGTTGCTAAATAACGCGGAGAACTTCGAAAACGAGTCCATGGCGGTCGCAGCAGAAACACGAAGTCCACCATTTCCCATCGTGGCTTTGCGTTTTTGCATGAAACCTCTTTTGTTCGTTTTCGTCGAATTCGTTGTCACCAACATCAAGGTTTTTGAAGACGATTCCAGCGAAGAAGAAGAAGAGGTCTTTTCACCACCAACATCCTCGCCTCTTCTGCTTTTCATCATCATCATCGCTTTTGTGGTGGTATTCGTGGCTTCGCCTCTTCTGTTTACTCTTCTTTGACTTCTCGTCTTTGGAATCGTCGTCGTCTGAATCGTCTTTTGCTTCTTAAAAGAAGAAGATAAAGACGAACGCTGCTGCATCATATCTGCTAAAGACGAGGACGATTGCATCATTTTCCTCTTATTAACTTCTTCTTCTCCCTCTTATATATGCTCTCTCTTATGTATACTCTCTCGTATGCTTCGCTTTTGCGACTTTTAGAAGAGAGTAGTAGTATTATATCCGATTATTATTATTATTGGCAGTTTAGGTTGTGCGCGTGATACTAATAATAATAATAAAGGTCAGAAAGAAGAAGAAGAAGAAGAAGAGAAGAAGAAAAAGGATGGAACGCACGTGGCAAAATTTCAACAAAGAGAGGCGAAAATTTTTGCGTGATTTTTGAGAGCCCACACAAAAGTGAACGAACGAGCGCTCTCTCTCTCGATTGCTCTCAAAACAACGCACGAAAAAACTTTTTTTTTGTGTCCAGTGTTTTTTTTGTTTGTGGGATCGAGATATTTTTTGGTCTTTTCCAATCAAAAACTCTTTTTTTATTCAAAAAAGCAGTTAAAAAACACCTTTAAGAGAGACTCTAATCTTCTTTAAAGTAACCGCACGCGCAACAGAAGAAGAGAAAGAACTTAAAAAGTGTCTCTTTTCTCCTCCTAAAATCCTCATTACGTTTCTTTTTGTGATCTCATTAAAAGAAGTTTATTTTCTTTTTTGTCTTCTTCTTAGTTGAATGATGACGATGATGATGACGACGAGTTCAACTGCATCATCCGCCGTCGGAAATTCGATCGCGTTTACTCATAAAACGCGAAACGTTGTTTCTTCCAGATCTTCGATCAAAACGCAACAACACCAACAAAGAAAAGCAATCTCGATGAGTAGGAAAGCGACAAAAACTTTGACGAGAAGATCTCAAACGAGAAGAGGCGCTTCAGTCGTCGTTTACGCGAGTCAAGACGATGGATTCAAAGTTGCCGTTTTAGGCGCCGCTGGTGGTATCGGGCAATCGCTCTCTTTATTGCTCAAAATGAATCCGATGATTTCTGAGTTAGCGCTGTATGATGTCGGACAAATCGTCAAAGGTGTGGCCGTGGACTTGTCTCACTGCAACACCGCGTCCACCGTGAATGGTTTTTGCGGCAACGAAGAGCTCGGAGAAGCTCTGAAAGGGTGCGATTTAGTCATCATACCGGCGGGCGTGCCTCGTAAACCGGGGATGACGAGAGACGATTTATTCTCCATCAACGCCGGCATCGTTCGAGATTTGACGCAAGGCGTGGCCGATCACTGCCCGAACGCAGTCGTGGCGATTATTTCCAACCCGGTAAATTCGACCGTGCCGATCGCGTGCGAAGTGATGAAGCAAAACGGGAAATTCGACAAGAGGAAAATTTTGGGCGTGACGACGTTGGATATCGTGAGATCGGACGAATTCGTTTCGACTTTGAAAGGTTTGGACGTGAACGACGTTGACGTGCCGGTGATTGGTGGTCACGCCGGTATCACCATCTTGCCGTTGTTGTCGCAAACGTTCCCGCAAACGGCGTTTAGTGAGAGAGAAACGGAAGATTTGACCATTCGCATCCAAAACGCCGGGACGGAAGTCGTCGAAGCTAAAGCCGGTGGCGGTTCGGCAACTTTGTCCATGGCATATGCCGCCGCGCGTATGGGTGAGGCTATTTTGAGAGGCTTGAGTGGCGAATCTGACGTGTACGAGTGCTCGTACGTGTCCTCCGATATTGTTCCGGACATGCCGTTCTTTGCGACCAAGTGCAAGTTGGGCAAAGAAGGCGTCGAAGAAGTGTCGCCGATTGGCGACATCACCGCCTACGAGCAAGGATGGTTGGACAAATTAAAACCAGAGTTGAAAGCGCAAATCGATAAAGGAATTTCCTTCATCGTCGATGCCCCGCAAAAGATTTAAATGTTGATCATGCGTTACTATAATAATTATTATTAAAATATATAATTTAACGCATCATCATCATCATCATCATCGGCTTCGGCTTCAAAAAGAATACGAGAGAGAAAGAGAGAATATAATACAAGTTTAAATACACCACCAGTATGAATATAATCAACCGCTACCTACTAACGCACATCGGTGTACTTATTTTGAGATAATATTATATATTATTGTTGTTACAGCAAACGCTATCTCTTTCACTCGCCTAATAATCTATGATTCTTCACACCGCCGCTTTTGAAATTGTTGTCGACCAAATGTCCTCCTTCTTCTCGTCATCCTCCTCGTTGTCGTCGTTGTCAACGAATCGATTGTGCGTGCCACCAACTCCGCCGGGTTGATAAAACGGGAACTTCAAAACTTCGTTCGCGGATGTGCTCTTTGACATGATCACTTTCTTTTGTTGTTGTTGTTGTTGTTGTTGTTTCGCCATCTCTTTTGCTTGTTTGAGAAGATTGAGATCTTCTTCGGAATCGTCGTCCATGTCCTCTTCCTCTTCCTCTTTTTCCTCTTCTGCTTCTTCTTCGACCATCATATCTTCTTCTAAGTCGCTGTCTGATGATTCTAAATCTACCCCGTTGAAGAGTAAATATTGTCGATCGTCTTCGTCTTTGCCTTCGAAGAAATCCTCGTACACTTCCCACGGATCGCAATCGAAAATATTCACATCCGAGTAGTTTTCTTCGTGTTTTTTCAACTGATCAAACCCAAAAGTTTTGTAAATCTCCGTTCTCGAGGGATCTTTGAAGCACAGGTACGCGACCGTGAGCTTTTTAAAGTCTAAAGTCGCTTTGTGCGCGCGAGTGAGTAGTATGGAGTTCTTCTTCTTGTCGTTGTTGCTCTTCTCCCTCTCGTCGTCGCTCTCGTCGTCGTTTAAAGAGCAACAATACATCTCTCTCAGTTCGCTCCCTTTCTCGCCAAACGCGGACAAATCTTTAATCAACACCAACTCCCCGTTCTTTTCCATCTCGAGATACGCGTTTTCCGTCTCGTCGCGTCTGCCTTTGTTCGTCGAAAAATTCGTTCGCATCTTTTTCTTCTTCTTCTTCTCCAAACACACTCGACAAATATCCGTCAAATCATCCGCCGTTTCTCCTCCGTCTCGTTCATCTTTTTCTCCGCTTCTACTTCTCGAACCGGTGGTGGTGGTAAACCTGTACCATCTTCCCAACTCTAAAAGCATGCCGCATTGATCGCACCACCCTCGCATCCTCCCGCTTGACGCCGCGTTATAACTCGGATGCAATCGTTGACTGAGTTTGTGATACTTACTTCTCGCGACGTCCGCGTTGATTTTCAATGACGACGACGACGACCGCTTACCATTTGTCTTCAACTTCAGTTCAAGGAAAAAGTCAAACGCGTCGTTCAGTTCGATATTCCCTCGTTCAAATCTCGTGCGTTGTTGTTCTTCTTCTTCTTTGTCTTCTTCTTTGTCTTCATCTCCTTCTTTATTAGAGAAGTAATCTTTCTTTCGAAACGCGCGTATTTGATTCGTCTCCGAAATCGTTCTCGACCCGAGCATATTCTTTCCTTTTTCTTTCACCATCTGGTGTATTAAAACTCGAACTGGGAGAGACAACTGCGTCTCGGAAAACGTGATAGAATTGTTGTTTTTACTGTTGTCGTTGTTGTCCTTAAGAAACGCCTCGAACTCTTTCAACACGGACTCGGGAATACTGCCGTCGCCGTCGTTTTGGCGGCTTTCATCGTTGTTGTTGTTGCTTTTTAAATGACTCTCATCATTAACAGAGCTCTTCTTCTTCTCCTCCTTTTCCTCCTCCTCTTTTTCTCGCACTTCTTTTGTTGATTCTTCTTCTCTCGTCATCATCATCGTCAGCTCTGTCCGTGATGATGATTTTGATGAATCGATGACTTTTTATCAGAGACTCTTATTATAAATAAGAGTTGAGCACAGAGAGAGAGTATTACGCCTACAGTAAGTGTCTTTTCACAAAGAACGAAAGAATCAAAGAATCAAAGATATCTCTCTCTCGGTCTGATGACTCTCTGATGAAATAATGACTCTCTCTTAACAGACGTATGATAGAATAAGTTTGTTGTGTGTTTAAACAACTGTCTAAAAATGAATTTAAAAAAAAATTTCTCCTTTTTTTACTCGTAAAAAAAAATTCTTCTTTTTTGTGTCAAACACTTGTCTGACAGTCCAAAAATGTATTCAATCGAACACATTTCTTCATTTTTGCATTCACACCATACACGAGTGACAACAACAGTCGTCGTCTCGTCTTTAGTATTATTATAAAACGACGACACAGTGAAGACGACGACTTTATAATAAAAACAACACGAAGAACAACAACGCGACTTTTATGACAATGGGAGGAGAAGAAAACAAGAGCGATTCAGAAAACGAGGGAGGAGGACGAAAGAAGAAAAAAGTGTTAACAAGGTTCGATTTACCGAAAGAATCCGAGTTACGAGTGGAGTGTAAATTGAATCGGTTTTTCCACGTCGCCGTTGTGCCAAACTCCGGGACGTGCGAGATTTTTGGAAGCGAAATTGGATCGTCGTCGTCTTCTGCGTTATCATCGAGTGGTGGTGTATCATCAAGCGTTGGTGGTACGAATACCACGAAGAAAAAGTTGGGAGGCGGGAAGTGGGCGTTTTTCACGTACTCTGGGTGCACGATTGAACTGGAAGAAACGAATCAGACGAATGCGACGAATGCGAATTCGAAGATTCATCTGACAACGAAGAAGACGAGCGGTGAAGGCGCCGGCGGCGAGGATTTTGGTGACGATACGGGAACAAGAAACGAGGATTCAGACGACGATTTAGAAAAGAGTGGAGACGAAGAGGATAAAGATAAAGAAGAAGAACAAGCGATCGAAATAGCGTACGTTTCCGAGGAAACGCCGATGGTGAGTTACTTGAACGTGCACGGCGTATTAGAGGCGAAGCGAAAGAAGGCGAGAGATTGCTCGTCCGCTTTAGTATCGAGCGACGACGCGGTAAACGAGATGGAGAAAGAAGAGGAGGAAGAAGATACAAAGAAGAAGAGGAAGAGAGGAGAAATAGTAGAAGGAGAAGAGCAACAGGAGGAAAAAGAAAACGATGGGGTTCGTCAAAAATCATCCGCGGGTCCGCGAGTGTTAATCGTTGGCCCGGCTGACGTCGGGAAATCTTCCTTGTCGAAAATCCTCATCAATTACGCCGCGCGACAAGCGTGGTCGCCTTTATTCATCGATTTAGATCTAGGCCAAAACGCTATTTCAGTCCCGGGAACGATATCGGCCGCTCCAATCGATCACCCGATAAATCCGTTCGAGGACGGCGCGCACGTGAAATCTGAAATGCCTCTCAGTTACTTTTTTGGCGACGTGACGGTTACGGAAAACTCGAAAGAGCACTATAAATTTCTCGTAGAGAAAATAGCGGAAATGATGGAGGCGAGAAACTCGAAAAACGAACACGCCAGACATTCCGGGTGCATAGTGAACACCATGGGATGGATCGAAGGGTTAGGCTTAGAGTTGATCTTACACGCCGTGAAAAGCTTAGAGATTGATACGGTTTTGTGTTTAGGCCAAGAGCGATTGTTTCAAACGTTATCGAAACAGTTCGCGAAAGACGCCGCTTTGGCGCAGCAGCAACAGCAAAAGAACAAGAAAAACAAGAAGAAAACCTCAAGTAGCGATGATGATGGTAAAAAAGTCGAAGCGGCGGTTGAGATTCTCTCTTTGAAGAAATCCGGGGGCGTGGTTGAACGAACGACCGAGTTCAGACGTAAAACTAGAGACGATCGGTTTCGCGAATACTTTTACGGGTTCGATTTTGTCTCGAATCCTCTCTCGCCGGTGGCGCAATCGGCGTTTTTCTCCTCCGTTTCCTTTTATAAAGTTGGCGGGGGGCCGAAAGCCCCAACGTCTGCGTTACCGATCGGTCAAGAAGCGAGCACGGACCCGATGCGAGTCGCTTCTGTGATCCCATCCATGTCTTTAGTCAACGCCATCGTTGCGGTTTCGCATGGTAAAACGCAATCGGATTTGTTAACCTCAAACGTCGCCGGGTTCATTCACATCGTCGAGGTTGATATGCACGCCAAACGTTTCACGTACTTGAGTCCGAACCCGGGGCAGTTGCCGAACACGAACTTGATCGTCGGCAACGTGAAATGGTTCCCGGAGAATTAATAATAAAAATTACTTTAAAAATTACTATCGTCTAAAAGTCATCCTCCTTTCCTTGTCAGCCAGCTTCCTTTTTTCGTCGTCGTCGTCTGAATCGTCGCGTTGTTGCTACTCTCGTCGGTTCTGCTACTCCTATTATTATTATTATTATCATCAAACGCTGCTTTTTCGACGAAATCCTTATAGTTCTTCTCTCTCACCGTCTCTCTCCATCTCTTCAACTCCTCCAACTCTTCGACCACGTCTTCTAAACTCTCTTTCGTTAACTCCATCAACTTTGTCAGCTGTTGCCTTTCCACGGCGGCTATTTTTTTCTTCTCCCGTTCGCGTTCGTTCGACTTTTCGGCTTCCCAATACACCAAACCTCCGGCGACGGAAAAGAGAAAGATCTCCGACACTAACTCCGCTCCGTTCGTCAAGGCGACGTCGTCCGACAAAGGTTTCACGTATTGGTGGTGCGAAGACGAAGACGCTCCGGAGGACGATTTACTCCGACCTCTGGTCACCACAATCTCTAACGGTTTCCCACTTTTTTTATCCATCACCGTCGTCGTCGCTGGTTTTCGTGGTATCGGCGCTTCTAACACGATGTACGAATACATGACGTTGATTTTCTGCGCCAAGGAAATGCACGTCTTTTTCAGCTCTGGTTGACTGACGATGAAGGATTTCAACGATTTCGCCATCGGTTTGGAGACTGTTTTCAGAACCAACGAGAACGCTTTCACGTATAACGCCATTTTCTTGTTGTTATTATTAGTCTTCTTTTTGCAAACGAAACTACTGTCTTCGTAATGTCTGTGTTATCTGTTTTGGATATAATGGATGAAGTAATGAATGACTCAATTCCGCAACGCAATGTATAGAATCGAGGATTTGTTTCGTCGTCGTTTCCTCCTCCTAATCCTCAAGCACGACTCCTCCTACTACCAAAACCAGAACCAAAAACGCTCTCTTCTTAAAGACTGAAACTCTTTGAAACTTTTGTTAATAAACACAATAATAATAATAAATAGTGATGTGTTTGTTGTTAAAAATTGAGAAACGAACTTGAGTTTTAATGTGGACAAATAAAGGACGAGACGTACGATTTTTTGCGCGCGTTATTAGTATACAAAAAAACTATTCTTATTCAAAGAAGTCTAATTATCGATTATTCTGAATGGCCTGGCACGTGGAGCTCTCCGTCTTTGTGAGACCAACCAGGTGGGAGAGGACAGTTATTGTCGAGGAGGTATTTTAAACATTCGGTTTGGTTGTTGTTGTGTGCGTATATTACGGCGTCCTCGTCCCACGGCGCTTTGGCGGTTTCGTGTAAGTACTTCAAACAGTCTAAGTGACCTTTCTCGGCCGCAAACTGACACTCAAATCCGCTATATTTATCAAACTTACGCTCGACAAGGTATTCGAGTATGTGAAGATGACCATTTAAAGCCGCCCATCGGGCAGTTAGCGAATTCCCAAGGCGCTTTGACTTCTTCGTGTAAGTATTTGA
>JACLAA010006537.1_pt1 | contig 11713 bp, 9 predicted proteins | sample 8027891 | NCBI WGS metagenome assembly JACLAA01 (sample SAMN15724900, study PRJNA655200) | protist metagenome | isolation source: fluorescence activated cell sorting (FACS) single amplified genomes of... | place: Spain: Blaines Bay Microbial Observatory, Mediterranean Sea | collected 2016-01-19 | reverse complement strand
GAATAGAGGAGCGAGCGCTCCGCTTCCCCTTGCTTTCGGCGGGTTAGATTTATTAGTGTTATTATTTAGCGCCGGTTTCGTTTTCGCTTTCGTTTTCGTCTCTTTGCAGCTGCTGCTGCTGCTGTTGCGTTTCTTCCCCGCGTTCTTTCTTTGAAAGCACGACTCGGTCGAACGCGTCCGCTATTTTGGTTTCAAACTCCACCATGCCGCCTTTTTCCGCCATCGCGATGAGCAAAGCGTCCGGATTCGCCTTCAGTAACTGCGCCGCGAAAGCGAGGACGATGGGTAAATCTGAACCCGTGAACGCTGAAATGCCCATGGCAATGAAACCGATGAGTAGCCACCACTTTCGGTTTTTCTTTTCGGTTTCTCGTTTGGTTTCGAGCTCAACGCGTTCTTCTTTGGTGAGCCGCGCTTTCCTCGTCGCTTCTTCCTCGTCGGCGGAGATGACTTTTCTCGAAAAGACGCGCGATATGTACCGAGGCAATAAAGCCGCCGGCGCGAAATAACCGAGAAAAGCGACGCCAATTGCAAACGGACTCAACAAAACGCGCAAAGCCATCCCACCCCCGCTCAACGCGGTTAACGATTGGTGCAACGTCGCGGATCCGGACGCGACCAAGAGAGCTAGCGCCAACGAGGCGAGGACGATTTTCGCGTATTTGTGCGCGCGTCGCAGGATCAACGCCAACGCGCTCCATCCGCGACCAACTGGCGAAAAGAAGGCAAAAAATGGCGACGACGAGGACGACGAGAACAACAACGGTCTCTTTGTCGTCGTCGTCGCGTTAAAATCTTCCCCACTACTTTTTGTCACTCTCTCTTCGCGACACAAAAACCGATACAACATAAACGCCGGCGCTAAAACCAACCAATACGACGAGTGCTCCCCGGCTGAAATCCCAGCCGGCAACAAAAACGCGTAACACACGTGCACGTCCAACCACCTGCCTCGCATGGACCGCGAATACGACATCATCTTCATCGTTTTTGTTGTTCTCGCGTTATTCGCACCACCACCGCTGCTCGTTTTATCATCATTACTACTACCGCTACCGCTGCTACCGCTATTCCTACCGTCGTCGCCGCTCGACGCCGACGACAAAATCCGTCGCTCTACATCACCCTCATATCTCCACTTCCTCACCAAATACATAACAAACAATATCGGTAAAACCACAAACAGTGTCCATTGCGTCGTCGTCTTCACCGTCCCTTGCGTCAACACCGCGCCGGAGAAATAAGACAAGAAACTGTTCACCGGGTTGAGGCCACCTACAAAGGCAGGGACGACATCTAACCGCGCGGGGTAGAATAAAGTCGATTCTTCTTCTTCTTTCTCCTCCTCCTCCTCCTGGAACTGAAAGGCGTCATTTTCGAAGCTCGCTCTTCTTCTCGTCGTTCCTTTCCTTCTCGTTTGAATCGTCGTCCTCGATGGTGTTTTTCGTCTTGTTGTTGAATTCGAATTTCCCGACGACTTTGAAGCGCCGATGGGAAACACTTTTGACGACGATGTTTTTCTTCTCTCGTGCGATGAAGACGAAGAAAAGGAGGCGAAAAACGCCTTGTTCTTGTTCTTATTCCTGTTTGCCACCACCGCCGCCGAACAAACGATGGGAAAAGAAGAAGTCATTTTCGCGTGCTTCAAAAGTGGTGTTTTAGATACGGAAAATATCTCTTTACACAGACGAAGCGTGGTGAAACATGCGACAACAATAACAACGAACGAACGAACGAACGATCGATTTAATAGTAGAAATAATAATAGTATAGCATAAAGAGTTAATATTAAAAGTCAAAGTTTGGTTTCTCACTTCCGTCTGGAAAAATCTTGGACAAGGTGACGCCGCTCGCTTTCACGGTGGTCGCGCAAACGAATTTGGCGCCTTCGCCTTTGAAATCCTGCCCGAGAGTGCTCCCGCACGGGGTGATAATGCACGGCATTCCCGCGCCTTCAGCGGCTCGTAAACCAACGATGCTATCTTCAATCACCACGCACATCTCCGCGGGTAAATCTACTTTTTCTCTCGCTAAGTTATAAATCAACGGGTCCGGTTTCTTCTTCGTCACGTCGTCGCCGGCCATGAGGACGTCCAATTTATCCAATCTCTCCTTCCCGACCACGGAGTTGACGACTTTCTCGAACCCGGCTTTCGTAGCCGCGGAGCAAATCCCAACCGCCACGTCCGGTCTCGCGATCGCTTCGTCCATCAGCTCTAAAATTCCATCTCTGGCCTGCGCGACTTCCTCGACGATTTTTTTATAAAACTCCGTCTTCTTATCTTGCAAGTCATCGATCAGTTGGTCTTGGATTGATGTCTCCAAAACCTCTCCTTTACCGTATTTATCGCTCTTCGTGACCGTGGGCCATTTGTTCTCCTTGAAATGCCATCGCATTTTCGGTTTCCCGCCGCCGACGGTATTCGCCAAGACGTCGTAATACGACGGGACCCATTCCATTTGCGTTCCTGTTTCGATTTGTAATCCAAAATGTTCGAACGATTTGTTGTACGCCAATCGGTGCAACTCTTCGGTTTCCACCAGGACGCCGTCGCAGTCGAATAAGAGGGCAAACTTTTGGTTTTTCGAGTTTCCAGGTCCCGCGCGTGTGGTTAATATGGTCGCATTCTTATTGGCCGCAAAATTATTCGCGCGTTGTTTTCGGTTGCCACGTAGGTGCTGATGTAACCTCGTTCTCGCGGACAATTTCCCCGAAGAAGACGAAGACGAAGAAGCGCGATGATTTTGGTGGAAAGTGGCAGATGTCTTTGCGAAAGAAGAACACGACATTTTGATGCGTATTATGCTCGTCTTTCTGGTGTGCAATACTATACACTAGGCAGAAAAGTGTGGATATCTACTCACACAAAGTTGGTTTTGGATGCACGCTTTGCTTCGAGTGGTTCAGTGTCCTCGTTTGGTTTTACACTCTCCTCACGTTCAGACTGTCAGAGGAGGAAAAGAAGCTGGAAAAGCATCTCGAACGACCACAAAACAAAGAGAACAGGAGGAGAGACGAGATATACTTTTTGGGTGGAAAAAGAGATTTCCCCCTATAAATTTTAAAAGGGGGGAATTTTTCAGCCTCAAAAGAGACAAAACTCTCCTCATTATCGCACACAACATCATCACATAACATAATATAATATAAAAATGGTATTCGCGACGAAGTTACAAATCAACGCCGTTTTCAAAAAAGCCGCACCGGCGAAGAAAACGGTCACTCCGGCGAAGAAGGTACGTTTAGTTATTTATATCGTTCGCGAAGAGTCGGTTGAGTTCGAAATCCGAGTGCATCATCATCATCTCATTTTAGGCGGAAAAAGAGGGAGGAAAAGAGCCTTAAAAGAAGGAAAAAACACAACCGACATTTTCTACGCTCGATGAAAGAGAGAGAGAAAAAACGCACACACAAACGCGCGCTCCCTCTTTTCAAACGCTTTAAAAAAATGAATGAATGAAAGTAGTATCCGTGTTTGCATCTGTGGAATCAGATCGCGTTCGCAACGTTCGCGTGTAATGGTTTTAAGCGCGTGATGATGATGATTTTGATGAAAGCCATCATCATGTCTTTTTGATATCTTTTCACTCAGAGATTTTGCTCAAAAAACTAACCTTTTCTCCTCTTTTCTCTCTAAATATTTCTAGGCACCAATCAAGAAGTCACCGCCGGCGAAGAAGCCAGTGAAGTCACCGCCGGCGAAGAAGCCAGTAGTGAAGAAGAAATTCACCCCGCCATCGGGCGAACGCGACCTCTGGTACCCGAACGCGGAAGCGCCCGCATGGTTGGACGGCTCCATGCCCGGTGACAGAGGCTTCGATCCGTTTGGATTGTCCAAACCGACGGAATATTTGCAATTCGACTTGGACAGATTGGACGGCTCGGCGGCGAAGAACCCGTCGGGGAAAGTCATCGGTAAGTTGAAGAAGACGGACAACAAGCCGACGGAAAGAACGATCGTTCCGTTTAACGAAGCGTTTGACATTAACCGATTCCGCGAGTGCGAGTTGTTGCACTCCAGATGGGCGATGTTGGGCCTCGTCGGCGTGATCTTTGGCGAAGCCGGCACGGGCGTCGCCTGGCAAGACGCCGGTAAGGTTGAGTTGGAGCAAACGCAATACCTCGGCTTTAACTTGTGGGGCGAAGGGTCCAACTTGGCCGCGTTGACTGCCATCGAAGTCCTTTTGGTTGGTACTCTTGAATTTTACAGATCCGCCGAACTCGACCAAGAGAAGAGATGCTACCCGGGCGGCGCGTTTGACCCGTTGGGTTTCGCTTCGAAGAGCCCGGAAGAGACGTTCAGATTGAAAACCGCGGAATTGAAGCACGGAAGATTAGCAATGGTTGCCATGTTTGGTGTCGCGCAGCAAGCGTTGAACAACGGCGAAGGGGCTTTGGAGGCTTTGACCAGCATCGGTAAATAAGTATTACTTTGAAGAGTTCGTTTTCAATGTTATCAACTTTATCTCTATTATATTAAACGAAAGACATCTTCTTCGAATTTTTTTACTTCTTCACTTCTTTTAGATATAAAAAACAACCCGTGAAGACGACGACGACGAAATATGTCACCCAAACCACCCTTCGTTCTCGAAATCCTTCGAACTTCTTCTTTGTCTTCTTTGTCTTCTTCATCTCGTAAACGTCGTGAGGGTCTTTTTGCCTCCTCCGAACGACGACGTGTACACCAAAGAGAGAAAACGTTCAGAATTGGAAACAAGAACAACAAACAGTTGGAGATGAGGATGATGATTTCCGGAGGAGAAAAAAGCCTAAAACGAAGAAGAAAAAGAAGAACAGACTTGTCGTTGTTCGCGTCGTCGTCGTCAGAAAGAAAGAGCGGCGATGATGATGATGATTCGTCGTCGTCGTCTGGAAAAGATGCAACAGATGATGATGTGCCAATGAGCAAAATCTATTCCTTGCTCTCACTCTCGATATTCGCTTTACTCGCCGCAGACGTTGGGTTGAATTTTTTGGCGTTTGTATTCGCGTGGGTGACGAAACAGGGTGACCTCACGTTCTTCACGACCAACGCGAACGGATTCTGGACGGAGAAGTTATGCATTTTAGGCTTTGTGATATTACTGTTGATGGATTTTAAAGCGGTGGCGACGAGGCAAATTAGAAGGGCGAACGCGGTGTTGAAGAGTATTAAATACGCGAAAGAAACGACGGTGGAAAGCATAGAGCAGACGAGGAACGTGGAAACGTTTTTGACGAACGTGTACATGAAGTCAACGTTTGAGATTTTGGGCGCTTTGATCGCTTTGGTTGGATGTTTGAGAACCGCGTCGCCTTCGCTCGTACCCGGAAGCGGCGCTTTGTTTTCGTTGCCGGCGTCGATCGGACCCGCGATTGCGCTCTTTTTCGGCCACGCGATGTTCATGCTCATCAACACGAGCGTCGTTTCACAAAGCGCAAACATGACCACTCCGTTTCCTCTTCAAATAAGAAAAACGATAGCTACGTTTGACGCGATGTTAGCGATGTTAGCGATGAGTTGCGCGACGTTTCAAAAAGGATGGCCGGGGCTCATCGCGTCCTCGCTCTTCCTCCTCTTTTCCATTTACTTCACCTACGAGAACGAAATCAAGAAGAAAATGAAAGAGCGAAAAAAGAAAGCCGAGAAGAAAGGAAGGCGTGATTTCGGGAGCAGCAGCAGCAGATGATAGATGCACGCACTAGCGCTTGGAAAAAATGTTGTCCTAACGAACTTTGAACACAAACACTTCACTCTTTTCTCTGCTTTGTACATTTATTTATATAATAATACATGCGCTCGGCGGCGAGGCGGCTTTTCCGTCGGCAGGCTGTTATTACTACAACTACTGCTGCTACTACTATTACTACTACCAGTAGTAGTACTCATCGTCAGCGATCGTTACTTTCATCGTTGTTCGTGCGACACATCATGACGGAAACGACGAAAGAGAATTCGACGTTCGTTTCCCCGTCGAAAATCCTGGTCAGTTACGACCCTTCGACGGCGAACGAACACCTCTCGGAACTTTTGAAAGAGAAAGACATCACGCGAAGCGTGGAGTCAAGACATCGGTACGCCGTGATCGGGTTCGACACGGAAACTCGACCGACGTTTAGTAAAGTGGCGAAAAAGAACAAAGTTGCTTTGGTGCAATTCGCGAGCAAAAATGTGGCGTGTTTAATCCATCTGGCCTCGATGAATGGGGAAGTGCCGGAAATGATGACGAAGATACTCAGAGAGAAAGAGTACGTGTTACTCGGGTTTGGGATTAAAACCGATTTGAAAGAGCTGAAAACGGAACATTACGGGAACGAGGATAAAGAGAGCGTCGACGTGAACGCTTTCATCGACTTGGCGACGATTTCGGAGGTCTTTAAACACGAACGACCGGGGATGAAAGGCATGGCCAATCACTTCGGATTGGACGTGGAAAAGCCAAAAGCGGTGCAGATTTCGAATTGGGAGAATTCGCCGTTGAGAGAAGGGCAGGTGAAATATGCCGCGGAAGACGCGAGTTTAGGCGTTTGGTTAGCCGAGCGAATGTATGAAAAGTACGGACGACGCAAAGATACTACTAAGAAGAATAGCAACCATAACGAGATAAAAGAATACGAACACGAATACGAAGAAAAAGAAGAAGATGACCGATACGACGGGTTTCTCCAGTGGATGCATTCGTTTAGAAACGCGGAAAACACGAAGAAATTGAACAAACGACAGTTGCCGAAAGACGCCGCCGCGTTGGTCTTAAACGCGGAGTTACAAACGGTGAACAAATACGCGACGCTTCGATTTCAAGACGCTAAGAAGCTCTTAAAGCAGTATCACGACGGGAAGAAACACCCGACGGCAACGCTGTTCGAGTTCTTTAACAGTTTATCGAAAACGTTGCCGAACGAGTACACGAAAGACGGTCGAGGATTTGAATTCGTCCGATTCAACGAGTCCGTCTCGAAAGCGAAGAAAGAGGACGGCCAACCCCAAAACGTGTCTGTGTTCTCGTGCGAATACGATTGGACCGATCTCGGGGAGACCATGCGAGGGTGTTCGGGCTCAGGTATAAGCTCGTCCAAGAAAGGTGCGAAAGCGGAAGCGTGTAAAGACGCGCTCGCGAAATGCGAAGAGTGGCTGAAATCGTTCGAAAACCAGTGGTTCTTCGAGCTCGCGTTGGAAGAGAAGCAGTCGCGCGTGTTAGGCGCTCAGTAGTAAAGACACGTGTGATGATGATAGATATAATAGAAGTTTGAAAGCACACAGCGCGTGTAGTTAGTAAAATGGTAATAAAAGGGATAGATATTTATAGTATTTATAAAAAAGAGAACTTTTTGCTTGTTCGTTTGTTTTGTTTTTACACCGCGTCGATATCCTCGTGCGAGGCACCCGTCGGACGCTGATCTTGTCCAGATCTTTGCTGCGGATAGCCGATCACGACTTGTTGTTGTTGTTGTTGTTGTTGTTGTTGTTGTTGTTGTTGTTGTTGTTGTTGTTGAGGCGCTCCAGCCATCGCGCTCATCTCGTTGCTATTCGAGTTGTTGTTGTTACTATTTCTATTATTGGCAGCAAACGGATTCGCGATGTTGAACGCGTTATTGTTCGTATTGAATCCCCCCGCGTTCTTCGTTTGCTTCTTGACGACTTCGTCCATGACGTCGTGAATCTCCGGTTTCGTCAACATTTGTAAATCTTTGTCGACGGCGTAACACAAGTACACCGCGTCAACGACATCCAATAAAACGGTCAGGCAAAAGTTCAGAATAGTCAGAGAAATCAAGAAGCAGAACACACCGAGGAAGACTACCTCGACGCTTCGCGATTCGTCGTCGAAGTAATTCGAGGACGAGAGGCCAAAGACGACGCCAAAAACGACTGAGACGATAAACGCAGTCGTCCTGAGAATCATCGGAGGCAACCACCACACCGCAAAGGTTGATAACATGTTGTTTTGTAAAATCGTGGTGACTTTTCTCGCGGAGTCGCAAAAGGCGTCGCCGGAGATGGCGGCGTACACGATGGCAAACTTGGAAATAAATCCAATAATCTCGGCGAAACATTGCCACAACAAGTTCACGCAACACATCAACGCGGCCATCGCCGCGTTGTTTCTGTGTTCTCTTTGCGCTTTTTCAAACATGTTTCGAACCATATCGACGATTGACATAATCAAACCTCCAAAACAGATGGTGCCGAATTGCGATTTCAAGCCGTGCGATAACGATCGTTTCACCGTACCTTTGAACGCGGTCGTTCCAGAGGGCGCAAAGTACCACTGCGCGGTTGAACCACCAATGGTGAACAATCGTAAACACACCGCAACCGAGGACGTCCAGAGCAAGGAAAAAAACAGCAACCCGACGAACGGTTTCACCCACGAATCCGTCTGCCATTCGCAACAATTAACCTCATAAACGTACGCACTCATATCGCCCGTCGCGCCTTCATCTCTGGATGTCACGTAGTCGTCGTACGACCTTCGATCGATGCACTTCGATCCGTCGCTCGGGTGCGTCATCGCGAACCGATTCGCGCCAATCTTCCCATGCATCCACGCGTACGACATGAAAAAGATAAACGGGATGAACACAAACATAGAAACGAACATGTTAATCCCCATCGTCGCCGTCAGCGTGTGTTTCTGATCGCTCAACGCCGTCGCCGCGGTTTGTAAAAGCCGATTGACGAGCGCGATTTCCTCTCGCCAGAGATAAAAGACGCGCGCTAAAATCAAAGTCACCAGGAGAAACAAACACCCGCCAAAGACAAACCCTTCTGCAAACATGTACAAAGAGAAGGAAAAGCTGGAAAGGATTTTAAACCCAATAATCCCCCAGGTTGCTTTACTCGCGTGAAATTGAAACGCGTACAAAAACGTCACCCCGAGCGCAACCGCCGAGACGATCGCCAACAACAGCCACGCGTGCGACGATTGCCAAAAATCATCACCATCGAACATATCGTCCAAATCGTCGTTGGTATCCTTAAACTCATCGTTGTTCGATAACAACAGCCTCGATGTTGGTGATGACGATGACGCGCGATACGCTTCGCAGTTGGTGCTAAACAGCACATCTTCGCTCGTTCTTTGTGCAAACTCTTTCGCGTTCGTGTTCGAGACCACGACTGTGCCTAAAAGGAAACACGACGTCGTGATGAGTAAAAACAATCTCGCGAATGTGCAGTCTGTTTTTGGTCGAGGGCTGTAGTTGAACACCGCCGAGGCGGCTTCGTCGTTTTGGAGATCGTGAAGATCTTCTTCCTCTCCTCGGGAAAAAGGTGCCGTCGGAGTGGAATCCTCGTCGTCTCGCAAACGCGCGAATGGAGGAGAGGAGGAGGATTTAAACATGATAGTGGTGTTAAAAAACAGATACGCGATGCTTTCTCTCGCTCTTTTGTTGTTTAATCAGTGTTGTTTACTTCTTCTTTTGTGTGTGATAAAGTGCGTTGAGTTTGTGAGGATTTTGGCGGACAATTCAAGACTTCTTTCTTCTTCTGCTCTAAAGCGCACGACGCGTAAGAGTTTCAACGACGATGATATGATGATGATTACAATGATATCATTACAAAGAGTGTGTTATTATTTTTGAAGCAACGGTTCTCTCTCGTCCGGAAACGCTGTTTTTGTCTTTGTCGTTTCTGTTCGTGATGATGATGATGCTAAAGGCGGATTCTCCTCGTCGTTGCGTTCGCCGCTTTTACTACTATGACTACTACTACTCTCGCTACTACTACTCTCGCTAAGCATTTGCGTATTCTTGACGTACGTGTACCTCCCAAACCCGGCTAAGGAGAGCGCGTATCCGAACGCTTGCAAGACGGTGACCACGTCGCCGTAGACTAAAATCCCGAAGAACAGTAGCAAGATGTTCTTGATATTGTTGATGCCTTTGAACCAGACGGCGCCGATGTTCTTCACCACGCCGAGGCCGCACGCGTTGACTAAACACCCCCAGGAGGAAGACACGACGAATAAATACCAGTACTTATTCGCAATGGAGGAAATTCCCGGCGCTTGCAACGAACTGCCTTCAAAATACACTACTAAAGGTATAAAAAACACCACCGTCGCCGGCGCGAAGTAATACATGCTCTCGATCACGCCAAACTTTCTATTCACTAACAGCCACTGCGCGCCTACGGTTCTAATGGCTTCCGCGAAGTGCGACCCAAACATCACGCACACCCCAATCACGGTCGCTTTCCCGCTCACGTTCATGCACATCATCCCACCGAGAACCATGGCGAGTAAACTCACCGTAAAATCCGAGTTGTACTTATCCGTCCCGACGAACACGTGCGTTATATACGTGACGACGGGAACGAACGCTTTCAACATTTGTACGAACGATAACGATAAGTACACGTATACAATGTTCGCACACGCTAAGGTTATCGATGAAAAGAAACCCACCGGGACGCACACTTTGAACCACTCTTTAAACGTCATCTTTGGTTCCGAAACAGACACGAATTTTCCGTGGACGAGTATCGTCGAGAGCACGAACGCGAATATCGTCCCGCACGAGGAGACGAATATCGGGTTCCCAAATCCAGCATCTTTGATTAAATGTTTGTTCGAAACCACGGTGATTGTGGAGAACGTGAGGTACCCGATGGTGTACAGTAAAGCAGGGAGTCTGTTTTGCGCGGAGTATTTTGATTCTAACGAACTGTTGTCGTTCTTTTCAGGAGTAGTAGTAGGAGTCGTCGTCTTCATCAAATCATCATCATCCCGCGGCTGTTTGGACATCTTTCCCCGAGAGAATGAAGAAAATCTCTCACTCTCTTCCCTTTTAGTGCGCACTATATGTAGTAGTTTACACCGATGAGGTGATGCATAAAACAACAACAATAAATATACGAAACCAAACTTTCTCTTTAAACGCGCTCTGATACATAACAAAGCTCTTCTTCTTCTTCTTCCTCAGCAAAAGCGCAATAAAACTTTAAAGAGCGTTCAACCAACCAAGAAGAAAAAGAAGAGAATCTGCAGTGTTGTATTTAGGGTATCCAGCCCTATTTTCACCAGACGTCTTTTCTCTCTTTTCTTCAACCAAATTGCACCAGAGAAAGAGAGCTTACGTATATAAGTAGAAGAGTATTAATGAGAAGAACGATGAGCAGCACTATATATACTTTTTCGTCTCTCGCGTGCAGCAGCAGTAACAGTAGTAATAGTTTTGCCTTTTTTTCTGGTGGTCACACCGCTGCTTTGAGGCGCAGGAGGAGCAGTAAGCGCGGCGCGATGTTGTTTCCAATCGCGTCAAAATCATCATCAACCGGCGGCGAATTTTCTTCGTTGGTCTTTCACGAAAGACGACGATTCAGAGGACAAGAAAGAGGACGATTTGGAGGAAGACTTTTCGAAGAGAATACTACTAAATATACGACCACCACTCGTCTGCAAAAGCGTGATGGGTTTGTTCTCGCGAGTAGTAATGGTATAAACAACAACAACGAGCAGTTAAAGTTGTTCTCGGTAAGCAGTTCTCTCTTATGACAAAACATTTTAATCGAAGAAGAACACCAATGATGGCATTAAACTGCGTTATCTTCTCGACGAGAGAGCACTTTAGAAACGATACATTAAGGCGGAGGTAACAGACCGCTGCGTTTCGCTCTCGATATGAAGCAACAAAAATACGTGAGGTGTTCTTCTTTCTTCTCGCGCCGCTCTCGTACTCTTCTCAATATTTTACGCTTTGATGACGAAGTCTTCTCGTTCTTACTTC